>Ga0209491_10010142_pt1 | contig 11375 bp, 9 predicted proteins | sample BON02_FD_187213 | JGI IMG/M metagenome (GOLD analysis project Ga0209491, IMG submission 187213) | Freshwater microbial communities from Lake Bonney liftoff mats and glacier meltwater in Antarctica - BON-02 (SPAdes) (version 2) | ecosystem: Environmental > Aquatic > Freshwater > Ice > Glacier...
GGGTTTATCTGGAAGAGCACCCTGAAGTTGCGAATGAAATTGAAGCTAAGCTGCGTGATTTATTAATGCCGAAAAAGCGGGTTGAAAGTGAACCGGAAGCCGCTGCAGAGTAAAAACCGGGTCGGCCATTGATGCTTGGCAAGCACACAGAAGATTTGACTGAGGCCGATGTTCGGGACATGGCGGTTCGATATTTGAGCCGCCGTGAATATGGCATTGAGGAGTTGCGACGTAAACTGGTACAGCGCGGGTCAAAATCTGATATTGCTGAAGCTGTGGTCAGCGAATGCGTTGAGCAGAACCTCGTATCAGATGAGCGTTTTGCGGAAATGTATGTTCGCATGCGGATTCGCCGCCATTTCGGGCCGCTGAAAATTCGCGGCGAACTTCGTCAGCGGGGCATTGGCGATCAAGTCATTGCCGCGTCTATGCAAGTGGAGCAGGACATCTGGTTTGACTCTGCTGAATATTGGGCCGCCAGGCGGGTACATTCCGAACTCGACTTTGCTGCTCGAGCCAGGTTGCATCGCAGTTTGATGAATCGCGGTTTCAGCCACGAGCAAGCCAGTGTTGCGTTGGACAGGCTATCTGACGCTGGTTGAGTAACAAAAACCGTTGCCATGCATGATGACTGGCAGGATGATTGGCAGGCAACCCGTCCCTGCATGCCGTTGTTTGGCATACCATGGATTGACTCATTTGCATTGTCTTTGATTCCTTCCGCCCACAGGTTTGGGTAAACTACAACGTTTCGCCCCCAAGGTTTATAAACATTGAAAACTACTGCTGATATTCGCCAGGCATTTCTGGATTATTTTGCCGACAGAAAACATGAGATTGCTGCTTCAAGTTCTCTGGTACCGGCAGATGACCCGACGCTACTTTTTACCAATGCGGGAATGGTTCAGTTCAAAGATGTTTTCCTTGGTGCAGAAAAGCGTTCAAACCTGCGCGCCACAACCTCACAGAAATGTGTTCGTGCCGGCGGCAAACATAACGACCTCGACCAGGTGGGTTATACCGCTCGCCACCACACATTTTTTGAAATGTTGGGCAATTTCAGCTTCGGTGATTATTTTAAAAAGGAAGCCATTGCATTTGCATGGGATTTGCTTACACAAGACTTTGGTCTGGAAAAAGACCGCTTGTGGGTAACGATATACCACACCGACGATGAAGCTCACCATATCTGGAGTCAGGATATTGGTTTGAGCGATGAGCGCATTATCAGAATTGGCGACAAGCCTGGCGGTGCTGAATTTGAAAGTGATAACTTCTGGGCCATGGGCGATACAGGTCCATGCGGCCCATGCTCTGAAATATTTTACGATCACGGTGCCGAGTTTGAAGGTGGCCTGCCAGGCTCACCGGATGAAGATGGTGACCGTTTCGTAGAAATATGGAATCTGGTGTTCATGCAATTTGATCGTGCTGCTAATGGCGAGCTCTCGCCGTTGCCGGCACCTTGTGTTGATACAGGCATGGGGCTGGAGCGAATCGCCGCCGTATTGCAGGGCGTACATAACAACTACGATATCGACCTGTTTCAGGCATTGATCGCTGCTGCTGGCCGGCTTACGAACACAAAAGACCTGAGCAACAACTCATTGAAAGTGATTGCGGATCACATTCGCGCCTGCGCTTTTTTGATAGCAGATGGCGTGTTGCCGTCCAATGAAGGACGAGGATATGTGCTGCGAAGAATTATTCGCAGGGCTGTCCGTCATGGTTATAAACTAGGCCAAAAAGGTCTGTTCTTTGCCGAAATGACAGCTCCCCTGGTTGAACAGATGTCTGGAGCTTACCCACAGCTAAGCAAACAGGAAGCGCATATTAAGGCCACGCTGGAGGATGAAGAAAAACGATTTGCCCGCACGCTGGACAAAGGCATGGGCTTGCTGCAAAGCGTAATGAAATCCGCCAATAGCGGCGCGGGTAGTATTGATGGTGAAACAGCTTTTACACTTTACGACACCTACGGGTTTCCACTGGATTTGACTCAGGATATTGCCCGGGAAAATGAGTTGGAAGTCAATGTTGCGGGGTTTGAAGCTGAAATGGACAAGCAAAGAGAACGCGGCCGTTCAGCTGGCAAATTTCAACACAAAGACCAGATATCCGCAGAGGCTATCCAATCTTTGCCTGCAACTAACTTCACCGGATACCAGGAATTGCAGACCAACGATGCAAGAGTCGTGGGAATTCTGGTCGATTGCCAGATGGTAGCTCAGCTTGATACGGGTGAGTCAGGTGCTGTTATTCTGGATAAAACACCTTTTTACGCTGAATCAGGTGGACAGGTCGGCGATACCGGCTTACTGAGCAGTCCTGTCGCGCAGTTTAAGGTTGAAGACACAAGTAAATTAAGCGGTACGTTTTTCGCCCACTTTGGTGAAGTGACAAGCGGTACTTTAAAGGCCGGTGAATTGGTTGCCGCTCAGGTCGATAAGACCAGACGTCAGGATATTGTGATTCATCACTCTGCCACGCATTTGTTGCATCGGGCGTTGCGCGAAATTCTGGGCGACCACGTTGAGCAAAAAGGCTCGCTAGTGGCACCTGACTACACGCGTTTTGATATTTCTCATCCCAAATCGTTGACGGCGGATGAATTATCACAAATTGAACGGCACGTTACCGATGCGATACGGGTTAATCCAGCGACGCAGGAAGACATCATGAGTTTTGATGATGCTGTGAACACAGGTGCAATGGCGCTGTTCGGCGAGAAGTATGGCGACCGGGTGCGAGTGTTACGTTTCGGCGATTTATCGACAGAACTCTGTGGTGGTACCCACGTACATCGCACCGGTGAAATCGGGCAATTTAAAATTATTTCTGAATCAGCCATTGGCTCTGGTGTCAGAAGAATTGTCGCTGTAGCTGGAAACGCCGCCGTAAAATATGTTCAGTCGATGGAGCGTCAATTACAGGCAGTGGCACAGACGTTGAAGGTTAGCCCGGAAGCGACGCCTGACAGGTTGCTACAGGTTCTTGAGCGAAATCACCAGCTTGAAAAAGAAGTGGCGACACTCAAAACCAGTATGGCAAGTTCTGGAAGCGAAGATTTGCTGAGCAAAGTAGTGGTTATTAACGGCATCAATGTCATCGCAGCGAAGATGGAAGATGTTGACGCAAACGGGCTTCGAGATAGTATTGATCACCTCAAAGACAGCCTTAGAAGCGCTATCATTGTGTTGTCGAGCGTAGATGGTGATAAGGTACGGTTGGCAGCTGGTGTAACTAAAGACTTGAATGCTCGGATTAAAGCAGGCGATCTGGTAAACTTTGTTGCAAATCAGCTTGGAGGCAAGGGCGGAGGACGTCCGGATTTTGCCCAAGCAGGGGGAAGTCATCCGGAAAAACTGGATGAGGTACTATCTACAGTGTCGACTTGGGTTGCTGAACAGGGCTGAAATTAAAAGGGGACTGTTCCCTAATATCGTTTGACGAAAATTCGAATTAGGGACAAGGTAGTCCGCATGCCTGAAACCAATGGAAGGTATTTATGCTGATATTAACAAGAAGGGTTGGTGAGAAATTGGTGATCGGTGAAAACGTCACTGTCACTATTTTAGGGGTTAAAGGAAATCAAATACGAATCGGCATAGATGCACCGCCTGAGGTGCAAGTGCACCGTGAAGAAATATTCCAGCGCATCATGGCTGAAAGGGAAGCACTGGACGAGTCCTGAGTGCATAAATTGTCGTTTTTAGACTTTACCTGAGTTCGCTGAACCGGTATGCTGCGCATCCGGTTTTTTGCCATTCAATCGAAGCAATAAAAACCAAAGATTTACCAGAAACGGAGAGGTGGCCGAGTGGCTGATCAATTCGCCGGGAGCGAATTGAAACGACGCAGCGAAGCGAGTACGGCCCCGCAGGGGTGGAGGGCAGGAAGCCCGGAATAACGCGCTCCCCGGGGAGCGAAACGTAAGAACTGAATACGTAGTACAGATTTACCAGAAACGGAGAGGTGGCCGAGTGGCTGAAGGCGCTCCCCTGCTAAGGGAGTATGGGTCAAAAGCCCATCGAGGGTTCGAATCCCTCTCTCTCCGCCATATAGTGCCGCAAGGCATTGAAATACGGCCCCTTTTGTTAGGGGCTTTATTTTGTTACCACCAATGTACCCACCTAGCTATTTTATACCTTAGGTAAGCGATTACCGATAAGGAAGTTACTAGACCCCTCTAGCAACATGCTTTCTATAGCATTCATCTCCAGTGAGCTTCTATTGATTTTTTGATATTTTTTACTATCGGTATGAAGACAGAAAAGATTGATGATGCCATCAAAGCCTTTAAAGCTATTGAGCGAACGAGTGGCTTGGTTAAAGCAGTAGGTTTCATACCCGAGCGATACAACTAAAGGAAGCCAGCGGTGCGGGTGGTTTGCCTCAATAAGCAAAGCAGAGAGGTGTTTCGTTAAGGTTTCCTGTAAGCCCTGCAATGCCTGTAGTTCAAACCCTTCGACATCCAGCTTGATTAAATCTGGTGATAAACGCAATGTGTCAAGTGGTACTACTTGGGTATTGATCTTGCGGTAGGAGTCAACGTCACTTCTATCAAGTCCTTTCTCCATTAGTTCAGACTGAACATGATCTCTTGCAAGCTCAGTTGGATCGAGCGAAGCTCCGGTAGAATGTTCCGACGAGCGCCCCCCGGGAATGTGGAGCACCTTTTGGCCTTTACTATTTCCGGCAGCAACTATATAAAATATAAATTCATTTGTATAAGTAGGCTTGAATTCAAAATTGTTTAACTTTTCTGGGCCTTCCCCATTTGTAGTGGGTGATTCAAGTCTTTATGCCAGCGGGATAAAGGTGTAGTCCACCTAGATGGAAGTAAATTGCGTTGTGGAATCGTTGTTTGTTTCTGAAGCCGCGAGCCCGGCTCTTCACTGTTTTGATGCGCGAGTTCATGCTTTCTGCGTGACTGTTATTCACCCCCAGCAGCACCGCATTGAGAATGCCTTGCAGATGCCTGCGTAAGGTTTTCGAAGTGAGCTGCATGGGCTTCAGGCGACTGCGCGCCATCCAGTTGATCAACCGTTTCCAGCCTTTGTAAGCCCAGCTGTAACTGCGGTAGTTCCACAAGCGGGTAGCCATTTCTTTGATCGCCCAAGCCCGCGCCGTCTTCAGCGAGGATTGCCGTAACGCAGTAAAGCTGCGTTGTTGATGCCAGTCCATGTTGCTACGGTTGCGCAGCCATTGGTATTTGCTGCCTTTCATGCGCTCATCGCCCTGGCGCATCAGCTGTCGGTGTTCCTGGCGGCGTACCTGATCCACCGCTTTGCCCAGATACTGCGCCACGTGAAAACGGTCAAAGGCAATTTTATCGTCCGCATCGGTCAGCGCGTTGCGCGTCGCCTTGATATAAGCTGGCCACATATCCATACACACACTCTCAATACCGTCCTTTTGTGTTTCTGATAACTGCGCATAAAACCCCGCCAGACTGTCGGTATTGCGATCATCCGCCACGTGCAGCACCACGGCTTGATCCTGGTCGGTCACCAGGGTCACATAGTCATGGCCTTTGCGATAGGAGGTCTCATCTACACTCAGTCGCCGTGGGGATAGCTCACCCCGGCGCGACAAGCCGCGCTTGACGGCCCGCTGCATGATGCCGTCTACCGCATTCCAGCTCAGTCGCAGACGCTCTGACACCGCGCTGGTCGAGGCCTGTTTGAGCCAGTTGATCACCAGTGCTTCAAACAGCGCCGTGAAGCCGCTGCCGGGCTCAGCCCACGGTACCTTCACCGTCACCACCCCGTGTTCGGCACACTGCACCCGCGGTACGTCGGCCAGCAACAAGGTCTTGAGTTGACAGGTGTCGAGGTGGCGCCAGCGTCTGGGGCGTTGGTCATATCCCGGACAGGTTTTACCGCACTTGGGGCACACCAACTTGCCGCCGGTACGGGCCACCACCACTTGCACTTCATCGTCAGCCAACGATATCTGCACTTCCACCACCTTCCATGGCTTGTCTATGCCCAGTATCTGGCTGTATAGCTGTGTGTCTTTCATAGGACATTAGGCTAAACTACCCACTCGATTAGGGGAAGGCCCACTTTTCTCTTAACAAAAATTCAAATTCGCTTCCATATAAAACTCTATGAGGGATTTATGTTGATTTCAGAATACATAAAATATTTTGAAGACTTTGGTGACATGGCGGTACCATATTTGCAAGATCACGCTGACCGGTTTTTAAAAACAAAAGAATTGCTTCAACCGACATTGGACGAGAACCCAAATGTGGTGATTCTGGATGTGGCCTCTCATTGGCTTCACAACGCTTACTTATACGCAAAAGATGGGTATAAGGTTTACGCTCTGGATCAAGAGGGTGGAGAGATATCTGCAAGGCAACTGGTTAGATTTGCAGATGAGCATGAGATCGATTTGCTTCCATGCAAAGCACTAAGTGACCCGGTTGAGTTGGATGTCCTAAATGATGACACTATTGGTATAGTTATATTCACCGAGACAATTGAGCATATAACATTCAATCCGGTAAAATTCTGGTCCCTTATATACAAAAAATTGAAACCAGGTGGAAAAATTATAATTACTACGCCAAATTATTTTTTTTACAAGGGTGCGCTAGCAAATGATTTAAAACGGATGGTGAAAGGTTTTAGTTCCGGGATATCAAACTACGATATTCTCAATCTTCCTGACTATGCTCCTCATTGGAAAGAGTTTTCTGCAAAAGATATGGCAGAATATTTCTCATTTTTATCTACTGATTTTAGAGTTACTAAAATTTGTTATAATGACCTTTACGGGTATGTTCCTGTCAGTACACTGTATAGCTTGTGCAGGAAATTTGCCCCTCGATTTTTCCATAGGACCATGTATATAGAAGTATGTTTGGATAAAAAAGAGGCAGGAATTCAAGTTCGGCCAGACTATTAGTGTTCACGTTTTAGGATTGTGTTTAGTAACCTACGTATTCGGACGTCACATGGGGGGATGTCAGTTTAGTCAAATTTTCTTGAGGCATGGCCATTGATAGACTTCTACTTCTGGGCCGCCTCATTTTGAAGGAGAATAGCATGCGAATAATACATCTCGTCCTGCTGAGTTGCGTTCTATTGCCGCTCGCAGTTTCTTCGGCAACAGGTTCGGAGCAAACAACTCCCGAGCAGGCGTATCCAGGCGAAGTCTCGTTACAGGCGACCCTGGAAGGTAAAGAAAGATATGTGATGGCCCACAGCAACGTGCGGCTATATGTTTATGAGAAAGACTCACCCGGTAAGTCGAACTGCACAGGCGGGTGTGCGCACGCCTGGCCACCGCTGACGGTCGGGGAAAATGACGGCCCCATGGGCAACTGGACCGTTGTACAGCGAGAGGACGGATTGGAGCAATGGGCCTACAAGGGACAACCTGTTTATCTTTATTACCACGATTCTGCGAGTGACCCTCAGGGATATAAACCTTCGCAGGGTTGGCACTATCTGGAACCCTAACTTTCAGGTCCGGGCAGGGGTATGTTGATAGCACGGGTTTATTCATCGGAGGCAGTAAGGATACCCGAATAGCCAGATCCAGCGACAGAAGGGTTATCCTTTCCAAATATAATCGCCTGATAACACAATCCTCGGGGTTCTGCCGGCTATTCAGCGTGGTAAACTACTTCCCCATTGAAAAGGGTCATCTCACAACGCGCGTCCTTGATAGATACGGTGGGCGCAGAGTAGAAATCAGTGTCCCAAACCGCCAGATCGGCGTATTTACCTGGCTCAATACTGCCGATTTTTTTCTCCAGGAACATTTGCTGCGCTGCCCATATGGTATAGCTACGCAGCGCTGTGTGAATATCAATTGATTCGGCAGCGCCAAACGCATCTTTGCCATACACACCCAATAAGGGTTCGCGGGCAATGGAGGCCCACAGGCCGTAGCGCGCCGGGAACGGTGTAACATCAAAATCGGAACCGCTGGCCCACTGAATACCTTTCTGCTGAAAGCTGTTGAATGGGTTGAGCTGCTGACTGCGCTTGATGCCAAAATTAGCCGCATAAGTGTCGCCAATCCACCAGGTGAAGCCAGGGCTGGGTTCCGGGTAGGCAGCATCGAACTTAACCTGTAATGCGGCGATGGTATTCATCGCCAGTTCGGTGGGGATGTTGGCGTGGATGATGGAATGGCGCAGACCCTTTTGCGGAGTGCGTAACAAGGCCAGCGCGTATGAGGCCACCACCCAATCTATGCTGCGGTCGCCGATGGCGTGCACACCCATGTGCAGTCCATTATCCTGGTAAAGGAAAATCAGATTGCGGATCATTTCGGGATCAAAAGCCGGATAGCCGCTGTTGCCCTCATCCAGTTCGGTGCGGTTCTTGTTCCAATTGTCCCAAAGCCAGGCGGTGCGTGCTCCACCACTGCCATCAGCGAAAATTTTGATACCGCCCGAAATCAGGTTGTCATTGCCAGTGCTTTTATAGGGCTTGGTGAAACTGCCGATCTCGCGGATCAATGCGATAGCATCATCCATGTTTTGTGGACTGGGCCATAACGCGAATATTCGGACACTCAAGGCGCCTTCTGCCAGCACATCCTGATATGCCTGCCAGGCATTCAATGAGTCAGAGAGGTTGCGCGAGCCAAAGCCAATGCCGGGATCTTTCGCGCCGGTCATGCATTCGCTGTTAAAGGCAGCGGTCATGGTTCGTATTGCATCGCGTTTGTCGGATTCGTTCGCCGGTGGGATATGCCTGGCCACCAAACCCATGGCACTTTCTTTGAGCACTCCTGTAGCGTTTCCATCTTCGTCACGCTCGATCTCGCCACCTGGAGGGTCGGGCGTGTCGCGGTTGATACCGGCCAGCGCCAAGGCAAGGCTGTTGGCGGTTCCGTAATGCCCCATTGTGTGGATCAACCAGGTCGGACGATTCCCCGAGACACCTTCAATGTCGGATGCTAGTACATAGCGCGATTCTTTCAGCTTGCCTTCGTCCCAGCCCCGACCGACGATCCAATCACCATCGCTTAAAGCGGCGTTGCGCTGGTTCACCAGGGAGACTATATCGGCAATGCTTTTAACGTTGGGGAAACTGAGATCTATATTTTGCAGCCTGGACAGTCCGCCACTGGCAAAATGCGCGTGAGCATCCAGCAAGCCCGGTGTAACTGTTTTGCCCTCAAGGTCGAACACTTCAGTATCAGGCCCGGCCAATAATTCAATTTCCGCATTGTTGCCAACCGCCAGGATATGTTTCCCGGAGATGGCAATGGCTTGCTGCACCGAATCACGTTTGTTGACCGTAATGACATTGCCGTTGAGCAATACTTTATCTGCGGGCACTGCGGCATTAACTGCTGAAGAAAATAGCAGGAAAGTCAGGGTAAGCAGAGTGCGAGCCATTATCTCGTGCGGCCAACTATCTGCTTTTGATCGCAATCAATCCGATTGGTCCATCTGCTGGTCAGCCCGCGAAAACAGGATAAAAACGACCGACAGCACTGCAAAAACCGAGCCCATCGCAATCGCCACGCTCCAGCCGAACTTGGCTGCGATGCCTGATAGCAAAATGGCATTTACAAAGCCCATGAGATTGGCGCCGGTGTTGAACAAACCGTAAACCGCTCCAGCATGGCGGCCACCGATAGCTGAGCCATTGGCAGCAAACGCACCTTCGGTAAACTGATTGAAAAAGAAACAAGCGCCAAGCATGCCTGCAGCTACATAAGCATTGGGGTGCAATGCCACGCCCAGCAACAGCAAGGCTGAAATGCTGCAGCCAATCACGATGGGCCAGCGACAGCCCCAGCGCACGCCGATCCGTTTGCAAAGATAATCACCAACCCAACCCCCCAAAAATGCGCCAGCAGCACCCGCCACCCACTGGGCAGAAGTTAAAAAGCCGGCTTCCTGTGCGCCCATGCCGCGCACGGTGACCATGTAGTAATAGCCCCAGGTGAACACCACATAAAATACAAAGTTCATGGATGAATAGCTCAGCGTTACCATCAGCGCATCACGATTTTTTAAGACACGCCGCCATGCAGCCTCGCAGTCCGAGTCGTTTTCTGGCTTCACGACCGGGGTTGTTAGTAAGGCAATTTCTTCGGGGTTCACCGATGCGTGTTGCTCCGGGCGATCACGCGCATACCACCACCACAAGGCAGCAGCTGCAAAAGCGAAAGGTGAAAGAACAAGAAATCCGATACGCCACCCATAATGGCTAATTAACCAGGGCAAAGCCGAGGCTGTCACGGCCAGGCCGACTGTTAACGCGGCACTGGTCAAACCATTGGGCAAGGCCCATCCACCAACAGGAAACCAACGCCCGATGGCCGAAACCATGATGGGGAAAACCGGCGCATGCGCTGCACCTACTAAAAATTGGACAGTGAGCAAAAACCCAATCACCATGTATACGGGAGCCACATCGCGGGCTGGTGTAAGGCTGGTAATGGCAATCAACAGACCCCAGACAACGGCAATCGCAGCCAGTGTAAACCTCGGCCCTTTATGATCACCCCAACATCCGCCGGGGAACTGGAACAATGCATAACCCAGTGGAAAGGCAGCCATAATCCAACCCCACTGAATTTCAGTGAGTTGCAGGTCTTGAATCATGGCAGGGCCAGCAATCGACAAATTACCACGCAACATATAAGAGACAAAACTAATAAACATCAGGATGGCGAGTATGCGCCAGCGAACGTTGGTAGGGCGCGGAGGGGAATCGGTGGCAGGCGAAGCAGAATCAGTCATGGCGAAGTCCAGTGGTTTTTATTACTCAGCATCATGCAGCAATCAAACTTCGGCGACAAATATATTTCCACTTTTGACCGCCACTGATACCCTTAAGCAAGCAACCTATAAGGAACAGGCCAGAAACGCAATAGCTTGGAAGCCAACGTTTACCAGTATCGATTCAATTATTGTTGCAGCAAAACCGGCTCAGCAAAGGTGTCCGTTTGAATATCACTGAGCCGCTCGTCGAGCAGGGTTGTCGCCCGCCTGCTGTTTTTGCGGACAAATGAAATCATAGCATTCAATGAAATCCGATACATCCAGGTGGTGAATTTTCTTCAGCGATCCTGATTTGGGAATGCCCGCCAAAGTTGATAAAAAACTTCCTGGCCCAAGTCTTCCCGGCCATGTGAGTTTCGGCGGTAGGTGTTGGTGACTTTGAAAACAATCCGCTTATGCAACTTCATCCAGCCTTCAGATTCAGCTAGCGCGCGTAAATCTTCAAATCGGTGCCAACAAGATCGGCCATTTCCAAAGTCGTCTCAAGATCAGGATGGCGAACGATGAGGTAGCTGTCGGAGATCAAAGTTTGTTTCCAGTTACGGCGCTCCGCCCCGAGGGGCAGCAAGTCGACATGCACGAGCGCATCACCGAAACGTCG
>Ga0209491_10010143_pt1 | contig 11374 bp, 6 predicted proteins | sample BON02_FD_187213 | JGI IMG/M metagenome (GOLD analysis project Ga0209491, IMG submission 187213) | Freshwater microbial communities from Lake Bonney liftoff mats and glacier meltwater in Antarctica - BON-02 (SPAdes) (version 2) | ecosystem: Environmental > Aquatic > Freshwater > Ice > Glacier...
TTCGGTAATTCTGGAGCTGCTAACAATGATGTAAACGGTGCCCAGGGTTTTGGAAACTTCCAATTACCTCTTCTGCTTAACTTATACTATGGAGCAGAGGCTACTAATAGATCAGTTGAAGACTTCGGTCTGAACATAGGTGCTGGGTTGGAACTCAATAAAATTGGAATTTTTAATTTTGGAACGATGGGAGCAGAAGAACCTAATAATAAGGCTTGGATAATGCCTTCAATTCAAGCTGGAGCACAGTTTTACAGAGGGTATAGTCCAGTAGAAGTCAATCTGAAATATGGATTTGGTCAATTACAGGAACAATTTATAGATCAATTTGGTAATAGACTGTTGGATGGTAAAAAAGTTACCCGTGCCTCTAGTTTAAAACTAAGCATTACTTATTTGCTATAATCTAAACTTTCATACTTTATCTTCGCCTACACATGTTGAATAGAGATATAAGCTGGCTATCTTTTAATGAACGCGTCCTACAAGAAGCACAAGATAGTAATGTGCCACTGATAGAACGAATGCGTTTTTTAGGTATTTATTCCAATAATCTAGATGAATTTTTTAGAGTACGTGTAGCTACCTCTTTGAGACTAAAAAAGGCACTAATAAATGCTGATCCTGAAAAGGCTCAAGAGACCGCAGAGGTTATAGCACAAATTCAGAAAAAAGTAATTGCCTTGCAGCAAGTGTTTTATAGCACGTATGAACAAATATTAGATGAATTAGAGGGGCATCACATTTATATCAAAGATGAGTCTGGTCTCAATGAAGAGCAGCAGCACTTTGTCAGAACTTTTTTTCTTAAAGAAGTAGAATCTCTCATAACTCCGATAATACTTAGTAACATAAAAAAGTTTCCTTATCTCAAGGATAAGGCTGTATACTTATTCATTTCATTACAGAAGAAAAATGAAAAAAACATTAACGCTCTTATAGAGTTGCCTACTGATGATATCTCACGTTTTGTAGTTCTTCCTAGTCCAGAGGGTGAGCAGCATATTATCTATTTAGATGATATTATCCGTTTTAATACGCCGTATATATTATCTATTTTTTCTCCTCAGGAGATAGAGTCATATATTATTAAAGTAACTCGAGACGCGGAGTTAGATTTAGACGATGACTTTAGCGAAAGTTACTATGAGCGTATTACTAAGAGTTTAGCGAATAGAAAAAGAGGGAGGGTAGTAAGACTAGTCTATGATAAGGAGATGCCTCAGCATCATATTGAGTTTATACTGTCTAATATCAAAATGTCCAATGAGGACAACCTAATACCAGGGGGGAGGTATCACAACTTCAGAGATTTTATGGGTTTTCCTAGTTTAGGAAACAATCAACTCACCTTCGATCATATAGAATCTTTAGACCATAAATTTATAGATGGGAGTAAGCCGCTACTAAAACAAGTAAGCGATAGAGACTTCCTATTTCATTTTCCATATCATTCATTCGATTATATCATAGATCTTATCAGAGAGGCGGCCATAGACCCTAAGGTGACTTCTATCAAAATGAGTCTGTATAGAGTAGCTCCTAAAAGTAAAATAATAAAAGCACTCAAAAATGCTGCACGAAATGGTAAGATGGTCTATGTAGTCATAGAACTTAGAGCACGTTTTGATGAGGAAGCTAATCTAGAGTGGTCTAAGCAGTTACAGGAGGAGAATATACATATAGACTTTGGTCTAAAAGGTCTTAAAGTACACAGTAAGTTATTGCTCATACAACGCAAGACAAGGGGAGAATTGAAAAACTATACTCTCATAAGTACAGGTAATTTTCATGAGAAGACTTCTGAGATTTATAGCGATACAGCTCTACTAACCTCAGATGCTCGTATTACGGCTGATGTAGCTAAGGTCTTTGAAATATTTGATAAGCCGTATCTGCCTTTTACTTTTGACCATTTACTGGTAGCGCCTATCAATCTAAGAAAAGGTCTAGAAGATGCCATATATACTGAAATAAATAAAGTAAAAGATGGTAATATGGGTAGTATCTTTTTGAAAATAAACAACCTAGTAGATGAAGGAATTATTACCGCATTATACCAAGCTGCAGATGAAGGTGTACAGATAAGACTGATAGTACGCGGTGTATGCAGTCTAGTTCCTAGGACCAATATATTAGTACGCAGCATTGTAGGAAGATTCCTAGAGCATTCGCGTATTTTCTGGTTTGGTAACGTTGATACTGGTAGTATATATTTGGGATCCGCAGACTTGATGACGCGTAATCTGGATGTGCGAGTAGAAGTGGTGACTCCTGTGTACGATGTACACTTAAAACAAGAGCTAATGAGCTACCTAAGCCTGCAATGGAAAGACAATAAAAGTGCAAGGGTAATAGATGATAAATCTAATAATCAGATGTATACCAATAGTGATGAACCTATAGACTCACAGATAGATTGGTATAATCATCTATAAGTTTTAATTCAATAAATTTTTACCATCCATAGAGACCTCGTCTATACCCAATATATGTAGTAGAGTAGGAGCTATGTCTACAGTGTAAACAGTTTCATCCGCTTTCATAGCTGATACTTGTGCTCCGTAGATAATAAATGGTACGTGAGTGTCGTAGCTATGCGGTGTGCCGTGTGTGGTGCCGCATGATCTCATATCTACTAAATATCCTTCTTGTGGTATAGTATGTATAAAATAACCGTACCTAGCATCATAGCTGTTTTTTAGGTGTTGTAGCGGGAATGATCCATCATTGATCATATAGTCAGATGGCCTATATGCCCCAGCTATATAATGAAGTGCTTGTAGTTTTTCTTGCAGTAATTCTACATATACAGAAGTGTCAATGTCATTACTTATTAAGTACTGAAAATCAGGTTCTACTCCACTGTAGGAAGATTCAAGTATAGTTTCTTTGGAAAGCTCAAAAAACACCTGAAGTTCTTTATCTATTCGTTCTAAATCATCATCAAACTGGGTATGCTCTATTCGCTCTGAATTAGGTATAGCAGGAAACTCAGGCATAGGTGCCACACCATGATCTGCGGTGAGAGCTAATGTATAATTACCCTCACCTACTGTAGCATCTAGGTATGCTATAAACTCCTCTATATAAGAGTCTAAGCGGTAGTAGTAATCTGCTACCTCTCTACTATTAGGCCCAAACTGGTGCCCTATGATGTCAGCAGCAGAAAGACCTATCGTGAGTACATCACATTGCTCATCCTGACCGAGCTCTTCCTTGGCTATAAGCTGCTTCGCAAATTCTAAGACATAATGATCTCCGAAGGGAGTATTCCAAAGAAAGTTTCCTACTCTATCGTGTGATACATAAAGTGTATCTAGACTCGCTAAAGTATGTGGAAACCAAGGTAAAAATTTACCACATTCGTAGGATGCACTATCTCCATCTAACTTAGTCACATCATAGGTTGTATTGTATACCCAGCCATTAGCTATTGACTCACGTTCTATGGAGTCTCCTGAAAAGCTCAGAGCCCAGTCTGGAAAGCTTTCTTTGTAATAATCTGAACTTACCATTCGTATGCTCTCTGCATCAAACCAAAATGCTCTGTTGGCATCTTTACCACCCATTAGGATAGAGCTTCTATCCTTCAAGGCGACACTATAAGACTTGCTTTCAGTATTTTTACTCTTTACTATATCACCTAGGGTAGGTCTTTGCAGTCTTGCTGCACTTACCTTTTGTAAGTTACAATTTTCTACTCCAACAAACCGTATACTAGTATCTATTATGGAATACTCTGTAATCCCTGTAGCTCTCACATATACATTATTATCTACGATACCATGCGTACTTGGGTAACATCCAGTAGCTAACGTAGCATGGCCTGCAGCAGTAGTAGTGCGAGCGTGATAGTGATGCATTTGGGTAAATACTGCACTATTGCTGAGCAGAGATCCGTGCGTAAGGGGCATGTATAGAGAGTCGTCCAAGTAAGACGCACTCATTTGATCTACACTTATAAGCACAAGAAGCTTTGGCGTTGCTATTTTATTTGACCTGCCACATGATATGAATGCTGTAACAATTAGGATATGTATGATTTTTTTCACAATGCGAAATAAGCACTCCAATGGTGTCTTATAACCTGAATTCTATTTTATTTTTATTTTAGAACTCTTAATTAGTGATTTTGACTCAGATAGGCGTTGTATAAAAAAGGTATTAAAATAGACCCGTTGGCATATTGTACCTTGCTTATAATAAGAAACATAAGCATATTTGCCAATGCGTTATTTTGCAATATTTTTATTTGTTTTTTCAGTAGCTCACAGCGTGAGTGCTCAGCGTGTCACTCGGGGCATAGTGTTGGATCAAAATGAGAATCCATTGCATAATGTTAAGATTCAAGAGCCTAGTACTCAAAATATCGCCTACACAGACAACAATGGTGAGTTTATACTTACTTATTTTGAACAAGAAAGTAAGATAATATTTACATACCCGCAGTCGGATACTGTTAGACTAGCACTAAAGTACGACACCAATACCAAAGTATTTATGAAGCCTAAGAAGGGCTCTAATGAGTATCACTTGGGATATCACGCTGGTTTTTTAGATTTCGGAAATAAAAACAAAAACAAAAACTTAGAAAATATGCCCTATTTTTTAGGAGAGTCAGATGTTAACAGGCAGCTTCAGATGCTTCCAGGTGTAGAGCAAGGAAATGAGGGCTACAGTAACTTGTACGTCAGAGGTGGGAATGTAGATCAGAACCTTATGCTCTATAATGGCACACCTATTTATAATTTTAATCATATTTTTGGTATATCTTCTACGTTTCACCATAAGAGCATCAAGAATACCAGGATATACAGAGGAATAGCACCTGCTAAGTTTGGCGGACGTTCATCTGCTATCATTAACCTAGAGAGTGAAAAAGACAAAGATTTTAGTGGTTTGGAGGGCGAGTTTGAGATGACACCTCTTAATGCTGGACTTTATCTAGGAAATATCAAAAAAGGAGTCTCGTATTTTACCATAGCTGCAAGGAGGTCTTGGATAGACTTACTTATTCCTCAGGAAACTCGCCAAAACTCACAGACTGCTAATATCTATGATTTGCAAGTAAATTATGGTCGGACATTAAAAAATAAGGACAAGCTAGATTTTAGCTTGATGAGTACGAGGGATTTATATTTCCTAGCTGCCAGTGACGATGGAGATACGTCAGGCTCGGTAGTGACACGTTTTGGTATCACTCAGAAGTGGTCTAATTTACTAGCTTCGGTAAAATATACGAACTACGTATCTAAACGCTTTAGTGGTGACCAGTCCCTATACTACTCTAGTTATAAAACTTCGCTAAAGTTAGAGCAAGAAATATATGACCCGAGCATAAACTCCATTCCTAGTACGCAGCGACTTCAGGAACGGGGAATTCGTGATATAGGTATACAGAGTAACTGGGTATATCATTGGAAAAATAACCACAATGTAAGTTTTGGGCTTCAAAATAGCACGAAACTTTTTCTAGTAGGTAGACGTACGAATGAGGTCGCTGGATACCCCTCCGTATTAGACTCTAAAGAAGTATCAGGAGATGAAAAATATAAACCGTCTAATGAGTTAGTATTGCATGCTGAAGATGCCTTTAGACTAAATCCCGATACTAAGTTGGATTACGGTTTTAGATCGGTTTTATACCAATATAATGGTAGGAGTAGGGTTGTCTTAGAGCCAAGGATACACGGTACCTTCTTTTTAGATAATAGAGACGTACTGAAGCTAGGATATAATAGACATAATCAGTTTATAAGTCAGCTAAGTCTGGGAAATGCAGGAAGTCCACAGAACCTATGGGTACCAGCTACAGAGGAGGTATTGCCACTTAAAGTAGATGTATTGGAGGCTGCTTATGAGCGTAAGCTTGGTAATGACTATTCAGCTAGTATAAATGTGTATTTCAAGCGTATGCAGAATATTACCTTGGTTTCTAATTTGGAGGACGCTGGTAATGCGGACCTAGACTGGCAAGCCAGTGTAGTACAAGGTACTGGTAGAGCGTACGGAGCAGAGTTATTCCTTCAGAGAAGCAAAGGCTTCTTTACTGGCTGGATAAGTTATGCATATAGCAGAAGTACGCGAAACTTCCCAGAACTGTTTGATGAAGATTTTGATTTTAGTTTTGATAGGCCGCATATGCTAAAGATATACGGTAACTATACAAATAAAAGTTCTCAGTTTAACTTTGGTTTCAATTACATGATTGGAAGTGGACAGCTATTTACACTTCCTATAGGTAAGTTTAGAGATCAATCTGGAAACTTGCAACTGGAGTACAACACACTTAATAACTATAGATCTAACGTGTATCAACGTTTTGATATTAGTGTAATGAAAGCTAAATATACAGGAGGATTAGACCAAGAGTGGAGATTTTATATTTACAACATGCTAGGTTCTCGTAATCCGTTAAATATCTCTCCAGATTTTGAAAATGCTGGATTGTCTAATCTGGTAGTAAATAGAGTTTACCTAGCCTTCGTACCCGGAATAGCCTACATAGTTAAGTTTTAATCCAAATTTTTAAAAAGAAATAAAATGAAGAAAATAGCCTTATATATATTGGGTGCGGCACTTTTTAGTAGTTGCTTTCAAGACACCTTAATACCAGATATTCTCAAGGATTACACACCTAAACTGGTAGTGAATTCCCTAATAGTAGCAGATGAGCCTATCAGCATAGAGATCACTACTAGTGTAGCGGCTATAGATAATACTTTTCCTACTCTAGTAGAAAATGCAAAAATCACTATAACAGACGGGTCGCTTGACCAAAACGGAGACTTGATAGAGATAAGACCAGTCTATAGTGACGTAACTGAGACCTACTCCAGTCTACAGACCTTTCCAACGGGCACTAGTTTAGAAGTCCGTATAACACACTTAGACTATCCCAATGTTATTTCTACTGTGTTTATACCCATTGATGTGAATCCCGCAGGTAAGTTGACCGTAAATGGAGGCATAGATACAGGAGGTCTAGTAGGGGATCTTATTCAAGTAAGCTTCGCAGATCCTGGTAATCAAGATAACTATTATAGACTGAAGGTTAGTTACTTTAGTGAAACGGTGGGAGTTTGGGTCCCATTTATATTTCCTAAGTCTGATCCTTCGTTGGCTGGATATAATTCTTTTGCACTAGATGACCTAAGTATATTATTTAATGATGAGTTATTTAATGGGCAAAACAAAACCTTTAGTACAGTGGCTCCTAGTGGGATTGTGAGTAGAAATATAGGTGATAAATTTCGAGTAGAGTTTACTAGTATATCTAAAGACTATTTTGAATACTACCGCTCGCTCCAGCGTGCTACTGACGCTAGGGATCTTACTTTCCAAGGATCTTATAATAATGCGGTAGTAATCCATACGAATGTAATAAATGGGTTAGGTATCTTAGGCACAGAAAGTGGCAAAGCGATAATCCTCAAGTAATATGACATATACGTTAAATCACAGTGCCGCAGTTGGTTCAATAAATAGTAGATTGCACCTGTTTAAAGTATAGATGATTAAAAGGTTAGGATTTTTAGTGCTATTAGTGGCACTAGCCTTGAGCATATATGCTCAGAGTGGCACTTTGAGAGGATTTGTATATAATGCTGAGAATGGGACTCCTTTGCTATCAGCACTAGTCACTTTTGAGGAAATAAAACAAGGTACGTATACGGATGAGCGTGGATTTTACTCCATTTCCAATATTCCTTTTGGAAAATATAAGGTCTTGGTAAACCTAGTTGGTTTTAGTTCTGACTCAGCCACTTTAGAGTTCAGTAACGAAGGAGTAATGGCACAAAACTTTTACTTAAATGATAGAGGAAATGAGCTAGCTACCGTGCGTGTATCTGCGGAAAAAGTGCGTAAGACTAAAGAAGTAAGTATCGGTAAGACCACTATAAAACCAATCCAACTTACTCGAATACCAAGTGTAGGAGGAGAGCCAGACTTAGTGCAGTATCTTCAAGTACTTCCAGGAGTAGTATTTTCCGGAGATCAGGGAGGACAGCTTTACATCAGAGGAGGATCTCCAGTAATGAATAGGGTAATGCTTGATGGACTTACTATATATAATCCGTTTCATAGTATTGGACTATTCTCAGTGTTTGATGCAGATATTTTGAAATCTGTAGATGTGTATTCTGCCGGGTTTAGTGCAGAATACGGCGGGAGAATAAGTGCCATTGTAGATGTGAAGACTAGAGATGGTAATAAGACCAATTTAGCTGGGAAGATAAATGCAAGTCCATTTAGTTCTAAGTTTTTACTGGAAGGACCATTGAAAAAGTATGAGCAGGGGAAAGGCAATAGCAGTTTTATAATTTCATATAAAAACTCGTATTTAAAAAACTCTGCACCCGTTATTTATCCATTTGTGAATGACGGTATGCTTCCGTATACCTTCAGTGACTTATATGGTAAATTCACCGTAAACTCTGCAAAGGGTAGTAATATAAGCGTATTTGGATTTGACTATAAGGATAATGTAGACTTTGAAAATTCTGCAGCGTATGCTTGGACATCTAGAGGATTAGGTACTAAGTTCCTACTGGTACCTTCAGGCAGTGAGACCATAGTAGATGGGGGTATTACATTTAGTAACTATGAGATTACGCAGACAGAGTTAGATAATAAGCCTAGAAGATCAGCAATAAATGGATTTAACGTGAATTTGAGTTTCTCTAAGTTTCTCAATGAGCTGGATAAGGTAAAGTATGGTATAGAAATGAATGGTTTTCGTACAGATTTTGAGATTTTTAATAGCTTGAACAGAAAGATATCTCAAGAAGAAAATACGAGTGAAATCAGTGGATATATAAACTATCTCAAAAATATTCAGAAAAGGGTACTCATAGAAGCAGGCATGAGACTGCAATACTACGCTAGCCTTCAGGAGACCTCTCCAGAGCCACGTATACGCCTGAAATATAATATTAATTCTAAGGTACGATTCAAAGCAAGTGCGGGCTTATACTCTCAGAATCTAATGAGTGCGGCGAGTGATAGAGACGTAGTTAATCTATTTTATGGGTTTCTAAGTGGGCCTACAGATCTTCCTTCAGAGTTTCAAGGTGAGCCAGTGACTTCTAAGCTCCAAAAAGCGAGACACGCAGTAGCAGGTTTTGAGTTTGATATCAATGCTATCTCCGAGGTGAATGTAGAAGGATATATCAAAGAGTTCACTCAGATAACAAATGTGAATAGAGATAAGATTTTTGATAATAATAGAGAAAATCAAGATAGGCCTTACTACCTCAGAGAGAGTTTTATAGTAGAAGAAGGAGAGGCCTATGGGTTTGATATTACCTATAAATTGGAGAATAAGCAGTGGTATGTATGGACAGTATACTCCTACAATGTAGTGAATAGAAATGACGGCTTGCGGGAGTATCAGCCACATTTTGATAGAAGACATAATGTGAATATTGTGAACTCCTATGATTTTGGTGAAGATCTGAAGTGGAACGCAAATATCCGATGGAACTTTGGTTCAGGTTTTCCATTCACACTTACACAAGGGTTTTATGAGCAGCTAGACTTTAATGGTGGAGCGAGTTCTGAGTTTGTGTCAGAAAATGGTGAACTAGGGATATACTATGATGAAATAAATAGGGGAAGATTACCGTATTACCATAGATTAGACGCATCACTAAAACGAAGATTCAAGCTGAAAAAGGAAAATAGAAAAGCAGAGGCGATATTTTCTGTCACTAATGTGTACAACAGAGAGAACATATTTTATTTTGATAGGGTAAATTATAAGCGAGAGAATCAGCTTCCGCTACTTCCTAGTCTGAGTTTTAGTTATAGTTTTTAGTCAGTAAACACTGTCTTCTTCTGTCACAGAGGACATTCTAGTAACCTAAAAACCTATTTCTATACTATCTAGTAGGCCACCTATATACGTGCAAGGATAAGACCCAGTAATGCACTTTCAGATGCGGCATAAAATCACTACTTTGCGAGTAATAACAAGGAATATAGACACAACCGTCAATCAACTACATCTGTTTTCCTCACTTGTGTGCTACCACGTGTAGTCATATAGATAGTTAGAATTCCTCTCCGCAGCAGGCAGGGACGCATGTTTTGGGAGTGAGTTGCGTTTGTAGTTATGTTAGCGAGAATGAAAAAAATACCATCATAAATCATCGCAAATATTCGGATTGTGCCTCCTTCTTTAAACAGAATTGTAATCGGAAAAATAACATCTTCGGATGAAAACGTATAAAAATAAATTCAATAAAACTACACGACATGAATATTAAAAGAATTACGACACTACTGCTATTTGCAATCATTCCATTATTGTCAATGAGTCAGCTGACATTTGATATAAGAGGAGTTGTGACTAAAAAAATATCTTCTAGTTTACCAGGAGGCTCAGTCATTAATCTAAGAGCTATTGATTATTATACGTCAGGTGATTTTGGTACTTGGAAAGCACTTGTCGTTTTTAATGGTGTCGAAGAGGAATTCGATTTTAAAAAGCTAGATAATATTTCGTTTTCCTTAAAACCGTCAAATGCAAAAGAATTTTGGCAAAAGCAAGCACTCAATTTCGGTGTTTATAACAATATCACAAAAAACGGTATTCAATATGGAATGCGTAAAGAACTCGAACAAGAAGCTCTCGATTATATAAATTATACAGAAAATAATAATATGATTTTTCGAGACAGCTATCTAGAAAGTTATCTTTATGCCTTGTCCTATAAAGTATATCCAATTCGGTTAGAGGATGGCCGACCCGGAATATTGAATGTCAAAATTTTAAAAGATATAGTACCAAATGCATTTATATTCTCAAATGGGACTATGTTTCTGACAACAGGTTTACTATCTACAATAAATTCAGAAGAAGAATTAATCGGAGTTATGGCACACGAGATTTCCCATTTTGTCTTAGACCATCAAATAATTAATATTAACAAAGCTGAGCAAAGACAAAAAAGAGCCGAATTTTGGGCTGCAGTAACAACTGGAGTGGCAATTGCCGCAGATGTATATACTTCAGTAAATAATGAATATTATACTCCAGGAACAATTACTATGGGCACCTTGCTACTTGCACATAGTATTACTTCAGAGCTTAATAAAAGGATGGGTTTGGAGTTTTCAAGAGACCAAGAAACTAAAGCAGATAAATGTGCTACCGAATTGATGTCCTTTATAGAGATAGACCCAACTGCCTTGTCATCAGCTTTAAGGAAAATTAAAAAGTATAGTATTTTAAGTGGTAATTATCTTGCCTTATCAGGAGAAGGAATGTAGGCTTCCCTTGTTTAGTACCTTTTATTAATTGAATAACAAAGTTATTCAAAAATCATCTAGGGGTACCCCTAGATGATTTTTGGCGTATAAAGTT
>Ga0209491_10010144_pt1 | contig 11374 bp, 16 predicted proteins | sample BON02_FD_187213 | JGI IMG/M metagenome (GOLD analysis project Ga0209491, IMG submission 187213) | Freshwater microbial communities from Lake Bonney liftoff mats and glacier meltwater in Antarctica - BON-02 (SPAdes) (version 2) | ecosystem: Environmental > Aquatic > Freshwater > Ice > Glacier...
ATCTGAATTTCTAGAAGTACCCTTGAGATAGCCTGTCTCGTCGTCGATAATCTTTCTATGAGCGGAAACACACTAGGTACCCTATTCGCAGTCACCAACTTTGGTGAATCCCACGGCCCGGCCATTGGCTGTGTGATTGACGGCTGCCCGCCGGGCATGGACTTGTGCGAGGCGGACATCCAGGGCGACCTGGACCGGCGCCGGCCCGGCACCAGCCGCCATGTGACGCAGCGCAGCGAGCTTGATGTGGTTGAAATCCTCTCCGGCGTGTACCAGGGCAAGACCACCGGCACACCGATTTGCCTCTTGATAAAAAACACCGACCAGCGCAGCAAGGACTACGGTGACATCCTTAACACCTTCCGGCCCGGCCATGCTGACTACAGCTATCTGCACAAGTACGGCTTGCGCGACCCGCGTGGTGGCGGCAGGGCGTCGGCGCGGCTGACGGCGCCCATGGTGGCGGCCGGTGCCGTGGCCAAGAAGTGGCTGGCTGAAAAATATGGCACGGTGTTTCGCGGCTGCATGACGCAGATCGGCGAGATACCGATTGCTTTCGAAGCCTGGGAGCATGTGCCGAACAATCCGTTTTTTGCCCCGGTGGCCGACGTCTCAAAACTCGAAGCTCACATGGACGCGCTGCGCAAGGCCGGCGACTCCTGCGGCGCGCGTATCCGCGTCACCGCCACCGGTATGCCGGTCGGCTTGGGTGAGCCGCTGTTTGACAAGCTGGACGCCGATATTGCTTTTTCCATGATGGGCATCAACGCCGTCAAGGGCGTTGAAATTGGCGCGGGGTTTGCTAGCGTCACCCAGCGCGGCACCACGCATGGTGATTCGCTGTCGCCCGCAGGGTTTTTATCGAACAACGCGGGTGGCGTGTTGGGCGGCATCAGCACCGGGCAGGACCTGGAAGTCTCGATTGCCATCAAACCGACCAGCTCCATCATCACGCCGCGTGATTCCATCGACATGGCGGGCCGGCCGACCTCGGTCGTCACCAAAGGCCGGCACGACCCCTGCGTCGGCATTCGCGCGACACCGATTGCCGAGGCCATGCTGGCGCTGGTGGTGATGGAACACGCTTTGCGCCAGCGTGCGCAATGTGGCGACGTGAGCCCACCGATGCAGGTGATCAAGGGCGCGGCGTGAGCAGACCGTGAGCCATGTCTGAAGGTGCTCCGGCGCCGCCGCGCGCCGCCACCCGGGCTGTTTGCGCCTTTGGTCTTTGATCAGCTAGGGCGGCGCTTTTGATGCCCGGTGTTACGGGCGAGTTCGACTGTGGGGTTCGCTGGGTTTTCAGGAATCCGATGCGGTCTTGAAGGGATTGAAGCCGGTGATCAGGGCGGTCGCGGCGAGCACCAGCATACAACCCGGCGCCATGCCCCAGGTCACCGTCTCGCCTAGAAACAGGCCACCCCAGGCCACACCGAACAGCGGGATCATGAAAGCCGCCGAGGTGGCGGCGCTGGCCGGAATTTCGCGCATCAGGCGCATGCTGATCCAGTACATGAAACCTGAGGTGACTAGGCCCAGCACGGCCACCGCCAGCAGCGCGTCGGTGCTGTACTGGGCCGACGGCAGGGCTGCACCGGCCGGCAGTAGCAAGAGCGCGGCGCCCGCTACATGCACGGCGGCCGAGGCCGACAGAGGGGAGTGCGCCATGGTCGCGCGTTTCATCAGAATGGCACCAAAGCCGTAAGCCGCCGCCGCAGCCGTGCAAGCCAGGGCGGCCAACACCACCCGGGGCGTGACGGCCACCGGGCCGAGTTGCACCAGCAAGGCCACGCCAGCAAAACCGACGGCGCAGCCGAGCAGTCGGCGTGAGCTCAGTCGCTCCTCGCCGACCATGGCGGCACCCAGCACGCCGAACAGCGGCGCCGTGGCGTTGAGCACGGCCGAGTAGCCGGCCGGGATCACCAGCGCGGCCCAGTTGAACAGCACAAAAGGCGCAACGACCGTCAGCAAACTCAGCAGCGCCAGCCCCGGCCAGGCGGCGCGCGGCGGCCAGCGCTCGCGCAACGCGCGCATCAGCAGGGTCAGCACCAGCGCCGCCAGCGCACAGCGCAGGCCGGCCAGCAGCCACGGGCCGAAAGCCGGGCTGGCAATGCGCAGCAGCGGGAAAGAGCCGCCCCAGAGGGCAGACATGGCGATGAGCTGGAGGAAGTGTCGGGTATGCATGAAGGGCGGTCGGATGCTGGAATTGTCCCGGATTCGAAGACGTGCTGCCGGAGCGACCACCAGATCAGCCTGAACGGCAACAAGTACGCGCTATCGCCAAACCTCCGGCAGACTCTCTTTTAGAATGCCCTACGAGCATTTTTGATGACTTCCTCTGCGGCCGCGAAGCGTAGGAGGCCTTTGCTGCTCCGCCCATGCTGGCGCGCACACTGATCTGCGCACCATCGCGGCGGCCCACCTCAGCGCCGTCGAGCAGCCCGAAGCGTTTGTCCAGTTTTTGGAACCCTTTCTGGACGGCATCCAGCAGGCCGGATAATGCGCTAATACCCATGGAAAGTCTGATCTCATGAAAACTGTCCTAGTCCTGAACGGCCCCAACCTCAATCTGCTGGGCACGCGTGAACCCGCCGTGTACGGCGCGCAGACGCTGGCCGATGTTCAAGCACTGTGCGTAGCAGCCTGTGCTAGCCATGGCTTGAAGCTCGACTTTCGCCAGAGCAACCACGAGGGCGTGATGATTGATGCCATCCATGAAGCCGGCCGCGCGCAGGCTGCCGCCACGCTGGCGGGTGTCATCCTCAATGCCGGTGCCTACACCCACACCAGCGTGGCGCTGCATGATGCCATCAAGGGCGCAGGCGTGACGCTGATCGAGCTGCACATCAGCAACGTACACGCGCGTGAAGCCTTTCGCCATCACTCCTACATTTCACCCGCGGCCAAGGCCGTGATGGCCGGCTTTGGTGTCAAGGGCTACGCCTATGCGATTGCTGCGCTGGCTGACATGGCTGCATCTGCCTGATTCGGCAGGCGGGCAGATTGCGCGGTGAGCCATGGCAACGCAGCTTCTTTTTGTGGTTGACGAACGCGAGGTCGAATGCAACGCCATACGCGCGCAGGGTGCTGGTGGGTAAAATGTCAACAAGGTTTCAAGCGCCACCCATTTACGCTTTGACATCAATGCCTCATCATTGCCCGAAGACATCAAAGCAAGGCTGCTGGCCCTGAACGACAGCCGCATCACAGATGCAGGCGTGTTCGTTTTAAAAGCCCAGCAGCACCGCACCCAAGAGATGAACCGCAGCGATGCGCTAGCGCGGCTGCAAGAGGTGGTTGACAGCGTTGCCACACCGCCCAAAACCCGCCGGCCGACCAAGCCGACTTACGGCTCCAAACAAAAGCGGCTTGAAGGCAAAAGCCAGCGCTCAGACATCAAAAGCCTGCGCGGCAAGGTGGACGAATAATTCCATTTCCAGATCAATACGATATGTTGTTGCTTCGCCTAGCCTACGGCTCGCCCGGAGGGCGCGGTGCGATGCACCGCAGCGAAATTGGTGTCTGACCCCAAAAACCCTGTAGGCTATATTGACTGGGAAAGCGTTAACTCTGAATGGCTCTTCAAAACTACCGTGTGTACATCGCCTTGAGCCTTGCGGCGATTGGCCTGCAAGTCTTCACAACGGCTGCCGAGGCGCGCATCTACACCGGGGTTGTGACCCGCGTGACGGATGGCGACACGTTCTGGATACGCACATCAGTCCAGGGCGAGCCACGCAAGGTGCGCTTTCAGGGCATTGATGCGCCGGAGTCCTGCCAGGCCTGGGGCAAACAGGCCACTGCCGCATTGACGCAGCGTGTGAAATTTAAAACCGTGCAGCTCAACACCAGCGCCAGCGACGACTATGGCCGCATCTTGGCCACTGTGACCCTGGATGGCGGTGATGTGGGCCGTTGGATGGTGGTAAACGGGCACGCCTGGAGCTACCACTATCTGCGCAACCGCGGCCCCTATGCAACTGAAGAAACCCAGGCCAAGGCATCAGGCCGTGGCCTGTGGTCACGATCTGCCATTGAGCCGCGTGAGTTTCGTAAGCGGCATGGTGCTTGCCCGCGCGCGGCGAGTCGTCGGCACCTGGTGCGGTATTGAGGCAGCATCAGCCAATATTGTTGATCTTGTCGATCTTGCCACTGGCATCACACCAGTTCCCCGGCGTCAAGCCGTCGATTGAAAATGGCCCCACCGCAGCGCGAATCAGCCGCAGCGTTGGAAAGCCCAGCGCCGCCGTCATGCGCCGCACCTGGCGGTTGCGGCCTTCACGAATCACCAGTTCCAGCCAGGACGTCGGCAGCATTTGCCGCACGCGGATGGGCGGGTCGCGTTGCCACAGCGCAGGTGGCTCTTGCAGACGCTCTGCACGCGCCGGCAGCGTTAGCCCGTCATTGAGCTGCACGCCCCCGCGCAGGGTGGCCAGCGCGGCGTTGTCAAGCACGCCTTCAAGCTGCACCCAATAGGTCTTTTCCATTTTGAAGCGCGGGTCGGCAATGCGCGCCTGCAGCTTGCCGTCGTTTGTCAGCAGCAGCAGGCCCTCGCTGTCGGCATCGAGGCGACCGGCCACATACACATCGGCAATAGCAATGAACTCCGTGAGCCCACGCCAACGCCCTTCAGGCGTGAACTGGCTGAGCACGCCGTAGGGCTTGTTAAAGAGAATCAGGCGGGGCGGTTGGGATGCTTGCACGGTGATAAAAATAGGCCATTGCCCTTATGCAGTAAGCGCAAGAAGCCATTAAAAAAAGTAGCAAAAAGCCTGAGCGTGGGCAGCCAGACCGGGCTCGTTCCATTTTCAGATCGATAGGAGATTAGGCGCGAAGCCGCAGACAGTGCTGTAGCACGGCAAGGCGAAGCAACAACATATCGTATTGATCTGGAAATGGAATCAGCAGCCCAACTGGTCAGCCAAGACCAGCAAGTCTTTGGCGTGCCAGGTGTTGGCCGGGTCGGCTGAGATGTCCTTGGGCTGCGCCGCGCCGAACTCGGTCGGCCGCTCGATGTAGGCGGTCTGCAGGCCGCAGGCGCGTGCGGCGGCCAGATCGTCTTGATGGGCTGCCACCAGCATCACTTCTGCGGGCGGCAGGTCAAACACCCTGGCCACGCCCAAGTAGGTGGCCGGGTCGGGCTTGTAGGCCCGAAAGACTTCGGCCGACAAAATGCAGTCCCACGGCAGGCCCGCACGTTTGGCCATGTTGCTGAGCAGGCCGATGTTGCCGTTCGAAAGCGTGCAGATCGTGTGGCGCGTTTTGAGCCGCGTCAGGCCGGCCAGCACATCAGGCCACGGGTCCAGCCGGTGCCAGGCCTTGTTCAAGTGCTGCTTTTGCGCCTCGGTCAAACCGGCCAAACCGAATTGCGCCAGGATGCCGTCCAGAATCAGCCGGTGCAAATTGTCAATCAGCGTCCAGCCCAGCTCGCCGGACATCACCTGGCGCATCGCGGGCCGGTAGCCGGCGCGCCAGGCCAACGCGAACTCGCCGCCGTTCACGCCCGGATGCAGGGCCTGCACTTCTCGCGCAATGCCGCTGTGCCAGTCCACCACGGTACCAAAAATATCAAATGCCAGAACCTGGGCGCGAAGGGGTGAGGAGGGTGTTTTCATTTGCGCATTATCAATAGTTCGGGACTCAAGCCGGCAGAGCCTCGCCCCAGTAATGGAAGGTGAAGGGCCGCGGACCGGGCAGGTAGCGCGTGTGTAAATCGGTCAGGCGAAAGCCGGCCTCTTGCAGCAGCGCCGGAATGTCGCGCCCCAGGTGGCAGCCCCCGGCTACTCTGCCCCACAGCGGTTGCAGCCGATCCTGCCAGCGCCGCACCGATGCATCGGGCGCGCGGCCATGCTCGCAAAACAGCAGCCGCCCGCCGGGCGCGAGCACGCGGCGCATTTCCCGGAGCGCGGCCAGTGCGTCGGGGATGCTGCACAACGTGTAGGTAATCAGCACCGTGTCAAAGCTCGCGTCGGGCAGCGGAATCTGCTCGGCCGACAGACCTACCAGCTCCACGTCCAGCCCCGTCTGCGCGATGCGCTCGCGCGCCAGCGGATGCATTTGCAGGGCCGGGTCCAGCCCCGTGATTTTGGTCACGCGGGTCTTGTCGTAGTAGCGCATGTTGAGCCCCGTGCCAATGCCCACCTCCAGCACGCGCCCCTGCGCCAGCGGCACCACAAGCTGGCGCTGCCGGCTGATCATCGGCAGGCCACACGCAAAGTCCAGCGCCGGGGGCAGGATGTAGCGCTCGTACCAGGAGGGGTTCATATTTAGTTAGAGCGCACCAAGTGCTGCGCCTGCATATAGGCACGCAAAACGGCGTTGATGTGGGTTTGGTAGCGGCTGCCTTCGCTTTTGAAGTAATCTAAAACGTCTTCGTCGAGCTTGATGCTGATAGGTTTTTTGACCGGTTGCGCAGCCAAGCTGCCTTCACGCGCAGCGCGTAAAAACCATTCATCACCCAGCTCGGGCACGTCGCTGTAGTTGATCGCGTGGGCATCAGCCTTGGCGACACGTTGGCGTAAAGCTTTAGTCTGCGCTGCGCTTAACGGCGTAGCGTCAAGTGTGAAGCGCGTTGTAGCGGTTTTTTTCTCGCTCATTTGCTTTCCTTGCAGAGATAAGCCGAATCGCGTCGGCGCGCTGGGTGTCCAGATTTTTGCCCCGCGACTTTTGCTCCACCAGCAACATACCGGGCCAGAACAGATCGACAAAGCCGTCCGTCTTGGCTTTGACGCCGGGCAGCTTTTTGACGGCGTGCTCGAAGGTGGCGACGCGCTTGTCGGTGATGCCGAAAATTTCAAAGAAGTCAATCCAGAACGGCTTGCCCTGGCTGTCTTCATTGGCCGCGTCAGCCCAAGTGCGGCTGAAGGTGAGGGCTCGGGATTTGATTTCGTTCCATGAAATGGGCATGGGGGCTAGCTTAACCGTGCATTAACCGTGCATCACCTGCCGCGCCGCCTGTGCCAAGAAGCCGCTGCGGGTAGCGCCGTGGCTGCGGGCGTACTCGTCGATGCGGCTGAGCAGCAAGCGGGGGATGGTGATGTTGATTTTTTCAGCTGGGCCTAGGTATTTTTCAACCGGCACATCCACCACCGCCCAAACCCAACCCGCAAACTCAGGGTCTTGCTGATGCTGGGTGATGGTTTTACCCAAAGGAATATCCAAACCGTCTTCAATCAAGGTTTCGCACATCAAATCAATGGCTTCATGGGCGTTGCTGATGGCTTCGTCCAAGGTGTCGCCTGCGCTAAAGCACCCTGGCAAATCGGGCACGACGACGCCGAAGCTGGTGTCTGCATTGGCGGCAGGCTCAATGGCAATGATGAATTTCATGATGGCGTTCCTTTACGTCAATCCGATTACTTCAATCCGGCTTGTTTCAGCAGTTTGTGGACAATGCCCTTACCCATATCTGACTTAGGATGCGGTACGCTGATATGACCGCCCTTGGTGGGATGGATGTAAATGTGGTGGCTGCCTTTAACGCCCCGAAGCGTCCAACCACCTTTTTCAAGCAGTTTGATGATTGATTTGCTATCCACGATGGTTATTGTACCTACTTTGTTGATTTTATCAACACTATAACCACCGTTTTAACTGCTCTTCAGGGGTGGGAAGTGGAGTTTTTATCGTACCCAATTTGGGGTTTGTCGTACCCAATTTGGGTTTTATTGACCTAGCGCGCCACGACAGGAGAACTTGATTTTTTGGTCTTTGTGAAAGGCACTTTCACCCCGAATGCATCAGCCAGTTTTTGCGCTTGCTGGGCTGATTGCGCCAAGGCTTTTTGAAGCGCTTTGGGGGTGAGGGTTAGCTGATGTTGGTGTGCCAGTCTTGCGACACTTCGCGCGTGATCGGTTTTTCAGACATGCGAATTTGCAGGATGCGGTCATTTTCAAGGTAAATACTTTTCATGGCATCGGTTTTTCAATCAGCCAGCGACTCAAGCCGCCTGCAGCTCCCCGATCGGAAGTTTCGACAATGACAGGTTGTGGATGTCTGCCCGCTCGCTGGCATGTTGAACATCAATGCCCACCAGCGCGCCGTTGGCGTCAAAGTCCAACACCACGCCGTCTTTAACTTCATCAGAGTCGACGGAGGGCCAGTCGGCTAAATGGATATAGAGCGAGTCTGTGGCTTTGTCGTAGGAAATTTTCATGGTGAGAACCTCCGGTCTGGCAATGCATTGTGCACGACCTTATTTACCCCACGAATCCTTCATCCCCGTCACCCGATTAAACACAGCTTTACCCGCACTGTGATCAACCAAGTCAGCCGCAAAATACCCATGCCGCTCAAACTGAAAGCGCTGGCCTGCGGGTACGTTGGTTAGTGATGGCTCTACATACGCCGTCACAGTCTTCAAACTATCCGCATTCAATTCTTGCAAAAAATCGTTGTCGCCTGCACCGGGGTGCGCGACTGTGAATAGCCTGTCATACAGCCGCACTTCGGCCTCGACCGCATCGCTCACAGCGACCCAGGTAATCACGCCTTTGACCTTGACGGCGTCCGAGCCTGGCGTGCCGCTTTTGGTGTCGGGGATCAGCACGGCCTGCACTTGGGTGATGTTGCCTGCTGCGTCTTGGGTGGCGCCCGTGCATTCGATGACGTGGCCGTATTTCAGGCGGACTTTGCTCCCCGCAAGTGCTGCACCGCTGGCGTTCACATGCGGCGGGAAAAGTCTGAAGAAACCTTTGGGCGGAGTCTCTTCATAGTCGCTGCGTTCTATCCAGACTTCTTTGCCGATTTTGAAATGGCGTTTGCCTTGGTTTGCATGGTGTGGGTGAACTGGGGCGCTACAGTCGTCGAGCATGTTTGCGCCCATCACTTCATCCCAATTCGTCAGCACCAGTTTGATGGGCTCTAACACCGCCATGGCGCGTGGGGCGATGGGGTCTAGTGTGTCGCGCAGTGCGCCTTCGAGGGTGCTGTAGTCGATCCAGCTGTCGCTCTTGGTCACGCCTATGCGTTCGGTAAACAGGTGGATGCTTTCGGGCGTGTAGCCACGGCGGCGCAGGCCGACTATGGTGGGCATGCGCGGGTCGTCCCAGCCACTGACGCGCTTTTCATTGACGAGTTGCGCGAGCTTGCGTTTGCTGGTCAGCACGTAGGTGAGGTTGAGGCGTGCAAATTCGTACTGGCGCGGGTGCGGTGTGGCTATCAAGCCGCCTTCGGCCAATCTGTCGAGTAGCCAGTCATAAAACGGGCGCTGGTCTTCAAACTCCAGCGTGCAAATGCTGTGGGTGATTTGTTCCAGCGCGTCTTCAACCGGATGGGCAAAGGTGTACATCGGGTAGATGCACCATTTGTCGCCGGTGTTGTGGTGCGTGGCGCGCCTGATGCGGTAGATGGCCGGATCGCGCATATTGATGTTGGGCGAGGCCATGTCGATTTTGGCGCGCAGCACGGCGGCACCATCTGGCAGCTTGCCGTCACGCATGTCACGAAAGCGCGCCAGGTTCTCGGCAACTGTGCGGCCTCGATGAGGGCTGTCGGTGCCCGGCTTGCCAAAGTCGCCACGGTTATGCCGCATCTCATCTGCCGTCTGCTCGTCAACATAGGCGTTGCCTGATTCGACCAAGTACTCTGCTGCGCGGTACATGAAGTCAAAATAATCGCTGGCCTGATACGGCAAATCGTTGCCGGGTTGTGACCAGTCAAAACCCAGCCATTTGACCGATTCAATGATGCTGTTGACGTACTCCAGCTCTTCTTTTTCGGGGTTGGTGTCGTCAAAGCGCAGGTGACACACGCCGCCATATTCACGCGCTAGGCCAAAGTTGAGGCAAATGCTTTTGGCATGGCCCACATGCAGGTAACCGTTGGGCTCAGGCGGAAAGCGCATACGCACTTTTTGCGCATCTGGCTTACCCGCTGCGTGATGGCCTGCGTCACCGGGGCTGCCGCCCCATGTGCGGCTGGCGTAGGTGCCTTCGGCCAAATCTTTTTCGATGATCTGGCGCAAGAAATTGCTGGGCTTGCTAGGCTGGCCAGATGTTTTGGCTTCTTTGTCGGCGGGCGCAGGTGATTGGGAGCTAGCTTCGGAGGGGGAGGGGGAGGTCATGGCCTGATTTTAGGGGTAGCAGCGGTGATAATCACGCCTTATCTTTTTGGAGCGTGCGTGGACATCACATTGCTGATCAAGGCGGCCATCATGGGCATCGTCGAGGGTTTGACCGAGTTCCTGCCCATCTCTTCCACCGGCCACCTGATTCTTGCAGGTGCGCTGTTGGGGTTTGATGATGAGAAAGCCAAGGTGTTTGACATCGCCATCCAGACCGGGGCCATCTTTGCCGTAATTCTGGTTTACTGGCAAAAAATTCGTCACACCGTGGTTGCGCTGCCGAGTGAAAAGCAGGCGCAGCAGTTTGTATTGAATGTTTTAATTGCCTTCTTGCCAGCCGTGGTGCTGGGCCTGCTGTTTGGCGAAGCCATCAAGGCGCACCTGTTCACGCCGGTGGTGGTGGCCAGCACTTTCATCATTGGCGGTTTTATTATTTTGTGGGCTGAGAAACGGCAAGAGCGGAAAAAAAATAATCAGTCAGCAGCACGCATCAACAGCGTTGAAGAGATGACGGCGATGGATGCGCTCAAGGTCGGGCTGGTGCAAACGCTGGCCATGATCCCCGGCACCAGCCGCAGCGGTGCGACGATTATTGGCGGTATGTTGCTTGGCATGTCGCGCAAGGCGGCTACCGACTTCTCGTTTTTTCTCGCCATGCCAACGCTGATAGGTGCGGGCGCATATAGCCTGTATAAAGAGCGTGCCTTGCTGTCGATGGCCGATCTGCCGATGTTTTTGGTGGGGTTGGTGTTTTCATTCATCAGCGCCTGGCTTTGTGTGCGCTGGCTGCTGCGCTATATCAGCACACATAACTTCGTACCGTTTGCCTGGTACCGCATCGTGTTTGGTGTGGTGGTGCTGGCAACGGACTGGAGTGGTGTGGTGACTTGGGCTGCTTAATTTGCGCAGCTTAGGGTGCTAGCTGGCTGAATCAGGCGGCCATATTGAACAGTGCTGCTTCAATCGCTGCTGTCGCAGCTTGCGGTTTTTCCATCGGAAAAATATTTTAAAAATCAGTTTTTCTTTGAGAGTTTTTTCAGCCGGTAAAGCGTATCCAGCGCCTCGCGTGGGCTAAGTGCATCAGGGTCAATGGTAGCCAATGTCTTCTCAAGCGCGCTTGGCTCAGTGGCAGCCGCTTCAGGTGGTGCGGCAAACAAATCAACCTGCGCGCGTGCATCCACTTGCTGCGCCTCCAGTGCCGCCAAGGCGTGCCGCGCATGGCTGACGACCGCAGCCGGAACGCCCGCCAGTTTGGCCACCGCAATACCGTAGCTCTTGCTGGCCGGGCCGGGTTCTATGTGATGCAGAAACACG
>Ga0209491_10010145_pt1 | contig 11374 bp, 15 predicted proteins | sample BON02_FD_187213 | JGI IMG/M metagenome (GOLD analysis project Ga0209491, IMG submission 187213) | Freshwater microbial communities from Lake Bonney liftoff mats and glacier meltwater in Antarctica - BON-02 (SPAdes) (version 2) | ecosystem: Environmental > Aquatic > Freshwater > Ice > Glacier...
CTTGCAATTCATAAGGAGTATTATATGCTGGACGCGATCGTAATCCCGCCTGCCAAGCAACCTCACCCAAGCTAATACTATTACCATTGATATTTAGCCCCATTAAAGCAACTGTATTAGCAGGATCTTTACTTTTTTCTCGATCTCGATCTCTTGGCCGCTGTCGGCGCAGCCGATCTCCATCTTCATCTTGTCGCGACTTGCCACTTTGAGAGCCAAAATATTCCCAGAGCGGCATCGCAAATAGAGTTTGTGCGGCATCCAACTTCCCGCCATGTAATTCTTGCTGTACTCGCTCCCAAGTTGGCTGTTTTACCAGTGTGACATTCAAGCCATACTTTTTGAACATCCCTTTCTCTTTAGCAACTACTAATGGTAGACAATCTAAACTAGAGACAATCCCAATCTTGATGTCGGTTTTTTCCAGCTTCCCAAAGTTAGCTGGTGGCTGAGTAAAGTGAGTACTCCTTTGATTAGTACAAGCGGCAAATGTCAAACCTGTGGCGGCGAGAGTACTATATTGCAGAAATTGGCGACGCTTCATTAAGATAATTGGAGATTCGGTAAACCCGGGAGTAAGCTAATTTATCCCAGCCCTAAGTCAACTTAAAGCATAGTAAGTCGAATTTTACACGACCGAGGGACTTTTTTAGGCTTTAGGCTCTAGGTTTTGGTAGCATCATCAGTCCCCCAGTCCCCCAGTCCCCTCTTACCCCTCTACTCTTGAACTTCACCACCCCACTCACTATCGGCTCTCTCCAGCTCCACAGCCGCGTTTTTCAGTCGCCCTTGTCTGGGGTTACAGATCTAGTTTTTCGTCGCTTGGTGCGGCGATATGCCCCCGATTCAATGATGTATACCGAGATGGTGCAAGCATCAAGTTTGAGACATCTCAAAGAAATACCGCGCATCATGGAAATCGATGCCAACGAGCGTCCAATTAGTATTCAGTTATTTGATTGTCGTCCTGATTTCCTGGGCGAAGCCGCTCAAATCGCCGTTGGGCAGGGCGCACAGACTATCGATATTAACATGGGTTGTCCGGTCAATAAAATTACCAAGAATGGCGGCGGCTCATCATTACTTCGCGATCCTGATACCGCAGTCGCGATCGTCAAAGCCGTAGTAAATGCTGTGAATATTCCGGTAACTGTAAAAACGCGAATTGGTTGGAATGATGATGAAATTAATATCTTAGAATTTGCCCAGCGGATGCAGGATGCTGGCGCACAGATGATGACGATTCACGCCCGTACTCGCGCTCAAGGCTACAGCGGTACGGCTAATTGGGACTGGATTCGGCGGGTGAAAGAGGTGCTATCGATTCCAACGATCGCTAATGGGGATATTTTTTCAGTCGAATCGGCTATCGCTTGTCTAAAGCAAACTGGAGCCGATGGCGTAATGTGTTCTCGCGGTACGCTCGGCTACCCGTTTCTCGTCGGTGAAATCGACCATTTTCTGAAAACAGGCGAATTATTACCACCACCAAGTTCGATCGCTAGATTAGAATGTGCCAAAGAACATCTCCAAAACTTGTACCTCTACAAAGGCGAACGCGGCATCCTCCAAGCCCGAAAGCATATGACTTGGTATGCCAAAGGATTTTTGGGTGCGTCAGAGCTTCGCACGCAGCTACAGGAAATTCACAACGTAGCGGCAGGTGTGGAATTACTCGATCGACAGATAGAACTATTAGCTACGTAACATTCAGCGGCTAGAGACTTACATCACAAATAACTAGCCACTTACTACTTAGAGATTACCGCGCAGAGCTGCCAGTAGAAATATAACGACTGGACCAGCGATCGCGATCATTGCCACCATTGACAGTTGGGCGATTACTTCCCAGTTAATACTCAGTACACTATCAATAATACCGCTCAAGAAGTCCATATTTCCTCGCAAACAAACTTAGATTTATTATATAGCTAACAGGATCGGCGATCCAATTTTATCTGCGCTGGGCGGGATTAAATTAATTTAGTTTACAAAAGTACCTGAAGTTAGGCTTTGGGCTGTAGTAGATGTCGGGTGGGCAGTGCCACTGGGCGGGTTCCCCCGCAAACGTCGCGCCCCAATCCACCATTTAGATTACAGCTATTTATAACGGTATAAATATTTAGCTCGCTCTAGCGTTAGAAGTTAGGTAGTCGTGCGAATCTACGTAAATACCTAATAGACTAGATGAGTAATAACTGACCGACTAAAATATGTCTACATGGCGGTGTATAAAGCAGTGTGGGGCTTGCTGCAACCTCGATCCGAGCGATCGACCGGATTTGGAAGAGTACTTGCCACCGGAGCAGCTAGCCATCTATCTAAGTATGGTGGGTGAAGATGGCTGGTGTGTGAATCTCGATCGCGATACTCGTGCCTGTACTATTTATGACGAACGTCCGTCCTTCTGTCGGGTGCAGGAAGATACGTTTGTGGCGATGTTTGGGATCGAACCGGAGGATTTGAATGATTTTGCGATCGCGTGTTGTCGCGAGCAGATCGAAGGCGTGTACGGAGATCGGAGTCTAGAAGCAATCAGATTTGACACCGAACTGGGAATTTTGCTCTAGATCTCGACCTTTCGCGATTAATATGAGAAGATGAGAGGAATATGAAAACTTAGTCAAGTTCAGACTGCCCAGTGATTAGCCCCTCTCGTCCAGAAACCTCCTCCGATAATATCGTCGCCCAAACCATCGTCACTGATGCCACGATTCTCCAAAAATCTAGTGCGTGGAGCACGTTCTTTTCGACGTTTATCACAATTTTCCTCGCTGAGATGGGCGACAAAACTCAATTAGCGACACTCCTATTGAGTGCCCAATCTCAATCGCCGTGGATCGTATTTCTCGGTGCGGGGACAGCTTTGATTGCGACTAGTTTGGTAGGAGTATTATTGGGGCGTTATCTAGCAAAGGTATTATCGCCAAGAACTTTAGATATTGCAGCGGGAATGTTATTGATGGTGATTTCGATCTTGTTACTAGGAGATGTAGTTCAACTCTAAGTAATAGCCGTTTTGGATTAATCGAACTTACCAAGATCGCTATCGATTGTTAAATTGCGCCTCGAAATAGGTAAACGGATCTTTGAGTTGCAGAAATTCAAAAGTTTTGAGAAAATGTTCGTGAGCTAGTTCTCGAATAGCAATTTTGAGGCCAGATCTAGTTTTCGATCTTCAACGATCGATATAATCCTAATATATTAAAGTTTATATATTTTTGGCAATTCTCAATAAAATTAATATATCCCTGATATGTTAATTGATTAAATTTAGTTCCGATTTTCATCTCAATCAATCCCATTTAGAAGTGTGGTAGATGCTCTAAGTTTTAGGGTAGGGTGTCCCTACCCTAAAACTTAGACTTGACTATCAATCTCCTTGTGGATATTCTTCCCAGAGATTGGTATTTTGACGCAAACTACTCCAGTTACCGCCACCTAAAATTAGATGATCTAATAGGGGAATACCGAGTAACTTTGCGCCTGCGAGTAATTGACGAGTGAGTTCGAGATCGGCTTGGCTGGCTTCGGTGCTACCTGAGGGGTGATTGTGTGCGACGATCGTTTTGGTGGCACCTTGCTTGAGAATGGCGGTGAAAATTTCTTTGGGTGGAGCGAGGGTTTCGGTAGCAGTGCCGATCGTGATTAACTGAGTACCGAGTAATCTATTTTTGACATCTAATAATAATATGGCAAATCGCTCTTGAGTAGACCACATCAACTCTTGACTCAGGGCGGCGGCGGCGGTATCGGGACTTTCTATAATAGCTCGATCGGGTGGACGTAATACACAAGCTCTCTGTCCCAATTCTACAGCAGCTAGGATCGCTGTCGCCTTAGCTGGGCCGACACCTGGAATATCCATCAATTCCTGAGGATGCAGATCGCGCAATCTCTCGAGGGGATCTCGCTGATGTTGCCCCAAATGATTGAGAATATACTCACCTAACCCGATCGCTGATAGCTTACCAGGTCCTTGTCCCGTTCCCAATAAAATCGCGATTAATTCAGCATTCTTGAGGTGTTTGACTCCATGTGCGAGTAAGCGTTCGCGGGGACGTTCGTTACTGGGGATGTCGATGATGCGAAGGCTGTAAGTCATGTCACTAAGACGTAATCGGTGTGTAGTTAAAATTACTTGTCACTTTACGACGATCGCCGAGTCGATCGAATCCACACAATGGCTGAATTATTCTCCATCGATCTAAATAACCTCATCACTAACCCCCACTCAATTTAGCCTTGTAGCCCAATTTAGTCACGATCTCTAACAATTTCTGACGACAATCGCCTTGAATCTCGATCGAATTATCCTTCATTGCGCCACCAGCTCCACACTGATTTTTAAGTGTCTTGGTGAGGCTTGTAAGTGTCTCTGGTGATACTTGAAAGCCACTAACGATGGTGACTGTTTTACCACCTTTGCCTTTTCTGGAGGCTTCGATCTTGAGTTTGTGCTGATTGGGTGGTAGTTCTTGGGTGTCGTCTATCTCTGGTTCTTCGTCCCCAAATTCTCGGTAGGCGATTTTGTTACTGTCTTTTGCCATATTTTTGTGTGTTTATCGTTAAACTAAATTTCAGCCCTACTCTAAAACCCAATGCTCAATCGCTGGTTAGGAGAAAAAGCCTAGCTATCAATTATCAATTATCAATTATCAATTATCAATTATCAATTAATTTAACCATCTAGAGTTCCCAAGAATCGCTCGGCTACTAAAAGATGCTGTTGCTGCTTCTCTGGAGCCATTTTATCGAAAGTTTTCACCAACATACCCAAGCGCGGATTACTCAAAAAGAAATCACGATGAACGTGCATAAATCGCCAAAATAAACCATCCCAAATCGGTTGCCAATCGCCTTTTTTATAGTCGCTCATCTTCATCAGATAATTACTACCACTAATGTAGGGCTTGGTACACATCCCACCACCATCGGCAAACTGGCTCATCGCATATACATTCGGTACCATCACCCAATCATAGGCATCGACAAACATCTCCATGAACCAGCCAAACACCTCATCGGGATCGAATTCGCACAGTAACATAAAATTACCCACTACCATCAGCCGCTCGATGTGATGACAGTAACCGCTTTTTAGGGCTTTTTTAATCGTAGTATCCAACGGCAAAATACCTGTAGTCCCCTTCCAGAAACTCTCAGGAATCTGCCGAGTAAACCCCCAATAATTACGAGATCGCTGGCTGCGTCCCCGTCGTTCGTAAGTAATTCGCATAAACTCCCGCCAGCCGACGATCTGACGCACGAAGCCTTCTAGACTATTTAGCGGTACTTCATCAATCGTTGCTAGAGCTGCATCGATAATCTGTTTTGGCGACAGCAACCCAATATTCAACATCGGCGATAGTACCGAATGATGTAGGATTGTCTCTTCTAACACGATCGCATCTTCATAGGCACCAAAATCAGCAAACCGCACCTCTAAAAAGTCTGCCAGCCAAGCATCAGCTTCGGCATATGTCGTCGGATAAAACCCCGCTGCAAATGGCTGCTCCACCGAGCCATAGTTATTGCCAAAATTTTTGCTTACATAAGTCTGAGCTTCCCGCACATACTCGTTCAATTCAGGTAGATCTAAAACTGGAGCCGATCGATCCTTCGGAAATTTCTGCCGATTATCGACATCATACGTCCACTGTCCGCCCAGCGGTTTACCAAATGTGTCGAGTAAAATCTCGTGATGTTTGCGTCTGTTGATATAAAAATCCGTCTGCTTATAACTCTTGCGCTTGTCGAAAAACTCCGCTATTTCCGCCGGATCTTCCAAAAAGTTAGGCGATCGATATTCCTTTAACTCGATCCTCTGTTGTTTGGCTCCTGCTGTCAACCGCCGCCGCAGCCAATCATCCACTACATCTGCATAGTGCAGTTCGCGCACCCCGTCACTAGCGATGATGGGGATAAGTTTCTGGATATCGCATTCCTCGCTCGTAGCCGGAATGTAGCGCACCTGATAGCCTTGCTGAGTGAGATAATCTGTGTACATCCGCATCGTCGCGCGATGCAGCAGTAATTTCTGTTGGTGAAAGCAATGGTGATGAAAAAACAGCCACTCTTCTACCAGATAAACTGTGTGCCCCTTTGCTAAAGCTGGATGCTGGGGAAAAAGTTGATTGGGGAAAACAATGCTAGCTCGCTCGGACATGGCAATTGCACTTTATCGTATTGTAACAATTCCCATCTGGAGACGATCGCCGATTAAACCAGCTTTAGTACTTTTATCTTACAATGTCTAAGCTTGTTTATTGTCGATCGAAAAAGTAAAACCCATGAGATTAGTTGCGATCGATTTTGAGACTGCCAACCGCGATCCCAATAGTGCCTGTGCTCTAGGTATAGTTCAGATCGAGAACCAAATTATCATCCATGAAGAAATCTTCCTCATCCGTCCTCCCTCCTACCGTTTTGAATTTACCAACATTCATGGCATCACGTGGTCTGATGTCGCTCAAGCCCCCACCTTCAAGCAAGTCTGGGCACAAATTTCCACCAGAATCGAACGTGCCGATGCTTTAGTCGCCCACAATGCTAGTTTCGATCGACGGGTACTCTATGCCTGCTGCGATTTATACAATATCCCCCAACCCCAGCAAAAGTTTATCTGTACCGTCGCCCTCGCCCGCGAACGCTGGAACCTCTATCCTACTAAACTTCCCGATGTCTGTCGGCATCTGAAGATCGAACTAAATCATCACCATGCCCTCTCTGATGCCCGTGCTTGCGCCGAGATCGTCATCGCCGCTGCTGCTGTTGAGAATTGACTCTAGAACATAATTGGATAAATTCTACCAAGCACTTCCATCAATAACTCTTGAGGACAAGTGGCAATTAGTTCGGCTCCCCTAGATTTATAATCCCAAGACCTCAATTGGTCAGCCATCAAGACACCAGTTACAGCTTCACCGTCAGGGATATTGACGTAGAAAGGATTTTTTCGCTTGGTATTGCTAATCGGACAAACCAAAATAAAACCCCGTTGCTGATTAAACTCGGTGTGGCTGACGACTAGTGCGGGACGCTTACCCATCTGTTCGTGTCCAGATTGCGGGCCAAAATTCAGCCAGATCAGATCGCCACGGGCGGGAATGTAGTCTACCATTCCTCAGCACCATTAGGTCTACCCCAGTCAAGCTCTGGCTCTAGCTCCAGTTCTTGACGGAGGAGTTCCGCCAGCGTATATTTAGGCATTTTTTGCACTGGCTCGATAATCAGTTGACCTTTTTCCAACCGACAATCAACTTCGTCATTGACACCCAGAGCTAATTCATCTGCGATATATTTAGGAATTCGGATAGCCAAAGAATTTCCCCAGCGACCAATTTGAGATTTCATGCTAATCGATCGAGTTAAGATATTCAAAGTATATCATTTGTCGATGGCAGTAACCACATTAGCATCGAGTTGGGTACACTCATTGACAGAGCATCTGCGGCAGAGTTGGCAATCTTCAATACCTATGGTGAAACAGATGAGATAGCTTATGTATTGGAACAGCTAGACAATACCAAAGAGAGAGGAGAAGTCGCTTACACCAGACTTACTGGGCTACTGTTAAAAGTATCGAGATTTCAACCATCAGCACCGATTGCGATGGTCGAAATGTTGGCTCAATCGATTGAAATAGCAGAAGCTATCGTTGATGCTGGCGAAGCAACCGTTAAAGAAGCAACAATCGATTAAAATATCTCATGAATAATAAACCCATCCCAGATCCTGAAAAAGTAAAGAAAACTGTCCGCGAACTAAAGGCACTTTGTCGTCAGTTCGATCTGCTTAATTTTCAACTTGATGAATTAACCGCCTATGTTGATGCCGAAATTCGCAAGAGTCCTCTGACTGCATATCGATTAGGTAAAACTCCTCAACAGACGATCGATCGAGACTAGCAACCACATTAACATCGAGTTGGGTACGATCGGATTGTTGCTATGGTGACATGGGATCGATTTTAGACTCGCACCTTAAAATCGATCCTGTAGTTAGGGCTGCGACTGTGGCAGCTTTTGGGGTACTAAGCGATATCCCATCGCCTGAACTATCGATGTAATATTACCAAAGCGGGGGTTGCCTTCATCGGACAGAGCTTTTTGTAAACCTTGTCTAGTCATGCCAACTTGCTCCGCCATATCCCCAACACCACGAACGCGGGCAATGACACGCAATCCAGCAAGCAAGGCTCCGGTGTCGTTGTCTGCGGCAAAATCCTGAAAAATTTCAGTAAGGTAGTCATCAATCTCCTCAGGATGAGCGCGGAAATAGCCATCAGTGAATTCATCCAGCGTTCTAAGTTTTCGCATTATTTTTGTACTCCTGCCAGTAGGATTTAGCATTTTCGATATCCTGGCTCTGACTGTCTTTGTCGCCGCCGCATAGAATGACAACGATGTTGCCTGCATCTTCACCAAAATAGACGCGGTAGCCAGCTCCGAAGAAAAAGCGCAGTTCCCATAGTCCCTCACCGATAGGCTCAACATCTCCGTAGTTGCCCTGTCGTACCCGTGTCAGACGGCTGAGAATGCGTCGTCTGTTCCGCGCATCCCGCAGATCGTCAAGCCACAATTGAAACGGTTCATTGCCATTTTCATCCGCATAGAAGACTAGTTCTTTCGGCTCTACAATCTTAGCCAAAATTCTAAATTTCCTTTACGTTGTCTTTAATGCCAACTATAGTTGGCATTTGAGTAAAAGTCAATCGAGCGGCTAGACTAAAGATCGATCGAGACTAGCAAAATATTAGCATCGAGTTGGGTTCGAGATGTTAGTTGCCATTGTTTATGGGGCACTCTAAATATATATTTTATCCTTGGCTACAACGGACTTTAAGGATACTCAAAAATATTTTGGGGTATGCCTTGATGGTAAACCCACTAAGACTTTATGCCGTCTTTGGTTTAACTCAAAGCAAAAATATATTGGTTTCTTAGATGATAGTGGTAAAGAAATTAAACAACCGATTGATAACTTAAATAACATCTACAAGTTTAGCTCTGAGCTACAAGCATCGCTAAGTCGTGTAATGCCAATGAACTCAGATAAAAATTAACCTGAAGAACTTAACTTGGATTGTAAAATACCTACCGAATCAAGGTTCCGAAGAATTTGGAGCAGAATATTCGTATCATAGATTACTTGCAAATCTATCCTCTTTGAGTTCCGGCAACATTGGATCAAATTTATCATCACTGAACTTGATGCTTCCTGCATATTCGGATAATTTATTTTTATATCCAGTTATCTCTAGATCTCTATCTAGACCGATCGACAGAGCCTTTTTTGCTTCTTTACCAGAAATTATCTACAGTTTCTTTGTAGCTATTTTTTTACTCATAGTAACGTCACAAAAGTCTAACTATGCCTATTTTAACATTAATTCTAAATCGATGAAGTACCGATCGTAATCGGCGCGATCGAGCTTAACTTCAGACTAGGATGATCTTCCAATAACTGATTGACATTCCATTCATTCTTAAATAACAACACCGGACGATTCCAGTTATCTTTGATCGTTACAGTATTAAATAATCGACCCACTTTATCTAGGGCATCCCAACCATTTAGTACCCATCGCGCGACTGAATAACCGAGTGGTTCTAAGGTTGTTTCGACACCATATTCATTCTTCATCCGAAACTGCACTACTTCAAATTGCAGTTGTCCCACCGCTGCTAAAATTGGATCGCGTTTTGATTCATCTGCCGAATACATAATCTGGACTGCGCCTTCTTCTTGTAGCTCCTTTACCCCTTTTTGAAACTGTTTAAACTTCGATGGGTTGGGATTGCGGAGAAAGGAGAATAATTCCGGTGAAAAGCAGGGAATGCCTTCGTATTCGAGCTTCTTCATCCCTGTATAAATCGTATCGCCGATCGCGAACACGCCAGGATTATTTAGCCCGATTACATCGCCAGGATATGCTTCCTCGATCGATTCTCGATCTTGGGCAAAGAGTTTCTGCGGACGGGATAGTCTGACGGTTTTTCCCGTGCGGGCGTGGCTGACGGTCATATCTTTTTCAAATTTACCAGTACAGACCCGAATAAACGCCACGCGATCGCGATGTTTGGGATCCATATTAGCTTGGAGTTTGAAGACAAAACCCGAAAACTCTGGATAACTCGGATCGATCGTGCCGATATTAGAATTACGATTTCCTGGCTTGAGGGCGTATTCCAAGAAGTAGTGTAAAAACAACTCGACCCCGAAATTGGTCATCGCACTTCCGAAGAATACCGGAGTCATATAACCTGCATGAATCGCTTCTAGATCTAACTCTGAAGCTACCCCATCGAGCAGTTCCAAATCGCTGTGCAGTTGCTCGAATAATTCTCGATCTAACAACTCTTTCAGTTGCGGATCGTCGAGATCCATCACCGTATCGGTGGCTTCGCGGCTACCGTGTGCCGTTCGCTCGAATAGATGAACTTTGCGCTGATATCGATCGAACACACCTTTAAAGCGATCTCCAGTACCGATCGGCCAATTTACAGCATAGGTTAATAAGCCTAATTCCTGCTCGATCTCATCTAACAATTCTAATGGTTCGCGTCCGGGTCGATCGAGTTTATTCACAAAGGTGAAAATCGGCAACTCGCGCATTTTGCACACTTCAAATAACTTGCGCGTTTGCGGCTCCAAACCCTTCGCTGCATCGATCAGCATCACCGCATTATCAGCAGCGGCGAGCGTCCGATAAGTATCCTCACTAAAATCTTGGTGTCCAGGTGTATCCAATAGATTTACCTGAAAACCCTGATACTCAAACTGCAACACTGTCGAGGTAATCGAAATCCCCCGCTGCTTTTCCATCTCCATCCAGTCGGAAGTCGCCTTGCGCTGATCTCGTCTGGCTTTGACTGCACCCGCTTCATGAATCGCGCCCCCGTACAGCAAGAGTTTCTCTGTTAGAGTAGTTTTCCCCGCATCAGGGTGCGAAATAATCGCAAAATTACGTCGATGTTCGACAGCAATTTCGAGTTCGGTTTGAAGTTGGGTTTGGATTTCGGTGGACATGGGGTGAGATTACTCTAGCGGGCTTCCAGTCTTTGATTATATCTGGTTTTAATCATTGACTCACTTCGATCGGCTGGTTAAGCTGAGCAAAGGTTCCATTTTCAAAGCATAAAAAGTATGACTGGATTTAGATCTGTCGGTTGGGTTATCCGGTTCCGAGCTACGCCAACGCTCTGCTCTACTCAACCTGCTTCGGTGAGCATCCCACTTTTTCTTGCAGAGGTTAACTGCCCTCATCCCCAGCCCTTCTCCCTGAGGGAGAAGGGAGCCGGATTCAAAGTCCCTCTCCCTGAGGGAGAGGGATTTAGGGTGAGGGTTAAAAGTGGGATACTCCCACCTG
>Ga0209491_10010147_pt1 | contig 11372 bp, 9 predicted proteins | sample BON02_FD_187213 | JGI IMG/M metagenome (GOLD analysis project Ga0209491, IMG submission 187213) | Freshwater microbial communities from Lake Bonney liftoff mats and glacier meltwater in Antarctica - BON-02 (SPAdes) (version 2) | ecosystem: Environmental > Aquatic > Freshwater > Ice > Glacier...
TATATATATATATATATACGCGCCGGCTTGGGCTGCTGTAACAGGCGAGGAGATCACTCAAGAGGTGAAAAGTTTGCTTCTTAGTATAGATTCATATAGATAGATGGCAGATGTACATGCATATTCGATGCACATTATATAGTATGTTTATATATTGCTGGAACAGGCGCGGGGGGCACTCAAGAGGTGAAAAGTTTGCTTCTTAGTATAGATTCATATAGATAGATGGCAGATGTAGATGCATATTATATGCACATTGTATAGTATATTTATATATTGCTGGAACAGGCGCGGGGGGCACTCAAGAGGCGAAAAGTTTGCTTCTTAGTGTAGATCCATATAGATAGATGGCAGATGTAGATGCATATTATATGCACATTATATAGTATATATATATATTGCTGGAACAGGCCAGGGGGGCACCAAGAGGTGTGAACATGGTGCTTCTTAGTATAGATCGCGAACATGGTGCTTCTTAGCATAGACCCGTATAGATAGAGGTAAGTTGTAGATGTATACTAGATGTATATATATTATATTTATATATGTATGCACCGGTTTGGGCTGCTGGAGCAGGCTAGGGAGACGAGTGTGCGATGTGGAGCTTCTTCTTCTTCTTATAGATGTATATCGATAGATCTGTAGTTGTACTAATTTTGCTTTCCCTCCCTTTTATGAACACGGCAACGATTCGCTTTTTTTACCCTGCCGTTGAAAAGATTCCTTGATCGCTTTTTTCGGCAGCTTTTTTGCTTCGCCAACGGATTTGTGATTAGCCTAAAAATTCAACCTGGAACGATTAGAGAATTCGACCGTTGCATGCAGCCGAATTACAAAAATGACCGTTACTGCCGAAGCTTTGCGATCAAGGAATCTTTCTCAACTACACGGTAAAACACGAAATCGTTGCCGTGTTCATTCACAGGGCGCTGGGTATGGACGAGCGTGTGGCTGACTTCCCCAAAGAAATAAGCATAAACGCTCGAACGCAACCGCGCCTTAATATATATATAAGTGGTAGGAGAAGGAGAAAAACAATACTAATAACAATTGTCTTCCTTTTCGCCTTCCATTCACAGGGCGTTGAGTTTAGATGTGTGTGCGGCTGACATCCAAAACAAAGAGCTTTTTTTGAACGCAACCGCGCCTTAATATATATATAAGTGGTAGGAGAAGGAGAAAAACAATAATAATAACAAGATGTTACTTTTTCTCCTTCCAATTCACAGGGCGCTGAGTTTGGACGAGAGTGCGGCTGACGTTTGGGCGGAGCTCGGGCTTGTGTTGGCCGCTACTATAATGCTCATTTTACGAATACTTTACTGCTTATAGTACCAATAGGCATATTGCTAATATGAATTCTAATAATACAAATACTTACAATGCTCTGTATGTGATCTTCATCAGGGCGCTGAGTCTGGACAAAGAAAGTGCGGCTGAAGTACAAGAAAAAACGCAACCCCGCCTTAATATATATAGGAATAAAAAGAAGAAGACGTTTGAAGAGAAGTAGCACCATAATAATAACAATTTTCTTGTTGTGTTCCTTCCATTCGCAGGGCGCTGAGTCTTGACGACAGTGCGGCTGACGTCTGGGCGGAGCTTGGGCTTGTGTTGGCCGCTACTATACTGGGGTTAACCCATTACAAGGGGTAACCCGAGTGTTGTTAATATGAGCAGTATAATAGCGGATTAACCCGATACTAACAATACTCATATTGCGAATACGAATACGAATAATACGAATACTTACAATGCTCTGCTTGTAAAACAATCAACAGGTCACACGCACACAGGACACACCGACAGAGAAAACACCCCCGACACCGGCACACACACGCGCACGACAAGACCCCCAAACGAACACCTCCCACAAGCACTTAACAACGCTCAACGGTGGCGTGATATTTATCAGGGTGTTGAGTTTAGACGAGAGCGCGGCCGACCTCCAAAAAGAAAAACGTTCTCGTACGCACGGTCAAAGGCTATTGCAATGCACAATAGTGTATGGTGTATGGCGTGCGAACGGGGGGTCGGAAGGGGGTTGAATATTGCGCAATAGTATTGCGATAGTATTGTAACCGTGTGGGCGATGCAGGTGGGAATGGCAAAAAAGGGAGGACTGGTTCGTGCAAAAAGCCTATAAGTGAAACAATATCTTGTAAAGGCTCAAACGCACCCTACAGAAGAGGAAGGAGAATGAGAGGAACAATACTAATAACAATATACTCCGTTTCCCTCCTTTTACGTTTCCCTCCTTTTACATTACAGGGCGCTGAGTTTAGACGCGACTGCGGCTGACGTTTGGGCGGAGCTTGATATACGCTTCAACATCTGCTTTGAAACTGATCATACTACTACTACTATACTGCTCATATCACCAATACTCATATTGCTCGGTTAAACCCTTACCCCTTTTATTATCTTTCTGTGATCTGAATCAGGGCGCTGAGTCTAGACGAAAATGCGGCTGACGTTTGGGCGGAGCTTGGGCTTGTGCTCGCCGAAATCGGGGGAGAGGCGGCCGAGGCAGCCGCAATTGCATGCCAGAAGAATGTGGCCAGACTCTCGTGAATGCGTGAGCATGTGTGGATGTGGCGTGCCTAAGGGCGCGCTTTGCACGCACTCAGCCTAGCAGGCTCCCCTATGAGGTAGCCTAGTTACTTGTGTAGAGTGTTGTTTGCGCGTGCGCCAGTGTTAGGGCTTTGTTTCTTTGTTTCTGTGAATACGTATATGAACGAATGAGCCACACAACCCAAAGGAGAGAGGTCTGTGTCGTGTGCGCGCAGCCTGGAGTTTATGCGTGTGCTATGACCCAAATCGGGGACGAGGCGGCGGAGGCAGACGCAATCGCATGCCGGAAGAATGTGGTCAGGCTCTCGTGAAGTGCGTTAGAATGTGTGAACTACGTGAATATGAACGAATGATTCAAAATGAGACATGAGAATGAGACACAACCCAAGGAGAGAGTTAGAGAGGTACAAAATATAATAGCTCTAGTACGACGCTGTTCAGAAATAGACGTGTGCTAGAACTGCGTTTACGCGTGGCCGAGCTCGCGACGCCAAGCACAGGTTGTCTCCGAGAGTCGCTTCTGACGTGATGGCTGCTACCCCAAGTTCTAACTCAGCGTGCGTACACGTACACGCAGTTCTAGCACGTCTATTTTTTATCAGCGTAAAATAATAGCAGTACCTTTTCTTTTGTGCGCAGCAGACCGTCTGTACGGTAAGGGGACTCCGCCCCCAAGCATCTAGATATATTCCAGGGAGCTCCCGTTAGGCTCCCAAAGCCACGTTCGGATCAGTTCCCTGTGCGTGTGTGCTCGTGTCCCCTTTGTATTATAAACAGTCTGTGAATGTGAACAACTTACGTTGTCCAAGACGCCACCGAACACGTGCTGGTCAGCCTTCGACCACTGAGTCGGCCACGATGCCCGCGCCGGCTGCGTCACCGTCCACCGCCCCTACGAGCCGCGTGGTGTTCGGTGCCGCGGCCGTGGGTGGAATTGCCGCTGGGTTCCTCCTCGGCCCAATTGTCGGCATCGCCGGGGCTGCTGGGGCTGCATACGCGGCGTCGGCCGACAAGGGTTTCACGGGCAACGCGGCCCGCACGGTCGGCAGTACCGCCGCAACTGCGGCATCGAGCGCGCATGAACTGAATCGCCAGCACCAGATCACGTCGCGTGCCGCGGCGTTCATCCGCGCAGGCACCGCCAAAGCGCAGCAGCTCGGCGAGGAGTGGAAGGTTGGTGAAAAGCTGCATGCAACCGCCCGGCGCGCCTCGGAGTTTGAGCAGGAGCATCAGCTCGGCGGGCGCGCCGCCGCCGGCGCCTCGCGCGCAGCCAAAGGCCTTTCTGACGGTCTCATTGCCGCCACTCGTGCCCTGCGAAAGCTGCCTCCTGGCTGGAGTGTGCGCACTGACCAAGCGACACAGCGTGAATATTACATCAATGAGCACACTGGCGAGTCGCAGTGGGAGTTCCCCTCTAACCCTGCCCCGACCCAGCCTCGGGCGCCACAGGGCGGCAGCGGAGCGAAGGCCCTAAATCTCGACTGATGGTGCTGATAACGATACGTTTACCACGTGACTACACTTCCCCCCGGCGACGGCTGACGGCCCCTGCAGCTGTACACAGCCGGAGCAGAAATCACCCTTTGTTATCACACAGAACGGGCTACGCATGTCTCCTGGATGCGCCGGACTGATTCGTGGCGTGGCAGCCTGTGTTGGTGTTGATATTGATCATCTGAGTGTGTGCAGTAGAATCCTGGAGCGCTGCCGCCCAGCTGCTTGCGCTGTTCGCGTCTCGTGTCGTCGTGTCCGTGCGCTGTTACTGACCTGCGTGCGGCTTGACCACCACGGGGGTGCGTGTGCGTGTAGGTGCGTGTGTGTGTGGCTGCACGCTGCACCTGTATAATATGTGAATGTGACATGATGATGTTGATGTGTGTGTCTGTGCGCCGGCCTGACGAAAGCGAGTCCCCATGCCGTATCCATATGTATATGTATGTATGTAAAGATGCTCGGCGGCACGGTATCCATATGATCCATATGCCATATACATCATATATCCCCCCCTACATACCCCCATAGCCCATAGAATGCTATATCATAATAAAAAAAAAAAAAAAAATACATATATAGTTTTGAGTTTTGCTCTGTGCTCTGTCTTTGAAAGACTCTTTGTTATTATCTTTGTCTTTGTCTTTGCGGGTGTTAATGAGTTAATAAGGGTAAGAGTTAGAGGCGCCACGAAATCGACATCGATGCCCGCTCTTGTTATTGTCTTGCTCTTGCTCTTGCTGATGCTGAGCCGCGCCTCTCCTGCCGCTCCCATACAATACCCTATCTCCATACCCACATATATGCATGCCTATGCCTACTACTATTACTACGGAGACACCTTCACCAACACTACCACCACCACCACCACCACCACGTACCACGTACAAGGAAAAAAAACGACTGCCGGGGTGCCACAGCCCACGACACGCCTCTCACAGCCACAGCGACAGCAACAGCGGACGCAACCAAGGCAAAGGAGGGGGGCGGAAGACGAAACATATTACATCAAAATCCAGGCAAAAGACACACAGCACACAAGAGCACACGCACACACGCAGTGCACTGTAGCTGTGTAGCAGTTGCTGGTCGTTTGCACAAATTACAGATTACCGACGACGACGACTGAGACTGAAACAGAATGCACCAGCACCAGACACAGCACGGAGCACACACACACACACACACACACACAGCGGCAGCGGCAGCGGTTTATTGTAAGTCGTCATAGGAAAATGCCACCCACCGCCCACCGCCCACAGGCTACACCACAGACCACGGGGACGGTCGCAGGGAGAGCGTGGAGCGGAGCGGAGAGAGAGACAGAGACCGGAACCCGAGAGGCGCTGAAGCTCAAAACAAACGGCCAAAGCCCGAGGCGCGGCTCCCTCGTCCTGGTGACATGCCGATGCCACTGCTGCTTCCCCACGCACTGTCACGCGTGACGTTATCTAAAGCACTCAATCGGCCTATGCTCAAAACCCTCGAACGGAGGGCCCAGGCCGCCACCTAACTGCTCTCAAACCCAACCCCTCCCGCCGACCCCGCGCCCGCAAGCAGCGCCGCGAGGCGCGGAAGGCGCTCTTGCGCCGCCTCGATGCTCTGCTGCCGCACTCCGTCGGGGAGCGGCGCGCCACCGGGCTTGTGCAAGCCGCAAAAGGTGCCCGCGGTATCTAGCAGCACGGTGAAGCTGTTAGCCAGCAGCGCCTCCTCATCGGCCGTAGGGTCGACGAGCAGGTGTCCCGCGAGCACGCCGAATGTAATGCCGAAGACGGGTCGCTCCAGGGCGAGCCGCGCCGTCGCGTCGCCCTCCACAGAGACAAAGCTGTCGCTCTCCTCGCCGCCCATCTGGACGGTTGGCAGGTTGGTATCCGCCAGGGCGCACGCCATCGCAAGCAAACAGGCGTCCGTCAGGTTGCCGTCGTGCTCGAGCACATGTAGCGTGCAGCGGCACTCCCACACCGCGCGACCCTCTTCGATGCACAGCGCGTCTAGTGCGACCAGCCCGCCCGACGCTGTGCGCTGGAGGAGCTCCGAGAGCGCCGCCTGTTGTCCAAAGGTTGAAAAAAAGGCGACTCAACACACCATGTGGGGGCGAACGGCGACTCAGCACGCAGGCTCGGCGGGCCTAACTCGCGGCAGGGCGGGCAGGGCGCGGGTGTCCACGGACCTGCTCTCGCTCGAGCCGGTGCTGCATACCGCTGCCGCGCGTGGAGGCGCCGGATAATGACGCGCACGTCGGTGCAACCTCGATTGCGATCACTACGCGCCCAAGGCCGGGCTCAGTCTCCGAGGGCAGCGTCGGCTGGGCTCGGACGCCGGCGATCACGGTGGTCTGACCAAGCTTCACCATCGCCGAGCCGTCGGCACTCGTGACCACGTGCGTGTTGGCCGACGCACGCCGAGCCCGCAGCAAGCCACGGCCGTCGGAACGCACGCCGCGAGACAGGAACGCCTGGTGGAACTGGAGAGGATGCACCTTGCGGAAGGCTTCCGCTCCGATGGGGACGACGCCGTCGCCTCCATGGGTGGCGGACACGACCGCTGTCGACATCCTGCGGCTTGCGCGCTGTCGCACGAACGCGCCGGCACGCGGCAAAAACGCCAAAAATAGAACATCGCTTCTTCTATTAACCATTAAAAAAAAAAAAACGCCAAAAACGCCATGGACGCCGAACCCACCCTCGCACTTACAGCGCCGCGCACTGATATTGACGCGCTGCCGTACATTGACCACCAGTTCAATGACAGCGCATTGCGGCAACAGGTCGAGCGCCTGATCGCGGTGGAGCTGAAGACGTTCAGCCCGTCCCCTGACGCGCTGGCGCACCTGCCACTCCGGGAGCCGAACTTTGAGGGGTACCCGATGATGCAAGCGGAGTGGCTCCGCGTGTGCGCGGAGGAGCCGATGCCGACCATGGACGTGAGCCGGTACCAGCTGGACCCGCCGCCGCGCGCCAAACAGGGTGATGTTGCCGCGTGGAACCACGCTGTGGACAACGCCCAGGCGCAGCTGGAGCACCAGGGCACGCGGCTGGATAACCTGGAGCTGATGCAGCAGTATGGTGCGAACCTGTGGCTAGCACACCTCAACGGGCTGGAGGTGGCCAGCAAGCGACAGGCCGCGGAGAACGCCGAGCTTTCGACGAGTATTGAGGGTCTGAACCGCGCGCGCAAGGCGGAGCAGATGAAGCTCGGGCCCAAGCTGGCGCGACTCGAGGCGGGGTGGGTGGACGGTGTGAAGAAGAACCTGGAGATCGAGGCGCAGTGCATGCAGCTTGAGCAGGAGTGCACCATGCTGCGCAGGAGTCTAGATCCGACCGCCATGTGAACCGGGCGCATGGTGCAGTGGCTTGCCGCTTCTTCGCATTCATAGGTGGTATTTTCGTGCGTGCGATGCGCGACGCACGACTGCCACGCGGGCGTCGTGTGCGTGGCCGCACACACACAGCCGTGCGACGCATCGCTACACTGTTGAGCACGCTCCTGTGGGGAAGACTGTGTAAGCCGCTGCGTGCGGGCAGGGAGGTTGGTATATTCTAACGACTACCCCGCTGAGGTGCTGAGGTTCCCCGCGCGTCAACGGCTGCACCCTTATGGCGGGCGGTGCGTGGTCGCTCGTCCATGCTGTTCAAGCGCGCGTATTGTGCATTGTGCAATTCCCACACAAACACATTCGATACCACATTAGACCCCATGAGCTGACTCACCCACGGTATTTGTTATTCAGTGGTAATGTAAGTGGTAAAGTACTAGTACTAGTACTTGGACTTGGGCTTATTGGGCATGAACTTGTCCGCTGTGATTCCAGCATCCTATTGATGGCTGCGTGGGCTGGCGCGTTCGGGAGCGGACGCCCTGGGGCGACTTTACCGACCGGTTCGGGCCTCCACCGCCCACTACATCCGACACACCCACTATGCTGCCTGTCTCCGGCCATCGCCGTGCAGAACCAGGTGCCAGGTGCACGAGCCATTTCCACAGTGAAACGAGGCCGACGAATTCTGTCAACCATGAGGATGAATGGCGGCCGTATCTGAGCAGTATGACCACGGACGATGTCGAGGGCCATCAATCATGGCCCCGCCAACGCACCAAGAGCCCTCACCCCGGTGCCAATGACGCTACACAACACACCCGCGGGGACATCAGCAAACCACCAGTCAGCATCCGGCTAATGGCACGCTCGGACCCCGCCAACGCACCAAGAGCCCTCACCCCGGTGCCAATGACGCTACACAACACACCCGCGGGACCCCACCCAGCCAACCGTATACGGCCTTACCATGGTGGGATGGGAGATCCCAGCCTCCTTACAGACACACGACAGCTACCTTCTTAATCATACCCACGCACATACACAGGCCAATCGGTGTCCAATCTCTCGCTCCTGCAACGAGCCCTCACCCCACCTGGCTGCAGGGCACAAACGCCCATCATGCCCCTAATGACACCCTTGCCAGCTGCACTCCTTGCCAGCTGCACTCCGCCGAACGCACACATCCCCAATCCACACACAGGGAAATGGCCTAGCCCGCATCAGGCCCCTGCCGCCCTCTCACAACCACCCCCTACCCTCGCTGATAGGCCCAGCTACAGCTACAGCTGACAGCTGACAGCTGCCGCTCCGCTGCCGCCCTAACCAACACTCGCGCACATGCCCACCTCTACCGTCACCTACACTCTCGCTTCGCATACCCCTCGCAAGGCCACCCCCCCTGCCGTCATATTATGCACCAGCTCCCACCACTACTGGGATTGCTGTCTAGTACGACAACACCCCCATCACCATCACAGTCGCAAACATACCCACTAGCCGCGCGACAGCAACACTGGCCGTGGGAGCTATACAGGGTACTGGCAAAGCCAGCCCCCGGATCCGCCCACGTCCACGTCGGGAAGTGCGGCTGCTGCTGCTGCGCCGGGTCTCCACAGCCACCCTGGAACGATGATATGCGCGGATCTTTTTTTTTAATTTTTTTAATTTTTTTAATCAGAGCCGTTTGAACGGGTGAACCAGCGTTCACGTGCCTTTGCGCCGAACCTGGGTCTGGACCCTCCGAAAGGGGTGAGCATAGACCGTTTGAGTGGGGCCGGTGCGTATGCGGGGGTTTGTCTTCTGCCTTGGGGGTAGTGCGGTGTGGCCGCAGTGCTGGCTGTGTGCTGTGTGTGCTGTGGGCCATATCGGCTGCTGTGTGGGGGGGGAGTACCCTGTGGGGGTAAGCATATCATCATCCCCGAGCCGTGTATCTGTGCCGAGAGGGCCGGTGCCAGTCGGAGCTTTCTGTGCACGCCTTCGAAACTGAGTCAGCACTAAGGATAAGGATGTACGAATATAACGAACAAAACGAATCGTTATTTAGCGGCACCGTAGGCGCCGCTCAACATATCAATATAACGACGTTATTCTAGCGGTGTGCGCACCGTTATCCGTCCTCTCATTTAGCGGTTAGCGGCGCCTCGGCGGTTAACACGATTTTTTTTAATTATACACACACAAACACGAGTAAATGTTTCCACCAGCACCAGGGCACCAGAGTCGTTATATATGAGTACTCGGAGCACACCTTAGACCTTAGCACTAGCACACCTAACACAATAGCACTAGGAATAGGCGATAGGCGCCCCAACACGTAATGTTTGACTATAACAATACGTATGACCACGGGTTATTATAAAGGCCTAATTCGGCGCCCCGTAGCCCGTAGGATGCCGTCAAAGGGTATACCCTTTCGCCAGCCGTTCGCGGCGCCCAATTAAGGGCTGGGAGCAGGTCCTGAGAGACCCGGCTTGCGCCCAGACACCCTGTGCTCACACCGCGTATCGATCTGGCATCGTGATTGCAGCCCTACCAGTGCGGCCATCGTGCAGAACCAGCTGCACGAGCCATTTCCACAGTAAAACGAGGCCGCCAAATTCTGTCGACCATGAGGATGAATGGCGGTCGCATCTAAGCAGTATGACCACGACGATGTGCTGTTGAGGGCCATCAATCATGGCCCCGAGCTATGTGCCTGTGCCAAGGGGGCCGGTGCCAGTTGGAGCCTCCCGTGGACGCCTTCGAAACTGAGTCAGCACGGCAATGTGGTACGTCGCGGGGTCGTTCCTTCGGTGACGGGATTGTGCTTTGGGGTCATGGCTTGGCCGCCGCCTGCGAAAACACCATCCAGAAAGAGCGCAGTCGGCCGCGGTGGGTCAGACTAGCCCAGAGTAGGAAACGAGTAGGAATGCCTGCATTTTGTCGGGGGCCCGAATTAGGCCTTTAAGTTTAAGCCCGAGCTAAGCATAAGCACGAGAATAGCCTGTGGCAGCCTGTGACCTGTGAATATGATATTATGTGAATGGAATATCGATATATACCGATTCTTTTTATTTATTTTTTTGTGTGACGGGATCATTATATGTGTCGTTATTTAGCAGTAGAGGTCATCGTCATTCGTTATATCAACATATAGCGGGGTGCCAATCGTTATATTCGTACATCCTTAGGTCAGAGTCAGCACGGCAATGTGAATGTGGTACGTCGCGGGGTCGTTCCTTTGGTGACGGGTTGTTCTTTGGGGTCATATGGCTTGGTCGCCGCCTGTGAAAGAACCATCCAGAAAGAGCGCAGTCAAGCAGTCGCAGTCTGCCGCGGTGAGCCCCGCCAGCCAAGTGCGGAATGCGAGTGCCTCGCCCCGCCACCCTGAAATAGGCCTTTAAAGTAAGTAGGAGGTCCTGCTTTCTCATTGGAGAGGTGGGGGGTGGGTGGGTGCTTCGGGGAAATTTTTATAGCTTTTTCTCAGTTTTCGGGATGAGGTCCGACCTAGAAAAAGAAAAATACACGTGCTATCCGCCACGGAGACCCCTGCCGGTATCTCCTCGGCTCCCCTCCGGTAGCATCTCTGACCCGCGCGCCAGACGGTTGTGGACCTAAAGGTGATCTGCAGCTACTAAGTAATTGCCATAGAGCTCTATGTAAATTCGCTTTGCTCATGTACATGAGCGAATTTTGTTGTTAAAAGTTGTTGATGATGATGTTTCATGATGTTTACCCCCGAGAGACACCTCCCCACATCAGGACAGCACGGGCCAGCCCCCAGCGGCACACCGCCGCCGGCACAGCCGCCCCCACCACCACAGACACGGGAAACACAGTCCCACAGCGCGCCAACCCCACTCAAACGGCCTATGCTCACCCTCGAAGGAGGGCCCAGGCCCAGGGTCAGCGCTTAGGCACGTGGACGCTGGTCCGTCCACAAAAGGCGCCGTCGGCGGATAGTACCCAATGGTACCACCGCAAGATCGGCACCTCAACAATCACCGTC
>Ga0209491_10010148_pt1 | contig 11372 bp, 9 predicted proteins | sample BON02_FD_187213 | JGI IMG/M metagenome (GOLD analysis project Ga0209491, IMG submission 187213) | Freshwater microbial communities from Lake Bonney liftoff mats and glacier meltwater in Antarctica - BON-02 (SPAdes) (version 2) | ecosystem: Environmental > Aquatic > Freshwater > Ice > Glacier...
GGACGCTCAAGACAGACCGGTTACCCGATCCGCCCCTCCGCTGAAGGCCGAAGTAATTGGCTAAATTTTCCTCGTAAGACACTTTCATTCTCTATTCCAAACCGGTTTTATCCCGGCACCCTGTGTCCCCACCATCTCTACTTCCTCCCCTGTTGGGCCGTGTTCATCGCGGCAGTTGAAACGGCGCCGGGTGGCCTTCGACGATCATGTATTCGGCGTCGGCTGGCAAGTCGTTGACTTCCTGCACGAATCCGGAGGGCCAGCACACTTCGATCTGGACTGAACCATCGTGCGCATCCAGGCCAAACACCAATTGTCGCTGGTTGCTGGCCTGGTATCCGTCGCCTGCCGTCAGTTGGTGCGTCAGCCGGCGTCTCCCGGCTGTGACCGTGGCGGTCGCACCGATGGCGTCGCGGCTGCTGTCGGTGCCGACAAGCCGCACGGCGAGAAAGTGTCCGGCGGAACTGGTGGTATTTTCCAGCAGCGCCGCCGGCGAGTCGAGGTGCGAGACAGCGAACTCCGCGCGGCCATCACGGTTCCAGTCGAGCAGCGCCAGGCCCCTGCCGACTCGCGGCGTTCCAAAAAACGGACCGACCTCTTCCGGCGGCAACTCCGCGAAGCGGCTGCCGCCGAGGTTGCGATAATACTGCGGCCGCATGCGGTACGGGCTGCCGTCCCGGCCCTCATGATCGACGTGTCCGTTGGTCAACACGAGGTCGGGAACTCCGTCCAATTCGCCATCCAGAAACTGGGTGCCGAATCCAAGCATTTTGAAGCTGCCGTCGCGCAAATTGGCTGATTGGGTTGCATCGACGAACCACAGTCCGGGCTGCCGCAGATAGAGCACGTTCGATTCGTTGGAGAAATTGGTGACAAACAGGTCGAGCGATCCGTCGCCATCGGCATCGCCGGCGGCCACGCCCATGCAGGCGAGGGCCAGACCGTCGCGGTCGAAGCCCAGCCCGGTCGCAACGCCCCGCTCTTCCAGATCAATCTCCTCACCGCGGCGTGTCGACCGGGGATGGAAGAAGAAGTTCGCGGTCTGGTCGTTGGCGATAAACAGGCTCAACAGGCCGGAACCATCGAAGTCCGCCGCGACGACTCCCAGGCCGTTACCGACGTTCCCGTTCACGCCGGCGGCCGCTGTCCGGTCCTCGAACCGGCCATCTCCCAGGTTGACGTAAAGTCTGTCCTGCGCGGGAGAGAAAACATCAGGGGAGCAAGTAGCCGCGTGTCCGTCGGCATTCCGGCAGATCTTTAGGAAGATTTCGTCGCCGGTGAGAAAATTGACGTCGTAGAGGTCCGGCAGGCCGTCGCAGTTCAAATCGGCCAGCACGCAACTGGAGGTCCAGTCGTCGTTGTCAGGAACGGCACCCACAGCCTCGCGGAAGGTGCCGTCGCCGTTGTTCTCGTACAGCCGGTTGCCGCCCAGATTCGCCACGTACAGATCCGGAAAGGCGTCGTTGTTGAAATCACCGACGGTGACTCCCTGCCCGTATCCCCATTCGGCGATACGGCAGTCGGCAGTCACGTCGCCAAACGTGCCGTCGCCACGGTTGCGGAAGAGACAATCGAGATGCTCCTGCTGTTCCGGATTCGACGGCCAGTTGCAGCCCTGCGTGAAGTACAGATCGGGCCAGCCATCGCTGTCAAAGTCGAGCACGGCGACGCCCCCTCCCATCTGCTCGTAGATTCGTCGGCCCAGCCGCTTCCCGTCATAACCGTTGAAGTACGTGAAGACCAGCCCGGCCCGGTCGGTGGCGTCAACGAATGCGGGCGGCAATCGTTTCCCGCGACCGGAGTCCGGTTCTGCAACGTCCCGCGCCGTCATGTTCCATGCGGGCAGCGGATAGGCCGACCAGTCGAGCTGCAGTCCGGGGCGGTGAGCGTCTAGAGTCAGAGGCGTGTTGGGGCGAAGTTGCCGGCCAAGCCGCGCGGACATTTCCCGCGCCCAGCCGCTCATCGTGCGCTCCCCGTGTGGGAGCGAGTTGGATGATGCGTCGGCGGCCAGACGGCTCCAGCCCCAGGCTTCCCACAGCCGCCCCAGCGACTCCATTCGCTCGGCAATTTCACGAATGGCCTCGACGTCCCTGCGGTTCTTCATATAGCGATCGATCGGAACGTCCAGCTCGCTCAATGCCTGAGCGTGCTGCAGAAAGTGCGCGGCGCGCTGGCTGTCGCCTGCGGCCGCCAGCGCCTGGCCGAGCAGCAGGTTGGCTCGCTTCTGCTGCGGCTCCCGGCGCACCGACTCCCAGAAGCAGCGGATGGTCACCAGCGATTCGTTCCGTTGCTGCGCCCGTTGCCCGCGGACCAGCCACACTAGGGGGTGCGATTCAGCGCGAGGGGCGATGCTTTCGTGCCAGTCGAGGAACTTGCGTTCGTCTCCCATCAGGAACAATGCAAGTCCCAGCAGCGCGCCGGCTTCAATCTGTGACGGATCGAAGTCCAGAGTCTCTCGCAGCAGCCGTTCGGCTTCGAGGTTATCATTGACGGAAAGCGCCACACGGGCGCGGCTGATGAGCGGCACGCGGTCGTTGGCATCGGCTTTGAGGAACGAGTCGATAATTGGATTCTCGGCGAACGGATCCCGTCCGGCAACCACGATCAAATGGTTGTCGGAAAAACCTCCCGCCCGAAGATGGCGAAAGATCATGTCGACGTCCTCGTGCAGCCGCCCTTCGACGAAATAGAGGTGCGACAGGCGGCTGACCGCCCGCACGTTGTTCGCATCGTGCTCAAGCACTTCCAGAAACCGGCGCTCGGCAGCCGTGGCGCGATGCATCTCGAACAGCAGCAGGTCGCCCGCTTCGTTGAGCGCGGGAATGGTCCGCCCATCGGCCACCCGAGCAGCCCGATCATACAAGCCGATGGCCCGTTCGTGGTCGCCGACTGTCGCCGCCGAGCGCGCGGCAGTCAGCAGCGCGGCGGACGAGTCGGGAGAGCGCCGGACGAGCTGCGAAGCCAGCGCGTCAGCCTCCGCTGTGTCGCCGCGGGCAAAGGCTGCCTTGGCGCGACGCAGCAACTCCGCATTGGTCGGGCGGACGCCAAACCACCAGCCGGCGAACAGGCTGGCGGCGAGCGCGCCAATCAACACCGGAGTCCGCCAGCGATTCGAGCCGAACCGCCGGGGACGTTCCTCAGCACACGCGGTGGGAGCTTCGGGCGTCATCAAACACCAGTGGTTGAAAAAAATACCGAGTTGCGGCGAGCACCACCAGCAGGTTGCCGCTCGTGGCAGCCCGGCAACGGCCTCGCGTTCCGGGTATTCAGACAGACTCCAGGAATGAAATCCAGACGCTGGCGATGATTGGGATGGCCGACACCATCAGCGTCCACCGCTTCCGCGCTGCCACATGCACGGTCCTCTGTTTCAATGCCCAATCTACGTGAGAAGGCACTGTTGGGAGGGACCAAGAACGAGCGACTGCCTCACCGAGTCGTTGAAGCCAACGGCTGCGACGACATGCCAAGCTCGTTCCGCGTGGTTGCGCTCCCCTGAATCGTTACAGCGCAAAATCGACGTTGTCGTTCAACCCTGGCTTGATGTCCCAGTTCAAAGTGCTCTCATTGTTGAACTCAGGCGGGATGACCTCCTGCATTTCGTCCGACATCCCAGTTCCGCCAGAGGGACCGCCGGATTCGCCAGGCATCGTAGTGTCGATCTGCTTGCCGGTCTTCTGCATTGAGCGAATCTCGACGCGGTGGGCACCGATCACCGGCCCTGATTGAACGGCAATCGAGTACGTGCCATTCGTGATCTCCGCACCTGAAGAAGGCCCCACCGTGTCCCCAAAGGGGATGAAGGAAATCGTCCCCAATGGCAGCGGTTCGCCTTTAAAAGTCACTTTGCCTTTCACTTCCGCCCTCTCGGGGCCTGAACCTCCGCATCCGGCCACGACCAGAACCAGACCTGCGAGCAGGATGCCGGGGCGAAGAAATGAATAACGCCAAAACGCAGCCATACTGTTTACTCCCATTTGTCATGATATTCGGTCTCTTCCCGGCTCTCTCAGAATTCGCCGATTACCTCTTCGCCGTCATAGGTGCTGAGTGCGCGCCATGTCGGCAGATGGATGTTGTCGCTGACAAAGCGGGCCGACCCGTCTGCCAGCAAGGATTGCACGCCCCCAACATGCATGCTGCGGGCACTGATGACGATATTGCGGTTTAGCCAATTTGTGGATGCGGCTACGCACGGCGCCGAGCGGATCGAGATGCACATCGCCTGCCGGAAAAGGTCTGGAATTGGCGAGTTCGGAGAATTGTCATGCTGGTACAGAGCCCCCTCGGGATAGTGCATCACGCCGCGCCAATCCCCGAGTACGGCCACACTTGTCACGCCTTTCACATTGATCACTTCCGAGACCATGATCGTATTGCTCGTACCGTCATGAAAATTCGCCAGGCTGGTCTTGCTATTCATCGTGAAGGGACCAAAGCCGACACGGGTCGGGTCGAACGGGTTCCCGTTACTCCGCAACGGGCCAATGCCCGTGTTCGCGCAGTAATTGCCCCGCGCGTAGTTTCATCGTACACTGGGTCCGTAACAGGATTGGACGGACATTTCATCATGACCAAGTTCTGCGAAGTGACTCGAAAACTGGGACTTCCGGGACCCGACGTGCAGCCAAAACAGATGTTAAAGTCTGTGATGCCGTAAAGGACTGACTGTTCGATGTACGGAAGGATCATTGAGATCCAAGTGGCCTCGTTCCGTCCCGTTACAAAAGACTGAAAACATCCCGCAGGCAGCACCAGATGGGTGTCATGATAGTTGTGCAGCGCCAAGCCGATCTGCTTGAGGTTGTTTTTGCACTGCGTCCTCCGGGCAGCCTCCCTTGCCTGCTGCACGGCAGGCAGAAGGGCAAAAAGGGGTCAGGTCTCTTTTATTTGACATTGGTCTGTGTTAGACTTCGATGATGGCACGCACGAAACGCATTTGTCCGGCAGGTGAAGTCTTCCACGTTCTGAATCGAGCGGTGGCTCGGCTCACGATCTTTGAAAAGCCGGAAGATTACGCGGCGTTCATGCGTGTTGTGGAAGAAACGCGGGAAATCGTGCCGCTGCCGGTTTATGCGATGGTGGCAATGCCCAATCACTGGCACTTTGTTGTCCGGCCCGAGACCAGCGATCAGGTGAGTGAGTTCTTCCGTCGCCTCACTGTGATGCACACCATGCGCTGGCATGCTCACTACAAAACTGGTGGCACGGGGCATCTGTATCAGGGGCGCTTCAAATCGTTTCCAATTCAATCGGACGGGCATTTGCTGACGGTGATGCGGTACGTGGAGCGAAATCCAGTGCGTGCAAATTTCGTTGAGCTTGCGGAAGACTGGCAATGGAGTTCCGCTCATGCTCGCTTCCAGCGTGCTGACGAACGCCGCTGGCTGGCAATTCCCGATGATCCACCGTTGCCGCGAAATTGGCGTTCCTGGGTGAACAAGGTTGAGACGGAGGCCGAGTTGAACTCGCTGCGCCGCAGCGTCAAACGCGGCGTGCCGTTTGGTGACGACCAATGGATCAGGAGCAGCGCCGTTCGCCTTGGCCTCGAAACCACAACACGCCCCAGAGGTAGACCCAAAAAAGAGACCTGACCCCTTTTTGTCGCTCCTTTTTGTCGCTCCGGATCTTTTCGAATCATGGCTTCGCGGCGTCGCCTGTTCTCTATGGTGATGGCCTCATTGTGAACGGTCATCAGGACGGCACCGCGTTCATCGTGATGCTGGATCGAGTCACCGGGAAAGAAGTCTGGCGATACACTCCTGCGGTCAACCAGCGATCGTTTTCCACACCGGTTCTGACCACTTTTGAAGGTCAGAAACAACTCGTGGTAACTGGATCACAGCAGACTCTGGTCTGAATCCAGCCGATGGATCAATCATCTGGAGTGCTCAGGGGCCGACCGAGAAATTCGTTTGCACACCGTCGGTTGGACACGGCATGGTCTTCAGTTTTGGTGGATCACCGGACAAGAAATCTCAGGCCGTCAGACTTGGCGGACGCGGTGATGTCACAGAAACTCACGTCGCCTGGCGCAGTGAACAAGGAATGCCGTATGTTTCTTCACCAATTCTGGTGGGAAATTATCTGCATGTGATTACTGATCTTGGTGTCTATTCGTGCATCGATCCCGTGTCAGGCGAAGTTCTGCACAAAGCTCGTGCCGGAGGTTCAACCTACAGTTCCCCGGTTTCAGTTGCCGATCGAATTTACATATTTGAAGACACTGGCCGTTGCACCGTGGTGAAAAATGAGCCAGGCTTTCAGGTGCTGGCACGCAATGAACTGGATGAAGAAGTCTACACGTCTCCAGCAGTTGCCGAAGGTCAGATCTTCATTCGAACGGCATCCTCACTTGTTTGTATCGGCGAAACCCGGTGACATCTTCAGCTCCAGTCCGTATCGAGAAAATCATCTCCGTTTTTGTGGAACGTGGCAGTCGCCACTATGGCGAAAACGTGAGTGAACTGGAGCATGCACTTCAGGCCGCCGAGTTTGCTCGCATGTACGGAGAACCGGAAAGTCTTGTCCTTGCGTGTCTGCTGCATGACTATGGTCATATGCTGCATGATCTCGGCGAAGAAATCGCTCAGCAGGGCGTGGACGCTCGACACGAAGAACTGGGAGCGAGACTGCTTGCCGGATCATTTCCCGAAGAGATTCTTGAACCCATCCGCCAGCATGTGGCTTCCAAGCGATATCTGTGCTGGAAGGATCCTAACTACCTGGCCGGGCTTTCCGAATCTTCGAAGTTGAGCTTTCAACTGCAGGGAGGCCCGATGACGAACGAGGAAGCGTCCGAGTTTGAAGCCAACCCGCACTTCGAATCCTGCCTTCGCCTGCGTCGATACGACGATATGGGAAAGGTGCCCAAGATGACAACCGCAACGCTTGAAAGCTATGTACCACTCATCGAGCGATATCTGCAGTCTTAGAGCAGGCAAGTTTGACCACACCGTCTTGATCGCAAAAGAACAATGCCCCGCTTAATGACTGTGGTTGCTGCCAGCACAGTTACTTTTCCCAAGTGGTGGACAGAGTAGTTTCCCTGGGCTGATATACGATGGCCTTTCAGGCCGGAACACAAACAACAATGGCGTTTCATGCCTCGCAAATTGCGTTTCCCCCCAACGGGGCATTCTATGTCAGTCTGGGGCAAGTGAATCTGCGGATGCGGATCTGCGGATGCGGATGAATGCCGCCCCAGGATGACAGAACATTCGGCTAAATGATCTGTCTCCAGACGGCGGATAACTAATGGGCTTAGCTGAAGCCTGTTCACCATCGGTGGCTGAACCCCGCGAATCTCCCAATTCCCCATGGCTCTGTTATTTACTTCCGCTCGCTCAGCTTCCATGATATTCCGATGTGTCTTAAGAACTCCGAAGTTCGAGCCGGGCGAATCGTGATGCAGCGTATTTTTTTAACGGTTTACTTTCTGGCGAACATGGTTGCGGCGGCGGCTGCAATAGCTGTACCAGACCAGACATCGACGCCGCAGGAAGCATTGCGTTCTAATCCTCCGAACGTGTACGCGATTACTGGAGCGATGATCGTTGCCCATCCAGACGCGACACCGCAGCCCGCAACAATCGTTGTGCGACATGGCAGAATCGAAGCCATAGGGACTGACGTGCCGGTTCCTGTCGATGCTAAAGAAATCAATTTGAATGGCAAGACGATCTACGCAGGATTTATTGATGCCTATTCGGAGCAGACGATCTCCACCGATCGACTCAACGGTTCCGCTCGCTATTGGAACGGACAGATCACGCCCCAACTGTCCGTCGCCGATCAATTGCCGAACAATCCAGATGCGGAGTCACTTCGCAAGCAAGGTTTCATCGCTCAATTAGTCGCTCCGGCCGATGGGATCATTAAAGGTCGAAGTGCGTTGGTGTCATTAACAGGGAACGATCTCAACTCTGCTTTACTGGCAAGAGACGTCGCGCAGCATCTGAGATTGACGATCCTGAAGCCAAGCCGCAACAGTTATCCCAGCAGTCCAATGGGTGCCGTCGCATTGGCTCGACAGGCAACCTACGACGCGCAATGGTATCGCGATGCACACGCTGCCTTTGCGGCTGACAGTTCTCTTCCGCGCCCCGAACAGAACGACGCGCTGGCAGCGTTGCAACCAGTCATCGATGGCTCAATGCCGATTATTGTATCGACTTCGAATGAACAGTTTGCCTTGCGTGCCGACAGATTCGCGGCTGAGTTTGGATTGACGCTGATCATCAAAGGCAGTGGCAACGAATATCGTCGATTAGATGAAATCGCTGCGACAAAGCGATCGTTGATTTTGCCGCTCGCATTTCCAAAACCACCCAATGTCTCGACACCGGAAGTTGCTCAGGATGTCACTTTGGAATCTATGCTGCACTGGGATATCGCTCCTGAAAACCCAGCCAAGGTCGATGCTGCAGGAATACGGTTCGCGTTCACGACTGATCGCCTCGCTTCAAAAAATGACTTCCTGAAGAACCTGCGTAAAGCTGTCAAGCGCGGCTTGTCACCAAGTTCTGCGTTGCGAGCACTTACTGTGAGCCCCGCGCAGATGTTGGGTGTTGAAAAGCAACTGGGAACTCTGGAGTCTGGTCGAATCGCCAGTTTTGTCGTGACTGATGGCGATCTGTTCGATAAGAAGACGAAAATCGTTGAAACCTGGGTTGATGGCATTCGCTTCGAACATTCACCCAATGCCTCTCAAAAAATCGACGGGCATTTTGAACTGCAAATTGGGCAGATCGCCGAGTTTCCCAATCGGTTATACATGGAGCTGACTGAACAGGACGGCAAGTTGAAAGGCCGCATTTCGCGACAGCCCGTGCCTGCTTCAGTGAAGCGCGTCGATTCGTCTAAGCCTGATGTTGCCGAAGAATCCATTGTCTCGAAGTCGAAAGATATTATCACGCTCGAAGGCGTCAAGCTTTACGACAACGCCGTTTCCGGAACATTCAATGGTAAGGACTGGGGCATCGAAGGCGTTGTTCGAATCTCACTCACGCTGACCGAGTTACTCCCGCTGACCGAGAAGGCAGACAACACTCAGCCCGCGCCCGACAATCGCGTGGTGGCCATCGGCAGCGTGACCTGGCCCGACGGAAATTCGCCCACCACGAATATGATTCGCGTTGATTCGCCGGCTGAGCCTGAAAAGACTGATGAAGGAAAATCGGAAGCTACCGAGGAAGCCGCAGAGGAAAAGAAAAAGAACGAAGCGACGGACGGCGAAAAGCAACTGGCACAGGCATCGTTCGAAATCAATTATCCGTTGGGAGCTTTTGGTCGTACCGAACCACCACCGGTCTCAGCAGCGGTTGCATTTGTGCATGCGAAAATCTGGACTTGCGGCCCGGATGGCATCATCGACGACGGTACTTTGCTAATCGACAACGGTGCGATTGTGGCTGTCGGAAAAGATATCAAAATTCCGGAAGGTACAGCCATTATTGATGCCACCGGAATGCATATTTCGCCAGGCATCATTGACTGTCATTCGCACATGGCGACCGATGGAGGAATCAACGAATTCACTCAGGCAATTACCTGCGAAGTACGTGTTGGAGACTTTGTTGATGCGAATGACATCACAATTTATCGGCAGTTGGCCGGTGGCGTGACAGCTGCAAATATCCTGCATGGTTCGGCGAATCCAATTGGAGGTCAGAATCAGGTTATTAAACTTCGCTGGGGCATGCCCGACAAAGACATGAAGTTTGCCGAGGCTCCGCAGGGTGTAAAATTCGCGCTTGGCGAAAACGTCAAGCAAAGCAATATGGCCAATCCGTCAAATCGATATCCGCAGACGCGCATGGGGGTCGAACAGCTTTTTCGCGATTCGTTTGAAGCCGCTCGCGACTACGCCAGGAAAATGGATGCATGGCAGACCGACCGTCGTGGCCTGCCGCCGCGGCGCGATCTTGAACTGGATGCCTTACGCGAGATTGTCGAAGGTCATCGCTGGATTCATTGTCACAGTTATCGTCAGGACGAAATCCTCGCTCTGCTAAGAATTCTGGAAGAGTACGACGTGACGATCGGCACGTTTCAGCACATTCTGGAAGGCTATAAAGTCGCCGATGAATTGGCGAAACACGGCGCGATGGCCTCGGCGTTTTCGGACTGGTGGGCTTACAAGTTTGAAGTCATCGATGCCATTCCGCACGCAGGAGCTTTGATGCATAATCAAGGAGTTGTCGTGTCATTCAACTCAGATGACAATGAACTCGCGCGGCATCTGAATCAGGAAGCTGCCAAGGCCATTAAATATGGCGGCGTCGAGCGGCAGGAAGCGTTGAAGTTTGTAACACTGAATCCAGCGCGGCAACTGCGCATCGAGCATCTGGTGGGCTCGCTGGAACCAGGCAAGCACGCGGATTTTGTCGTATGGAACGGCGATCCGCTGTCCAACTTTACACGCTGCGAGCAAACGTGGATTGATGGCCGTCGCTACTTTTCACGCGAGGATGACGCGCAAATGCAGGAACAGGCGCTGAAAAAACGCAACACTCTGATTCAGAAAATCCTGACGTCCGGTGAAGACTTGGCGAAGCCGGATGAAAATGATTCCGATCCAGCGGCACTCTGGCCACGCTACGATGAATTCTGCAAACACTTTAAGTTTCAGAATGGAATGCAGTAATATGATACGAATTTCACGAGTGACACTGGCATTGCTTACAGTCTTCGGCGTTGCATCCGCATCGGCGTCTGACCAAATCCCCGGTGCGCCGCAGAAGAAGCCTATCGCCCTGATAAACGCGACGCTGCATCCGGTCAGCGGACCTTCCATTGAAGACGGCACGCTGATATTCGACAACGGGAAAATTGTCGCGATGGGACATCGCATGAAACCGCCGAAAGGTGCCGATGTGATTGACCTGAAAGAAAAACACGTCTATCCGAGTCTGATCGAATCGTGTTCCAATCTCGGACTGACAGAGATTTCATCAGTACGTGCGACGGTTGATATCTCCGAGTCCGGCTCGCTCAATCCCAATATCAGCGCTCATGTCAGCGTGAATCCTGACAGTGAACTGATTCCGGTCACACGAGCGAACGGTGTGCTGATCGCCGTCAGTGCTCCGTCTGGAGGTCTTGTCAGTGGCAAAGCCAGCGTGATGCAACTTGACGGCTGGACCTATGAAGATATGACCCTGAAATCCGATTGCGCGATGGTCATTCAATGGCCTCGCTCTGCTCCGGCGATTGATCACGGTCCGGTTCCGCCGGCGCATGAACCTCAGCAGGAAAGAGATCGCATTCGCTCCAAAGCTCTGAAAGACCTTCGAGAACTTTTTGAACACACAAGAACCTACATCAAGGCCCGTGAAGCCAATCCTTCCGGGCAGGCTTTCGACAGCCGA
>Ga0209491_10010149_pt1 | contig 11372 bp, 9 predicted proteins | sample BON02_FD_187213 | JGI IMG/M metagenome (GOLD analysis project Ga0209491, IMG submission 187213) | Freshwater microbial communities from Lake Bonney liftoff mats and glacier meltwater in Antarctica - BON-02 (SPAdes) (version 2) | ecosystem: Environmental > Aquatic > Freshwater > Ice > Glacier...
GATCACTTCCATCAGGTGGCGACCGCGCACAGCCTCTGCCGTGAGTCCGAACCGCTTCAGGAATGCCTGGTTGGCGGACAAGATTGCCAGCTCGGATGAGAGCACCACCAACCCCTCGGGAATGCTGGCAAATACCATCTCGGCGTACTCCTTGAGTACCAAAATTCTTTGCTGGTCGGCCTGGATATAGGTGTCGATAGCAAGCCCTATGTCCAGCATCACGACTTTGATGAGCGCCCGATAGGTGTTGATGAAGGCCTCGGGATCGCTGCCGAGCCGCTCCCAGAGTTCGGGCAGCAGCCCACCGAGATACTTGTTATAGGCACCGAGATACCACTTGGGTTCGAGCCCAATGCGCTGGTGGACAACGCCTACACGTAGGCGGTTGGTGATGTACTCGGGGCCATAGTCGCCTGCTGTGAGGCTGTCGAAATACGCCGCTTGGGTCCGCTTCAGACGCTCGAGCGTTACGGCGTCCGGGATCAAGCGGCAGGTTTCTTCAAAGGCGAGGAGATGGTCGTAAAAAGCGTTGACGAAATCCGGTGCCAGAGATTGCAGAGTCGTATGCAGCTCACGAAGCAGTGCGGCATCCTCAGTGGTAAATTCCAGAAAGGCCTTGCGTCGCGCGATCTCGGACTCGTCAAAACCCATCACTCGTACTATGGCCTCTGTGGCTTCATTGAGCGTTTTCATGCCTCCCGCCCTCGCCACCAACCATGAAGGAGAGATGAAGCCGCTATCAGGCTTGCTTGCTTGCTTGCTTGCGCAATATTTCTTCCTTAATAACGAAACTCCAGCTTTTTAAAGTTCTTATTGGAGGTGGGCATACCACCCCATCCATGCTATCCCTAATTCAGGGACTCATGCGGTTACATGCTGGCGGTACACCAAATGTAGTGCAGAACGCCAGATACGCCTGGCGCTCCAGTACGCGCCATTCATTGCACACAAGCCGGTAACGGAACTTGGCGCCTGCGGCGATGATTTGCATCAACGAAGGGTTGCCGCTGCTGCCGCGCAAGTGGTCGCCCAGCCGCTTGCGCAGATCGCCCGCGCTGCCGATATACACCACGCTGCACACGCCCGCATGAATATCCTGCGTTCTTATCTCATACACCCCTGACCCCGACGGAGCGCTAGCCAGCACGCCCTGGCGCGTCAGCGGCTGCAAGGATGAAAAACCTGTCGTGGCAGTCAAATAATCCCCTTTATGGTAGCGGTCGCGATAATCCGGGATACCCAGGTCATGCCGGATGTAAGCCACAGAACGCCGCGAAAGCTTGGCCGCAAATTTTCTATCGATCTCGACGGCTATTTCGCCATCGTTCAGCGGCGCACGTATTATTCCTTCCATCATGAGCGCGCGTTCGAGTTTTATCACATGATCCACAAAATAACAATGCACCTGGCGCGATGTCGGGCACAGTGAACGCAGGTCAACTTCTTTCCCGCCAGGAAGGATGATCGACAGTTTACGGATCAGCCGGGAGATCCGGCTCCCGTCAACAATTACTTCGATCCCAGCTTCGGCGCGCAGTGCAGCAGAAACCTGGGCTTGTGAGAAGGGGCGCAGCGCGAGCGGGTTTGCGCTGTGCACGTAATCCGCCTGGGCTTCGATCAATTTCCGGATGATCGCATGGGTTATCTGGTTGCGGGTATTGATCAGGCGCAGGCGCCGTACCAGCCGCGCCAGTTCCATGCCGTTCGCCGAATGCGACAGAATGCCCGCCAAGGCGTCATCGTCGAACAGGTATTCACGCCCATAACTGTCGCTGTGATAGAAAAATGTAACGCTGCCATCCACCAACACGGCATGTCCAAGCGCACGTCGCGCTTCCGGCAATATCTGCTGCGCCGTCTGCACGCCCGGCAGTTGCCTGACGGTTAGGCAACTTCTCAAGGCGTCAAACTGGGAGGATTGCTCCCATTTTTTTACCAGTTGATCGAACGTCTGCAACGGAATTTCGAGGAAACGGGCGAGCACTATCTTGCCAAGGAGATCGGCCGCTAATCTTTTTTTATCAGACATCTGCATTTTGATTGTTAGGCGGTTTCAAGTGCCAACTTGTAACACAAGGTTAATATGTGTAGGCAAAGCAGCCTTTACGAACACCTCACTCCGTGGGATATCTCTCTCGCAGATTGCGTGCGCTCGTCCAGTTTGCCGACAAGCTGGGCCACTCGCCCGAACAGCGTTGCGTATAAGTAGAATAATAGCTATGTTGAGCCTTGTCCATAGCAAAAAAATTTTCAATAGTCAGAAAAGGTATTCAATATAGACTGAAAGCAACCTCTTTTTGACTATTACCCTACAATCATTTGCTCCTCAATTGAACGGTTGTTTGTTTTACGGCGTGGCCGCAAGCGGATAAAATCACTATAAGCAATACCGGCACCACTAATTTCATCGTGATAACTCTTGTTGCGCTACCGGTGAGTTAGCTTTCCCTTTTATAGCGACAGTGGGTACAACGCCTTGCTGAATACTGACTTCTACGTTCTGCCTGACCCGTTGCATAATTGCCTGCTTATTTTCATCGCTCAATTTTTCTTGTCCTAGTTTTTTCTCTATTGCTGCAACGGCTGCAATATAGGGCGCAAGGTTGGGGTGCTTGCTCACCGCTTCCGTAGCAGACAATTCTTTGAAGGCTTTAGCGGCTTCCTGTTCAGGCGTAGCACTCTTTTTTTCAGGAGACAAAGACTGCCCTTGTTTCGGGATCTCAATTCCTTTTCCTTCCATTTCCGCTACTTCGATTTTCGTTGGCTTGTAGCCTCTAACGGCGATACCTTGCTCTGTTGCTTTTCTCCAAATGTCTTTTTTAAACGCTTCTGAACCCGTTACTTTAATTTCTGACCAGCCACGCTCTTTAGCAATGGCTATCATGCTTTGAGATACCGTTCCGCCATCATTTCGCGTATTCAGTGAGTTTCCTTTGTCTTTAAAGGCCAGCTTTTCAGGTGCCTCTTTGAAATGAAAATCATGACCCACTTGCACAAATTCTTTTTTAACTGCTGCCGGAACTAGAAACTTAACCTTATCTTCTGCTGGTGAAAAAATCTGGTCCTTTTCTATGCCTTCGCTTGATGCGGCGGGTGTTGGCTGATGATCTTTCTTAGGCTCTTTTTTACTGATTTCTGTTACAGATATAGCCTCAATACTATTGACCGTTAGATCGTCTACCGCTTTGGGCTGTGTTACTTGCGCTTTTAACGCGTTTTGATTTTCCTTGCTGGCAATCGTTTCTTTAAGCTTTACATTGTCACCCCAATTAAAATGTTCATACGTTAATGACTCTGCCACACCTTCAGACGCTAACGCCTTTTCACCGCCTGCGGGAAGAAAGGGGGTTTCGTCGGTGTCGTTAGCAAATCCGAATTCACCCTTTGCATTGACGACGGATACGCCACGTTGTTTTTCTGTAACGCCGTTTGATTCAATTACGTTGAAGAATCGAAAATCTGTGTGATCAGCCATTGGTTAGCTCCTTATTGTTCGTTAATAATCCCGCTTCCCTGCATAGCGCATCTGCATAGTCAATTAAGTCCTGTTCCGTCACGTCCGTTCCTTTTGGTGGTTGAATGTCTGCAAAATCAATTGAAAAGTCTGCTAATGTTTTGCTGTTGATGTTAATGATGTCTTCCACCGTGACAGCACTGTTTTTTGTATCCCTACCTTCATCATTGAATTGTTCAAAACCGACGCTAGGATCTAGTCCGTTATTGCTTAGTTTTATTTTGGGTACTTGCGCCGCTAATTCACCTTCTTCAATCGCTTTTTTAAGTACCTTCCTTGCATTGGCTACCGACATGACGTTAAGCCGTTCAGATGCCGATTGCAGCCGCTTTATAAAAACAGGATCATCGTAATAACGCACTTTATTAGCCAGAATGGGCGGCGTATTTTCAAACACAACAATTTCTTTTTCTCTGCTTAAGCTCGTTATCTCTTGTGGCAGTAATAACGCCCTTCTTTGATCACTAATGTTTTGAGAAGGATCACGCTTATGAAAGATGCTTTTAGCTTTTGATTCTGAAATACCATCTACCGTTTGATAGCCTAGCCATTCCGATATGTCCCGCGCGGTTTGTACTTCCGTTGCCTTGGGTGGGAATACAATATTGAGCGAGTGATTGACCGTAAACGTGTCAGCCGCTTCTTTGCCGTAAACATCAACTAACTGTGAAGGACTCTGAATAATGGGCAGCATTCTTAAACCGTAACCCGCAATATAACTGATCCCTTTCGATAGAACGGGGATCTTGCCAATAGCTGTAAATTCATCCATTAAAAGCAAACAATCATGTTTTATGCTTTTATCCTGGGAGGGTAACTCCCTGGTATTGAGATCAATTAATTGCTGAAAAAACAAATTAATTACGGGTGCAACACGATCTAAATTATCCGGTGTAACACCTACGTAAATAGACATTTTTTCTTTTCTAAGCTTTCTCAAATCAAAGTCATTGCCACTAGTGGCCGCATCTACGATAGGGTTCATCCATAACTCTAATTGTGATCTAAAACCCGTTATTACGCCCGCTCTCGTGTTCTCTGATGCAATGCTAATATAACTATTTAAAGCTCTTATACAGTCACCAGATAACGGCCTATCTGATCCTTTAGCGTCTATAATGGCTTTCGTGAAATAAGCTGAACCATCACCATTATTTAGCGACTCTCTTAACACTTGTCCTAGCGTGAGCTTTCCGTTTGTTTCCATCAAAAAAAGAACAATGCCTAAAAACAGGCTTCTAGGGGTAGCCGTCCAAATAACATCTGTATTAGGCTTATCTGGAAATAACATATTGGCTATTTTCTGAATATCATTCACCCTGAAATCAGGGTTGGTATTGATGTAACTTAACGGATTGTATTTATGCGTTCGATAGTCAGTTGCAAGCGGGTTAAATAAAAATACTTTCTGGCCGTGCTTTTGTCTAAACAAGCTGGTTATATCCCAGTTTTCTTGTTTGATATCTAAGATAACAACCGATTCTTTCCATGATAATAAATTGGGAATAACCACCCCTACTCCCTTACCGGAGCGTGTCGGGGCAGATAAAATAACGTGCAGCTGTCCTTTTAACTGTAGATACTGGTTTTTATATTGACCCACGATAATGCCTTCACCGTCTAGCAAACCCGATTTTTTAATTTCCGATGCCGTGGCAAACCGAGCATCACCGTATAAACTTCTTTTATCTGGCAGTAATAAAGCGATAAAAGGCAGGATAATAACCGCAGCTGAAATAATGGCTGAATACATAAGCCTGTTCGCAATGTATTCATCTTGACGATAATAAAACCAATATTCATACGCCGTTAGTGGCGTGGCGTTATTAAAATTCTGATCCAAAAAAGCTAACAGTACGCCGCCCGTCAAATAAGCCCAAGAAAATACTATTAACAAAAAGACTAAAACACCACTCCCTACTTTAGCCCAAAAGTTCATGTTTTTTCTCAGGTTCAAAATAAATGCTTTGTAACTTTCTATGTGAATAAAAAAGGACAATATCTATCGTTGATAGCAGTCGGCGTTTGATGTATTCAGCATCAAGATAAGCCCCTGTAGGGCTATCTTTAACTAAAGATACAAACTGTTCAAATGCTTCATAAGCACCATTAGCGTGCATGGTCGTGATCGAGCCTGCATGACCCGTATTAATCGACTTAATGTAATCCCATGATTCATCCCCTAGTATTTCTGCCAGCAAAATACGCGAGGGATTCATCCTTAAACACGCAGCCAAACATTGTTTGGGTGTGATGGTAAGTGATCCATTATTTTCTCTTGAGTAGAGAAGATGAACTTTGTTTGGGAAGTTGGACAAGTCTATTTCATGTTCACTCTCTAGTGTTATTAAGCGTTCAGAGCGAGGCACGGACTCGATTAAGCTTTTAGCGATAGTGGTTTTACCGCTTCCCGTTTCACCGGCAATAATAATATTTCGTCTTGATGTAACCGCTAATTCAAGAAACTCTTTTATTTTCCCTTCCGATTTATATTTAAGTAAATCATGCTCGAACGGTTGAAGTTCATTGTTAATGTTTTTACATTCATCAAAAGCCCCTTCATCATTCAATTCATCCAGTGTTTTATTGACGGGTGATGGAATTCTTATCGTCATTGATAGGGTGCCGGACTGAGCAACCGGAGGCCGTACCACTTGCACCCTCTGACCATCCGGTAATGATGCAGATAAGATCGGTTTTCCTTCATCTATTGTTTTGTTGTTAAATACCGCGATCAACTTAGCAAGCTGCCCCAAATAGCTAAGTGTTAGCTCTGGCAATGCTATCCGATGCCAGCCTTTATCATCTTCTATGTGGAGTTCTTTAGGCTGATTGATGCACAGCTCTGTAACCCCCGCCCTTTTCAGGTAAGGCAGGATCAGTTTCAGTTGATTATCTAACGCCTTATGGTCATTCATCCGTGAATTGTGCATGTTAGTTTTTCACCTTAAGCTCGTAAACGGTGGAAAAATCTAAGTCTCTCGCCACCATCACTTTGATCGTTTCGCCCTGGTTTTTAACTAATGTGGGTGGAATATTCGCGGTGGCATCTAACACCTTTTCGACTACCTTTTCGCCAGATTCGGCCGTGTTTCCAATAATAACCGAACCTTGAGCGTCAACTTGACTTGCTTGGTACGTTTGGATTGAATCCTTGATGATGCTTAAGAAAATAGCGGTTCCGAAGCGCTCCATGAAATGAGTGTCTACCCAACCTGACATACCAGAACGTCCAAGCCCGTCAGCAGAAGGTGAGTTAAGCGCAATAACAACCCCCTTTGGCGTTTTTGCTCTTGTCCATAAAACAAAGAGGCGTTTTTGACCATTTTTCAAACCGCCGGTATATTCACCTGTCAGTTTTGAGCCTCTATCTAGCAATAAAACACGGCCATTATCAGAGTAAACGTCCCGTGATAAAATACAGGTTGTTAACCCGCTTAACGAACTATCCAATGCCGTTTCAAGCGAACAATCTAGGCTAGTGCCTTGGGCGATTAAATAGTTTCTGTTGGGTAACATGGCGGCAACCGCCATCGTCGCATTTGAACCTGAAAGTTTGCTTTCAAGATCTGTTGTACTATTGTGCTCTGGACTGCCTCCAAGCATAAAGCCATTCATTTCTGGATCTGTTTCTTGAGGGTAGTTTTTAAGCTCCCCTGCTTCAGCTTCTAAAAATCCTGCGTCTTTTTTTCTGTCATACCACGGGGTAAGCTTTTCTTCTTTTTTAGCATAAGACGCCTGTTTAGGCTGTTGCTTTACCGGCCTAACAAAGATAGGTTTTTTAACAGGTTCAAACCGTTCTTTTTCAACTGTTTTTATAGCGGGTACTTGTGGCGAGTAATTAAGCTTACTAGGCTGAACCACTAAAGCCGGTAGCGTATTTTCTATTTTCTCTTGTTGAACGTCCTTTTCTTCTTTATTGGCGCTGCTCATCGCCATAAAAAGCAGCGAGCCAACACCAATACAAACGATAACAATAGCCCCGATCATTTGTAATGAGCTATTACCTGCTCGTTGCTTTTGCATATCAGGAATATCATTTTCAATCTCTTCTTGAGAAAGTTGATCATTAGTCTTGCTCATTATTGCGTCCCTTTTATGGTACGCACTACCTCAGATGAAATAGTGCCCGTTGTATTGTCCTTGCCGCCATCGAGATCAAATGAACGGTTGATTAAGCAGGCAACATAATTCCCCCTTCTTAGCCTTAATTGCTTAACCATCCGATGAATAATGACAGTATTACCTTCCACATTAGAGTTCATTAAAAACTCTTCACCAAATTCGTTTACTTCATAAATAGAGGGTATATCTCTGTTATTACTGAACGTCAGATAAATGAAGCGCCCATCATCTTTCGCTTTGGTTGGGCTTATTTCTTTTGAGCCAGCAACCCAATAGTCAATATTGTCAATAATGTTGCTTTGGTTGCTTAAGGCTTCTTGAGCTTGGTTTAGTTTTTCTTTCAACTCAATGGCATTTTGTAGGGCTTTTGCTTTTGCTTCGTCTTCATCGTCATAGCTAAAACTTAATGAATAGATAATATTTGGATCTAACCATGCTGATTTATCTTTTTCAGATCGCTTGGCCGTGAACAGTGCAAATTGATATGTTCTTTTATTGGTTACGATGGTTAAGTTTGTATCTGGATTTTCAGCTTTAGGTCGAATATAAAGGTTGCTTGTTCTTGGTATTATTTCCCACGCAGTAGGATCGCCTGTTGCGATATCTAATATTGTTTCACTCTTAGAGAACTCAATATGAGAAGACACACCAAAGAAGGTTACAAGCTTAATTACCTGACTTTTGTTGTACGGTACAACCCGTATTCGAGGATCGTCATCGCCAAAAGCAGGCGTAAGCTCTGCTAAGGCCGCGCCACTCACCAGTAATGCAGATAATGTAAGCGCAGAAAATAGTTTATTCATTAGTCGTCCTTGTCTGAGGGAATATGCCCGCGTCCGTTATCGTATTTATTTGTTTCTTGGCTTCCTTATAAGTGATGGTTGGCACCGTGATAGGGCCGGCTGAATCAGGATCGTTTCGATACTCGACAACTTGAAAGCCCAGCGGCGTTATTTCCCTATCACGCTCTTTCGTAGGTGCCGCGCTATATTGAAACTTCATTGTCGCAGCCCAGTGCGTAATCAAAGGTTTAATAGCGCTTTCTAGCTGAACCTTTTTAATATAACGAACAAGTGCCACATCCCCTTTTTCACCAATAAATGAGGTGCTTTGAATTTCAATTTTTACCGTGTCTTTTTCGGTGTAAAGGTTTAGGGGAGAGTTGGGGTTTTGTGGGTTAAATTCAGAGAAATAACGCTTCTTTTCTGTATCACCTGACATTAGGCCGGTGTTGTAGTAATACTCCTCTGCAAGCGCCCTAGAATAGCCTTCACGAAACCTCACGTATTTTGCTAAGAAATACTTATTAAGTGATTCTTCATACGTTGTTTTTCCGTCCTTAATGGCCGTTACTATATCAACCGTTCCGCTCGTTTCATTCACTCGGATCACATATGGTTCAACCGTTTTCAACGGGGCCAACTGCCCTACTGACCAGGAAGAAATAGCCGCCATCCCTAGCCCAAACACGGCTAAACCCCATGCAATCTTATTTGATCGCATTAAGGATCTAACCTTGTCAATTTCCCAATAATTAACCTCTTCCAAGTATTTAGTTATTAACTTCTTATCATTCCCAGATTCCATTTTCTAACGCTCTTTAGGCTGGTTTACGGGATGGAATTCACCCTGACAAGAAGGTGGTGCAGGTGGTACTAAACTGCAACCAGAAAGCACAATAATGAGTCCTATTATTACTATTTTACGCATACAATCTCCCTATACTCGTTAGTCAATGCTATGTATATTGACTAACGAAATCTAAATTAATGTTTAATCGATTATGATTTATTTGTCACTGAGTTACCGCGTCTAAGTTTTGCGGTAATGGCTTGGGCCATTTTCTTAGATCCTGCGTAAGCACCGGCAATTTGTGATCCACTTGAAATGCCTTTTCCCTTATGCATTTTTGCCTGTGTTCTACGGCTATCCCAATTGCTTGCAGCTTGTCCTATACTTCTGCCTGCGCCTAAAGTGCTTAGTGCTACACCGCCACCTAAAGCGGAAGCTAAAGGCATTACTTGTTTAAGGATCAATATAGCTATTGCTGAAAGCATCACTGCTGGAAGCGCACCTTCTATTTCTACAGTTGAAGCAGTAGCAACACTTTTATAGCTTGTTAAATAACTGTTTAAAACGGCTATTATTAAACGTAATATCCCGCCTGTTAGCATTACAATAAAAATATAATTTAGGCACTGTCCCAACCATGACTCAAAAAATCTTTTAGTTGGTTCAAACATTATTAAAAGAATAAATATAGGGCCAACGCCAAGAAGAACTGAAAGTGCCATCTTAGATAAGATCAGCAAAAATGACGCGAATACAACCAAGACAATTCCGGCACCCCAAACGGCAATAGCTGCTAATGTCAGCGGAATATCAGCTAGTCCCACAAAATTACTATTAGCAATAGCTTTGTTAGCGAAAAGCCAGCCTATTTCCCATATATCAGATAAAACACCATCAAGAAAAGCCCCCGTTCCAGCAGCGGGAGTTGTTGAGGCTAAACTGGCTAAATGATCAGGAAGATTAGATAATAAATTCACAACGAATAAATTGTAATATCCTAGATTTATTGCTATTGAGACTATTAGTGTTAATTTAATTATTCTATTAAATCCATCAGTAACGATTTCACCCGTTTTACCTGTTATTACTAGCCACCCCCAAACAGCCATATAGATCAATAATAGCGTTGTGACAACAGGCGTAATAGACGCTATTACAGATGTAGCAACATCCGTAATGTACGTTGCTAAAGTTGTGTCTATTTTATCAAAGGTGTTTTCTACTATTGTGTTTGCCATTATTAAATGATCTCCTTCTCGTGCTTAAGCTACCAGTCAATAACATCTAGCTTTCCATCGCCCAATGTTTTTTTGTGACTCTCTTTTAATTCTTCTTTTAGTTTCTCTTCTAACTTTGTCTTGCAAATATCCCGATTATTTGGGTTCTCAATGGCAATACAATCAGCCATCGATTCAGGCTCGACATCTTTGCCTTCTGTTTCATCAAAACAAGCAGTTAAAAAGCCGGTCAATAATAAAATAGCTATCGTTCTCTTCATTGTTTTACCTTTATTTAATCAATTACCATTGGATAGTATTGAGACTTCCATCACCCAAAGCTTTAATGCTTTCTTCTTTTGTTCTTTGATTTTGTCGCTGCCAGTAGGCTTCTTTATTTTGTTGTAATGCAGCTAATTTATTGGTTTCGTTCGTTAGCATTAACTGTTCCGCAGAAATGCGAGCCTGAAGATCGGCAATGTCTTTTGGATCTTGTGCTTTATTGACTTCTTCAATCAATAACTGAAGGTTTCCAGTGCGTTTATTTGCTGAGTTATAAGCCTCTTCAGCTAACGCACTATTAAGCGCAATTTGATTTTGATCAGAGACAAATGCCTTGCCTTCTTTTGATGAAGGATCGTATCCGGTATCTTCAATATCGAGAATTTTTGAAGCTTCTAGAATTTCTGCAACTCGATTTTGCAAACCATCATAATCGCCGCCTTTAATGTTGGCTGTCAGCTTGAGAACATCTTGATACTCTGCCGGTATGTAATATCGGCTCGTTGGATCATTAACGAGATCGGCCATACCTCTAGCCCCTGTCATTGATCGTAATTGCTCGGTCGTTAATCCTGTTTGCTCTTGCAACTCTGAAAACTGTTTTTCCATTTCAACAAGTTGCTTAATAGCTTCAGCAATACTCGCCACATCAATGACGGGGA
>Ga0209491_10010152_pt1 | contig 11370 bp, 10 predicted proteins | sample BON02_FD_187213 | JGI IMG/M metagenome (GOLD analysis project Ga0209491, IMG submission 187213) | Freshwater microbial communities from Lake Bonney liftoff mats and glacier meltwater in Antarctica - BON-02 (SPAdes) (version 2) | ecosystem: Environmental > Aquatic > Freshwater > Ice > Glacier...
ATGGCTTTAAAGAATCCATGAAGATCGTATTCGACGAAGTTCTTGGACGCTGGAATTACAGGGCCATTCCTGCGATAACATGACTATTAATGCGGCAATAGTGGGAAGTTAATTCTGGCTCGATCCTTAGTGAGGTGTCTATTTTTTCGGGGCAAGATCAATATCTATGAAACCTCACTTCAAAGACTTAAATTTATGAATCAGACATTGGCTAAGGCAGATGAGAGGTTAGAGCGTCTCGAGCAAACCTTACAAAAAGTAGGGTTTTATGCACAATCTCAGGAAGTTGATTTGTCAGAAAAGCAAGATGAAGCGTCAACTGACAGCTTGGATGATAGTAATGTACCCAAGTGAATGACCGTTTTTGAAAGGTTCTGCTTCATTAAAACCATCCGTGTTCTTATTGAACTTTTGTGAATCAAATCAAGCATTAAGAAAAAATTTTGCTCAATGTTTGATTTGTTGTTTTTTGAATACGCTTAATATTCGCGTAGTAATCTTGCTCTGACTCGAAACTGACGGATACTTTTGAAAAATGGGTAACTGTCAGATCAAGTCTGAGCTACTACACGTAATATAACTATTGATACTTCGCGTGACGGTAGAATTTCTTTGTTAACGCGAAGTATTAGACGTATCAATAAATTCTCCGGACCTTACCTGCCTAAATTGTTCTGACAGTCGTTCTTTTAATAAAGCGTTCACTTGCTGGTGTCATCATTCTATTGCTTCTTTAATAACGTTTCTTTTTATCTTTCCAACCATTCCGACACATTCAAATCGCACCCTGTGTGCACCCTGTGACTGGGTGTCTGCTTGGGTTGAATTCGTTAAATTGTTGATTTTACTGGTGTCCCAGGCAGGATTCGAACCTGCGACCTACCCCTTAGGAGGGGGCCGCGCTATCCAGCTGCGCCACTGAGACATTGTATGATTGAACGCATAAAGTTTACCGATATCTTTAATTAAGCACAACATCAGCATTCAATAATTTTTTATGCTCAAAATAGGTTTTACTAATATTAAAAACATTATAAATCATGATAATAAGTAACAGTGAGTGGAGCCACTGCTGTTGCAAGTGTGTCACGATAGGCAATACAAGCAAGACACCTAAGCATCCAAAGCCGCTTAAAATCAGTGTTTTTTTCAAAGGAATTTTACCCTGCTTTAAAAACACAAGCGTGGTTAAAGGCTGTTGCATGGCGCCTGCTACCGTCATGATCGGAAAAGCAACGGCCGGCGATAAATGCATTAAAAATAAAACAGCCTGCACCATAGCAAATAAGCCAATACCTACTGAAGTCAATGAACCGCAGATGATCATGGCTAGAAAGCCGAGACCTAATTTCCAGGAATGCAGGGCTGTGATTTCATGATGGGAAGCATTGGCCCCAAATTGTTTATAGATGAGTAGGGCAATAATACCTGAAAAACAGAGGATCATCGCTAAGCGAAGTTTTTGTTTACTGAGGCGCGTCATGATCTGGCCGCCAAGTATGCCGCCAATGCAGGTTCCTATGACTAAAGTCAGTAATGTGGTTAAATCCACCTGAATAATTTGTATAAAAAAGAGAGCCTCTAATGTACCTGGAATCACTTGTGCGCCGTTTGTGACGGCCGGAAGCTCGTGGTCTTCAAACGTACCCCAGAGTTTAGATAAAGCGATGGTTACAGGAAAACTTCCTACACCTAATGTGTCTGCAATAAAAGCAAGAATACCCGTGGCAGCTAATTTAAATTTTTCTTGAATGGAGCATGGGTCATGGCGTTGCGTGGATAGTTGATAGAACATAGCAATCACGCATGTGATTGACACGCACAGAATACTTATAATAATTAAGGTGATAGCCATCGGTGAAAATATCTACGTGGAAGGTAATTTTAAAACAACTGAAGTTTACCGTTATCTTTAATTAAGTGCAATAAAAGCCTTAGTTAGCCTTGAAATTTTATTATTCGTCCCCATATCCAAAGTTCTAATTATTTTTTTCTTTTTTGTTCATCAGTAGGAGATTGCATAATGGCCGGTAAACAACAAACCATGGGATTCCAAACCGAAGTAAAGCAAATGCTTCATTTGGTGATTCATTCGTTATACAGCAACAAAGAAATTTTCTTACGTGAATTGGTATCCAATGCGTCTGACGCGTTAGATAAATTACGGTTTTTAGCGTTGTCTAATGCCGATCTTTATGAAGGTGATGCTGACTTACGTATCACCGTAGCTTTTGATGAAAAAAAGAAAACACTGACGATTGCAGACAACGGTGTTGGCATGAACTGGGATGAAGCGGTTCAAAATTTAGGAACCATTGCTAAATCAGGCACAAAAGATTTTTTAAGTCATCTAACCGGTGAACAATCGAAAGATTCACAACTTATCGGTCAATTTGGTGTTGGTTTTTATTCAGCGTATATTGTTGCTGATAAAGTCACGGTTAAAAGCCGTCGTGCAGGTGTACCATCTGAAGAAGCGGTTGTTTGGGAATCCAACGGTGAAGGTGAATTTACCATTGAAAACAAAGCTAAGAAAGAACGTGGTACAGAAATTACGTTGCATTTAAAGCCTGCAGAAAGCACCGAGTTACTCAGTGACTGGCGTTTACGTAATATTATTAATAAATATTCAGATCATATTGCATGGCCGATTGCCATGAAAAAAGAAGTGGACTTCGAAGCGTCTGAAGAAGCTGACGACAAAGACGCTAAAAAAGCGAAGAAAGCAAAAAAAGCAGTGGAATTCGAAACAGTGAACAAAGCAACGGCACTGTGGACGCTCCCTAAATCTGATATTTCTGATGAAGAGTACCAAACATTTTATAAGCATATTTCACATGATTACCAAGAAGCATTGGCATGGTCGCATAATCAGGTTGAGGGTAAGCACGATTACACAAGCTTGCTTTATGTTCCTGCTAAAGCACCGTTTGATTTATGGCAGGCTGAATCGAAGCACGGCTTAAAGCTGTATGTAAAACGTATTTTTATTTTAGACGATGCAAGCCAATTTTTGCCACGTTACCTGCGCTTTGTTAAAGGAATTGTTGATGCAAGTGATTTACCACTCAATGTGTCACGTGAAATTTTGCAAGATAATAAACAAGTAGAAAATATTCGTACGGCATGTACCAAGCGCGTATTAGCCTTACTTGAAAAAATGAGCGAAAACGACGCAGAAACATACCAGAAATTCTGGGATGAGTTTGGTGCTGCAGTCAAAGAAGGTCCTGTTGAAGATGCGCCTAATCGTGAACGTGTGACGAGCTTACTTCGTTTTGCAAGCACAGCAAATGGTTCTGAAAAACAAACCGTTTCTTTGGCCGATTATGTATCTCGGATGAAAGAAGGCCAAGATAAAATTTATTATGTGACGGCAGCAAGCTTTAATGCGGCAAAAAATAGCCCACATCTTGAAATTTTTAATAAAAAAGATATCGAAGTGCTTTTATTAAGCGATCGTGTAGATGAGTGGCTTGTAGGGTATTTGACCGAATTTGAAGGTAAAAAACTTCAATCAATCACCAAAGGTAAACTTGAACTCGACGTTGATGACAAACAAGACAAGCAAGATGCTGAAAAAGACGAAAGCATGTCGCCTATGCTAGAACAAATAAAGACAGTTTTAGCTGATCGCGTGAAAGAAGTTCGGGTTACGCATCGTTTAACCGACTCACCGGTATGTATCGTGGCTGATGAAAACGACATGGGTCTTGAGATGCAGCGTATTCTTCAATCTGCTGGACAGGCAGCACCACCAACAAAGCCTATCTTTGAAGTGAATATGGATCATGATTTATTGAAGCGTTTACATGCAATTCAAGATGACGCGCTGTTCGCTGAGTGGGCTGAAGTCTTGTTTGATCAAGCTGTTTTAGCTGAAGGTGGAACGTTGGATAATCCGGCTGAATTTGTGAAGCGGATGAATCGCCTTTTAATTGCATAAAGAGCATAAGGATAGGTAATGTACGTTGTACGGTTTAAGCAGGGGCATACATGCTGAAAACAGCAATTTCACGCATGGCTTCAGCTGCGTCTAAATCTGTTTTGCTTCGTGGGCAACAGCACTATGAAACCGGTGATGTGCTCACGTTTCGCTTGAGTGACGGCTTACTTAGAGCACGCGTAAAAGGCGAAACGCATCAGATTTTTGATGTGTATATGGATCTTAGAACTTTTCCTGCGAATTCAGCGCGGTGTGGATGTGAGCGAAAAATTAATTGCGAACATGCGGCTGCAGCTCTACTCGCGTTACACGCCAGGGAAACCGGTGCTGATTTACCTAAACATAAATCACCGTCGTCGAAGCCCATGTACGAAACCGTGATTAAAGAAGACGATGTTACTTGGTACTCTCAAAGTCGTTCGGAAGGACATGATTTTTTTGCGTATCAATTAGGGATCTTAATTGACGATCAACGGGTCAGTATTGTTCCGTTGGTCGCTGGTTTACTCGAGCAGTTTGGTACAGATACGTTTGAGAAGCGTGATGATGAAGAGCGATTTCGTTTGCCGATGGGTGACGGAAAAGTACTTGAAGTTGCGTTAGGACGTTTAAAGCCTTTATTACGATTATTGTGGCAGTACGGCTTAAAAACAAAAGATTTAGCCGATGATGCATTAAAGTTAACACGTTATCAATTACTGTTTATGCAAGAAGCCGAGCAGGCACTTGCGGCCAGCACGGCGCGTTGGCAAGGAACAACAGAATTTAGACGAATACACCAGGCGTTACTTGAACATGAAGAAAAACCTGAAATTATACCGCCTGTAGGCTTGAAAGCTGAGCTTCGTGATTACCAACTTGGAGGCTTAAGCTGGCTTCAACGGCTACGTTCAGCTCGATTAGGTGGTATTTTGGCCGATGACATGGGGTTGGGTAAAACAATCCAAGCACTGGCTCACCTACAATTCGAAAAAGAAGCAGGGCGTCTTAAACGCGCAGCGTTAATTTTGGCACCCACAAGCGTCATCGGTAATTGGTTTGAAGAAGCCAAGCGTTTTACACCTGATCTCAAAGTAATGATTTATCATGGTTTAACACGACATCAAAATAGTGCATTTGATGATTATGATTTAATCATTTCAACCTATGGTGTTGCGCAACGCGATAAAAATCTTTTTGTTAAATATCCGTTTTATTATTTGGTGCTTGATGAAGCGCAAGTGATTAAAAACACACAAACAAAAACACGCCAAATTATTCAGCAGCTTCAAGCAAAACATCGTTTGTGTTTAACGGGAACGCCGCTCGAAAATCATTTAGGTGAGCTTTGGTCATTGTTTCACTTTTTGGCGCCGGGTTTTCTTGGAACGTTGAAACAATTTCGCCAAGTTTTTCAATATCCGATTGAAAAACAACAAGATGAAGAGCAGCGCTCAGCTTTGGTACGGCGTTTGCAACCGTTTGTTTTGAGGCGTACAAAAAATCAGGTGGCGTCTGAGCTACCTAAAAAAACCGAGATGACACTGACGGTTAATTTGCTAGGTTCTCAACGTGATTTATACGAAACCATTCGTATGACAACCGAACGCTCGGTTCGCGAAGCCATTGCAAAGCAAGGGCTTGGAAAAAGCCAATGGGTGTTTTTGGAGGCTTTACTTAAATTACGACAAGTCTGTTGTGATCCTCGGCTGTTAAAGCAGCGTGAAGGCGAGGTGGTGAGTACTCATTCTTCAGCTAAATTGAACACGTGCCTTGAGCTCTTAGATAATCTTATGGACGAAGGGCGCTCAGTTTTAGTGTTTTCTCAATTTACCAGCATGCTCGATTTGATTGAACAAGCGCTAATTAAACGCGGTTACCCTCATTTAATTTTGACGGGTAAAACACGCGATCGCGAAGATTTGATTCAACGTTTTCAAGCAGGCGAGGCGCCTATTTTCTTAATCAGTTTGCGTGCGGGAGGGGTTGGATTAAACCTGACGCAGGCAGATACCGTGATTCATTACGACCCGTGGTGGAATCCAGCGGTTGAAGATCAAGCGACGGATAGAACTCATCGAATAGGGCAGGAGAAGCCTGTGTTTGTATATCGTTTGATAGGCTCTGGTACGGTTGAAGAAGTCATGATGAAAATGCAGGCTAAAAAACGTGTTTTGTTTGATAGTATTTTTTCAGAGGAAACACTCAGTGCACCTGTTGAATGGACCGAAGCAGAGGTTGCTCAATTTTTCATGCCGTTGTCATCCGACTAAGGTAGTCTTCGTGTAAAACACGAAGTGCTTCTTCTAAATGCTCGGGGTTGCCATCGTTACATACCACATCATCAGCAATCGTGCGTCGAAGTTCTTCGCGCGGTTGTAAGTTGAGTATAGCGATTGCATCATCATGTGTGCAGTCATCACGTGCTATAAGACGCTCCAGTTGTAGCGACGACTCCGTTTCAAGCAATAAAACACGGTTTAAATAAGGATAATTTTCTCGACTGACCAGGAGAGGAATTTCAATAATAACGTACGGACTGGTTGCATCACATAAAGCATTTTCTATACGAGCTCTTATTTGAGGGTGTAGATAACCTTCAAGCCATAAACGTTCGGCAGGATGCCGAATAATCTTATTTCTCAGGGCCCGGCGATTAAGTTCACCATTTTTTTTTAGAATACCTTGACCAAAGTGCGAGACGATGGATACAAGTGCAGGTTCACCAGCTTTTGTTAAATCACGCGCGATTTCATCGGCACTGATAATATCAATGGCATGTCGTTCAAAAAACGCAGCAGCTGTCGATTTTCCGGTGGCAATACTTCCTGTTAGACCGATAGCATATGTCATGGTTATTTTACATGCTTGAATATAATAAAAACTATTAAAGCATGCTGGGCGGTTGATGACTAGTTAGCTAGAGTGAAAATTTGAGTTTTTGCCAGTACGTATTATAAAGCTCGATTGTTTTTTCACCGAGATCGCGCTGTATAATACCACGTTTTAAAACTTCAGGCGCTGGGTACGTCATCGGGTTGTTTTGTATTTTTTCGGGCAATCGTTTTTTCCCGGCCTGGTTGGTTATGGCATGACCTTCGATCAAGGCAAGCGAGGCGCCGCTGCTGGCTTTTAACATGAAGTTAATAAAAGCATAGGCTTCATCAGGATGCGGTGCATTCTTCAGTATGGCAAGGCAATCGATCCACATCACAAAACCATCGTCTGGATACACAAACCGAATGTCTGTGTTTTCACGGTAGGCTTTTAAAGCATCGGCATTCCACGTTGAGCCTAGAACAGCATCGCCATCAATAAGAATGGATTGGATCCCTTCACTGACAAATAATTTAATGTTGGGTGCAAGTTCTTGTAAGCTTTTGAAGGCTTCTTCAATATGCTTTGGATCACTGTCATTGGGATTGTATCCTAGCTTGAATAAAGCCATACCAAACACTTCACGAGGATCGTCTAAAAGCATCAGTTGGTGACGCAATAATGGATTCCATAAATCCCCCCAATGTGTGGGAATATTTTTCACCCAAGCTTGATTATAAAAAATACCTGTAATACCCCAAATTAGCGGAACACTGTATTGATTTTGGGGATCATAATTATTATCGGTAAACGTAGGGTCTAAATTTTTTAAGTTAGGTAGGCGATTGGGATCCAACGAAGTTAAGAGCTTTTGTTTTTTTAGGCGCTCTACAAAATATGCTGAAGGTAGAACCACATCATACATGGGCTTAGGGGTTGCTTTTAATTTTGCATACAGCGTTTCGTTGCTGTCATAGGTTGAAAAATTTACTTTGATGCCTGTTTCATGTTCAAACGTTTGAATAAGCGCTTTAGGAATCTCGCCGCCCCAGATGTAAAGATTCAGTGTTTTCTCAGCAAATAGCTGGGCTGATACGAGGCATGCGAGTAAAAATATAAATAAGCGTTTGAACATCATGATGAGGTTTTCCGTGATAGGCGGTGTGCTGCAACCACTAAAAGCATGGAGAGAAAAAACGTGATGCTGCACAGAGCGTTTAATTCGGGGGTAACGCCTTTTCGTACCAGTGAATAAATCGTTAACGGTAAAATATTATACCCAGGCCCTGCAACAAAATAACTGATGATGACGTCATCAAACGATAGGGTAAAGCCGAGAAGAAAGGCACTCATCACGGCAGGCCATAAGAGCGGCAATAATACGTGTGTGATGGCACGGCTTCGCGTGGCGCCTAAATCAAGCGCACTGTAATATAAATTAATATCAAGATTATGAATACGGCTGTTAATCGCCACAATGGCAAAAGGCAAGCAAAACGTGATGTGAGCGATGAGCAAGCTAAAAAAGCCGAGAGGTATCGATGTCAGATTAAAGAAAATAAGTAGGGCAATACCCAGCACGAGATCGGGCAATATAATCAGCATTAACAACGTGCTTTGAAGCGTGCGGTTAGGTCGGTGGCTGTGTAAAAACAGATGTATGCAAATAACCAAGCCGGCAAAGCTTGCAATAAACGAGGCGCATGTTCCCAAAAAAAGAGAGTGCGTGAAGGCCAACCATAGATCAGCATCTTGAAAAAGCTCATGATACCAATGAGTTGAGAAACCATGCCATTGTAATGAAAATTGGGCTTGATTAAACGAATAGAGCATAAGCACAAAAATAGGAAAGTATAAGAGCGTATACACAAGCCCTATGTATATTTTTTTAATCCAATCACTCATGACTTAACTCCACGAGGTTTGCGGTACATCAGTAGCAGTAGCAGTAATAGCACGGTTAAGAAAATACTGGTTGCAGCACCTGCAGGCCAGTTTTCTTCAACAAGAAATTGGTTCTGGATTAAATTACCGATTAAAATAGAGCGTGCGCCACCGAGTACGTTGGGAATGTAAAACAGTGTCATGGCTGGAAGAAACACGAGCAGCGAACCCGATACAATACCGCGTTTGGTGTTGGGTAAAAAAACACGGAAGAAAAGCGTTAAACGATTCGCGCCTAAATCTTCTGCGGCTTCAAAGAGTTTAAAATCAAAGTGCTCCATATTACTAAACAAAGGCAGCACCATAAATGGAAATAATGTATACGTGAGGCCACTAAGCACGGCAAAATTAGAATACAATAACGGCAGCGGTGTCGTGATGAGATGCATGTTGATAAGCAGCGTATTTAAAATGCCGTTAAATTTTAAAATAGCGACCAAGGCATACGTTCGCACCAGTGAGCTGGTCCAAAATGGAATGATAATAAAAAGCAATAACAACGATTTATGTTGAGAGCGTGCCATAAAATAACTAAAAGGGTAGGCAATCACTAAGCATGCAAGTGTGGTTATCAAAGCCATCATCAGCGAACGCAGCATGACGTGGCCCAGTAGGGGCGAAAACAAGGCTTTATAGTGCGCGAGCGTGAACGGCAGCGTCATTAAATGTGTGGCATCACGTGAAAGAAAACTTGCGACAAAAACCAAGCAGAGTGGAATGAATCCGAACAAAAAAAGCCAGGTATAAATTGCATAAAGCGTTAAATTTTTAGTTTTCATAAGGCAATAAAACTTCCCAACCCGTGTACCATTGAACCCATACGACTTCGTCCACTGTATAAGCGAGGTCGTCATCATCTTCATCAAAAAATTCAGATGCGTTGATGATTTTTCCGGTAGGGAGTGCGACGGTTAGATCAACCGTGGAGCCTTTGTAAATAATATCAACGATGGTGCCTGGGATCATTTCGTCTGATGAGGTGACTTCGTCGAGCTGCCAAACGCGGATATCTTCGGGACGAATCACCAAATGCAGGTGTTCGCCCAGGGTGTGATTGCCCGTGTTTTTGCAACGAAGTGGTCGGGATTCAACGGTTACACATAGTTCATCATCTTCCAACGCTTCCACTTCAACATCAAAAATATTGGCTTCACCAATAAATTTAGCTACATAAAGATTGCTTGGGTTTTCATACACTTCTCGAGGTGTACCGATTTGCTCAATATGGCCATGATTAAAAACGGCAATACGATCGGACATCGAGAGTGCTTCTTCTTGGTCGTGTGTGACCAAGACAAAGGTGATGTTCAGAGATTTTTGTAATTGCTTGAGTTCATACTGCATGGTTTTACGTAATCGATAATCCAGTGCACTCAATGATTCATCGAGCAGCAGTACTTTAGGGCGATTAATAATCGCACGAGCAATGGCTACGCGTTGTTGTTGTCCGCCACTTAATTGCTTGGGTAATCGATTCCCAAAGGCAGCCAGCTGAACGCGTTCTAAAGCCTCTTGTACGCGTGCTTTGATTTCATCTTTAGGTGTTTTTTTACAGCGTAATGCAAACGCAACGTTTTCAAATACACTGAGGTGGGGAAAAAGTGCGTAGCTTTGAAAGACGGTATGCACATCACGTTGCTGTGGGGGCAATTGATTCACGCATGTGCCGTGAATATAAATATCACCGGAGCATGTTTGCTCAAAGCCTGCAATCAGTCGTAACAGGGTTGTTTTTCCACAGCCAGAAGGCCCGAGCAAGGTTAAAAACTCACCAGGATAAATCGACAATGAAACATCCCTCAGAATAAGATTTGTTCCATAAGATTTTGAGAGATGTTTAATTTCAATCACAGATTTTTGCATGGGCACGTTGGAGGACGTCAAAAAGTGAAAATTATGACGGTTTGTTGAGAATTAGTCTAGTTTTTTAGTGGAGCTTTTCTATTAAATTTATAAATTGCGCTATACTTGCCAATATGGGTTTAATTTTGATGGTGTGGTCGTGATTAATTCAGATGATTTTTATTATAGTGAAGCGCAAAGCTCCATTCATTATAGCCGGACGCCTACAGGTGCTCTGGAGATTAAAGAATTAATTGCCGGAAATGCTTGTTGGATTCCAGCAACGTTGCCACGCATCAAAAAGCAAAAGACACTGGTGCTTGCTGATTGGACGGCACAGACCTGGTCGCCTCATAAGATTGGGCGTGTTATAAAGTCACTCGGTGATCTCATCGACCAGGGCTTTTCAATGTGTATGTGGCGTGATGGTCATGTTTCTTCAATCACGAAACAAGACTTATCAAAACTTAGAAGCCTCGAGGTTCGAAAAGAGATGACCCTCGCTGCTTCGGATACAGTTCGTGATGTTGCGGTGAAGGAAAACAAGCTAACCGTTGATCAAGTTCACGTGATCGATAATGATGGGTTAAACTATATTCTAAGCGATAGGGAAGAGCCTGAGCCCCGTGTTTTACGAACAAGTGAAATACCTAATTTAACATCGCAAGAAATGAATACACTCGTAAACATTTTAAAAACAGTTAGGCCAGCACTGCATGCCTATCCGGAAAGTGTATGTAGCAACAAGATTATATGATAGCCTCTAAATGAGGAGGCTTGAAATGAAGTATCAAAAGATGAAGTGCAATAAAATTTTAGCTGAACTTGATTCAGAGGAAAAA
>Ga0209491_10010153_pt1 | contig 11369 bp, 10 predicted proteins | sample BON02_FD_187213 | JGI IMG/M metagenome (GOLD analysis project Ga0209491, IMG submission 187213) | Freshwater microbial communities from Lake Bonney liftoff mats and glacier meltwater in Antarctica - BON-02 (SPAdes) (version 2) | ecosystem: Environmental > Aquatic > Freshwater > Ice > Glacier...
TAGCGTCCCTTGCTTTTAGAGCGAGACGTTTTACTTCTGCTTCTATTTCCCACATCGTCATATTCTCCACGTTACGCATCACTGGAACCATTAGGCCTTTTGGGCTACTCACGGCTATAGATACGTCCACGAAATCATTCATTACCATTTCTTCGCCATCTAAGAAAGCGTTTACTTTAGGATATTGCTGTAGAGCTAGAGCACAGGCTCGAGTAAAGAATGACATAAAGCCAAGATTCACACCGTGTACTTCTTTGAATTTTTCTTTGTACTTATTTCTAGTATCAAAAATGGGTTGCATATTCACTTCATTGAAAGTGGTCAGCATAGCCGTTTCGTTTTTAGCAGATACTAGTCTACGAGCTATCGTCTTACGAAGATTACTCATTTTCTCGCGTTCTTGATTTCTGCTAGGCTCAGCAGGGGTAGAGTAGTCCATCGCACCAGCCTCTGCCATCATAGCATCATACTTAGTGATACGGCCATCTTTTCCGGTGCCTTGCACAGCACTCGTATTGATTCCTTTCTCAGTTAATATTTTGCTAGCAGCAGGACTCGGAGTCCCTGTAGCGTAGTTGGTGTTGGTTGCTTTTGCAGCTTTGTCATCCTGAGCACTTCGACTATCGCTCAGCACAGGCTCCGTCGAAGGGTCTACTATAGCATCAGCTTTGGCCGGGGCAGTTTCAGCTTTTGCTGGAGCACCTTCAGGAGCAGCAGCTTCTGTATCTATAGTGGCTACAGTTACACCTATTTCTACATCTTCACCTTCTTCTATGAGTATCTTTAAAACACCACTTTTTTCAGCGTTTAGTTCTACAGTAGCCTTATCACTTTCTAGCTCTGCTACAGCTTCGTCCATTTCTACATAGTCACCATCTTGTTTGAGCCATGCAGCTATAGTTACTTGAGTTACTGATTCTCCTACGGAAGGAATTTTTAATTCGATTGCCATTGTTTTATAATGAATGGCAAATTTAGGATAGAATTTGAACTTAGTCTTCTATATAAGTAAACATTTTTAATGATAGAGTTGTGAGGTAAACACTATCAGTTGCTGGTACATCCGCCTTCCTGATTTTCAATTATAGAAAGCTCATAAAAATGCAGCGAGCTGAAATAACATTTGATATACCAGTACAATCAGTTTATATGCGAACCGTTTATGTTAATCAGGTAACTCTGTTGTTGGTTAGCAGGACTTGCACATCTGCAGGTTCAGACTTTATTGTTTTGGCAGTATTTTTCATTTTGGCGGTCATTTATCCTAGTGATTGTAGCTATATTTACTGATATAGTTTAGTAAATTAGTGCCTTCCAAAAATTTTAAAGGTATAATAGTCTGTCTGTTGGTCCAGAAAATGGAAATGAAGTTGCCCCCTATTCAAGCTAAAGTTTTTGAGTGGATATTTCAGCTATACTGTATCCATAATTAAGGACATTGCGAACGGTATGAATGTTCTCATATGGGGTACGTATTTTGGTGTGGTCTTTGGTCACTCCTTATTGTCGTAGTAGGTTAGACTGTACATAAATAGTAAGAGCGTGCGTTACTACATATTCTGTGGTTGTACTTTTGAAGAGTAAATGAGCGTACAGCACTGTATTAATACTCTGATAAGTCATCTGCCTGGAAGTCATGCGGTGATATCTCCTGGGAGCAGAAATGCCCCTGTGATATATGCACTGGATCATAGTGATAAACAGTGCCATAGTATCATAGATGAACGTAGTGCAGCTTTCGTAGCCTTAGGTATAGCTAAAGCTACTCGTGAACCGGTGATAATCAGCTGCACCAGTGGTACTGCTGCTCTCAATTATTATCCTGCCATAGCAGAAGCATATTACGCTAGAGTACCACTTATTATTCTCACGGCAGACAGACCGCCAGAGCAGATAGACGCGTGGGATGGTCAGGCTATTCGCCAAAAAGGGGTGTACGCGAATCACATACGTGCAGAGTTTCAAACTCCAGATACATATGAGGATACTAGTGTATTTAGAGATATGGCCACTAGAGTACAGAAGTGTCTAGACTCTGAAATCAGTGGTCCCATTCATATCAATATTCCCATCAGAGAGCCTTTTTATAGGTTTACAGAAGAAGGACTGACTAATGAAACTAAGAGACTCAAGGATTTTACACAGAAAAACATAAGCGTAGCCAGTATAGCTGCTCACCTCAAAGAAGACTTTACCCTAAAAAAAGTGCTCGTTTTTAATGGGATGGAGAGTGATGAGAATATAGTCGTAGGTAGTGATGATGGGACTATTATGTTATCTGACATTACTAGTAATCAGACGAGTGATGTCCACTATTGGGATGCTATGCTGTTTTCTGCTTTGAGTAAGACCAATGGATTGGATTTTCTCAGTGTGCTGAGACCAGATGTTTTAATCACTACAGGTACTACCACTATAAGCAAAGGACTAAAGCGATTTCTCCAGCATCATAAACCCAAGAAACATATACATCTGACAAAGTACTTCGAGGTAGGGGATATGTTTAGCAGTAATCCGCAGCTACTAAATCCTGAAGACGTAAGGCCCGTAGATGAAGCGGATGCAGATATAGATGGAGAGCGTGATGGAGCGTATGTGAATGCATGGCTCAATATGACACAGGAGTTTAAAAGTAGATTTAGTGCATTGGACTGGAGTAAGTACAATGAGTTTACAGTAACTAATTATGTGGTTAATAACCTGCCTAAGAAGGCATCACTACATATCAGTAATTCTATGCCAGTGCGGTATGTTTCTTTTTTGCTAAACAGTGATGTGAGTAATAATATAGTCTATGCAAATAGAGGTACCAGTGGTATAGATGGGAGTACGAGCACTGCTGTAGGTAATGCACTGGTTACTAAGCAGGACGTATACCTCATTACAGGAGATGTTGCTTTTTTTTATGATATCAATGCATTATTTAATGCTCGACTGCCGCAGAATTTGAAAATAATCTTACTCAATAATCATTCAGGAGGAATTTTTGAGATGATCAGTGGTCCGGATAAGATGGGAGATTCTATGGAGTATCAAACTACTCCTCATGCGTACGAGGCTGATAAGCTTGCAGAGCATTTTGGGCTGGGTTACTTCAAAGCAGATACTATAGGGAAATTTGCCCAAGGATATGATATGCTGAGCGGAAGTGAAGGGGCATTTATCTTAGAAGTGCAGACCAGTAAGGAGAGTAATCGGGCTTTCTTTGAGCAGTTTAAGAACACTTTAGGTTAGTAACGTAGAGAGTTAATATGTATATATTCAAAGTAGCACAAGATTTTTTAAAAAATGAAGTTAGCATTTTTGTTATTTGCATGTGATGATAATAGGACTATATTTGGAATAATTAAAATTTCTAAACATATATAAACCATGAAAAAAATCAAAAGTATTTTAGGCATAGGAGCCTTGTTGTTAATGATGTCTAGTTGTTCTCTGACATTGCCTGTAAATGCTACAAGTAACCCAGTGGGTGAGAAAGTAGGTACAGCTAAAGCTACAGGATATTTGGGTGTACTTTTTTTTAATGCTGATGCTAGTATAAAGTCAGCAGCAGAAAACGGAGGCATCTCTAAAATATCTACAGTAGATATCAAAAGAACCGATATACTTGGTCTAATTGTCACTTATGAAACAATTGTTACTGGAGAGTAATACATTAGCAATAACACAAAGTTTTATGAAGAGGGTTTCGGCCCTCTTTTTATTTATACCAGTATTGGGTTTTGTTTTATTACTTACACTCAATGTGGGGTGTTCAAGAGAGCAAAATAATGACGGTGACTTGGGTGTTAAAGCGGATTTGGTGCCACCTGTGTATTTTGAGTTGCCTGAAGGTGTTAGATTAGAAAAATTAACAAGTAATAGAGTGAAACAGTACGAGTCTTTTGTAGAGTCATCGGAGTTTAATGCTCCACTTATGATATGTTTTTCAGACAGTTTAGCAGATTACAGTTTAGGAATTATGCTCGGATATGATAAATTTAATGAAGTGACTATTCCTGTTAATAGTGAATTATTTATTAATAAAGATGAGTCAAAAGCTTTTAGAGTGTCAAAGAATAAAAATGATGCGTTGTTTTTAATTCATAAGTACGGCGGTCAGCAATATCTCCTGCTAGTGAGTCCTTTTTGCCAAGAATATCCACATGCTAGAATAAGTGCATTATTAAAACACTTTAAGACAGAAAATAAGAATTGATGAATAAAATTATAGTTATTATGATAACATTACTCGGTATTACTTCGTGCTCTAGAAGTTTGTACACTAGGAGCTCTTCTAATCTGTATGAGACTTTTTATCGGGGAGGAATAGGTACGCAGTATTTCATAAAACCTTTAGAATTTTACGGTAGTGAGAAGGATGAATTTATTCTTGCAGATTTTACATTTGTAACTGATAATAAACTGAAAGAAAAGGACTCAGTTTTTCTGAATTTCACTTTGCAAACTAAAGATATAGTTCGTCAGATTGATGCACTAATAATTCAGAATAGTACTCTTAAAACAGGGTCTATGTCAAGTTTAGAAAAGTTCTTTCTTAAAAAGAAAAAAGATTATTTTGTGATCAGATATACAACTAAGATATCATTAGTTGAAGCAAAGCAACTTTTTGGAGATAGCCATTGGAGCATATCTACTTCTATCGATGGCAGCACTCTTTCTTACGCTCCTTCAAAGAAAAATCAACGAAAGATAAATAGTATTTATGAAAATGTTTTCTTCTTGATAGATTGAAATACTAGTATCAATCGAATGTAAAAAATAGTTATAGCGGTAAAAGTCAAATTACCATCGATGTGAAGTTTTTACTGTGCGACTACTCTTACAAGTATAAACGCACCCTACAATATAATAAGCAAATAGAGCTAGAAGCCAAAATGGTCTCTTTTGCAGGTTTTGATATGCCTATGAGCTATGTAGAACTGGTTACCTATAATAATGCTGTGAATGTAGACGTGCCAGCAGGTATGTACTTCATACAAGTATCAGACGGAGTAAGTACAGCTGCGGTAAAAGTAATAGTGAAATATGTGTGTTTTAATTACGCATTATTTCACTATGGAAGGCATTCTGCTCAGCAGGATGCTTTTTTTTGTGCTTCTCAATACGATTTCATATTTATATTTCAAGCTTAATATTTACTTTGCGGCCATGTCTACAAGTACAAACGCATTGAAACGCACCAAACTATATAATAAGCACATAGAGCTAGGAGCTAAGATGGTTTCTTTTGCAGGTTTTGATATGCCTGTGAGCTATGCAGGCCTTACTCCAGAGCACCACGCTGTACGAGACAGCGTAGGTATGTTTGATGTGAGTCATATGGGTGAGTTTAATGTGAAGGGTAAAGATGCTGAAGCTCTAGTGGCTTGGATCTGCTCTAATAATATAAGTAAAGTAGCTGACATGCAGGCTCAGTATAACTGTATGCCAAACGATGTCGGCGGTATAGTGGATGACCTTATCGTATACAGATGGACTGCAGAGGAGTTTACACTAGTAGTAAATGGAAGTAACATAGCTAAAGACTGGGATTGGGTGATGAAACAGAAAATTGCCAAGGGTTTTGACTGTGAGTTGATAGACCAGTCTGATGATATCTCGCTAATGGCCGTACAGGGTCCTAATGCAGAAAAAGTACTTCAGAAACTTACAGACATAGACCTAAGTGAAATAAAATTTTATCACTTTGATGCAGGTACTTTCGGTGGTAGTGATGATGTGATTATCAGTAATACAGGATATACAGGTTCAGGTGGTTTTGAGATATATACTTGGAATACAGATGCAGAGATGATCTGGGATGCTATAATGGAAGCAGGTAAGGAGTTTGACATTAAACCTTGTGGACTAGGAGCCAGAGACACCTTACGTCTAGAGAAAGGATATTGCTTATATGGTAATGATATTGATGATACTACATCTCCAATAGAAGCGGGCCTTGGATGGATCACCAAATTTGCAGAGCCATTCAATAACCAAGCATACCATAAGAGCCTAAAAGAGAATGGAGTCAGCCGTAAGTTGGTGGGTTTTGAAATGATAGATAGAGGAATCCCACGTCAGCACTATGAGCTAGTAGATGCAGATGGCAATACTATAGGAGAGGTAACCAGCGGTACTCAAAGCCCGAGCCTAGGCAAAGCCATAGGAATGGGGTATGTGATACCAGCCTTTGCCGCCTTGGATTCAGAGATATACGTAAAAGTGAGAAATAAGGTGCTAAAAGCGAAGACTATTAAAGTCCCGTTTTTATAATCTGAGGCACATGCTAAAATTGCTTATTGTACTACTGTGTTAATTTTATCTATTACATCTAAGGCGTCAGTAAATAGATCTACAAAACGTACTACATTATCTTTGGCGATCAGCTGGTCATAGCTTTGAGGTACCAATACGGTCTGATTGCGGTTGAATCCTGTGATGAAATTCATTGCTACTAAGATACAATTTTATAGCTGTATATCCATGAGATTTATCCTCTTTTCCTAGCTGGGGTTTTTAGACAGTCTGACGGTGGTATATGCGGAGTAACACCTCGGGCTGGTTTGTGCGCTGGAGTGGCATTCTGTATATACATGTGTTGGTGATTAGCCTTTCTATTTTAATGTCAAAATGCTATGGAAAATAGCTGTTCAGTAGTGCAAATTTAAAACCTAACTGTAAAGTAAATGAATTGAATTGACTGTTGATATTATAGTTAAACTCAGGTCCAAATGCAAAACGTGGTTTGGTATAATAGGCTCCAATTTCAATGGGTATGTTCAATGCATTATAGTAAGTTATTCGCTCTTCATAGACACCTAGGCTTGGGATAATGATTACTTCCACTTTTTTACCAAAAGAAAAACCAATACCTGTAGCAGCAGCTAGTCGCCACCTGTTTGGAGCATTACGTTTAATAGGAATATCCCAAAATGTTCTAATTTTTCCCTATATAATGTGAAAATAGTCAGGTGCTAAATCTTGAATACCCAAAAATCTTGGGTGCTTCAAAACATATTCTACAGAAAATTCAGTGTATTTTTTTTGGTAAGTAAGCTCTAAACTTGTTAGAGCATTACTAAATGTGTCGAGCCCCATAAAACCCAACTTTGGGTTAATGCTAAAACAACTATGCGTCTGTGCTTGTGTAAAAAGGCCAATAAGGCATAGTGCTAATATAATTGTAGTTCTTCTCATCTAATTATAATTTCAAAATAAAACCGCTGACCATAGTCAGCGGTTAGTTATTTCTAGTCGATAGCTATATCAAATCTCCCATCAGTTATTCGGACCGTATCTCCTTCTGAACTTACACCTGTAAACTGAAATGTGCCAGACACGTATTCATTATTTTTAAAGGAATGAACTTTTACCCATTGGGGTTCGGACTCAATTATTCTATACGGCCTTCCTCCAAAGGAACGATAATCAATATACTGGGTCGGAAGATGTACAGAATCAGTGGCTAAATTATAGTGCTTTTTATCTGTATCATAATAAGCTCTCAAAGTAATAGAGCTTCTATTCAGTTCTATATCCTCAGCTCTGCAACCAACGTATTTGAGATCTTGAAATTCCGCAGAAATAGATACATCCCCTCCCCAAGGGATAACTTCATAGTCCGCTACAAAAGGCTCTCCGTCTATTAAGCATCCGAAGGTATTTGCTCCTTCGGAAGTAAGTGAAGGTAAAGCCCATTTGTCGGGTTCTACCTCGGGTTTGTCCTTACAACTCATTGCTACAAGGAGGACCATTGTATATAATACTATGTTCTTCATAATTTTTAATGCTTCATTAGTTTATGTATGTGTTTATTGCCGTCTGCGGTGAATACCTTTAGAAAGTAGATGCCGTGTCGCAATCCTTCACTATTTAATTCTATAAATGAGGCTCCTAATTGGTCTGCGGCATAAACCTCTTTACCAAACATATCTACCAATTGATACTGATTTATCTCATAATCGTATTCCTGATTTAGCGTAATGGTCCATACATTAGAAGTCGGATTTGGATAGATTTTAAGTGTGTTAGTATATTCTAAATCTGGATCTTTCTTAAACGAGCCGCAGCCGCTAATTAATGGGACAATCGAGACATTTTTACTGGCCGTCATTGGCTCGTTACATCTATTCTCAGCATCCAAATACAAAATATAATTACCTACTCGCATACCACCAAAAGTAGCATTTGTTCCTGAGTACTGGCTTCCATTGTAATCATCTGAGGGAAAACTTACATTATTATATGGAGACGAAGTATAGTAAGTACCTGCCGCATCACCAAAATACCAGTGGTGGTTTCTAGAGTCGCTTAAACTGCTTTTTTGGTAGGTTTTAGGAAAAAATTGGCAAATGTCGTCGTCGCCAGTTATGGCTAGTTGTGTACTAGGTATTTCTACAGTGCCACTTAATACGTAGTCTGCTGCACAAGGAGTAGATATAATGGCTGTCACAGTAGAGTATATGTTGGCATACTGCCCTGTACTCGCTGCGATATCTGCAAGATAAGACCCTTGCCCACTTGCCACACTTAATTTAGGATTATCCATTGACCAATTGATGGTTTTACTACCTCCAGGCAAGTTTCTGAGTTCAAAATCCTCACTTGTACCTCTACAAAGTCTGGCAGGCCAATCTTCCTTTTTCGGGCATACTCTACTGCACCCAGGTTTACCTTTTTCTACTTCTTGCTTTACCCACGCTACATTGTCTGCAGTTAGAAAGATATGGTCTTCGTTGGCCTCTGGAGCATAGTAACTGTCAAATGGAGTTCTGTTCATACAGCTATTGTCAAAGTAACTTTGGTCCGAGTTCCAATGGAATACCCCATAATCATCTAAATCTAAAGCACTAAAAGATGGTATGAAAGTAAAAGCCAAGTCATCATAATAGATATCTATTTTATCATCTTTTACATCTTGGTCTTTTAGCTGTTCTACAATTCCAGCCGAAATACCTTTAGGATCAGTATAAAACGAACCTTGTACAGCATCCATGCTGCCAAATATATTATTATTAGTTTTTGTAATGCTAGCAGAATAAATAGTAAGTGAGGCTGATGGAGGCCACCAAGAACCGTTAAGTTCAGCAAATTTACCTTCAAAAACCTTTGAACTTCCTCCATTGTCAGCACCGTAGCGGGTGATGAGTTTAAATACTTCTACTCCTGCTTTTTTAGCTTTTATGAAAACGTCAAAATCTCCAGGATTGAAAGAATTTGTGCCATTTAGCGTACCATTAAGTAAACTAACTTTTCTTACGTTACTCGGATATCCTCCTGCACCAGATAGACCCGTATTGGCCACTTTAGTATAAAATGTTTGGTGAAAAAAATCGGATTGAAAGTTTGTAGTACTCCACGCTGCATCATATTGATCCATAAGAAGCTGTCTACCTGCTGGAGAACGAAGTTCATTAGCAAAAGCATCCTTTTGCTCTTGGTCACCTTTGAAATTACCAAAGTAATCTAAGGTATATTGTGTGCCCAATGAGATATTAGCTCCTTTGTGCGGAGCGTCAAAGCTTAGCCAGAGGCGAGTGTTGTGATCCATATTTGGTGTCCCTGTATTTTGCTGCTCCTCCATATAAGATAATGCATATCGTGTAATCATACCTCCCATACTAGGCCCTACCACTACTAGTTCCTCTGAGCTCCCGTTTTGAGCTAGCTTAGCGTTTACTTCTTGTATCAGTTTTACGGTCAGAAAGGCGTTACGTTCTATATAATCTGCTCCACCATCTCTGCCAGGCATACTTTGATATCGGTCAAATGAACCATCTGATTTGTATCTTACTACATCTGTTTTATAAGAAATAGCTTCACTACCTATAACTGGGAAATTGAGGATTATAACATCAAATCCCATTTGCTGGAAGTCAGTAACAAGGTTTGGCATTGGTGTTGTGCCGTTAGAATAAACCATCTTTTCATTGAAAATTCTATCTGAACTTCTCTTATCCTTTGGGTCAAATCCATCTACAATGATGATGGGTTTGATAATTTCACATTCCTGACCTATGGCTCCTCCTGTTTTGTGATAATATATGTGTGCGTCTGCTATGCTGTTAGTAGCAAAAGACTCTTGGTATCCTTGGAAGGGTATATCACTTTCTATAATCCATAATTCGCCATCTTCACAATTTGCTTTTTTCTTATACTTTGGCTCTCCTATGGTTATTTTTTGTTTAGAGCAAGGGTTTGGATCATTACCTTCTAGTTCTACTTCTATATCCCAGTATTCTTCACCTAAAGTTTCGGTGTTAAAGACATATTTTTGATTTGGGTAAACGTAAAATGGAGAATGTCCTTCTCTGGTGATTTTAATATGCTCAATGTGTGAACCTGTATTGCTATAGAAATGTTGGTCTTCAAAATACAAAATGTTATCAATACCTGAAGACAGTGAGTTGCTAGATAAGCCCACTATACCAAAATGATGCTGATTGTATGGGCTTACAAGCATAGCATCTACATAGATACTATCTTGGAGGAGCAGTCTTCCGTCTGCTAGTGCGTTATCATCGATAGAGGCGAAGTCCATATCCAAGGACAAGATCGGTATACGATGAGAAAGGTTTTGCACCATAACATCTTTACGCATAGAATCATATGTAAGTGTCGGTACTACAGAAACTTGAGCATTTTCCATTTCCCACCAGCCTTGAAAGATATCGTATACTTCAATCGTGTCACAGGGGTCAATGCTATCCAGATGAGCAGTAGGGTATACCATATCATATAGATAGCCTGTAGGTATTCTACTTGGTTCAAATTGAGTAATAGAATTGAAATAATCGGTGTAGTTGTGTCCGTCAGGTTGAATAATAATACTGTCGCCTTGCCCTAAGGATGCTAATTGAAGCACTACCAGCCCTGCTAGCAGTACCATTTTTTTTAAAATTGTTTTTTTCATTTAGTCGATTTATTAATTGTTAAACCGTTCCGTTTTCTCGGAACATTAAAAATTGCTGTGTGAGTTGTTTACCCTCAAACAGTTTTTTAATGCTGGGTTTAACAGACGTCCAGAGCTACATTCATTTTTTAGATGAACTGCTCGGGTCGCTAATTTACCGTTTTTTGGTAGATTATGCTAGCCTACTTTTCTTTCTTTTGGTTATCACCAACATTAGTATATACATAACTCCAACCCAAACATGCGTATATATTCGTTATGTACGCTATCTGAAATGTCTGGCTTAAACTTAAAGAAGTAAAGGGACAAGATATTTGGGAATTTCCCAGTTTGGTTTATAAATTTCCAATATATAGATTAATGACAATAAATCCAAGGGGCTCTTCAAGTTTTTCCTTCCTACATTGCTTTTCGGTGGATACGTATTTTTGATTTTTGCAATGTTTTTTCTATTTGTACATCCACATCT
>Ga0209491_10010155_pt1 | contig 11368 bp, 8 predicted proteins | sample BON02_FD_187213 | JGI IMG/M metagenome (GOLD analysis project Ga0209491, IMG submission 187213) | Freshwater microbial communities from Lake Bonney liftoff mats and glacier meltwater in Antarctica - BON-02 (SPAdes) (version 2) | ecosystem: Environmental > Aquatic > Freshwater > Ice > Glacier...
ATCCCACCGGCGAGGAGAACAATTTGGCTGAATCGCCATAATTAGCGGTGGCTCGGAGCGGGCAAGAAACAACAAAAGGCGGAGAAACACCCCTAAACTGCTAGATTTTGAGAACTTTTGCTCATCAATTCGGTCCCGCCGCAGGACCCTCGGGGAGAAGGCCCTGAGAAAGGACATCATGGTGAGCGGTTCAACCCCTCACAGCACACAGGCATTTCCCGCGCCCTTTCCCCCCTCGAGCAAAATCTGGAGACAATGGAAGCAAGAGCCTCGAAGATATTTGCCAGGATTTGGGAATATGTAAATGTGCCAGGAACATTGCACGCTTTCTCTCCTCCAACGACCTCCCGCGCTCCCGCGCTCGCACAAGAGGCGCTCGAAAAGCGCAGCCACGCAAAGTCCGGCAGAGGGATTTGAGAAGACCAATTAATGAAATAAGATTTAAAAAAAGGTCATGCGGACACGAACAAGAATTGTGGACTCGTCATTTCTCAATATTTTGACAAAGCCGGCGCTGTAAACCTCGGCCATCGCGCAAATATGGAGGCCAGAAAGGAGAACAAGCATGAAGGAGGCTTTAATTCAATTGTTGAGTTGCAGTAGAATTGAAGGAGCAGGGGAAATGCAAAAGGAGAGAAAAAATAAAGAGAAAACACTACTTCAAAATTGATAAAATAGAAACGAAAGCCTTCCACAGAAATCAGCTTTTTGAGCAAATCTGAAAATGGAGAGAATGACTCCGACAGAGACCCGCTTGAGAGGGTAATATCGTGGGACAAAAGAATGGGAGAGGCAAAGCGTAGATTGTTGATTGAACTTCCAAATGCTCATGTTGCCTCCTCGTGAGCTATTTTATTGGTACGTGTCGTCGTAGAAGACGGACAGACTTGCACTACAGGACGCAATGGGCCATCGAATAGGTCTTAGTCTGAAAGAGTCATGCAAGGACGCACTTTGTTTCCAAGACCTTGTTGACTGACTTGTCTATGAGACAAATGGCCGCTTACAATTTCTACCCACAGTGCTTCTGAATGCACTTTTGCTAGCTTCTGCCACAAAATGTACTATGGGCCAAGCCCCGCATAAAGCAAGAATGATGATGGCTCATGCACCCACCAACTAGAATCGAGATGTTCCGTTGCATCTTCGGCTGGCGAAAGGATTGCAACAGCTTACACAGATGCACCACCACCACAAGCCATACACACACTCTCCCCTTCCCCACACGTTCAGTTCCTATCTACCTAGGTAGAGCTGGATGCAAGCGGTTCTGCTCTCGCTCCATTCACGAGCCCGACCTCCCCACCCACCCAACACATACAACAGCAGCAAAGTATCAACGCAGCAGCCATGATCTCTGCCACCACGCACACACCAAGCGAACCCGCAGCCACTTCCCGCTCGCCCTGCTGAGGAGGAGCTCTTCGTTTCTGGTTGCCCAGCGTCCCGCGGCTCGTCCTAGTGCCCGATTGCCCCCAAAGATCCACGCACACACAAGGCGGATCGTTCCCCCCTCCCACACTCAACTCAACAACCCCACCACTCGCACAACACACAGAACTAGACTACACTACCACCAGCACACACACACCATGCCCACCACCAGCACCTCTGCGACCGCGGCGCAGGCTGGCAAGGGAAGCGCCGCGCTGCCACGTGCACAAGACATGGCCGGACATGCCCCCGCCGCCCTCGGCACGGCAACCCTTCCGCAAACCACGGCACAAGCAGCTCCAGCGCCTGCCTCGTCAAGCGATCAAAAGCATCCGCGCATGCCCATGGGCCTTGACGAGGTCGAATTTCATGCTGCAGGTGGGTCCGCCGGAGGAGGAGGAGGAGGAGGGGGGGACATGCCACCCTCCCCATTCTCAGCTGGTGCTACTGCTGGTGCTGGTGCTGGCGTCGTCGTCCCCACGGCCCCCGGACCTTCGACATTACCACCGTTCCCTTCTTCGCTTATTCCGCAGCCACCTATGTTGTCTCCGCGGCCTCCAGCCTTGCAGCCCATCCGTTTCCTGGTCCCTCCTCCTTTTCAGCAGCAGCAGCACCAGCACCAGCACCAGCCCCCCCTCGACCCTTCCTCCTTCGCTTCCTCCACCTATCCTTCCATCGTCTCCGCTGCTGCAATGGGGGGCATGCCTTCATACCTCCCTCCTACCCTCTTACCCCTTCCTCCTCCGCCAGCACCCTACCCAGGAGCAGCAGCAGCAGCCACACACCAACAACCCCTAATCAAAACAGCAGCAGAAGCAGGAGAAGCAGCAGCAGCAGCAGCAGCAGACGGAACCCCTCCCAACACCAACACCACCACCGGCGCCAGCGGCGGGGGCAGCGGCAGTGGCAGCGGCAAGCGCAAGCTCCCCACGCCCTGGACCCCCCAAGAAGATGCTCGTCTTCGAGAAGGCATCCAAATAGTCGGCCCTCGTCAATGGCAACGAATCGCACAAGAATTCCTGCAAGGCACCCGGAGCGAGACCCAGTGCTATCAACGCTGGGAACGCACGCTCAAACCAGGGGTTAAGACAGGTCCGTGGACCGTTGGTGAAGACGCTGTTTTGCTCGCTTGTGTCCAACGAGGGATGACGAGGTGGTCGGAAATTGCCAAGAGGATCCCAGGGCGATTGAGCAAGAGGGTGAGGGAGAGGTGGACTTGTCAGTTGAATCCGGATAAGAGGAGTAGAGGGCTTGAGCCTTGGACGAACAAGGAGGAGAAGACAATGGAGGAGGCGAGGGAGAGGTTGGGGAATCGGTGGGTGGAGATCGCGAAGCTTTTGCCTGGGAGGAGTGAGAATGATGTGAAAAATAAGGCATATTGCACTCTACGAAAGGTGGAGCGGAGGGAGAAAAGGGCCAAGGCACAGAGGGAGAAGACTCTGATGGTGGTGAATTCCTTCCCTTCCTCCTCCTCTTCCTCCCCTCCTTCCTCCTCGTTGGCGGCGGCGTTGCTGTTGTCCTCGGCGCAGAAGGGGCAGCGGAAGGCGGGGGAGAGGGGGAGGAAAAGAGGGAGGAAGGGGGGGAGGGAGTTGGCGTTGGAGGAGGTGATTGATAGTAAGACTTTGACGAAGGCAAAAGACACTCTCTCAGCCATTTATCAGGCAGCTCTTGATGAGAATGATGATGATGACGATGATGACGAGGAGGAGGAAGCAGCAGGGAAGGGAGGGAGGGAGGGAGGGAGGGCGGGCAAGGCAGAGGAGGACGATGATTATATGAAGGATTCGGAGGAGGAGGAAAGAGAAGAGGAGAAGAAGAAAACACGGGGGAAGCGAGCCAAGAAGGCAAGGAAATGGATCAAGGAGGATCGAGATGACCTCCTCAACTAAAGCCACGCACCTGCCGCTTGCCTGAAGGTAAAAAAGGAGGAGACTTTCAGGAAAACAATGAGGGGAAAATACTTAAGAGAAAAATATAGAGCAAGATGTACATGCCAGTGTCTGAACAACCACGAGAAGTGAATGCAGAGAGCCACACACAAAGAAAGGAGAAGATTACATATTCATATCTATCCATGTATATATTACAACGATTACTTGCTTGCTTTCCTTTTCCCGTGTCTAAACCCAACGAGGCTAAAACGCAGCCTGCAGGGCAACGTCGTCATTGCCTTTCTCTATTTTCTTCACGTCCTCCCCCTCTCATTCCCTGCCTTGCACTCTACGCATCCCAAGTCAATTCTCCACCCTCCTCCCCACTCCCACAATAATCCGAATCCTCCTCTTCCTCCTCCACTTCCTCCTCCTCCCCCTCCTCCTCCACCACCACCCCCGTCACATCCAGCGCAAGCAAATCCGCTTCCAATCCTCCTATTAAACTACCGACACTCGGCCTCGTCCTCCCCATATCCCCATGCACAAATTCCTTGATATAAGTCCCTGCGGCCGTCCGCAAATGCAACGTAAAATACGTGCCCGGCGCCTTCTCCACCCCCTCCTCCGTCATGCCCTCGTCTTCCTTCCCTCCCTCCTTCCCTTCCCTCCTCCCTTCCTCCCCCTCCTCCTCTACTCCCTTTATGTCCTCACAACGCATCTCATGAATAATCTTCGGCCGTGTCAAAAGTGCTCTTCGATGGAGTACACGAATGGGCGTCGTCTGCTGCACCACCAACTCCCTCTTCGTCTCCAAGCCCTCCCTCAATACTTCCCCCCCCACCCTCCCCCCCACCCACACCCGACACGCATACAGCTTCTGCTTCTCTGCCGCGCCCGCATGCATTATCTTGACCTGCCTCCGATCCGACAACCTCAACTCTCGCACACACACGTCCCCATCAGAATTCAACCCCGTCTTCGCATTGATCGCAGCCTGCAGCGCAGCCACCTCTTCCTCCCCCCCTTCCTCCGTCGGCACCCTCCTTGGGTCATTCACCTGCAACAAGAAAGGACGGCCATTCCCAAGCATTCTCACATCCATGTCCTCCCTCCCTGAGCCCATCAGAACTAAATTCTCTGATCCTGACCACTCTTTAACTGGCTCTGATATCACTTCCTCGACTGAGGCCTTGCCCTTCCTCACCCCCCCATCGAGCAACCACAGCGTCTGGGGCATCTCCCTACTGTACTTCAAATATCTCCCCTTGAGATAAATCGCTTCCCTGGTCACGTCTACAGTAGCAAGAGCGGGAACAGCAGCATCTTTAATCCCTCCCCTCAGCTCCTCACTGTACTCAAAATTATTTTCTCGGAGATCATCGAACCAACCCGCCAGTTGTTCCTTCACATCCCTGTCGCCCATGGCTGCACCTATCACCTGACTCACCACTGTGCTGGTACACAAATTCTCCATGTTACTCCCTGCGTGCTTCTTGCGTTTCCTCGTCCGTCTGTAGGCTTTGCGATCTAAATAATTCCTAGGCATGATAGAACAGACATATTGATAATCCTCCGCATCGACCCCTTGCTTCCAAAACGATAAATCCAAATTTAAGGTGCCGGGGGCAGGAGGGGAGGGAGCAGGGACTAGGCAGGGTAAGTGTTGTTGCAGGTGTCTTTCAATGGCGAATTTGAGGATGTCTTTGACCTCGATGCGTCCGCTTGAACGACGATCGAAAATGTTGACGACGGTCTCGAGCCAATCAAGGGCAGCCTGGTCCCGGATGGCGAGGGAGGCAGGGAGGGTCAGACCGAGGATGAAGCCTAGCTTCTTATCGCTGTTGGTGGTGGTGGCGTTGCCGGGCTCTGCTGCTTCGGGTAAGACGTAGCCCTTCTTCTTGATCTGATTCACAATCGCCTCCACCTCCTTCGACATGAGCGGCGTGTCTTGCTCTACGTCCGCGTCTTGTAACATGCCCAAGCAGAGGAAACAGACACCGCCAATAGGCTTCTCTAGATCGAGACTAAACTCGCCCAAAACAGGAAGCATGGCGGCGCGCAGCCGCTTCTCGGAGGCTAGAAACACATCGCGGTACCACACCCCGGCCATGCGGAGGCTGCAGCGGACGCACTCAAGCATGGGATAGAGACGTTGAAAGGCCGGCATCCAGTGATCCCCGTGGGGTAGAACCAGCGGCGGCGGCTCTGGCTGCGTTGGCTCTGGCAGCGGCTCCGGCAGCGGCTGCGGCTGTGCGGGCTCTGCCATAGGTGTGTAGTGGTGGTGCTTGCGGGCTGTGTGTGGGGGGATGGGGGTTGTGTGGTGGGGCATGAGAGTCTGGAGGCGAAGGACACGTAAATCCAGGCCAAAGGCTTACAACCCAGCTAGGCACTACTGCGTGCGACCCCGAGGTAGCTACGCTGTGCTTGGCTGTGTGGGTGGCTTTGGATTGTCGTTAGGTTGGAGTGGTGGGAGCATGAAAAGCAGCCATAGGCGTTCCTCGCTGCGCCTTTTCTTCTCACGCAAAAATACCCACCGCGCCTCTATGACAGCTCCTACAGGACCCTGCGTTGCGTGTGGACGACGCTGGGTGCATGACATGGCCTAGTTTTTGGTTTTGGACACAGGCACTTTACAACCGACAACAACAAGCAACCTGAAACCTCCCCACCCCCATTCCCAACCCCAACCCACAGGGGGGAATGCGCCCCGCCCGCCTCGGCCGACGCGCTGCTGCTGCCGTGGTCGTGCTGCTTTATCTAGTCGTTCTCCTGCTTTTTATCTCTTTAAGCCACGCGTTTTTCTCCTCCTCTGTCGTCACCGCCACCACCAACACTGCCCGCACGCGCACTACACCCTCCCGTCTCCCCATGCGTGCCGCTTTAGTGTACGAAGCCAAAGCTGGCAGCCCTTTGCTCGAGGCCATGTCGCAAGCTGTGGGACAAGCCTTGTACAAAGACGCCAGTGCCTGCACCCTTGAACCCACCACCGGCGGCGGTTCCGCAGGGGGTGGTGGGGCGTCGACGGGCGCGGCCAAAGACACCAAGACTGGGGCCAAGTACTTTTACAAGTCCACCGGGCATTGGGGGCTGGAGATGTTGCTGGCAGAATATAAGGGCATCAAGGCTATGTATGACACGAAGACGATTCGGACGCCCACGCCAGTAGCGGTGGGCACGTCCGATAATAACGCGTTTGTGGTGTTTGAGTACTTGACCATGGGTGGGGCCAGGTAAGATGGGAGGGACAGGAGAAATAGAGGAAGAGAGGGTTTGAGGAAATGGGGAGATGGATAGATTGTATAAGCTTTTTACTCATTTATCTCTCCATTTCCCATACACGCCACCAACAGGGGCGAGGCCGCCGCACGCATGGGCAAGGAACTAGCGCAGATGCACCGACACACTAGCAAGAACGGGAAATTCGGCTGGGAGATCGACAACACCATCGGGGCCACCCCTCAACCAAATGGATGGAGGGATACCTGGGTGGAATTTTGGGGTGAGCAACGGCTAGGGCACATGCTTCGGTTGTGTAGAAGGGAGGGGTGTGACTTTGGGGGGGTGGAGGGAGAGTTACGTACGAAGGTACGCGCGATTTTGACGGAGGGTGGGTATGCACCGCTGCCTTCTTTGTTGCAAGGGGATTTGTGGACGGGCAATGCGGGCGTGACTGATGAGTTGTCTCCGTGTATTTTTGACCCTGCTGTGTATTATGGTGATCGAGAGACGGACCTGGCCATGACTACTTTGTTTGGGTCGTTGGGGCCTGATTTTTATAAGGCTTACATGGAGGAATGGCCTTTGGAGGAGGGGCATGAAAAGAGGAAAATCGTTTATAATTTGTATCATATATTGAATCATATAGTCCTTTTTGGCGGGGGGTATCGGAGCCAGGCGCAGCGGATGATTGACCAGATAATGAAGATGTAGAGAGAAAGAGCAAAGACAAAAGACTGAGACAGAATTGATAGCAAACGAGAGCGAGGTGTTTTTACCGTGCTATTGCTTTTGTTTTTTTCATTGCATTCCCGTTGTTTGTTTTGGAATGCTGCTCATTGTCGAAAAGTGCTCAAAAATCGATTGGATGTGTGTAACCCGTTCTTGTTTTTGTTTTTGTTTTTGAGTCAGAATATTAATCTCTCGCTCACCACGATGCCTATTTCTAGGGCGCGCTTGCTTTTGTTTGCTCGGTCCCCCGTTGTCACTTAACCTATAAATTTTCATTGGCGTCATGCCCGCTTCACTCTCTCACACGCATGCACATACGCTCTCTAATGCGCATCCCTTTTATATACCAACACACCACGCACACACACATACTTCAAATTTACGCCACACTTTTTGATCTTCACCAAAATCACACATAGGAATAGCAGACTGCGAGACATTCATACAGACAGCCACACAACGACCAATTCATCTCTCTCTCTATCCCTTTTTATATTTGTAAAACTCTATAAAACAAACGAGCATATACGTCTCGTGAAAACAAAAACTACCACAGGCTGTCCTCATGAAACGAATTAGAATGACTGCACGTCGAAGCAGGAGACAAGGGCGGGGTAATGCTCCCAACGCTGCGACCATCATCCCCAGTCAAGCACAGCGGCCGGCGGAGCATCGATGCCTTCCTCGTCGCCGCTCCGAGGCCCAAGCTCTTCCCTTTAAAGAAAAATGAAGCGAGATAATTACCCACCATCGTCGCGCCCACACACACCACCATCAAGTACGCCCAGGAAGAACTGTCATGATGATGAACCCCCAAGGCCAAGTCCGAGCTTGGGCTCCCATTCCCTGCTGGGTTCAGGAAGGGGTCCTCGCTCGTGGCCGCCCGCAAGCAGGGCGTACTGCTGGAGGAAGAGGAAGTCGAGTTCACAGATTTGGCCGGCGGGAAAATGAGGGGGATTGATTTCTCCGACCCTGCGGCTGCTGCCGCCTCGACAGCCCTTTGCACCAACCGTCCGCCCACCGTCTCCTCCCTCTCGTCCACCCCTCCCGTCTTGTCCAACCAGTCCACCAATTGCCTCGGCAACAACGACACCAAATCATTGCTCCCGTCGTCCAAAAACCTGGCATTGCTCCATTCTCGCACGCCTTCCGCAAACGCATAGGGCGAGATATATTGTAAATTCGAAGCAAACATCTGTGTCGCTGCCGTCCACGAGTACTTCTCCGCGTGCGCCCTCGCCACTGCCGGATCAACTTCCAACGCACGCAGACACGCCGATCGCAAGTCGTCATTCAACACACCTGCACCCGAAGTGCTGACCACGTCAATGGGTCCCGAGACGGGATACGCAGCCACAGGCAGCCCCGTCGCCATGGCCTCGAGGAGGACCAGTCCAAACGTGTCCGTCTTGCTGGGAAACACAAAGACGTTCGACTGCTGATAAATCTTGGCGAGCTCCGTCTGGTTCAAAAAGCCAAAATAGCGGGCATCGGGATAAGCGGCTTGCAACCCCTCCAGGGCAGGGCCATCGCCCACCACCCACTTCTGCCCCGGCAGGTCTAGGGCTAGGAAGGCCTCCACGTTCTTTTCCACCGCCACGCGGCCCGCGTACAAGAAGATGGGGTAGGTCGAATCACTCGGAGGCAAGCGAATGCCTGCAGCGGGGGGTTGAAAGACATCCGTGTCGACGCCGCGGCTCCAAAGCTGCACATGCTCAAAGCCGTGGCCCTCCAAATCACGCTTCACCATCGGCGTGGGCACCATGATCGCCTTGGAATGCGAGTGGAACCAGCGCAGGTACCGGTAGGTGAATGAAATTGGCAGGGCCAAGCGCGCGTAAACATACTCGGGGAAGCGGGTATGCACCGCCGTCGTGAAGGGAATACCAAGCTCCACGGCAAAGTTGCGAGCTGCCCATCCCAGAGGGCCTTCCGTCGCCACGTGCAAGGCATGAGGGGCCAGCTCGGTGATGCGCCTTCGCACCTTCTCACCCGGGAGGACGGCCAATTGAATGCTGGGGTAGGTCGGGCACGGCACGGTGTTGAATTCTTGGGGGCTGATGACGTGCACTTCGACGCCCAAAGCGCGGAGGACCCGCGTGGTGGTGTTGAGGGTGCGAACCACGCCATTTACTTGGGGCTGCCACGCATCGGTCACTAGCACCAAGCGCTTGATCTCACTGGAGTCGAAAAAGGCCATTTCGGTCATGGTTGGCGTGTTCTTAAGGTGTGCGGGTAGGACAAAGGCGGACTAGAAGAAGCAACGATCTTGTTGTGCGTGCGTGTTGTTGGCCTCGGCGTGGGAGGGTAGCAGTGTGCTGTGCGAATGTAGGAGAGGTGGGAGGGGTGATGCGGTAAGACTTGGTCAAGGCAAGGCTAGAGCGGCACCCGTTTGACAAGAAAAAGCTTCAACGACACACACACGTGCAGAGAAATCCCTCGGCCGGAAGCCCGTTCACAAAGAAAGGGGATGTGGCAAGGCGCAAGGAGAAGGAATATGGGGTGATTCCCTCCGACATTCCCAGCAACATGCGCGATAAAAGATCGCAAAAAAGCAACAAAGGGCGCAAACATTCCTGGCAAATATAAAAATTTATACACAAAGTTTGTAGCCAGACCTATCACGAGGCCCTTACAGGCTGTATTGGGGACCTGGAGCGCGTGGCTTGACTCGGCCGAAGCGAGATTCTTTGACGAACACGAGGTTGAAGCAGGTGAAATTCAAACTAACCTCCCCACCGATTGCTCCCCGGACCGACTCGCAGACCAATAAGAAAGCAAAGAAAAGCAAAGGAACCAAAAGGTCATACGCCATCCTGAAACACTATCTCATTGCTTCTTTCATTTATTTTTGTCTCGACCATCTACCAATCCAATACACGAGCAAAAATGCCATTCTACACTGCCGCACCTCTTCTACTCTCTACATAAACGCATCAAAGGGATTGTCCTGCTGCCCCTGCTGCTGCTGCTGCTGCGGTGGTTGCGGCCCGGTGGACGCGGGTCTCTGTCCCTGCTGCGGCGGCGGTGCTTGCTGCCACTGCTGCTGCTGCTGCTGTGGCTGCTGCTGTGGCTGCTGCTGTTGCTGAGGCCACTGTTGCTGCTGCCACCCCCCAGGCATAGAAGGCGGGTAGGACGACGGCGCGAACTGCTGGTGCTGTTGCGCAAAGCTTCCTCCTTGTGCACCATACATGCTTCCTGGCCCTCCCCCACCACCACCCGACTGACTCATACTCAAAATCCCTCCTCCTCCCATCGAAGCAAAGGAAGAAGAGGGAGGCGGCGCTTGCATTCCTGTCGCCGACGAGGCCGAGGTGGACAAGGAGGGCCCAACCGAAGACATGTAGCTGCTGCTACCATTCATCCCTCCAACCATCCCTCCCCCCATACTCCCCCCTCCTCCTCCCGGCAATGAAAAGAAAGCCGAAGGCGGCTGCGGCGCCAGGCCCGTGGACGGGTTCTTCACACCGCTGCTGCTGATGCTGCCGACGGTGGTGAGACTCCCTTGCTTCCCTCCGGGAGGCGTGCCTAAAGCGCGGGGAGGAGGAAGGATGGGGACAGGAGGACCGGAGGCAAAGGGATCGGAGGAGGCGGGGCGCGCGGCCGTGATAGCAAATTGAGGGGCGTCGGTAATGGAAGACGCTGTGGCCAGGGTTTTTTGAGAGCCTCCCGCTGCTGAGATGGAGACAGAAGAAAACGCACCCGTGCCGGTGGTCGAGGAGGCAAGCATATCTCCCCCTCCTCCTCCTCCTCCTCCTCCATTAGCATTCGCATTGCTCCCACTAATCTCCAAATTACACAAATCCAACAAATCATCCCCTGCCCCCCTACTCCCCGCACTCCCCCTCGACCCTCGCCGACTCCTCCCAAAGCTATCCCGACGCGACGGAGCCAGCATAGGCGCCCCCCCAGTCTCTACAGCAGCAGCAGTAGCCACTACGAGCGTCGTCCCAACTTCAGCAGCCGACAGCTTGGTATCTTCCCCTGCCTTCCCCCCTCCCCCACTCCCCAGCCCCACCAAAAAATCATCATCAAACGACATCAACTCCCTCTCCGGCTGCTGCTGCCCCCCCCCTCCCCCCGCCGCCCCTCCCTGCCTCCGTCCCTCCTGG
>Ga0209491_10010156_pt1 | contig 11367 bp, 6 predicted proteins | sample BON02_FD_187213 | JGI IMG/M metagenome (GOLD analysis project Ga0209491, IMG submission 187213) | Freshwater microbial communities from Lake Bonney liftoff mats and glacier meltwater in Antarctica - BON-02 (SPAdes) (version 2) | ecosystem: Environmental > Aquatic > Freshwater > Ice > Glacier...
ATTGCGCCGCCAATTAGATGACAATTAGCATCGACACCAGTAATAGTTAATGCCGTACCACCGTCGATAACTAAGACTGGATAACCAGATATTTCACCCGCACCAAATACAGCTAACGCTCGATCGATTCCGATTGTCTGATAGAGATTGATTAGGGGAATATCTGCTAGAGTAATTGTTGTAACTTGCGATAATTGCTGCCAGATTACTGTTTGACTGGGAACAACTGAAACTAGATAGATCGGGATCCAGTCGATCTTTAACTGATGTTCTTTAATGATTGCTTTTAGAGCGATCGGTAATAATTCTAATAAGCGATCGGGTATGACATATTCTGTATCCCAACTAGATTGAAGTTTGGTATTTAAAAACCAAGCCCAATGATAGCGAGAATTACCGATCGATAATAATTCTAATAAGCGATCGGGTATGACATATTCTGTATCCCAACTAGATTGAAGTTTGGTATTTAAAAACCAAGCCCAATGATAGCGAGAATTACCGATCGATAATCCAATCTGGATACTTTCACTAATTGTAGCAATTGAGATAGGTTGCACTCTCGATCGTCTTCCACAGGTAAATCCCCTCTGAGGGCTACAGTTTACAGGCAAGTCCTTGGACTTCTACAAAGACAGACGCTACGCGAACGGTTTAGGTTGATTTACTCCCCACCCCCCAAATAGACTTAATTAGTACGCAGTAGCTCCAAGGGAGGGAATTCACCGGCGTGAGTCGATCTAGCTATTAAGCTTCCCATCCAAGATTTGATTAGCTACTTTAGGCTCTGCACGTCCACCAGTTTGCTTCATTAGTTGCCCAACAAAGAAACCTAAAAGTTTAGTTTTTCCAGCTTTATATTGTTCTAATTCCTTTGGATTAGCTGCAAGAAGTTCATCGACAATTTTTTCCAATTCCGCAGGATCGGAAATCGAAGTTAACCCTTTGCTCTCGACTAATTTTTGGACTGAACCACCATGCTCGAATAGTTCTGGTAGGATTTCTTTGGCGATTTTGCCATTAATTGTACCTTTGTCAATGAGTCCGATCAATTCTGCCAAAATAGTCGGTGTGAGCGCGATGTCTTTAATACCGACTTTTTGATTTTTGAGATAGGCAGTAATATCGCCCATTACCCAGTTAGCTGCTTGTTTGATATCAGCACCAGCAGTAATTGCTGCTTCGAGATATTCAGCTACAGATCGATCGTCTGTCAAGACTCGCGTATCATAGGGTGATAAGCCTAGTTCTGCTTGATAACGGTGGCGTTTTTGGACGGGTAGTTCTGGTAGTTCTGCCTTCCAGGCTGCCTTTTGGCTATCTGCCAAAATCATTGGGGTTAAATCGGGTTCGGGGAAATAGCGATAGTCACTAGCACCTTCTTTGCTCCGCATACTAATTGTGCGTTGTGTGCCTTCCTCCCACAGCCGAGTTTCTTGGAAGATTGGCTCATTATTACCAATAGCAGTAATCTGTCTATCAATCTCGTAATCGATCGCGCGTTGAATCGCACTAAACGAGTTCATATTCTTGATCTCTACTTTAACCCCAAACTCCACTCGCCCCACAGGACGCACGGAAATATTTACATCGCAGCGGAGCGAACCTTCCTGCATATTCCCGTCGCCCACGCCCAGATAGCGGACGATCCGGCGAATTTCTTGGGCATATTCAGCCGCTTCGACACCACTGCGAAGATCGGGTTCGGAAACGATTTCGCATAGTGGTACACCAGTCCGATTGTAATCTACCAGCGAGTAGCTCGAACCTGCCAACCTGTCACTACCGCCATGGACGAGTTTACCTGCATCTTCTTCCATGTGCATCCGCGTGATACCGATGCGCTTGCGGGTGGGAATGCCAGCATCGTCGAGAATTTCGATCTCTACCCAACCATGTTCGGCGATGGGGAGATCGTATTGAGTAATTTGATAATTTTTGGGTAAGTCAGGATAAAAATATTGCTTGCGATCGAATTTACTATAAGCAGCAATCTGACAATTGAGAGCCAAACCAGCTTTGACAGCGTACTCCAGTACTTTCTCATTTAGTACGGGCAATACTCCAGGCATTGCCGTACATACCGGACAAATATGATGGTTGGGTATAGCACCAAACTTGGTCGAACAATTACAAAAAATCTTGGTAGCAGTATTAAGCTGACAGTGAGTCTCTAACCCAATTACGGCTTCATACTGGATTTTAGTCGGGGTAGCTACGGTCATGCGGCTATAAAAGTTTGGTGTAGAGCGATATCTATCTATTGTATCGCGACGGCTGTCAGTTACTTGTTACTCCCGAACCAGTGTCAAATTAGACATCTGGGGTAGCGGGTGAATGGCTCGGACTGTTGGCGTTAGTCTGCTGTAGGCATAGTGTGGATGGTGATTTATGATGTCTCTCAATCGACGGGGTTCGGGCGTAAGTCGATCGATTTTATCAAGGAATGCGGGTCGAACATCATCCAAATTTGCCATCCTCCCATTTGCGCTGGTAGGGACAATATCAGCAACCTAAAAGAGCTAAAATAGAATGGTAGGGATGAAAATGACTTAGCTCAGGCGAATATCTACATAACCTTTCTTCCTGGTCTCTCAAAGTGACGATCCTCAGCTAGATTAGTAGAATTTAAACCCGCAAGTTGAAAGATTTAGTGTTGCCGAGCAAGATGCCCGATCGTACCTGATGACTTGCATTTGAATAAATGACCTGCTACTTTAGTATTCCCTAGCAAATTATCGGGCACTATCGATACAATCACAAGTAGCGGATCATACCTAAGTAAAGTTTAAATCATGCTATAAGCATAGATTAATGCCGCTGTCAATTTTGGTTGCTGATAAATCTACGATCGCCAGAGTGGCTCAGACCAAGACATAGGAAGATTCTCCTTCCTGCCGAACGCGGAGCGAACACACCCCTCAAACCCGAACGTCGAACTAAATTAATTACCGATCCTGCCCGCACTACAATCATGAACCACCTAGAAAATCATCTGTACATGAACAATCCAACCACTCCGACTACTTCCAATCAGGAGCCATATCTAGGTCCTCGCTGGTTGGTTGAAGAACGAGATGCTTGTGGAGTGGGGTTTATCGCGTGTCCAGCAGGGGAAACCAGTCACAAGCTGATGGAGCAGACACTAGCAGCTCTGACTTGTATGGAGCATCGCGGTGGTTGTAGCGCGGATCGCGATTCGGGTGATGGGGCGGGGATTTTGACGCAGATTCCTTGGGCACTATTTGACTGTTTGGAACAGGTAACGGATAGATCTAAGTTAGCGGTTGGGATGCTCTTTTTACCCCAAGATTTAGCAAAACGGGCTGTTGCTAAGAGGATTGTTGCGGATGTCATCAGTCAGGAACAGTGTCAATTAATTAGTTGGCGAGAAGTTCCAGTTAATCCGGAGACTTTAGGTACTCAAGCGCGGGAAAATCAACCCCACATCGAGCAGGTAGTCATTGCAGGAACTACCACGGGGGAAGAGTTAGAGCGTCAGTTGTACATGGTACGTCGCAAAATTGTCAAGGCAATGCAAGCCGAAGGGACGATTAAGCCTGGAGATGATTTTTATATTTGCTCTCTTTCTAGTCGGACGATCGTGTATAAGGGAATGGTAAGATCGGCCGTATTGGGTGAGTTTTATAGCGATCTAACTAATCCCAAGTTCACGGCAGCATTTGCCGTCTACCATCGTCGCTTTAGTACGAATACGATGCCCAAATGGCCGCTGGCACAGCCGATGCGGATGTTGGGACATAATGGGGAGATCAATACTCTCTTGGGTAATATTAATGGGATGACGGCACGGGAAAACGATCTCAATCATCCGCTGTGGAAAGATCGGTTACGTGAGTTGCAACCAATTTTGAATCTAGATAATAGTGATTCGGGGACGTTAGATAATGTCTTGGAATTACTCGTACGTTCTGGTCGTAGTCCGATCGAAGGACTGATGATGATGGTACCAGAAGCGTACAAGAATCAGCCAGAATTAGATAATTATCCGGAAATTACGGACTTTTATGAATATTACTCAGGCTTACAGGAAGCTTGGGATGGGCCAGCATTACTCGCCTTTTCTGATGGTAAGGTAGTTGGGGCTACGCTCGATCGCAATGGATTGCGTCCAGCGCGGTACTGTATTACTAGAGATGGTTATCTCTATGTCGGTTCTGAAGCTGGAGTTGTAGATTTACCTGTAGCAGAGATTATCGAAAAAGGTCGGTTAGGCCCTGGACAAACGATCGTTGTAGACTTAGAAACTAAAGAGATTTTACACAATTGGGAAGTTAAACAGCGGGTGGCTAATGCTCATCCCTATGGTGCATGGCTGAAAGAACATCGTCAAACGCTTACCGCTGGGAAATTTGAATCGAGCTGTCGGCTGGAGTCACCCATCTTGCTCAGTCAGCAGACTGCATTTGGCTATACCGAAGAAGATGTAGCGATGATCGTCAATGATATGGCGGAAAATGGCAAAGAGCCGACTTTCTGCATGGGCGATGATATTCCGCTGGCAGTGTTGTCAGAAAAAGCGCATCCATTGTACGACTATTTTAAGCAACGGTTTGCTCAAGTAACTAACCCCGCGATCGATCCGCTGCGGGAAAAATTAGTGATGTCGCTGGATGTCAGTCTGGGGAAAAAGGGTAATTTACTTGAAGCCAAGCCGGAAGCGGCTGGTTTCCTCAAGTTAAATAGTCCCGTACTCAATGAAGCTGAATTAGCAGTAATTAAAGCGTCCTCCTTGGGAAGTGAATTTCTCTCGACACTCTACTCTGTCGATGATGGTGCTCAAGGATTGAAGGTCGCGATCGACAAATTATGTGCCGCCGCTCTCCAGGCTGTCAAGACAGGTAAACAAATCCTCATCCTCAGTGATTGGAGCCAGGATGGTTTAACTGATGAAATTACTTATATTTCCCCCCTGCTCGCTGTCGGTGCAGTGCATCATTATCTGACACAGCAAGGATTGCGGGCGCGGGTATCGATCGTTGTCGATACCGCCCAATGTTGGAGCACCCACCATTTCGCCTGTCTGATTGGCTTTGGCGCAGCGGCTGTCTGCCCTTATCTGGCGTGGGAATCCGTTCGGAGTTGGTGGCATTCGTCCAAAACTCAAGCCGCGATCGGTCGGAACGAAATTCAGATTAGTATTGAGAAAGCTCAGGCTAACTACCGGAAAGCGATCGAAGATGGATTGCTCAAAATCCTCTCGAAGATGGGCATCTCCCTACTATCATCCTACCAAGGCGCGCAAATCTTTGAAGCGATCGGGATCGGACGGGAAGTCCTAGACATCGCCTTTATCGGGACAACTTCCCGCATCGGTGGTTTGACAATAGCAGATGTCGCCCAAGAAACCATGTCTTTCCATCACAAGGCATTCCCCAAAGAGCTGAAGAAACTCGAAAACCTCGGCTTCTTTAACTATCGTCCGAGTGGTGAGTACCACGTGAATAGCCCGCAACTGGCTAAGGCTCTTCACAAAGCGGTTGATGCCTACCCAACTCAGACGGGTTACGACCACTATGAGGTCTACAAAAAATATCTTCAGGAACGCCCCTTAACGGCTCTGCGCGACCTGTTAGACTTCCAAACCGATCGAACCGCCATCAATATCGATGAAGTCGAGCCTGTGGTCGAAATCGTCAAACGCTTCTGTACGGGCGGCATGTCCCTCGGTGCATTGTCGCGGGAAGCCCATGAAGTCCTCGCCATCGCCATGAATCGGATCGGTGCGAAATCGAATAGTGGTGAAGGCGGCGAAGATCCAGTCCGCTATAAAACGATCGATGATGCTGTCGATGGTAAATCGGCAATCCTCCCTCACCTCAAAGGGTTACGGAATGGCGATACTGCCAAGAGTGCGATCAAACAAATCGCTTCAGGACGATTTGGCGTGACACCTGAATACCTGATGAGTGCCAAGCAAATCGAGATCAAACTCGCTCAGGGTGCCAAGCCAGGCGAAGGCGGACAATTGCCTGGGCCAAAAGTCAGTCAGTATATCGCCATGTTGCGCCGCTCGAAACCAGGTGTAATGTTGATTTCACCCCCGCCTCACCACGATATTTATTCGATCGAAGATTTAGCCCAACTGATCCACGATCTCCACCAAATCAACCCCGTCGCCAAGGTATCAGTCAAACTAGTAGCCGAAATCGGTATCGGTACCATTGCCGCAGGTGTCGCTAAAGCTAACGCCGATATCATCCAAATCTCTGGACACGACGGTGGTACTGGTGCATCGCCACTATCGTCGATCAAACATGCCGGCAGCCCGTGGGAATTGGGACTAACTGAAGTCCACCGCGTGTTGATGGAAAATCAACTCCGCGATCGCGTGTTACTGCGTGTCGATGGGGGCTTAAAATCAGGCTGGGACATTATTGTCGCCGCGCTGATGGGTGCTGAAGAATATGGCTTCGGATCGATCGCGATGATCGCCGAGGGTTGTATTATGGCACGAGTCTGTCATACCAATAAATGCCCCGTCGGTGTTGCTTCCCAACGCGAAGATCTCCGCGCCCGGTTCCCAGGAATTCCCGAACAAGTAGTCAACTTTTTCTACTTTATCGCCGAAGAAGTCCGGAGCATATTGGCTCGTCTGGGCTACCGATCTCTCAATGACCTGATCGGACGTGCCGACCTATTTACCCTGCGCCCAGATGCGAAATTAACTAAAGTAGCAGCAATAAATCTTGACTGCCTCACCCAGCTCCCAGATACTAAGAACGATCGCTCCTTCCTGATTCACGGCGATGTCCATAGCAATGGAGCCGTCTTAGACGACGAAATCCTGGCAGATACCGAAATCCAAGCCGCGATCCAGGGGCAAGGAGTAGCGACTAAATCCTACAAAGTGGTGAATACCGATCGATCGATCGGTGCCCGGATCTCTGGTGCGATCGCCCTTAAATACGGCGACAGCGCATTTGAAGGACAACTCACCCTCAACTTCGAGGGCGCAGCCGGACAAAGTTTCGGCGCATTCAACCATGAAGGAGTCAGCCTGAACCTCACAGGCGAAAGCAACGACTATGTAGGCAAAGGCATCAACGGCGGCGAAATCATCATTAAGCCTTACACAGGCACGATCTTCGATCCCAGCCGCAACGTGATCGTCGGTAACACCTGCCTCTACGGAGCCACAGGCGGCTACTTCTTTGCCAACGGACGCGCCGGCGAACGCTTTGCCGTCCGTAACTCTCGCGCCACCGCCGTAGTCGAAGGTACGGGCGATCACTGTTGCGAATACATGACAGGCGGTGTCGTCGTCGTCCTCGGACAAGTCGGGCGCAACGTCGGAGCAGGGATGACAGGCGGTTTGGGTTATTTCTTGGATGAAGATGACACTTTCATCGCCAAAATCAACCCTGAAATCGTCAAATGGCAACGAGTCCAAACAGCCGCAGGTGAGAAGCAGTTGAAGGATCTAATTGCAGCGCATGCTGAGAAAACGGGAAGTCAGAAGGCGCAGGAAATCTTGAGTCGCTGGACGGAGTATCTACCGAAGTTCTGGCAATTGGTGCCGCCTTCAGAGGCAGAAACGCCAGAGGCTAGTGCGAAACAGGCTGTGAGTGCCTAGATTCTGGTGTAACTTTGGGGCAACGTGAACGATTCACCTTGCCTTTTACGGTTATCCGCTGTCAAGTAATCTAGCTTACAAGGGCACACGCACGATCTGTTTTTGGAGGACTTTAGAGCGAGATTAGGACTGTATAATCTCACTGAAATCCCTATCTAGCCTAGATGGATACTCATAGCGTCCACACTGAATTATAATAGATACAGACAATCAAAATGTCTGCTGTGTTGCCAATAAAGTATGTCTAAGGTCGATTCAGTCACAGAACAAATAATCCCTTCAACACCACTCTCTGGGAAAGCTCTCCTTCAGAAAGTTAAAGAACTTTCACATCTTGCTAAACGTGAAACTGCTGCACAGTGCGGATATGTAAAAACTACCAAAGCAGGTGTTACTCGCACCGATCTGTCTAGATTTTATGATGCTGTGCTCACAGCCAAAGGAGTAAAGCTGGATGAATCTAGTAAAGATAATCGCGGTAAAACTGCTACTTACAAAGCAACGGTTCATAAGGACGGACAGTTGTCGATCAGTGCTGTTCATACCAAGAAAATGGGTTTGAAGGAAGGAGACGTTTTTGAAATCTCTCTCGGACACAAGCACATTCACCTCAGACAAATCGATCGAGATGGGATTGATAATTCACCAAAAATATTGCAGTCTGCAAATAATGATATCAAAAAAATGCTACTCCTTTCATCCGGTAAGCCTCTGACGATATCAGCCGTAGCAAGCAAACTCTTTACATCAGAAGAACAGGTAGAAACACTTCGCAAAAATAGCGCGTTAATGGGTATACCAGTGGAAGGATATAGCTACCTGTATCCTGCTTTTCAATTTCAGGAAGATGGCTCCATATTGCCAAGCTTAGATAAATTATTGCAATCCCTCGATCGCTTTGATGTTTGGATGCAACTGCAATTTTTACAGACAGGAGATTTACTCTTAGCAGGTGCAACTCCTATTGACGTTCTAAGACAAGGTAAGCTGGAAAAAGTATTATTTGCCGCAGAAAATTATGCTGAAATGTGTGCTGCCTAGATTAGAATAATGACAGAAAATAGGTATCCATCACCAGCACAAGACTTCGATCGACGTTCTTTGCCCATACTAGAAATAGGTGCTGGTTATCAATTTTACCGACTTAATTCTCGTTTGAATAGTAAGGGCGAAATACACCAGAGTGCGAAGTTTTTCGATAGAACTGGCTGTGGAAGGTGGGATGGTTCCAATCAAGACTACGGTATTTTATATGTCGGAGCTGACTCCTATGCAGCTTATATCGAGTGTTATGGACGGGAACCTGAACAACGAAGTTTCAGTAGCAATAGTTTATTAATTACTGAAACTGAGTTGAACAGAAGATTTTTATCCAGATTTACTAGTAAAAAACAACTTAGGTTCGTTCAAGTTTACGGAAATGGGTTGCAAAAATTAGGTGTTGACTCCCAAATTACTAGTTGTTCACCAAAAGAATATGAATTCCCCAGAGAATGGGGACGAGCTTTTCACCAACATCCAGATAAAGTTGATGGTATTTGTTATTTGTCTAGACACGACAATGAAAAACTATGCTATGGGATATTCGATCGCGCGGCATCACAAATAAGTGAAGAGCAATTATGTAATGGGAAATTCCAGCCATTAAGATTAGAAACATCAAGCAAAGATTCCTGTCGAAGTCTAATTAAGTTTATAAATAGACAACACCCAGAGGTGAATCTAGATTCTGTCTTGCAACACTATGGACATCAAATAACCACTGATGGCCCAGTTACTGGAATAGACATCGATGATGTAATAAATTAAATTGGGATAAATAATATTCTCTCTACCTGTTAGTATCAGCAATACTTAAACTCGATCGATCTTAGACAAGAATTTGCTACTTTGATTTGGCGATCGATCTCAAAGCGTTGCTATGGGCAAGTCGAGTAAAATGAGAAAGTAGATTATTGAATGATGGAGACAATAATATGACATTAGCTGAAGTACTGCCTAGCGCGCGGCAACTTTCCGCCGAAAAACTCAAACTAATTCGGATTCTCGCAGAAGACTTAGACACCGCTGAGGATATTTCACCACTAGAACCATTTAAAACCTACGATCTGCCCACACCCTATGATAGCTTTGGAGGAGCAAATTCAGGTAATGTATGGGGAAATAACTGAGTATGAGAAGTTAAAAGACGGTAAAGTAGCGATTAAGATCGATCTCCTATCCGAACTACCGATCGCATTAATTAAAGCGAGAATTTCAGCAGGAATGACTCAAGGCGAATTAGCAGATACGATCGGTATTAAAGAACAACAAATTCAGCGATATGAAGCTAATCATTATCAGGCAGTGGGATTCGTTGGCTGAGCCTCTCGGAGAGACTCGATTGTTAGAGATTGCCAAAATTTTGTCAATCGAACTAGTAGATGAAGTCGTACTGCAACCTAGTCGTTAATCTAAATCTAGAACGTATAAAGAAAGTCACAGATAGCTCTCGGCTGTAACGATCTCGTTACGATAGGTATGCAATTCTCGCGCCATAGCGGTTGTCGAAGGTACAGGCTACTAGACAACTAGATATCCAAATTATTAGTTTAAAGGAGCAAATCAAACAGCTTAATCAACAAGCGCAATCTGATGAGCAAGAGTTATCTGTCAAAATTTCATTGTTGAGACAAAAGCTTCAAGGACTTGAAGAGCACGATTTTTTTGAATCTTTTGGATTTTATGATTCCAAGTATAATTTCCAAGGATCTATGATTTATAAGCAACGATTAGACCAAATTCGTGCTCAACAAAAACAGATAATTAAAGATAAACAAGCTGCTGTATGTCTCATCGAATGGTCTGTTGGCGGTAGTGTAAAAGAAGGGAAGAAGATGACTGATAATTTCATCAAGTTAGTTCTTCGTGCTTTCAATGGTGAATGTGATGCTTCTGTAATAAAAGTTAAGTATAATAATGTCCAGACAATGGAAAATCGTGTCAGAAAAACTTATGACGATCTAAATAAGCTATCTCAAACTACACATTGTGATATTACATCAAGCTACTTAAATCTGAAATTACAGGAGCTTTGGCTGACTCACGAGTATCAAGAGAAAAAATATCAGGAGCAAGAAGAACAGCGCATTATTCGCGAACAGATGCGGGAAGAAGAAAAAGCATTACGTGAACTGGAAAAAATCCAGCAAGATGCCGAGCGAGAGGAACGTCGTTATCAAGATGCTTTAGCAAAAGCTCGCCTTGAAGTGGAATCAGCGACAGGTAAAGCTCAAGAAAAACTCTTTAGCCAAATCGAGGAGTTACAAAAGCGGCTTACCGAGGCTGAAGCAAATAAAGAGAGAGCTATATCTCAAGCTCAATTAACTAAATCTGGACATGTCTACATCATTTCCAACATCGGCTCGTTTGGCGAAGATGTCTATAAAATTGGTATGACGCGCCGTCTCGAACCAATCGATCGTGTTAAAGAGCTAAGTAGTGCATCCGTTCCCTTCCCGTTTGATGTTCACGCTATGATTTTTTGCAATAATGCTCCAGAGCTTGAGTCTCGTTTACACAAGGGTCTCGAAGATAGCAGAATGAATAAAGAAAACCTGAGAAAGGAATTTTTTCGAGTTTCACTAGATGAAATCGTTAGAGTGGTGAGAGAAACAGATGCAGAACTTAAAATTGGTAGCTCCGAGATCACTTTTACTAAGATTGCCGAAGCTGCTGACTATCGAAAGACTTTAGCTAGAGAACGCAATGATAAAGTGGTTACAGTGCAA
>Ga0209491_10010160_pt1 | contig 11363 bp, 7 predicted proteins | sample BON02_FD_187213 | JGI IMG/M metagenome (GOLD analysis project Ga0209491, IMG submission 187213) | Freshwater microbial communities from Lake Bonney liftoff mats and glacier meltwater in Antarctica - BON-02 (SPAdes) (version 2) | ecosystem: Environmental > Aquatic > Freshwater > Ice > Glacier...
GGGGGGGGGGGGGGGTGGAGGGGGGGGGGGGGGTTCTCATGATTGAAGAAGAAGAGAAGGAGCAGCTGATACCAAGCCTTGCAGGCGCAGGTGCCAATGGAAATGGAGGAGGAGGAGCCAATATCAAATTCTGTTCAAGCTGAAGTTTCTTGCTTTCTGTTTTTCTTGGGTGGTGAACACCCAACTTGAGCACGGTACTATATGGCCCACGGTGATGACATCCAAACCATCACTCAGGACCTAAGAGACCGTCCCAGAATGTTGCTACTTATAATGGCGGACCCACAGTTTGTAAAAACTAAGTGATAGTATCGTCAGCCACCATAATGGTTACAAACAAGTATTTACTTGATGAGTTTTCGTTTGTCGGGCCACTCACCAACAATCTCATCCATTACACTTCAACTTGTCACAAGTTGAGGCATGCTCATCTCACATTGCACACGAGTCACGGTCGAATACCAAAAGTGTCTTTTCAGTTGCACTTGATGGCATTCAAAGACACTGCAACACTCTTCATTACGCTCATTGTCTATATTTCGTGACATGAATCCACTCACATGTCTTCAGGTCCAGACCAAGATCTTCATGCCTTTCTAGTGCGAGTTCATCAGGAGAATACACCCGTCAGAAAGTAATTTATGATTTCAGGAAATCACTATAACAATTTTCAAGATAAATCCAGATGCTCAGTATGATTTATAAAATCACGATCGTGTCCGATGAAAATTTCATTTGGATTGGGGCTCAATTGCAAATCACTCTTCGTATGTTTTCATGATTTGTAATCTATCATTTTCGACAATTATCTTTTGGCTCATGTCTCAACCATTCACCCTGTGACAAAGATTTGCAGTCCAGTCCTTTCAAAATCACAAAGTAATCCTATCCTCGACTAATTCTCCATGTCAAGGTCTCCTCTCATCAGTATTAGATTGACGTGTCTCACAAACTCTTTGCACAGTCAAATAGGGACTCAGGCTCGATCAACTTATTCAAATTTTACAACATCTTTCACACTTCGGCCAACTCTCTCTCTATCTGTCACACACACACTCTCTCTCACTCTCACTCTCTCACATACTCTCTTTCTCTCTCATGCACATGCTTACGCACAAACGTACGCAAATTCATATTCACACACTCCCTTGCTCATTCTCGAACAAGCAGACATTCTCTCTCACACTTGATTTCTCCCCTTCCCCCACGCCCATACTTCCTGTCCACTCCCCACTCTCCTCTCTCTGTCTGTCTCACTCTCTTTCTCCTACACACGCACTCTCTTTCGCACACACACGCACACACACACACACACTCAATCTCTCAGCTCCCCCCCCGCTTCCCCTTCCCCCTCTTCCCCTCTCTCTATCGTTTTCACTCTCATTCTCCAACTAACTCTCTGTTTGTCTCGTTCTTATACATTCACACACTATCTTCGAAAGGTCAATTACAATTGTCCGGCAAGGTGGAAAGGAGGCTCGAGGAAAGCAACGGAGTCATACCGTGAAGAAACTGCGGCAATTTTTTTAGGAATTTTTTTATATCGTGACAGGAACCCTCGCACGAACCACTAGCATGAATGCGAGTCGACCTCAAGTTTGAGTGAACCTGACTAAACCAAAAACTTATCAGCCAACTTTTGGTCTTATACACACCCAAGGTGTGGCCTCGAGAGTGTCTGGAGTGATTTTATTTGCTGGACTTCAAAATGTCTTTACCCAGCCCAAGTGGTGTTTAAGGGGGAAGAAATAGATACAAAGAGAAGACAATGATACAGGATGCTACCGCCAAGCGGTCCCATTTGGTTCTTGTAAGATTCTCTCACATCCTCTCAACCCGCGCACTCCCCTCTGGCGAGTCTGCCTTCAGGCCTAGTAGTACTCCTTCCCTTCCCACAGAAGCACTTCTGCTTCCAGGGGGAACATTCTGTTGTCTACATTGAAAGCAGGGGTGGGGAGCTCGTTTGATAGAGAATAGGATGGTTTTAGTTGAAGACATATGAAGTCGTACTGGCACTACTTGGACACAACACAGAATTGTGCTCGATATATGTGCATGGTTGTATATATACAGGTATGTGTATATATATATGTATAATATATATACATATAAGTGAAAATATCAAACCTTCTCCTCAATCCGGCCTACACGAGGACACCTCCTGGAATCACTATGAGTCAATCCACGCCTACCCTCCCTTCATTCGAGAGGTCAATTATTTTTGTCCAGCAAGGTGGAAGGGACGTTCGAGGGAAGCGATGGAGCCATACCGCGAAGAAACCGCGGCAAAGTTGTTTAGGGGTGTTCTGTATATCGTGACAGGAACCCTGGCACAAACTACCAGCACGAACGAGAGCCGACCTCGAGTTTGAGTGAACCTGACTAAAACAAAAACTTATCAGCCAACTTTAAGTACCCTTATACACACCCGAGGTGTGGCCCCTCGAGTGTTGAAAAAGACAGAATCAGTCCGCGTGCCTAGAGGGGGCAGCCCAACTGCAAGCGCTCAAGAGCGCAGCGCAAATCTCCTGCGCGCCGTGGTTCATAGAGCTACAAGCTCCATACCAAGGGACACATTAAGGACCAATCTATCTGTTTTTCCCACCCTCCCTGCCTGCATTCAACACACTTGTATCATTTGTTCACACGTGTGAAATTTTTATGTTTTACCATTTCAGAAGAGCTAAACGCTCACACTGAAACAAGCATTATTTCATTTCGAGATTTTTACGCACACGCAGAGTTTGAAACTCTGCTGCATTCCCATCGCATGTGAACATCTTATACTGTGCAATTTCACATTTGTAATATCCTTCACGTCACAATCTCAGAAGATTTGATCACTCACAACACTGCAACGGAAGAATTACGCATTATGCATTCACGCGGTTCCTCGCAAATGTAGAGCTTGAAACTCCGCAGCGTGCCCACCGCAGCAAATATCACATACTGTGGACTTTTACACTCGCAATATCTTTTGTATCACAACTTCAGAGTGCAACAAATGACTATAGAGGGGAGGTCATTTGTGTACCGTGACATCGACCGTGACAAGTCGACCGCGACAGAGGTCACGAGGATGATAAGACGTCACAGAGAAATATTACATTCATCCCCTCTACGCCCCACTACTTTACCACCTGGGATGACCCAGCTTAAAATCTGGCACAACCCGGTTTACTACTTAGCACGCCGATTGATTACCCTACACCTCCTCTACATTCTCTCTGAAGGTTTTATCATGGCAATCTTCCTCTGTGTCGTCTTATCATCCTCGTGACCTCTGTCACGGTCGACTTGTCACTATGTGCGCGCACACACACACACACACTGAATGCAAGATAGCGAGTCCCTATGTTACCTTGCCCCACATTTTGGTTTTCCAATAAACAACATTATCTCAGCTTGCCGGCAACGCACGTCGCCCTGCCGTGCGCCTATGTCACTGAAATATTTGAAACCACAAGTGGTGAGTTCATGATTTTGGCTAATATAGTGATTTGTTTACATACATCGTATAGAGGTTGATCTATTGTGTAATGTTTTGTCAAAATACGATTTTGTCGTGTATTTCAAACCACCGTGACAAAAGTGATGAGTTGATTTTTTTTTTTCCTTGGGCGGCACATCATTGAATACCCAACTTAATGATCTTGACTAATGATACGTAATACAATGATTTGTCTGCATGATCATTCGTAGAATCATTTATTTGTTATGCAATGTCTTTTAATTCTCAAAATTTTGTCATGCAATGGTCACGTGATTGGTTATTTCAATGATTCGATTGTAACAATTGGAGTAGCGTTAATTTCTCACTGGTAGATGGCCGAGATGGTGGTCCCGATGCTGCTGAGCAGCGCTTTACCGGACCAAGAGGGGCTTCATGGGGTCTTCGCAACGCCTATGGCTTTCCACCGCACGTACGACATGAGATTTGGACGGCGATTGTAGGTGCAATGTTGGAGCATGCTGGGCTGGGCAGAGACTGGTCGCCGAGCAAATGATTGTTTGCTGGAATTATTCCGTGAATGATCCAGCGCGCAGAGATGGGTATGCGCTTTGAGCGTTGAGCGTTTGTTGCAACTGAAGTAACCGCAAGCCGTCAGGGGCTATAATACCCAACGCGGACGGTTATAGGATAAACAGGGTCAGGACTACTACCCAGATGAAGCCTGAAAATCATTAACAAACAAGAAACCTAAAGAAAATCAGCATCAATTTTGTCCTTCAGACGTGTCTCAATCCCTCTCGATATACGGTGGACATCAGGAAGGATAGCCCATAGTGACTTTTTTAAATAATCTGATACAGTCACTAACTCCTCCGCATCAAAAAAGGAAGGGAGGCCCACTGGCTTTCATTCAGTAAGCGTGGTAACGTCCTCACTGAGGCTGAAGCCTGTCCCTGACCAGTGCCAGGCGGGGCCTGCAACAATGGCAAACTGTCGACTGTAGCTGAGAAAGAGATTGCAGACTCGGAGGCTCGAAGTCAGCAGGTGCCCCGAGACTGAAAGGTCCCCGGTCTAGTATTGTCTTCAGTGTTTTATTTCTTGATCAGGGCTATTTCCACACATTTGCAGAAGGCGTGTCTTACGCGCACCCCATTTCCCAACTATTCCACTGGTTCATGAGAGTGCCTGTGTCATGGTATACGTTCATGTGCATGTGTCAGTGCCAGCAGTAGCATGAGCGTATGCGCGTACGTGATTTTTGTATATCAGCGTGTGTTGGTGTTAAGTTGAAAGACTGTTCCTTTTGTTTGTGTGAACCAGCAATCTAAATTGTTCATAAAATGATTTGACCAAGATAGAAATTGTGATTTGTAATAATCACCCAAGTCACTGAAGTGGTATGACAAAGATTGGAATAATGGTTTTCGATCAGACAACAAAAAAATAAAAAAATTATTCATCACGTCTTGAAATACCTTATTAATATTTCATCAATATGTTCATCACTTTCTTGCAAGTGTATTCTTCTAATGTAGCGCGAGTCAAAATTGCGAGTCAAAATTAATTGTGCTGGATACGGTCCTGATTGTCAAACAGTCTTCAAGAGATACAAAAGAACGTTCGGAGCAAGCCTCGAAGACTTTGAAGCAGCCTAAGGCGGGTGGTAGGGAATGCACATGCACACTCACGCACTTACACACACACATACGCATACACATTTACAAAAACATACGCATCTACACACACATATACTGCTCACACATACACGCACATGTACAATTTCTCTGTTGCACACACTTGTGACAGGGATACACAAACAGGGGGGTGAAGAAGTTGTTTTGAATTTTATCACTCTATGAGAAATAGTCTAGTAGCTTTGATAAAAGTTATTCAGAAATGGCATTTGTCCAATTCAATATATAGGTACATGATTGCCAGTGGGATTGCTCTTCCTAAAAATCTATAGAAGTAGTGCAGAGTAAAAGAATTGGGACAACGACTGGACTGCAACACACCACAACACGCTGCAACAACCATTTGATGCCAAAATGACACAATCTTAGTATGGGGTGGCAGCAATGCTTATACGCTGCAACACTGTGTAGCACGCTGCAGCATACTGGAACTACAACTTGGTGCCCAAGTGAGGCATTCTTAGTACACTGCAACACATGTTTCCTGGGATGATGATAATTGCATTTATTACTATAAATCGTGGTTTAATACCCTGGATTGAGGGTCTATGCGCTCAAATCTATTATTTTAGATCTGAGATTATCGGTGATTTGCGTTCATATCTTTTGCTTCTCTTTTTCGAATAAAAAAATATGTTAAAGAAAAAAAGCAATCAGTCCAAGATCTCATCCCGCTTCCTAGCATATACAAACATATGTGTACTTTGTACACATGTACGAAAACATATATGCCGAGATTTAATCCATCTGGTTTCTTCGGGCCCTCCAGATGTCTCATCCCGACCCCTGGGCTCACATCCGAGTACCTAATCTATGCAGTGTGTGTGTGTGTGTGCGGATACAAACACCTACACCCAAATACATTCCCACCCGCGTTAAAAATCGACAAGACACAGACAACACCCCTATCTCTCCGTCTGTCATAAATAACCCCCCCGCCAAGCAACAAGTGCACTCATAGACTAGCTCAGCCTTCCCACCCTCGTTCCCCAACGCTGAATATACAAACTGCACATACATGAGCGCAGATGCACACCCTGTAGCGAGGATAAACGCAAATGTGTACGCTGATGTTCACAACACCTGTTTAATGTACACACTTGCACATGCATGGTGCTCACTACACCTGTCAAAACGCATGCATGCTCTCCGCAAAAGATGCACATGTACTCGTGCATACCAATGCAATGGTGCAGAAGCTTCGTTGCCATGGAAGCTATTGCGAACTTATCTGGGGTCTTACGCGATCATCGTTCACACTGTCTTTCTCCGCCCACCCTCCTGCAGTCTGGACGTAATCAGTCGCCTGACGCTGTTCGCTCTTGAAATCCGTCCAAATCCACGCTAGCTCATGACGCGGTCGCCGCTGCGGTGTCGCACAAGTATCATTCGATCATCCGCGTTGGTGCAGGCCTCATCAGAAAATCCATCGTGGTACAGGGTCCAGAACCCATACACACGCACAAACATACTCAAACACACGATATTGTGGACTTTTATTCCCAAGATGCCAAAGCGTGGAATCTGATCCTCAACAGATAGGAAAAAAATAATTGGCGACAACGCTGCGTACAATTCGTACGGGCGACTCTGCTTGCAGAATTTGAAGTTATCGATTCGTTTGTGTTAAATCGTCAGAGTAATCTTTTCATATGTGGAACTTTCTTAATCAGACTGCTCCCTCCTCCGGATAATCGTGTCATGCTGCCACACCCAGACTCGTTTATGGATATGCAATCTGCCAGAATTGCAGGTTTTCATGGGAATTCAATATCCTTTTTATTGTTTGAAAAATTAAATGACATATAATAAAAATTCCACAACATACATATGTTGTTTAAGATACTAGATGACATATAATAAAAATTCAATGACATGCATATGACGTATAAGAAAAAAATATGTCGTATAAGAAAAAAATTTGTCATATAAGAAAAAAAATATGTCGTATAAAAAAATTATATGTCGTTTAATTTTTAAAAAAATTATATGACACTTAAGAAAGATTATATAACACTTGAGCTTTTTCAATAAATTATATGACGTATAAGAAAATTTATATGACGTTTAATATTAAGCGTCATATGCATGCACGTGTAATTTTCAGATGAGAGACCTACGGTTTGAGTGTAGCCACTTTGAGAATTTGGTCATTTCGCACCGCATGATGTAACTTTCATCGTGGTACATGCCCAACGTGATGAATTATTTGTGTAGGTCGCGTTCTAAATTGATTGATGATTGCTTTTATAACTTGAAACAGTAATTTAGTACCCTTGCTTAAGGATCTATGTAGTTCAAATCAATGTAGATTTGAGTTCTCGGTTTTTGGAGTTTTTGCCGGAACCAAACAGTCTATCTTTGCAGGTCTCTTTCCTCAAAAGAGCACTAGAATTCTTGGCTGATCAATTTGCCGTATACATCAGCGTATGCATGTACCGTGATGTACATGAACATATATATGTATATGTGTATGTATATGTAAATAGATAGATATACATATAAACATATGTATATACATACATACTGTACTACAGAGTGCCAGTCACCGGTGTGATACACAGGACGACAAATACTGTGGCTCAGACTTGAAAGCTCAGTATGCAAGTTCAAGTTTAAACATCCTTTGCAATCAGGGTCCATGCATGTGTTAGGCTGCCCGCACAGCTCGCACCGATTTCGAAACAACGCCCAGACTGAGAGCCAAAATATGTGTGGCCGGGGAAAGAGACGAAAGGAACAGCCAAAAGAGCGTGAGAATCAAGCAAGTGAATAGAGCTATGGAATCGTCCGATCTGCTGGGTCTACAGATGTTGAGTCGTTGTGAGACACTTCTGCTACGAGTATTGTAAGAGAAACGGACGTACACACACACCTAGTGACAAGATTTCGTTTGCATACAAAAATATTTATCACCATTAAGACAAGAGTCGATTGATGCTCCAATTGATTTTTAGGATCAAGTAGATCAAGTAGATCGGGTGTCGCCTTCTTCGATAATCACAGTGCTTTCCACTTTTTGGTCGCAAGGGGGGATCGGGCATTTCTGAAGAACCACAGAATGCCAGTCACGATGATACATAGATGACTTACAACAAACACGCAGACTCGGAAACTATGCACCATTGTATGATACTAAGACATAACGTAGCATTAAATCAAAACAAGTACCTCTAGTGTCGGAGCGCAGCCTTTGCACACACACATGTGCCCTGCGATTACAGAATCACCGCATGTGTCAACACTTGTCAACATGGAATCTTTTGCATGAGGACGAAGGCCATGATGCACAAGACTGATGCAAGTACAAAAGCTGTTCTGTGGGTTGGGAGAGTTTTGTGGGAGACCATACTGTTTTGTTGGAATACCCTTTTATTTGATGTACGCATTTTCGTGTGACAGAAATGGTGTGGTGTGATGGTGCTGGTGACTGAGCTGATGGTATGTATGTTGGTGGTTTAGAGGTAATGCGATGATCAAAGGACTGAGAGAGGGGGTGAGTGAGAACGTTGCGAGCAAGAAGACTGAAGGATGAAGAGCAACAACAAGGAGGTCTGACCGCATGGCAGTAAAGCAGCCGAAGGTGGCTGCTTTTCGCATACCAAACACACAGCCAGCGAATCCTCGGGAGTTGACATGGCAGTCGTTTTTGATGTTTTTTTTCCATTTTGGATCGGACGGTTAAGCAGGTTCACGATGAAGAGTCACGATCGGCGAAATATGCGGCTGATGATCTTGGCTATACTGGCTCTCTTGATGCAAGAAGGCGATGGTACTGCTGGTCCGTCCAGTCCTGCATCGTTGATTGTCTTGCAGAAGTCTGGGCCTGTGATCAGGCTTCAAGTGCGTACGGTGGCCTCCGATGAAGGTGCACTGATGCCATTCTCAGTTGCATGCAACTGTCCACTGAATGCAGGCACTATCACGCATCGTCTTATCATCATCATAGTCTAATATGTGTGTTCAGGCTGATATGCGAAGCTGTGTCCACCAGGTGCTGGACAGGGTCTGCAAACAGACGCAGTTACTTCAGATGAGACTTCTGACGCTCACATGAGCGTTGTCAGTATAAGTGAAATCCGTGCCGCTGACATGCCATGCTCATCCATCTCCTCATTTGCGGTATTTTCCTCTCTCACACACTGGCATGTGCTTATCACTATCGCGGAAACTGTTCGTTGACATAAATCTGCTGGATGACAGTTTGACAATACTTGGCTGTATTGTCTATACTTGGCTGACATACTTGACATACTTGGCATACTTGGCTGACATACTTGACAGGTCGATTCGTACTCGAGAGTCCTGTATACTGTCATGCCGGGGGTCCCAGTAGTACTCACAGCCACGGTCATACGAGTTTCTCAAAACAGCGTGTGCTCATCCGCATGCTCAGGTCAAGTGCTGCAGAGTGTAAATCTGACGTCAGTATTCGGCGGCTCGCCAATACGCAACCTGTGGAGTGTGGCATTTTGGAATAGTAGGGCCACGTTGGTTGGCTGTGCGCAGTCGCTGCATTCAGCCTTTGCCACTCGCATACTCGAGGTTGACCCCGTCACGGGCCTCACAGCAGAGCTTGCATCAGTAAATGGCACGTCAATACGAGAAGTCGCAGCCATTGGCAGCAGCAACAATCTATTTTTTTTCCTAGTGTCCACTCGCAAGGGCAACCAGCTCATCCGACTCGCCTTGAACACGCTCACACACGAGAATTGGCTACACCAAACATTTAATCAGCTGGTGCATCTGTCATGGGACGACAGGCACCAGCGGTTACTCGGAATTGTTACAGAAAGGGGCGCTTGCATTCTAGTGTCAATAGATTGGGCGACGCACCGCATAGAATTGCTCGTCGACCTGGCAGACCACGTGCCTCGTCTGTATTGGCCCGCGCTGCAAGGGCCATTTTTAGCAGCAAGCAGACAAACAATACTCGTTACCGACAATGACATCCTAGTTGTCTCACGCGCGCAGAGCTCTTCACAGACGCTGGTCTTTAGCGTGCAGACTCTCCACAGCAGTGTGCTGCAAATATCAGATGTCGTCGGCCTCGCAGTGTTGGAGCATCCTCGCCTAAATGTCACACGTGTCCTTCCATCATTGCTGGGTGTTGCCGGTCTCAGTAACGTGGTACACATGCTCAAAAGTCCAATCGCTACTAAATTTGACAAAGTAATTGACTAAAGATTGGCTATAGAGCTGACGTTCAAAAAATTGTAACAGCATATAAATGGCGTCGGCTTTGGAAGACGCGATATGCAGCCGTCTGTTGTGCTCATGTCACGCCCTGCAGTCGGAGATTTGGTACAGATCCAGTACCTCACGACTGCAAAGGCCTTCCACTTCAACGGCAAAAAGGCAACAGTTGTGAGGGATGAAGGAGCACTGACTCTGACTGTATTGCTCGCTGATGGCAAAGAAATGCAGCTGCTGCCCCGACATTTGTTAACATGTGATGTTTCAGTCGTTGCTACATCTGGGGTGTGTTCTGCGTCTCTCTCAGTGCCAGCCGTTGTGCAGTCAGTGGCAGCAAGCTGGATTTCAGACACTAGTGTCGTAGCGCAGGTGCAGGCAATGCCGAAAGGAAAGTACAACCTCCTTGTCAATGTTCGAAATTCTTCCTCAAACAGCCAGGTAGTCCACTACGTCGAGTCGTGGCTCGATTTGTCGCCCAATTATAGCGCTGCGGAGGGCGGGAGCATCATTTCAATTAGCGGTCTGGGTTTCAGCAACATTTCTGCGTACTCCTGCAGCTGGAGCGTGTTGCAACACAACACGTCGTCATCTTCGGCAGCTATCACAAAAGCTGCCACCGTGCTATCACCCCGCAAAATTCTCTGCCCGACATCTTCGTGGAAAGAACTTGAGTTTGCCGCTCGAGCTTTAAGCTGCACAGGATTTTTCTGCGAAGGACGGCTCGCATTTTCGATTGAACATCATGAATTTGGGCGCCTTCCAGGTCCACTTGATCGGAACGACAAATTTGTGCGAATATTACCTGGCAATGCAGCGTCACTTATAGTGCTGTTGGCGCCTGTGGAACCTATTATTTCGGGTGTGCCACAGCAGTTTGTGATTGCAGTGCGGGACGAGCACGGCATGAACGTCGTGTCGAATATGACTCTGCGGGTAGCAGTGGTACAGCAGGGCAACAACCACACAACGTTGGACATAATCGGCAAGACTGAGGTCATTTCAATCAATGGAGTTGCCGT
>Ga0209491_10010162_pt1 | contig 11362 bp, 4 predicted proteins | sample BON02_FD_187213 | JGI IMG/M metagenome (GOLD analysis project Ga0209491, IMG submission 187213) | Freshwater microbial communities from Lake Bonney liftoff mats and glacier meltwater in Antarctica - BON-02 (SPAdes) (version 2) | ecosystem: Environmental > Aquatic > Freshwater > Ice > Glacier...
CATACCCGTCCCAACAATCCATGTATTTGATATAGGGGACGCGGGAACCATGTCTGTTTTTATGCGTGTGTTTAGGTAAGAGAGTGGGTGAGTGGGTGGGGTAATATGAAGACGACAACGAGACAAGCAGGGCAGCAGGGCATACGCCCATCCATGCCTCCTTCCCTCCCTCCCTCCCTCCCTCCCTCCCTCCCTCGCTACCTGGCGATGGCTTGGACTTGCAGTAGCTTGAGGCCCGGGTGCTTGGAGGTGTGAGAGGGGTCGAGGGGGGGGAAGGTGACGTTGTTCGGGCTGTTTTTGTTGCAAACAATACAAAAAAAATGTGAGTTCGATGAGTAGGAAGATTGTAGGGAGAAGGTCTCAGCAAAAGTGTTATTGGTGGTGGCGCAAGGGGTTTGGATGTGTGGGACGTAACGCAAAGGAGGGACGCGGGAAGCCTATCCCACGCCACCAAGACCACAGCGACCAGGCCACATAACACAAGCCAAGTCTCTCTTCCACTCCGTAGGCCAGCAAGCGTCACCCCCAAAACACCTAGCCCCTCCAACCAGCCCCAGGAAAACGCACCTGTTGCAATAGGCAAAGTTCCGCTTGTCAAAAATGACGCCGTCCTGGTCTTGCGCCTTCCTACCCACATCCCACCCACCACCCCTTCCACCCGCGCCTGGAGACGCTTCAGAGCTCAAAGAAGCTGTCACCGCAAGGGCCAACGCAAGCAGCAGCAGCCGCCGCCGCGGCGTGTGGGTCATGATTGCTGTCGGTTGCTGCGTTCCGACGCGCTTGAAAATCAGTCGGAGGCAAGGGAGCGAGACGAGGATCTGTTTGGGGAAGGGGGTGAGGCGACGGTCAGTAAGGGGATGTGAAAGGGTATGAAGGGCTTCGTGCTGTGGCTGTGTACTTGGTTCCTATGTAAAGCAAGCAAAAGCAAGTCATTGAATCACAATCAAGCGGCCGCGGACGGGGCAAGAGGCAGGAGTGGGGGAGGAGGGGGCGGGGAACGTGTAATTTGCCCCAACACAAACTAAAAACAACAAGGCCAAAACTCAGGATTAAATATGGTTGCGCCTCAATCGTTTGATTTTTCTTTTTATCACTGCGGGGGAGGGGGTGGGGAGGTCTTTTGCTGCCTGTTGCCGATTACTTGTTTATTCCTACGGGGGAGGGGGTGGGGAGGTCAGCCCCGGTCTCAATCTCACCCCATTACCACCTCTTTCCCAAAAACCCCTTTTGTAGATTAGATTGTCCTTGCCTTATTCTACGATACTTTTCCTATTCAATGTTATTGATATTCGAAAAACTCTCTCTCTCATCCCATCCGTGAATTCCCTTTTCCATTTTTTCTTGCGTTGGCGTTCACACGGTCAAAGCTTCGCTTGTTGATCTTCCCTCCCCCTTAGTGCATTTCGAGCTTCTTCTCCCTCTTCCTTCTAAATCATCTTCTTCTTCTAACGTCTCTCGCTTTACCAATATTGTCATTCAGGCCTCGCCCTCGGATCAGTTTACACGCTCACACCACAAAGTTTGCTTGCCCAGGACGTTCATGGAATGGTTGCCCCAATTAATTATTATATTTGTTCTCTCTCTTCTGTTCTGGTTGTTTGATGTTCACACCATGCACCGACACTTACCCCGCGTTACTTTCTCCCTATCATATCAATTCCCTCTTTCGTCTTGTGAATCCCTTATTGCTTCTCTTCCCCCCCTCCCTCCCTCCCTCCCTCCCTCTCGCTTCGATTGGATAACCGCTCTTCTTTTTCTCACTCCCTCTAAGCTGCTCTCTTCTTGATTTGTTCCCACTCTATCTCTCCCTAATATCTTCTGTTTCCTCATTCCCTTGTGTTCCTCTTCTCCCCTTCTCTCTTGCTTTTCGTTGATTCTTGCTTGCTTGAAAAAAAATCACCCGGTTTCGTAATCGGTGAAGCTTTGCCTGCCTTCCCTCCCTCCTTCCCTCCCTCCCTCGTCTTCTAGTTTGTTTTGATCAAATCCCATGAGACAATAGACGCTCTTCAACTCCACTCCTTCTTCCCCTCCCTCCCTCCCTCCCTCCCTCCCTCTCTCCCTCCTCACAGCCCCTGCTGGTCCAACATCAACCACAACGACGGATCCTCCACTCCTCCCGCAGCACCCATCCCTCCCTCCATCCCTCCTTCCATCCCTACCCCCACTACCCCTACCCCTAGTCCTGTCCCTAGATCCAGAGGAGGCTGCGCGCCTTCCGCTCCATCCCAAATGGAATCAGCCCACGCCCAAATATCGTCCTCGTCGTCCTCCCTCTTCAAATGCTGCTGCTGCTGCTGCTGCTGCTGCTGCTGCTGCTGCTGCTGCTGCTGCTGCTGCTGCTGCTGCCCACTGCTGCTGCTGCTGCTGCCACTGTTGCTATTGCCAGCGGAAGCAAACACAGGCATGCCAGGCAAGGAAACAAGCGTCGACAACGCAGAAGGAAGAAGACACGCAGGTGCCATCGCAACAGCCCGCTGCTGCTGCTGCTGCTGCTGTTGCTGCTGTGGTACCTGTGGTCTTTGCCATTCATGCTGCTGCTCCTCCCCGCCGTCCTCCCTCATCACCACCATCCTCCCAAACTTCCCTCCTCCCTGCTGCTCGCGCTCCAGGTACTCCTGCACATACTGCTGCTGCTGCTGCTGGCGCTGCTGCTGCTGCTGCTGGCGCTGCTGCTGCTGCTGCAACTTCTGTAAGTGCTCGGGGGTGGGTGTCCAGGCGAACACCTTTTCTTTCTCATCGTGGGACCACGCCCCGGCCATCGTAGAGAGATCCTTAGAGCGAGTGAGGAGCCGCTGGAAGAGCGCTTCGGGAAGGGGAGGGCCGTCTTGGCTCCAGGTCACGGGGGAGGGAATCTTTCGTCGCTTGAACGAGATGGCAGTGCGTTGGGGAGGAGGGCGGGAGGAAGGGATGGAGGAAAAGGTGGAGGAGGAGGAGGTGGAGGTGGTGGTGGAGGAGGAGGACGTGGAGGAGGCGGAGGAACAGAGGGAGGAATTGGAGGAGGAGGAGGGCACGGGGGCCTCGTCGCGTGGACGAGGGCGGCGCCTTCGACTCTCCTCTTGCTGCTGCAGCAGCTGCTGTTGCTTCTGCTGCTCCCGCTTGCTGGCCAGGGCAGCCAGTCGCTCGGAAGCGTAGGAGGTGCGTCGCGAGCTCAACGACATTCCTGCTCCTTTCTCGGACGCAGCGTGATTAGTCCTGGAGGAGGAGGAGGAGGAGGAGGAGGAGGAGGCCAAGGCTCGAGGGGGCGCGTCTTGCTTCACAGTAAGAGAGAGAATCAACGTGCTCTCCCCACTCTCCAGCACCCGGAAGCTGACCGTGCCCGCACATGCGACAAGCAAGCCCGTCCTTGTCAGACACTCCAACTCCACCTCGACCTGCTCTGTGTCCTTCTGCAAAAACACAGTAGACGCTGCCCGATTCAGCGTCGCCAAACCCTCAGGTGTGGTAAAGGTAGCCCACACCGAAATGGAAGTCAACCCCGTCTCTTGCACGGTCATCTTGAGCTCGTCCGTGGAAATGAAAAGCTGCTTCATCGCCTCGCTGCAAAACATGGTCTCCGCGCCGTTCCCCCCGCGAGAAATCATGTAGCACGACAACTCGTCCAGCTCGGGGGGCTTGGTGGCGTTTGCCCTGCTGCGGCCATAGAGCCTGTGCTGCTCCCCTTTCTGCTGCTGCTGGCGCTCCTCGTCGGTCAAGGGCATATGGGACAAGAGGTGGTGGACCATATCAAGAAGCCCGTGGGAGGTGTCCTTGCCGGTGGCCTTATTGAAAAGGGACACAATCCGCACCCAGTCCATCATCTTCTGTCTGTCCAGCATGCCAGAACCCGCCATCTCTTTCACGTGCTCCACAAAGGCGCGGCCGCCGTGTGCCAAACTCTCGCTTCGATCGATCAGGGTCTGGGTACGCGAGGCCACAACTGGAGGGGCCTTGGCCACGGGCAGGCCGGGCAGGTCCTCTGGGGCCCTTCGAAGGTGGGCTGTCGCACACATGTTGACGGGCGGGGCGTGGTGGGTGGGTGGAGAGGGTGTAAAAGTGGTTGCCCTCTGCGGTCGGTGGATTGAAGGATCAATGGGGCAGGCGAGGAGCGTGCTTCTTTCTCCGAAGTGTGTGCTGCTTGCTTTGTGCTCTTGGAGCGACCAGCTCAGTTTTGGGGGCGCGTTGCCTTCTGTGTGTGTGGGTAAGTGTGTGAGGTGGGCAGATTGATTGGACAGTGTGTGAGAGAGACGGTTGGTTGGAAAAGGGGGGTGTCTCTAGAAGGGGCTCGCGTTGCTGCTCCCACCGGCGGCGCCGCGTTCCTCCGGGCATTGGTTCGCGGCACAAACAAAGACCTGTCACGGATGTGGGGGCAAGGAAGCCGGAGCACGAGAGCCAGTCAAATCACTTCGTGTGCGGGGCACGACAAGGAGAAAGGGGTTGACACACCCAGTAGAACAGAAGGAGCTGACAAACGCATGCACCCACAATATTTGGCCTCCCGTCTTCCTGCTAGTTTAGGTTGTTGCTTCTCGAGATCGGTGAAGGGTGAAGGAAAAAACACCATGTGTTTGCGGGGAAACTATCGGCAACTGGGTCTGGCCTTACTTGGCCAGAACCGAAGTCCCCAAATATGAGATCCCGCTCTACCACTCAGCGACACCTTTCCTTTAAATTTAGGGGCAAAAGTACGTTAAATGGGGTGTATCTCCAATAGTCACTCAACGTCAGCACAGAGCCGGGTCGCGTAAGCAAGAAGCGGGCGGCTGCTTGAAGCTGAGAGAAAGCCGAGAAGTCGTTCATTTTGCTTCCCGAAGGCCCATTTGCCCTCAGCTTGTTTTGTTGTCTCTTTGTCTCTTTCTTTCTTTTGTTGTTGTCAATGTCTTTGTGAGGGTTAGGCTTACGCGTACAAAATGGGATGAGGCACGTTTGATGGATGATGCATGTGCTCCAATGCCACTGCCGCATGCCCCCCCCCACCCACCCGACCGACCTAACCCCACATCTAAAACGTACTAATCGTAAAACCCCGGCGCATACGCGGCCGCACAGGCGGAGTGGCCTTGGCTGCCTCTTTCCCCTCCTTCTTGGGCGCTGCGGCGGCCTGCTCGCCCTCCTTCTCCTTCTCCTTCTCCTCAGACGGCGCCACAGGCTCGGTGCTGGTGCCAATCTCCTTGTTGAGCGGCACGCGCATGGCCTCCCCTTCCTTCGTCGCAGGCTTCTCCATCGCAATAGGACGAGGGGCCTTGGACGCCAACGGAGGGTAGGGGCCGATGGGCAAGGGCGCCGTCATCTTGTTGGTGGCAGTCGTCGTCTGGAGCGGCACGGGCGCGGGCATGGCCTCCTCTTCCTTCGTCGCAGGTTTCGACAAAGATCTAGGGGCCTTGGACGCAATCGGAGGGCATGGGGCGATGGGGAGGGACGTCGTCGTGGTGTTGGTGGCAGTCGTCATCTTGAGCGGCGCAGAGGTGGTGGTCGCCGGCTCGTTCGTCGCGGGGGTCGTGGAAAGGTTCCCCCAGCTAGAGGTGAACGACGGATTGATGTTGGAGAACAAGGAAGAGGCATGAGGAGCGGGAGGAGTAGGAGCAGCAGCAGCAGCAGCAGCAGGAGGAGCAATGGGAGCAAAAGCAGAAGGAGGCGAAGAGGGTCCAAAGAGTGACGAGCCGCTAAATAAGGACGACGAGCCAATGGGCGGCAGCAAGGAGGAGGCCGTCGTCGTCGTTGCTGCCGCCGCCGCTGCCGTGCCAGGCGCCGCCGTCTTTTTGTTGGAAGCTTGCGGAGATGCCCCAAAAGAAAACGCGAGGGGAGGGAGGGAGGCGAAGGAAGGGAAGAGAGGCCAGGCCTTTGTCGTCGTCGTCGCTCCTGTGCCAGCCATGTCCTCGGTCGTGGGCACCTTCGCTTGCGCTTCCTTCCCTCCCTCCTTCCCTTCCTCCCCGCCACCACCACCCATCCCCCCAGCTGCCGTAAGCAACGCCTCCTGCTCCCACTCCTTCTCCGCCTTGGCGCGCAGCTTCTCCATGACACGAGGCACTTCCGCCAGGGCTGCATCTCTCTCCTCCCACAAACCCTGCATCTCACTATTCCATCGCTCACATTCTTCCCCTCGCTCAACCGCCTCCTCCTGTACCCGTCGAAACGCCGCGCGCATCTTCTGCATCTCTTCCATCAACTCTCGCTTCTCTTCCCGCAAGGCGGCCTTGTACTTCTCATCCTCCTCCTGCTTCTTCTTGGCCTGTTCCTTCTCCTGCTCCGACACCTTCATCCACTTTGCGTAGGCTTCCGTCGTCGTCTTGATCCGCTCTTCCTCCTCCCGCAGGTTTCTCGCCACGACCATTCCCTTCCTCTCATCCGAGCTCTGCTGCACCAACGAGTCAATTTTCGCCTGCATTTTCACCACCAACTGCTTGCTCTCGTCGTAGCCCGTACCCGCTGCCAGCTTCGCCGTCTCTTCCTTGGCTGCCTTGACTGCCGCCTCTAGCGTCGCCTTCTGCCACGCTGATTGGTGGCGGAGGGTAACCAGCTCTTCTTGGCGCGTCTCCAACAGACCCTCCGCAGCTTGGGCCTGCTCCTTCCACTTCGCCAGCTCGCTCTCGCTTCCTGCCGCTTTCGCCGCCGCCTCCTCCCACGCGGCTCGCTCCCGGACGGCTTCCTCACGGACCGTGGCAATCGTGTTCTGCAAAGCTTGGACTTGCGACTTGTGCGTATCCTGCAAAGACCGCGTATCGGACACAGCCTGCTGCTTCAATTTGGCCAGCTCCTCATACATCGCCTCATTCGCCGTCTGCAGTGCTGCCTTGAGGCCCCACACCTCTTGCTCCTTCGCAGCCTCCTTGCGGAGCATGGTAATCTCGTCGTGGAGCGCTTGAACCCGGCTCTGCGCATCGGCGGCCTCTTCCTTCAGTTGCTTGACCATCTCGTCGTCGTTCCCGCCCTCCTTGGCCGCCTGGACTGCTGCCTCCAAGGCTGCGCGCTCGCGTGCGGCGTTCTTGCGAAGCATGGTGATCTCGTCGGTGAGCGCTTCTACCCGGCTCTGTGCCTCGGCTAGCTCGTCGTCGTTCCCACCCTCCTTGGCCGCCTGGACTGCCGCCTCGAGCGCCGCTTGATAACGGGCCACCTCGGCCTTGGCAGTGTTCAGTTCCGCCTCCAAATCCGCCACTGACATGGACATCCCCGCAGCCTCGTTTCGGGCTGCTTCTGCCTCCTTCTGCCAGTGCGTCGCCTCGTCTCGCATGGCTTGCCATTGGGCAGCCAATTCCGACTCCCGTGATTGCAGTTCTAGCAGGGAAGCTGCCCGCTCCTGCGCTGCATTCTTGCGAAGCATGGTGATCTCGTCGTTGAAAGCCTGGACTCGCTCGTCCTCGTTCTCACCTCCGCCCTCTTTCGCCGCCTGGACTGCAGCCTCCCACGCCGCGCGCTCCTTGGCTGCGTCCTTGCGGAGGGTGGTGATCTCGTGGTTGAGCGCTTTGACCTGCGCGTGGTGCTCGCTCTGCAAGGCCTGCACCTCGACGGCATGCGCCTTGAGCTTCAAAACGCGCTCCTTGGACAGCATCTCGATCTCTTCCTCGTACACCACCACACGCGCGACTTGACGATGGATCGGACCCTCCAACAGACGCTGGGCCTTCTGCAAGTCCCAAAGGCAAGTAGGAAGGGGTGCGACTGCCGCGTCACCAGCTGCGTCCGCCGCCTTGACCTCCGCGTCGTCGTCCTCGCCCTCCTTCATGGTATGGACAGCGGTCGAGGTGGCCAGCGTCGCCCCCAGCGCCTGCACACGGTCCCGAATACGTTTGCTCACACGGGCCACATCGTCTTCGAGCGACTGGGAGCTGTCGACGCGCCCCAGGTAGGCAGCGAGGAGGAGCACGCAGAGGGGGAAAGGGAGCGACTGCAGCACGAGGAAGAGCACGACGCAGAAGAAGGCGATCCGCGTGGCAGGCTGCTTGAGGTTGGCCATGGTGGCACCACCTGTGATTGTGGGAAGGGTGGGGTGGGTGTGGGAGGGGCGGTGAGGACACGCTTGCTTGGCCTGCTGCGAGTAACGAGGGGCATGGTGGCAGCGCCTGTGGTCATGCGAAGCGGGTGGGGTGGGTATAGGCTTGTGGCAAGGCCACGCTTGCGTGGCCTGCTGCGAGTAACGTGGGCATCATGATGGTTGCTTGTCGTGTGGAGCCGTGGGGTGGGTGGCTGGGTGGAGGGAAAGGCCGCCTATTGGTGCACCTCCTTCCCATCACGGGCAGAACCACGTCCACATAGGACAAGGGGTAGCGGCGCTGGCAGCAGGTGGCTGTGGTGCGGTGATGCTATTCTGCCTGTGTGTGCTTAGGATGGTGATGAGTGCTGTGAAGCAGGAGAAAAAGGAGGGAGGGCCGTGTTGTGTGGTGGGAGCTCGAGAGGGGCAGAGCAACATGGGCAACTTAGTTGGCGAAGGCAACTCACTCACACATCCACCCCACACCACACAGGCAGTACGTTTCAGCAAGGACCTGCCTGTAGTCCTCGTCATGGCCGATGCAGGGCTGCGCGCGCAAACGGAGGGCCACAGCACGCATGCACACGATTTGCTAAGGCCACCACCTCCTGCCCCCTCCTCCACACCCCACGAGAAGAAATACTCGGGCCTCATCAAACGCCACCCCCAGGACTTTGTGGTGCGGGAAATCGACTTGGCGGGGCGCGTGGCGGACATTACAAGCCCTGCGACCTTGCCGGCGTCGTGGGGGCCCGTAATTGCTACAGCAGCAGCAGCAGCAGCAGCACAAGCCCCCGATTCTTCTTCCACAGCAGCAGCGTCCTCGTCCTCGTCATTCCTCCCCCCGTGTCACGACCAGCAGGCTTTGCAGGCCGTCGTGGGCTTAAACAATCACAAAGCACTCGAGTTGTTTCATCGACAGCACGTGGTGCAGGTGCTGGAAGGAGAAGGAGGAGGAGAAGGGCAAGGCACCCCCGCCCAGGTCCGTCTCCCCCTCCCCTCCAACCGCACCGCCCGTGGTGTCTTGCACCGCTCCCTCAAGCATGCCTTCCCGGGCGTCGCCACGCTACATGACACCACGGACTCCTCCCTCCTCCTCGTCACCGCTGACAGTCGCAACCTGACTGTTGCTCGCGAGCTACTCACACACTCACAAATCACCCTCCCTCACGTCCTCGCCCTTCTTTCCTACGTCGGCCGGGGGCGTGGAGACCCCGCCGCAATCGCAGGCGCAGCCGCAGAAAAAGAGGGAGGAGGAATAACATTGAGTGAAATTATGGTTGATAAGGCGGCAAGGACGAGTGTGATTCGTGTGGTGAGTAATGCGTTTCCGGGGCTGCAGTGCTGTACGAAGTATGGGGTGCGTGTGCATGTGGCGTGGAAGCAGAGCTCAACTCACCATCAGGAGAAGAAATATAAACGAAAGAGACAAGGAGCTGAAAGAGAAGAAGAAGGAGGAAAAGGAGGAGGAGAAAGAGGAGATTCATCCTCGCCCCTCCTCCTGCGTCTTGTTTTGCGTAAAGAAAATTTGGAGCATTTAGAGGCTTTGCAACGATTGGCTCGTTTGTTGGGGGGGGTCTCCCTCTCTTCCTCCCTGGCTGTTGCTGGTGTGAAGGATAAGAGGGCGATTACGTATCAGTATGTGTCTGTCAGGATAGCGAGAAAGATAGCAGCGTTGGAAGGTGTGAGGAGGGGGCTTTTGTCTTCTTCTCCTGCTGCTGATGCTGCTGCTGGTGCTAACGATGGTGGTGGTGATGCTGCTGCTGCTGCTGCTGCTACTACTACTGCTGGTGCTGTTGGTTCGGGGAATGGAAATAGTAATATTAAGATGGGAGGGATTCAAGTAGGAAATTTGGAAGAGTGGCGAAAGCGGCCGCTGCGGATGGGGGAGAGTAGGGGGAATGCGTTTAAGGTGGTGGTGAGGGACGTATGTTGTGTGTGTGATGATGATGAGGAGGCTTGTGAGGAGAAAGAGGAGAAGGGTGATGTTGGTGTTAGTAGTGCTGCTGGTGCTGCTGGAGGGAGGGAAGGAGGGAGGGGTGTATGTATGCAAGAGGATTTGGGAGCTCGTCTTCGTCGACTTCAAGAAATGGGTTTCGTGAATTATTTTGGGGTGCAACGTGTGGGCGGACAAGAAAATGAAGGAGCAGCAGCAGCAGCAGCAGATGAAAGAGGAGGAGGAGGGGAGGGAAGGGGGGGAGGGACGGTAGGGCAGTCTTGGGAGCTGGGACGGGCGTTGTTGAAGCAGGATTATGAGGTATTTACTCGGCTGTTTCTCGGGGTCCGTCAGGAAGGGAAGAAAGAGAAGGAGGCTGCGGAGGGCAACAGTAAGAACAGAAAGGTGGAAGGTAGCAGCAGCAGCAGCAGCAGCAGCAACAGCAAAAAGGACCCGATCCAACACGCCAAATCCCTCTTCTGGGACGGGCACACCCCCCTCTCGACCATCCTCAAGCTCCTCCCTCCCTCCCTCGCCCGCGAAAGACTCTACCTTCGAGGGCTGCAACGACACGGACGGGACCAACCTGCTCGGGCTGTTGCTTGTTTACCCTATGGAGTGAGGACTCAGTGGCTGAATGCTCACCAATCGTGGTTGTGGAATCGAATGGCAAATTGGAGGGTGCAGGTGTATGGGTTGAAGGCTGTCATAGGTGATTTGGTGCTTGTAGTAGGAAAGGAGGAGAAGGAAGGAGGGAAGGAGGGAGGGGAGGTAGGAGGGGATGGAGGGGAGCAGGAAGGGAAGCAGGAAGGGGAGCAGGAGAAGCGTCCGGTGGTTCGGCGGTTGACGGCGGAGGATTTGGAAGAGGAGGGAATGGGGGAGGCTTTGCTTGAGAAGGTGCTTATGCCGTTGATGGGGTACGATGTTGAATTGCCGGGGAATGAGGAGATGCAGAGGGAGTGTCGTCGGGTAATGGAGGAGGAGGGTGTGTGGGAGTTGTTGAGGACTAAGCAGGACGCGACAGCGGGGAAGGACAGTGGCAAGGTGGTTGGGAATTTGAAGGGGGCATACAGGCCTTTGCTTGTTAAGCCTCGGGAGTTGGCCTGGACGTTTCTTGCACGTCGAGATGGTGCTGCTGCTGCTTCGGTGGGCTCTGCTGTGGTGGTGACAGAGGAGAAGGAGAAGGAGAAGGAAATTATGGACGTGGAGCTTACTTTCCAGTTGCCACCGGGCAGCTTTGCGACGGTTTTGATCAGGGAGTTTCTGGGGTAGGAGCCTGTGTCGTGGGCGGCGGGTATGCGCGGGGGTGGTGGGGGTGGAAAGAACTGCAAATAGTGGAAATTTGAAAAAAAAGAATCATTGAGACGAAACGTATGTAAGAGCACGTCGAAATGGCAAGCCCCTGAGACAGGAGCCAACGACAGAGGGTGGCACGGGGCAGGCAAAAGGGTCGACGGGGAGGTTATTGCTTTAGCATAACCGAC
>Ga0209491_10010163_pt1 | contig 11360 bp, 7 predicted proteins | sample BON02_FD_187213 | JGI IMG/M metagenome (GOLD analysis project Ga0209491, IMG submission 187213) | Freshwater microbial communities from Lake Bonney liftoff mats and glacier meltwater in Antarctica - BON-02 (SPAdes) (version 2) | ecosystem: Environmental > Aquatic > Freshwater > Ice > Glacier...
TGAAAACTCATACTTATCTCTACGATTTAGATTCAGCAGAGCTAGATTCTGAAGAATTATCGCAATCCAATCTTGACGGCGACAACGACCACGGCGAAGTTAATTTACCGCTGTGGATTTCGGTATTATTAGGCTGTACTTTACTAGTTGCAGTCGAATCAGAATTTCTCGTTTCTACCCTAGAAGTTGCGACTAAGGAGTTAGGTTTGACAGCCTTATTTACTGGGGTAATTTTGGTGCCGATTATTGGCAACGCTGCCGAACACGCCACAGCCGTAACGGTTGCCATGAAAGATAAAATGGATTTATCTGTATCTGTTGCTTTGGGTTCGAGTTTACAAATCGCCCTATTTGTCGCGCCAGTCTTAGTATTAGCGGGTTATGTTATGGGCAAACCAATGGACTTAAATTTTAATCCATTTGAGTTAGTCGCCGTCGCCGTCTCAGTATTGATTGCTAATTCGATCAGTTCTGATGGTAGATCGAATTGGCTGGAAGGTTCTCTACTTTTAGCCGCATATGTAGTATTAGGATTTTCTTTCTACTTCCATCCAGTCATTAGTGGTATTGGCTAGCTAAATAAAGAGCTTCTGTCATTCGACATCCCACCGATCTAAATATGTCGTTATGTGAAGGAATATTTCAATTCTGACAGACTGGGTGGGGTTTCGAGCGATCGCTAGGAAAGTCCGTGCTAACATCCATCAGTGTAAGCACAAATCATAAAGAGATATAGCTGTGGTACTACGGGTTGCTGTTGTCGGTTCTGGTCCAGCGGGTTCTTGCGCTGCGGAAGTCTTAGCGAAAGCTGGAATTGAAACTTATTTATTTGAGCGCAAATTAGATAACGCCAAGCCTTGTGGTGGAGCGATACCTCTATGTATGGTGAGTGAATTTGACTTGCCGCCAGAGATTATCGATCGCCAGGTGCGGCAGATGAAAATGATTTCACCTTCCAATATCGAAGTCGATATCGGTCAAACCCTCAAGCCTGGGGAATATATCGGCATGTGTCGGCGGGAAATCTTGGACGGATTTTTACGCGATCGAGCAGCTAAACTAGGTGCCAAGCTGATTAATGGTACGGTCCATAAATTGGAAATGCCCGGACTGAACACGACAGATCCTTATGTCCTCCATTATGCAGATCATGCTAATGGCAGTCTCGAAGGGGAAGCAAAAACTCTCAAAGTCGATCTAGTCATCGGTGCAGATGGTGCCAATTCCCGCGTCGCCAAAGCAATGGATGCTGGAGACTACAATTACGCGATCGCTTTCCAAGAGCGGATCAAACTCCCAGAAGATAAGATGGCTTACTACCATAGTCTCGCGGAGATGTATGTAGGTGATGATGTCTCTACTGATTTCTATGCTTGGGTATTCCCCAAACACGACCACGTAGCGGTCGGTACTGGGACAATGAAGGTACACAAAGCCTCAATTAAGCAATTACAAGCTGGGATTCGCAAACGGGCTGCCAAGAAGCTAGAAGGCGGCACCATCATCAAAGTTGAAGCTCACCCCATCCCCGAACATCCTCGCCCTCGTCGAGTAGTCGGACGTTGTGCATTAGTCGGTGATGCGGCTGGTTATGTTACCAAGTCCTCTGGTGAAGGGATCTACTTTGCTGCCAAATCTGGACGGATGTGTGCTGAAGTCATCGTCGAACGTTCCGAACAAGGCGCAAAAATCCCAACAGAAGCAGATCTGAAGGTGTATATCAAGAAGTGGGATAAAGCTTACGGCTTGACTTACACGGTATTGGATATCCTTCAACGTGTATTCTACCGTTCCGATGCCACTCGCGAAGCTTTCGTCGAAATGTGTGGAGATTTGGATGTTCAGAAGCTCACCTTTAATAGCTATCTCTACAAAACGGTAGTACCGGCGAACCCAATCACACAACTAAAAATTACAGCCAAAACGATCGGTAGTCTCCTCAGAGGCCATGCCCTAGCTCCATAATTATTGTTGTTTAACTCATACTAAAAAAAGGTAGGTACTGATACCTACCTTTTTTGTCGGCAGATCGTCAGGAGAGGGCGAGTTTTAACCGCAATCGATCGTCCAAAGTTATCAACCCCGTGAAATGACCGCAGGGGTAATTAATGCTGATGATTTTGGGATTGGGTGGTATCATCCCGAGCGAGACACTACTCCGTTTTTGAGTGATTGTAATCTTTAGCCCCAATTAACTTTTCTAACCACCATAAGATCGCCCAAACGATCGGGACTGTGGCAGCTAAACCGAGCCAGAAATTGTGAGCAAATTGGGTCGATCGATCTAGTGCCCAACCACCTAATGGTGGCCCAATAGCGTAACCTACTGCCCAACAGAGCGAATTAATCGAGGTATAAACACCACGCAAGGAAGATGGCGCGAGATCGGCAATTAGAGCTGAAGCCGTGGGAGTATAAGCAACGATCGCGAGTGCAAATAGTCCCAAGCCTAAACTCGACCAGATTAGTTGGTAAGTATTAGTCGTTCCAGTAATAGTTATACAGATAAAACCTAATACCCAAAAGCCACCGGAGATCGCTAACGATCGAGCGTGACTCAATCTTTGCAATAGTTTAAGAACTGGGAGCTGAAAGGCGATTGTCAGTAGCAACTGTCCCGTAAATAAGGTACTAATTACTTGAGGATTGAAGCCACGAGCACCATCTGATTGGGGGATAAAACCACTAAAATATAATGGTAAAGTAGTTTGAGTTTGAGATATGTAAACAGTCAAAATAATATTGACTATGACGTAAACTAGTAAGCGTCGATCGCGTAATGCTATGGTATAACCACTAAAAAATTTTACCGATCTTTTTGGCGATTGTAATGTCTCTTGAATCCCAAATGCGATCGTCAATAAAAAACAGCAAAAAGAAATTCCATCGATGATAAATAGGCTGCGATATGCTCCGGTAGAGCTAATCAATAGCCCCCCAGCAATAATCCCCAATCCCATCCCGACATTATCAGCCAAGCGGGTAATCGCATAGGCAAATCGGCGCGTCTCTCCAGTTGTCAGATCGGCGACAATTGCTTCATTAGCTGGCCAATATAAGCCTAACCCGAACCCCTGCACGAGACAACTAACGATCAGCATCGGGAAGTTATTAGTAACTGCAAAAAGCAAACAGGCGATCGCTAATACAACTGTAGCTAACAATAACATTGGTTTGCGTCCCCAGCGATCGGCATAAGTCCCGCTAATCAGCCGTCCAGCAATCCCTGAGATCGAGGCACTGCCTAATGCTAGTCCTACCGATGTGGCTGAAAGTCCCACCTGCTGCACGAAAAAAATTGGCGCGTAAAAGAGCGTGAAACCGCTACCGATTTCTGATAATAACCTACCTAGAGCGAGAATCCAAATCTGTCGAGGTAGCTTGGACATATCGAGGGAGGAGCGAGGATGATAGGGATGCACAGTGATAAGTATCTATCTACTCTGCATCCTTACTTTATCACTGCATCACTCTTCGTGTGATGCGATAGCGAAGCGTCGCCTTGAGCAGGTGGGGATTATCTTTCCAGTACTAAAATTTCCATTCGGATCTCACTAATCCCAGCGTTTTTAATACCGATGGCTTCAGCCGCACCAGCAGAGACATCAATGATCCGGCGACGATGAAAAGGACCGCGATCGTTAATGCGAACTATCACTGTTTTACCAGTTTTGATACTTGTAAGTCGGACTTTGGTACCAAAAGGTAGAGTGCGATGTGCTGCTGTCAAACCTCTAGGATTGTACCTCTCACCATTAGCCGTCTGGGAACCGGCTTCAGTCCCATACCAGGAAGCTGTTCCGGTTTGGGTGGCGACAATTTTGGTGAGTGCTGGTTGTACGGTTGCTGATGGCTGTTCGATTTTAACGATTCCCGTTCCAGGCTGTGGTGATGACGAGGCTGGAACCGTGGGAATAGTTGACTGTTTGGGGCGTGCGACTGGGATTGCAATACTTGACTCTGGAGCAATAATCTCGTCACCCATTTGGGCGATCGCGGTAGTAAGGATCTGTTGAGGTGGCTGATTGTCAAAGATAAATATCGGAAACCCTGCTTCAAAGCTAGGAAGATCCGATTGATGATTGGGATCTGGAATAATTGCGTGTTGTGGTGTGGCGATCGCGATCGATCGGTTTTTAGTATCGATTGCTGCTGATATGCGAGAGTCCTTTGTGTGTGACTGGCGATCGATCTCCGCCTCAAGAGCGATCGAATTGTTGATTATAGTAGTTTGAGAGTTATCACTGCGGACGACTGAAATTGGCGCACTAGCTGTTTGATTGATAAACGATCTAAATGCCTGGAGTTTAGGAGATCGAGCGGTAATTTGGGGGATTGGAACGACGGTGTTAACTAGAGTGGAGTTCGGAATCGAAACAATTGGCTCGGTAGCCTGGAAGTTAGGATTGAAGATTGGTGTTGTGGTTGCTGTAGGCGACTGCGGCGGCAGATTTTTCGTGAGGATTCCTACTCTAGCAATTTTTTTGTGCTGCTTGGTTCGATCGGATGATAGCGCGACGATTGGTAGCTTGCTGACTTGGGGAACTGGCTGGATCGCTGTTGGGATTGCATCAGTTTCGACGGTGACTGTCAATGGGGTAATCGTCGGTAACGATTGTGGTGACAGTGGGAGATAGTTATTTTCAGATGCTATTGCTGGGGATGGTACTTTAGCCTCAACAGTAGAGATCGGTGCGATCGACGCACCCAGAATTAAGGTAGTTAGACAAGTCCAACGGTGTTGATTCATATCTATTCGGGGGAAACAATATTGAGTGATCTAAAACCGATCTGAATCAGGATTGAGGGATGAATCTCGATCTACCATGTCCTAGATTCCACCTAACGATTGCGACGACCTTGACGACGACCTTGACCACCGCCTAAAACTTCCATCCGGACAGTCCCAACGCCAGCACTAGTTAAACCAATTACTCTAGCAGCACCAATCGAAAGGTCGATCGCTCTTCCGCCGATAAATGGGCCGCGATCGTTGATGCGGACAACTACAGATTTTCCAGTAGTTGGACTAGTGACACGGACTCTCGTACCGAAAGGCAAAGTCCGGTGAGCGGCAGTCAAACCACCTGGTTGATATCTTTCACCATTAGCAGTGATCGAACTACCTTTATTGGCTCCGCCACCGTAAAAAGAAGCTTGTCCGACAGATTGAGCGATTAACTGTTTTGACTCGACTGAAACGTGAGATTGAATGGAGTTAACTGATGGTGTAGCAGATGCGGCTGTAGAGATTGTTAGCGTTACTACGAGAGCAGTTAGTCCAGTCAAAGTTTGATAATTCATATGCCTATTGTGAAACGTTTTTACCTTTGAGATTTAGCGGATATTGCCCATATATTCAGGGACAATTTACCAATGGCTAGCTCATACTTGTTCCGTGTTCACTTCGGTGTGAAGAACGTTTGGTCTACCATAACACGAAGTTTTCCTCAAAAAGATCGATTGATATCATTGACAAATCAGCTTTTATATGCAGCATAAAAGTGCCAATTTAGGGTGAAAAACCCAAGCGATCCCCACCAACTCCAGCTTTGAGCAGGGCAATCCCCACTATTTTTCAATCAGGAAAAATTATGTGTTACATCTATTAGCATATATTATTCAAATGTTTATTCTGTCAAAATTGGGTTGACAGGGTTATGAGATTAGAGATTTTTTTATTGAAATTTTATTAAATTGACTTTTATCGTCACTAAATACCTCAATCAAAGGACTAGAGCTGAGTGGTGTTATCGATCTGAGATAGATCTGTGTTCGGTTTTGCAACAAAATTACCTTCTCTGTGCCCTCTATCTTTTGATTCGAGTTAGCAATGACCTAATCATAAAGATATAGAGATAAGTGGATTTGCGGCGATCTTAGTAGTGCGGCGATTACCGCCGGGCACGGCTACGCCAAGGATCTAGTTTGCGGTGTGTAAAGCGATCGCTGTAAAATGCCTATGCCGATCGTCTACGGGGTCAGATATGGATTATCAACAAGCAGGTGTCGATGTTGTCGCGGGGAGGGCGTTTGTCGAAAACATCAAAAACCTCGTCCAAAGTACCCATCGTCCAGGAGTTTTAGGTGGTTTTGGTGGCTTTAGTGGCTGGTTTGAACTGCCATCTGGCTATCAACAGCCAGTACTAGTATCGGGCACAGATGGAGTGGGTACCAAGCTCAAAATCGCTCAAGAATTGGATAATCATGCTTCCATCGGCATCGATTTGGTGGCGATGTGCGTCAATGATATTCTGACGTGCGGTGCCGAACCGCTGTATTTCCTCGATTATTTGGCAACTGGCAAACTCAACTCGACTCAACTTACGCAGGTAGTAGCGGGAATTGCGGATGGTTGTCGCCAAGCTGGCTGCGCGCTCTTGGGTGGTGAGACTGCGGAGATGCCTGGATTTTATCAATTAGGTGAGTACGATCTGGCTGGCTTTACTGTGGGAATTGTCGAAAAAAGTAAGACGATCGATGGTTCGCAGATCCAGGTAGGTGATGTGGCGATCGGGTTAGCTAGTAGTGGTGTTCATAGTAATGGCTATAGTTTAGTGCGGAAGATTGTCAGCGATGGCGGCTATGCGTGGCAGGATACTCCCAGTCGCTTGGAAGGGAAAAATCTGGGGGACGTGTATCTAACTCCCACTCAAATATATGTCAAGCCGATTTTAGCGGCGATCGAGCAACAATTGCCCATTCATGGGATGGCACACATTACCGGCGGTGGCTTACCAGAAAACTTACCGCGTTGTCTGAGTACCAATCATTCGATTGAGATCGATCTCCATAGTTGGCAGATTCCTCCTGCGTTTCAATGGTTGGCTGAGGCGGGAAATGTCGCACCTATGGATATGTTTAATACCTTTAATATGGGTATCGGTTATGTCGTGATTGTGCCCTCCACGGCTGTAAGTGAGTCGATCGCCTTTTTTAAGTCACAACAGATTGAGGCGTATGCGATCGGGGTGGTAATTGCTGGCGATCGATCTTTGATTGGGATGCCTGAGTAAACTCACCTCTTAGTCTAGTCATAGACATTAGTAGGGGCAGGTTTCTGTTTGAGTTACGGCTAATTACCATTAACAATCGGACAAAACCTGCCCTCAACGATTAGCCTGGGGATTCATCCTCAGGCATTAAAGTTAATCGAGCCAGCTAATCCAAGCTGATGAATTCCGGCTCGATCTGGTCGAAATCTCGCCGGAATCATCAGTTCCACTCGATCGGCTCTACTCGTGAGTTGAATTTTGCTCCCTGAAGGTTGACGCATAATAGTTGACAGTTGAAGATCCCACTCAGCCAAGGCATGTTAATTTAATTGGGGATTTTGAATTAGTGGTAACTGAACATCGACGGGTGTTTCCCGCTTGCTATCGAAGTTGGCACTACTGAGTTGTTGTTGCAAGGATTGGTGGGGGTCGATCGTGATGCCCGATCCGGACGATGCGGGGGTAAATCGTTCCTGAGTCCACAATACCCAGCGACTACCAGGGGGGAGTGTTTCTACCTGTTGTGGTTGACTGGTGAGGCAAATTACTGGGGTTGGGGGCATTTGTGTCTGTGTGAGTTCGGCAATTTGAACTGCTGCTAGGGTTTCGAGGATCTGTTGGCTACCAGAAATTAGACCAGTTCCAGCCGTCCAGAGTTTGACGTGAAAACGTGCCGATCGAGCGGCATAGAAATAGAGTGTACAGGCAGCAATTACGGCTTGTTCAAAGTCTGATGCGTTCCAGTTTGCACCACTATCGAGATAAATTACCATGTCTTGTCCGCCGCGATCGATTTCCAGTTCCCGCACTTGAAACTCTCCATACCGGGCACTCGTACGCCAATGAATCAAGCGGATCGAATCGCCATAGCGGTAAGGACGCAGCGATCGAGTCATCCCCTCGTTGGCTGCTTCTAAATGGCGATTGGAATCTGGATCGATCGATCGATCCGCACTACCCATTCCGTCGATGAGAGGACATCGATCTAATTTGAGGACTTGTGGATATACATAAGCGATCGCTGGGACTTGACGATATCGCTGACACCAAAATAACCCGATCGGCGCACCACTTCGCAGGGCTACTTTCGCCCACTGATAGACTCCACGCTGCTCGGTAGCCAGGCGATACACCCATCGATACTTATTTTGAGCCAATACTTGCTCTACACTGGTTACAGGCGGATTTAGTCGGTTCAATGTTGTCAAATCTTGAACTTGAAATAAAGTTTGCGCCTGATGGGTAGGATTGTGGATAGTCAGGGCAATCTCTAATTCTGTGCCAGCAGTAACTGGTAAGATTGGTTCGCGAGTAACTGTCAGAGCTTGGATCGATCGAGCGGGCAAAATTGCCGACACCCCAAGTAATGCGACTCCCACGCCACTCAATACATATAGCCAGCCAGCCATCGTATTAGTCGCTGCACCAAAGAAGCAAATCGTCAGGATTGCTAACAACCACCCAGCATAGGCGGGAGCTACCCAGTTAGTTTCCAGCCATTTAGTCGGACGGTTGAGCATGGGGATTTAGATTTAGAGATCGAGAGCGAGTCATTGATATTAGTTAGAGTACCCACTAATCATCGTTGGGATCGCCGTCTGGTACAGAATCGATCCCAACCCACACAAACACGGTAAGATTTCTATGTGCTCTCCGGATAATTTGAATTTACTCACAGCTTGCACCAATACATCAGCATCAAAAGCTGTGTCAGAATTACCACAACTGTACTGGGCGGGGAACCCGCCCAGACAACTGTCAACCGCGTTAAGTATTCATGGCGATCCAACTTTATCAAAGTGTTTCAGCTTACTATCATCGAACAGCAGTAATCATCTTACTGGCTGGCTTTCTAGTCAGATTATTTATCTCAATCTGGCTCAATGCCGGATTTGATGAAGCATATTATTATCTCTACACTCTTCATCCCGATTGGAGTTATTTCGATCATCCGCCACTGGTAGCATTTACTACAGGTATTGGTGTGTGGTTGACGGGACAAGTATCTCAGTTCACGATTCGGATCGGGACACTACTACTCTACACTGGCTCGTTAATCTTCCTCTATCTAGCCGCGCTGAGATTATACACGCTCCAAATTGCCATTAATACGCTGGCGATCGCTTCGGCAATTCCCATCTTTCAACTTGCCTTCGGCGTCTTAAATCTTCCCGACACACCACTATTATTTTTTTGGGCAGTATCATTGTGGTTAGCCACCCGAGAATTTTTTGATTATCGTGTCTATCGACCGAGTTTTCGATTGACATTGCTCTGTCTGACTGTCGGATTAGCTTGTTTAGGTAAATATCATGGATTTATTTTAGGCTTAGGTTTATTTGGTTTTTGTCTATTTAGTCCTAATTATCGTTGCGCTCTCAAATCCAAATGGTTCTTAATTGGTATCCCGATTTTCTTATTGACCATCTCGCCAGTACTATACTGGAATATCATTCATGATTGGGTATCTTTTCGCTTTCAATCAGAACGCGCTGTGCCCAATAGTAGTTATCAGATCGATCGAGTAGTAGTCACTCTTTTGGTAGAGATGCTTTATCTATTCCCCACTTTTGGCTTGCCATTATTATGGACAGTCATCCGCACTACCGTTCACCAAATTAGAAATATTAAATGGCAATATCCAAGTCGTAGCAGATTTAGTAATGAGTGGGATTCAGAAAAAAGAGCTTTACTATTATGGCTCTCATTACCTTTAATCTTGGGATTTACACTCATCTCTGGCTATCAACAAATTCTACCTGCTTGGAAAATGCCTGGATATTGGTCGGCAATCATGTTACTTGCCGAACGGATATCAATTGGCCGTCGATCAGCTGATTCTCGTGTCCCTGATCGGTGGTTTTTTGGATCGGTTGGGGTAATTCTGGTCTTATTCTCGATCGCGCTATCTCATATTGCGCTCGGGACATTTCAAACCTCTGGCAAGCCTTCAATATTTGGAGTATTACCACTAGAAATAAAAACTGATAATTCTACCCAAATCTTTGACATCCAACAGCTTCGCCAAGGATTTATCGGTAATAGTCAGTTAAATTTAGCCTTGAAAAAAGCAGATTTTGTCTTCACCAATCGGTACATTTTAGGCGGACAGATCGGCATGGCGATCGAACCAATCTTTCATAAACCGTTAACTTGTTTCGATCCCGATCCGCGTGGCTTTGCCTTTTGGTCGAAACCACAACAGTGGGTAGGTCAAAATGCTATTTATCTAGGTAGCAAAACCTTTGATGTCGATTTAGATGCCCAACAACGCTATCCTAGCTATTTTAAGAAATTAACGAAATTAGGTGAAATTCCGATTTTCCGTGGTGGGGAAATAGTTCAAACATTTAGCGTTTATCAAGCCCAAAAGATGTTGAGACCTTTTCCCCGTCCGTATGGAAATTAAAATCTTAAATGGAGATTCTAGCGATCGATCTTGGCATCAATCTCGATCGCTAAGATCTGATGACTCATATCTTGCACTCGATCTGATATTTTAGATCGAGCGCACTTATTTAAACTTTGACATTTACCTGTATTTTTGGCTGCACGAAATAATCACCTCGATCGTCAACGCCGATTTGTCCTAAAGATTCATCACCTGTAATCAATCTCGCCCCACGTTTGCGGGTGAAATAACTCCACGTCCATTGAATAAATACCACCAATTTACTATCAAATTCAATCAGATAATAAATGTGGACAAATACCCAGATTAACCAGGCAAAGAAGCCAGACATTTTCACTTTACCAAAATCGGCTACCGCTGAATGTCTGCCAATTACTGATAAGCTTCCAGCATCATAATACTCAAAAGCTGGCAAACTTTCGCCTCCAAGTCGCTTGACGATCGAGTCAGCAACATACTTACCTTCTTGAGTCGCTACAGGTGCTACTCCTGCTAGAGGTTTCCCGTCGGGCTTGGTGAAGTTAGCCAAATCGCCAATGACAAAAACCTGCGGATACCCCTTGATGCTCAAGTCAGACTCAACCATGACTCTCCCGACTCGATCGAGTTCGACTCCGGTATGTGCTGCTAAAATCTTACCCATCGCCGAAGCTTTTACCCCCGCCGCCCATAACACAGTTCGGGCTGCTACCCGCTCGATATTCTCGCCCTGACGGATGGTAACAACGTTATCCTCTATATTTATCACTAGTGCCTTTGTCTGCACCTTCACGCCCAATTTAACCAAGGATGCTTCTGCTTTTACAGACAGTTCGGGCGGGTAGGGTGGTAAGACGCGATCCATCCCTTCGACCAGGATTACCTTGGCTTCGGACGTATCGATATTGCGGAAATCTTTTTTAAGGGTACTATAAGCCAATTCAGCGATCGCCCCAGCTAATTCTACTCCAGTT
>Ga0209491_10010167_pt1 | contig 11357 bp, 14 predicted proteins | sample BON02_FD_187213 | JGI IMG/M metagenome (GOLD analysis project Ga0209491, IMG submission 187213) | Freshwater microbial communities from Lake Bonney liftoff mats and glacier meltwater in Antarctica - BON-02 (SPAdes) (version 2) | ecosystem: Environmental > Aquatic > Freshwater > Ice > Glacier...
CCCCAAAACTCGGCCGCCTCCTGAACCAATGCGCGCCAATCGCCGCGTACACATCAGGCAAGTCATCGGGATGAAAAATCTCCGCCAACAACAAAATAGGCAACACCGCAAAGCTCTCCACCTTCCCCTCCACCTCCTCCCGTGTCATAAACGTCGCCGCGAACCTCTCATCCGTATACACAAACAACTCATCCTGGATATACATAAACCCACACAACATCGACACCCCATCATCCATCTTCCTCAAATCATCCGGCAAGCACCACGGACCCATCCCCTCCTTCGACCCCGGGTGCGACAAAGCCTGAGCTTGCTGCGCCGCCTGGCTCTTGCTCCTCGTGGCAGGGCTACACGAAATGGGGCCCGAGCCCGTGGGGGCCGGCCCAACCACTTCTTGGAGCTGGTCGCAGATGCCAAAGGTCATGTCCACCCCCGAGGCGAGGACGGAGGAGGTCTTGGTCCACAGGTTCCTGTGAGGAAGGAAGAGGGGGGGAGGGAGGGAGGGAGGGAGCAAGTGTGAGTAATGGAGTAGAGGGAGGAGGACTAGACGGACAAACCAAACACCCCAAACAACCAACCCTTACACACTAATGATGACAACAACAACCACCACGAAGACATACCTGAGCATAATACACTTGGACGTATCCAGCTCATTATCATGCCAAGCCTTCAAAAGCGCCTCCTTGCAATGCCGCGCCGCCTCAAAAAAGAATCGACAGTGCCACGGGTCCCTTGGCGGGGACCTCTGAGCAGCAGCAGCAGCCGCCAGCTCCTGTTCTTGTTGTAGCAGCCCGTTGCCGGACAAGGAGCGAGAGAGAGAGGAAGCGGTGGAGGACGCGGCGGAGGTGGTTGCACTGCTGCTGGTGCTGTGCTGCGTGTTGTTGAGTGCCGAACGGACATCACCCCGAGAGCCACCATGACGGGAGCTGCTCAAGGCGAGGGAAGAGGAGGAGAGGGAACCACGGCTGCTCTTGCTACCTGGGGGGCGGCCAGGCCCGCGGATTTGAGGCACGCACTTGATGCCCCGGGAGGTGCATATTTGGCAGGGGTTGCGGCGGTTGCAGCGTTTCTGAAAAGGGGAGGGAGGAAGAGGAGGGAGGGAGGGAGGGAGGGATGCGTTAGTTATGTTGGAATTAGATAAGCAGCAGAATGGCTTCTGTGTGCTAATGAGGGTGGAAGGGAGGAGCGGGAGGACGCGGGTCAGGGGTTGAGGGTGGCTTGAGGTATGCCAAATACACGAAAGAATATCACAAGCGTGTGGAAAGGCTCGTGAAGAATGGTTATGCATGGTTTACATAAGGGTCGGGGGTGGGGGCCGAGTGGGGAATAATGTGCGGACACCGACGGGAAAATAGGCATGAGACATAGCCCGGGGCAAATATTGGACAAAACACAAGAACAAGTCCATGCATACCCTCACCACAAACATCACAGCATGTGCGGCGTGGCATGCCTCTGGACATAACCACCTTCCCTCCCTTCCTCCCGCCCTTCCTTACCTTGGACCGCTTGCAAGCCTCGCAGCTGTGCTCCATGTAACGGGGGTCGCCCTTGTGCGCGGCGTAGTCGTCGTAATGCCCACTCGAGTCAATGAGCGAGTCGTGCCCTGAGGCATCCATCATGCTGTGGCCCGAGGCATCGATCATCGAGTGCCCCGAAGCGTCGACATGGTGGTAGCTCCCGTCAATGTGAGAGCTCGCGTCCACCGCCGTGTGATACGAGGCGTCCTCCTCCTTCACGTGCCAGTCCATCCCCCCGCCCCCATGGGTGCTCCCATGGTTGCTGTGGTTGGTGTGATGAACCCCACCACCGTGACCGTGGCCGTTCTGAGGGGTGGGCATCAACAAACCCGCTCCCCCGTGCTGCGATTGTTGGCCCCCCTGCTGCTGCTGGTGCCCATGGCCGTGCCCGTTGGCCTGCCCTTGCGAGTGCCCCCCGCCACCACCGCTGCCGAAGGAATCCTGCTCCGCCCCATAAGGCAGGTCAAAGATGCGGTCCAACTCATTGAAATGGTCTGTATCCATCTCGTCCTCAGTGCCACTGCCTGTGGCGTGCTGGCTTAGGGCCACCACGCTCTGAGCATCCTCGTCGTAAAGTGCACTCCCAATCGCCCTCAATGAGGGTCGCGGCTGGCCCAAAAAGGTCGTCATGCCGGCTGCCGTGCTGGTGCTGGTGCTGGTGTTGCGTGTGCTTGTGTGTGTGTTGCTAGAAGGCGCTCCACGCCCGGCCCCGGAGACGCGAGACGTGGGCTTGTTGGCTGCTCCACTCGTTGCAAGCAGCAGCGCCCACCAAGCAAGATATCTAGGCAATGTCGCGGCCCTGCAAGACTGTGTATGGGTGTGGTGGTGTTGGACATTAGCGGGGGCGTGAACGCGGGCGGGACAACACAGGCAACGTGGTGCTGACCAAGGCAGTAGGCCAAAACAAAAACCAAGGCAGGACTTGGACGGCGTGGCCGTCTTGAAGACGTCGACGACGCATCAAGAGCACTCAAGGAGACAGACAGGTTTCTCAACAAACATGGGTGTTCCCTCTTGTCACGCCTCTCCTGCACACCCTTTCATAGAGTGCTCGCCTGGTCAAATCACTGGGGCGTTTTCCATTGCGGCGATTAATCACATGCTTGGGTGAATACGTGTTGGGTAGAATGGGGCGGGGCCTAATCGTCCAGACGTCGATGGGAGTGGAAGTCCCACTCCACCCCACTTTGCAATCCTCGGAGGACGGCCAGAGCAGGGCCGTTGTTTGCCAGTCCTGGCGGCAGGACGTCAAAGGGAAGCGACAAGGAAGAATGCTCGCGGACGGCATTCGCGACGGCATGATGCAATCAAAGCCAGCGTGTGAGACGGTTTGGATTGGTAATGTAATGATTTGACAAGGCGTAGGACTCATTCTGTCCTTCCTACCACCCCTTTCAAATCAGGCGCTGCACACGAACGGGTGGGAGAGCACGGCGTTATTCATCATCATCACCATCATCATCGCTGCCTTCATCTGCCTCCTCTGCCCCACTCCTCCTACGCCCAGGTCCTTCTCCTATCAGTGCTCCTCCCCATCGCATGTGCCTAGGCTAGACCCGCGCGCCCCGTCCTCTTCTCCACCTACCGCCCATCATCCCCACCCCTGCCTGGTTCTTCTCTGTGCCGTCGCGCGTTTAAATCCCAGGGGAAATGCTGCCGCCCGAGTCCATGAAATGGGTTGCCCTCGTCCTGCTGGTCGTGCAAAATACGGCCTTGGTCTTGCTCATGCGCTCCTCCTTGACCACGCCGGGCGAGCACTACATCGTCACCACCGCCGTGGCCTGCATGGAGGTGAGTTTCGGCAGGTGAAGGGGAGACGCCCGTTGCAACGCGCCGCAATGTAGACTACTTGTATCGTGCTCAAACTAATGTGTTCTATCATTCATTCACCTACAACCAACCACACAGTGCGTAAAGGTCGTCACGTGCTTGGTCGTGGAAGGATGGGTAAGTCTTGTTTCTGTGTCCCTTTCTCTTGTTCTTTCCCTTTATAGTTTCTGCGCCCCCGTCCTTCTGTCAAACCAACCCACTCCTTCGTTCTCCCATCCTCAAAACACGTCCTCCATCATTACATCTCCTCTAGCCCACCCTCCCTCCCTCACTCCATCCCCATCAAAAACAGAATTTCAAACGTCTCCCCGACTTCCTCGCCCACCTCCGCCGCGAAATCCTCAAGCCCCGCGAGCTCCTCCTCCTCTCCGTCCCCTCCCTCCTCTACACCCTGCAAAACAACCTCCTCTACATCGCCCTGGCCAATCTCGACGCCGCCATCTACCAAGTCTGCTACCAGCTCAAAATCCTGACCACCGCCCTTTTCTCCGTGCTCCTTCTCAAGCGCGCCCTGAGCCGCATCAAATGGATCTCCCTTATCATCCTCACCGTGGGCGTCTCACTCACGGAGCTCGACGCACATAAAGTAAAGCCTTCTTCCTCCTCCTCCAACGATCAGTCCCCCACCCTAGGTTTCCTGTGCGTGCTCATGGCCTGTCTCACCTCGGGATTTGCTGGGGTGTGGTTCGAAAAGATTTTAAAGGGCGTCGGCAGTCGTACTCCTCCCCCCCTATCCGGCAAGGCCGCTGCTGCTGCTGCTGATGACGGTGTAGCAGGAGGAGGCACCTCCTCGTCCTCTTCCTTGCTAGTCGGCCCCGGGCCCGCCATCCGTCGTCTCTCCACCACCACCTCCTCCACCACCGTTCCCTCCACCCCCTCCTCCTCCTCCTCTACCCCTTCCTCCTCCTCCTCCTCTTCAACCTCTGATGCTACTGCTGCTGCGGCCAAGAGCATGTGGATCCGCAACATCCAAATGGGGGCTACCTCCGTGGCAATGGCCCTCCTCGCCGTCTACAGTAAAGACGGGGCCGTCGTCGCCGAGAAAGGGTTCTTCTACGGGTACAATCGAGCAGTGATTGGCGTCATCCTCTTGCAAGCCTTAGGAGGGTTGGTCGTCGCCCTCGTAGTAGTCCACGCAGATAACATCATGAAAGGCTTCGGCTCGTCAATCTCCATCGTTTTATCGTGTACCCTGGAATGGCTCTTTTGGGACTTTCAACCCTCCTTGCGCTTTGTCCTGGGGGCGGGCCTGGTTAATGTTGCCCTGTATGTCTATCAAAGCGAGGGACTGCCACGCTTTTTGGGGGGCCCGGGGAGCAGTAGTAGTAGTGGTGGAGGAAGTGGGGTAGGAGGAGGAGGGGAGAAGGAGGGGAAAATAGGGACGGGAGGCGTGACTGCGCTGCTGGGGGGGCTGGTGGGGGGAGGAGGGGCGGGCGGCAACAGTAGCAGCAGCAGCAGCGGTGGTGGCTCGACTTCCTCTGGAGGAGGGATTTTGCCGTTTGTTCACATTCCTAAGTCACACGCTCGGGACGTGAAAGGTTGGTTTGGTTCTGGGAGTGCTCGCAAGGCCGCCTTGTCGCCACCAGCTGCCTCTGCGCCTGCGGCGTCTGCGTTGTACTTGCCCTTCAAAAATGGGTTCGACAGCCCTTCCTCCCCCTCCTCCTCGCCCGCGGGAGGGACGGCGGAGTGGAGGCAACCATATGCCAGCAGCAATAGTGGTAGTGGGGAGGGAGGGAGGAGGGGTAAAGGGATTGGTGTAGAGTAGCAGCAGCTGCAGCAGCAGCAGCAGCAGCAGTCAAAAGTCAGTATACTGGAAATAGTAGTAGTTTGGGTGTGGAAACAGTGGAGGAGTGCAAATTTAGAAGAGTGAGAGAGTGAGAGAGGGGTTGATGAGAATGCATGCACACAAATCCAGACTTATATTTGTTTTGCTATTTTTCATTTGTATACATGTCAACTGTGAACGAAAAGGGCCAAAGATCAAATGGAGAGAGCGACAGCGCGCCAAAGTATAAAAACAAAAAGCACAACGCCGCTGGCATACGCTCCTTGAATAGATTAGACAACGGCAGCAACAACAACAACCAAAAACAGTCAGTCAGTTAGTCAGGCGTTGACTCCCAATGCGCGCGCAGGAGCGTCGCTACCCAGCCCCACCAACCAATGTCACATATGAAAAGAATGAAATTGAAATCAACACCGGCAGCATTTACGACGGAAGTCTGCATCTATTAAATCGCTTCCTTTTCTAGACAGCTACCCCTTCTTGGCCTTGTGCTTGCCCTTGCCTTTCCGTGAACGCGTAGGCGATTCACCGGCCCCAGACCCATCCAACCCTTCCTCCCCCACCTTCTCCGTGATGGTCAGCCCTACCAACCGCTTGATCTTGCCCAGCTCCGCTTGTCGCCGTGTCGTGTACTTGGCCGTCTTGCGGTCGTCCGTGACCCGCAACGAGAGCTTGGCGTCGCAGTGCCGATACTTGAGCACCAGCCGTGTCTTCTCCCCACTCCGGGCAAACAGGTCCGCCACGTGCTCCTGCAGAATTTCCACCGTGGCTGCCTTGGTCGTGTTGCCCTTCTTGCCCTTGCCCGTCATGGTGGCTCGCGTTTGCAGGGTGTGGCAAACAAGGGCTCCGCGCGCCTGCCTGTGATGATGGGGGTAGCGAAGGAGGGGAGGGGGAGGCGTGAGGCAGGCAGATTTGTGATGGCCGCAGTCGATTAATCGAGAAAGCAAGCTGGCAGACATGGAGAGCACCATGTCTCGCTTGTCCTTGGGCAGGTGGTGGGGCGTGTCTGTGCGTTCTTGGTGCAAAAGGTGGTCACTGTGTGGCTTGCCATGTAGCTATTGCATTAGCCTTCCTCCCATGCCTTCGGCCTCTATCGCCTCTACTTACGCAGCACTCGCACTCACTCAGACGCCCCCACCACCATCCACACAGGGACTGAGAAAACTACATTGTCGCCAGGACAAGGCCGTCGGGCAGGGCGCGGCGTTCGAGGTAACTGTAGCTACAGAAAGGACACACAGCGGCAACGAGGTGGTCGGACACAGAGGAGGTCAGCAATGATGAGGCTGGCGGGCCAAGGCACAAGGGTCCTGTCAAGACGGCGGCCACCACCATCAACAGCAGCTGCGCCAAGAGCAGAAGCACGGCGGCAATGCGCACCAGCACTTGCGGCAACATGTTCTCCTTCACTCCACGGCTCTCGACCCCACCACCTCGCAACAGCCTTTGCCCTGCTACCGTCCCACCGAGCCTTTAGCGCCTCCTCCTCCTCCTCCTCCTCTGCACCCGACACCCACCTCCCATCTGTACCACCATCATCGCTTTTAGAAGATCCCACCACATGGCACGCCTGGATTTATGACTCCATCCCCGTGCAGGGTATGCAAGGCCTCCTCGAAACAATGCAGGACACCACGGGCCTACCCTGGTGGGCGTCCATCGTCGTCTCCACCCTGGCCTTCCGCGTAGCTTTGCTCCCTATCGTGCGGTATCAAGCACATGCCCTCAGTCGTCTAGCCAAGGCGGGGCCATTGCTCATGGTGTTGAATCAAGCTATTTCCAAGCGTCTCGACGGGATTCGACCGGGGGACGTCAAGGCAACGACTGCAGCCTGCAAAACCTATGCTTCTGGAGTGAATGCCGCGCTCAAGGTGCACCACGTCGGGTTGCTCGCCGCCGTAGCCTCGCCTTTGGTCCAACTGCCAGTGTTTATCACCTTTGCTTTGGCGAATCGTCGGATGATTGACACCCATGTCCCGGGGCTAGAAACCGGAGGCCTGGCGTGGTTTGAAGACCTGACCGAAGCCGACCCCCTCCTCATCCTCCCCGCGCTCTGCCTGGGTTCCACCTACATGAACTTGGAGTTGGGTTTTGCCCGCTTGCATGAGTCGCAGACGATTTTGCGGTTCTTGAAGGACAACTTGCAGTTGCTGCTCATTTTGGGGGCTCCTGTCTCGTCGACCCTCCCGGCGGGTGTCTTTGTGTACTGGTTCACTTCCAGCATGTATGGTCATGCCCAGCATTTTGCCTTGCGCAACGCAAGTGTCCGTGATGTGTTGGGTTTTCCCCCCATGCCGGTACTACCAGCAGCAGGAGGTGGGAATGCTGCTGTCAGTGCGAAGGAGGAGGAGAGGCCGTCTCTGCCCCCTCTCTCGGCGTCGCCGTCGTCGTTAGGAAGGGGAGGCGGGGCGGCCTTGGTGGACCCCCGGCTCTTGTCCCAAGCGCTGCAGGCCATCGAGAAGGTCGAAATCAGGCGGGCCGCTCGTCTGAAGCAGAACAGCAGCGACCGCGAGTCGGAAGGGAGGGAGGGCGAAGGGAAAGGACAGAAAAAGAGCGGCCCGGTGTTCTCGACTTACCCCACTACCAAGAAAGGGAATTGAAATTACACGAGCGACAGCGCTGCACAACAAAGAGCTGAAATTCTGGAACGAATAACGAAGAGTCTCTCTTGTCTATGCCTTTACTGCTGTTTACTTTACCTCAGAAAAGGGAAAACCAACCTCCCCATCCTTTGCTCATGGGCCTTCAATCGTCATTCCCGCCGCGCTCTGCCCTTTGCCCAACTCTTCGTCTCACACACCCCACCCCACCACACCACAACCACACAGGAGCTTGACGACGACAAGGGGAATATGCTGCTGCCGAAACCCCGCCTCCTCTGAGCCTTGCCGGACCCTTGCTTGCCCTCCGTCATCTCAAACGCACAACATTCTGCCCAGACAGACAGGAGCAACATGCTGCCACAACTCCCCTCCCCAGCCCTGGACGAGGAGCCCTTGTTGCGGCGGCCGCTATTGGTGCAGCAACAGGACGATGACGCTCCCGCACGCGGCAACACAAACAAGCCTGCGTTGCGGCGGCCGCGTCAATACACCCACTACAGCAGCTCCTCCCGTTCCATCCTTATCCGCTTGTCGAATGACCGCCTAGTCAAAGTGACACAAGGAGACGAAGACGAGGACGACAGCGACGACGACGATGCCGACGATGGAGGCAAGGGCAGGGAAGGCCGCCTACAGACCAGCGTGCTCCAATTTGGGGCATGCGGACTGCGGGTGTGTGGGCACAACGTCTGGTGGGGTGGCCTGAGCACAGCAACCAAGCTGATTTGGGCCTACTATTTCTTCAATTGGACCATCATCTTCCTCGCCCTTGCCGTATGTAAGTCGACTCAACATAAGGAAGGGTAAATCGCGGCCTCCTAGCCCACTCACCTCCCTCTCACTCTCCCTCCCTATTCCCTTGCAGGTACGTTGATTTCTATCGTGTACGAGGCCTTGGAAACTGGGGATAGCTTGGGGCAAGCTGCCGTTGTCATTGGACTCCTGCCAGTGATTACGCTGCTGTGGCTCTTCTTTAGCTTTGTGTATTGTGTTTTGTTTTGGGGCGTGTGGGATGATTTCTACGATTTAGAAGCTTCACTCGTGGCCGTGAGACGGAAATTGCGGAGCTCGCTTGCCAGAAGTACCTTGACAGCCCTCGTCACCTTCTGCATCAACGGACCAGTCCTCTTCAGCCTGGCTGTCTTTTGTGTGCAACTGAAGAAGACGGCCAGCGACTTGCTTTGGAGAACGCAGTTCTTTTTGAGTTTTGCGTGTAATGTCGCTCTGGTCTTCCTCTTTTTCGCTGGGGCTTTGCTTGGACAGGACCACTCCATTCTCAGACGAGCAAAGAGGCGCAAGTCGGCCGCTGCCGAGGCAGAAGGCTTGCCCACCAGCCCTTCCTTCCCTCCTCTTGCAGCTGGAGCGGGGTGCCTGGCACGGTGTCGGCACACGCTCGGGCTGATTGTGCACAGCCTGCTTCATAGCGAGGCCAGCCAAGCCATCAGAATTTATATGCGATCGACCATTCAAGCTGGTGGTGCTCTTCGCAGCAGTGCCTCGCCTTGGGGTCGTTATGCAGCGCAGTCTTTCTTGCCTCGGCCAGTGGATTTGGACGGCTCTACCATCAACCCTTTAGAGGAGGACGCGCGTGACGACAACGACGACGACGACGGCAGAAGCAGCGGCGAAGCCAAGATGGAGCACGGCAGGAAGGACGGCAATGACGAGGACGAGGACGAGGAACGCCTCGAGCAACGACAGTCACACCAACGGCGGCGGCGCCAGCTGGCAAGCCAAGGAGTCAAACCCTGGCCCACGCCGTGGCACATAGGCTGGTACAGTCTGCACTGGTGGAGTGGGATAACCGGCCGGCGCCTAGATGAAAGCCCCTACTTCCCGCTCCTTGTGACCTTACCCTGGACACTCCTCCTCCTAACCACTCTCGTCCTTCTCGCGTATACAGCGCTGTCCGTCCGGGCATACGTCCTCTTTGGCTTCATCATCTCGTACTACATGGCAGTGCCTCTCCTCCACGCCATCTGCGCCCGACTCGTCGTCATCTACTGCAGTCCCGTCGGTCTCTTAGCCCTGGACGTGGCACTTACCCTCCTCCTGGTCGCGGGCTTCTTGCTCTGCCTCTCCCTAGCATCGTACTACTTGGGCGTAGCCGTGATTGTGGTCATCCTCCTATCTAATGGCCTAGTCCTCCTTGCTCACGTTCCCGCCATACGTGACAGACAGCTTCCTCCCCCCCGCACACACGAAGAAGGCCTCGCCTTTCACACTAAGGCCCGCACACACACCATCATCACCACGGCACGCAAGTGGGGATTTGCCTCCATCCTCTTCCTCCTCGTCTTGGTCCTGTCCTTACGGACGGTCCCGGAAAATTACCAACAGGCCCACGCGGCCTACAGCGCCGCTCGAGACCACGCTCGAAACCCACTGCTTAAACCATCACACCTCTCCCCATCCTCCTCGCCTGGCGATGCCGCATCAGCAGCAGCAGAAGCAGCAGTAGATACCGCGCAAGCTCCGCAGCCGTACGCATTTTGTTTGCAGACATTTTCGAGAGATCGATTGACTGTTTTGGACCTGGCGCATGTTAGTAATGCTGCCTACATGGATTCAGCCGAGTTGCAGAGTTACCTGGTCGAGAACGTGCCGAGGCATCGCTTTACCAATATCTCATTGGTGGATTTGGGGCAGTATGGTCCGGTGACATATTTGTTTGATCTGCCCCATAGCAAGGTGTTGCTGTGGGGAATTAGGGGGACAGACGCGCTGTTTGATTTATTTCAGGACTTGGATGCTTACTCCGAAGCGATTTTGATTCAACTATGCACGTCTTTGTTTCCTTTGTATGCCAGCCCGATCTTTCAACCTCTGCTGAATAAATTTGTGGGAACTAGCTATCATTTGGTGGAGACGCTGGCCACGCTGAAGGACGTCTTGTTAAATAGGCAGCAGGGCAGTCAGATGGAAATCACCAACAAGGGAAAACCGGGAACAAGGCCGGGGCAGGGCGAGGCGGCGGCGGGGATGCGGTATTACTACGATGCCCTCGGTGCGTGACTTTGGGCGGCAGAAGGGTGGGAATGGAATGATCCTTTGATTCGTCGCTTCTTATTTAATTTATTTGATTCATCGTCTTATCTATCTCACTATTCTTCTCTCTCTAACCACCTCTCACCACACCCTTCCTCCTCTCCCATCCCACCAGCCATTTACATCACCAGCACCATCCTCACCGATCCCTACTACCAAGGCTACGAGCTCCTCTTCACGGGCCACAGTCTCGGGGGCGGGGTCGCTCAAATCGTCGCCTCCCGCTTGAAATGCGTGGCGGTCGTATTTTCTGCCCCGGGTGTCGTCCTGTCACGACGAAAATTCAAAATTTCCTTAGATGATATCGATGCATTCAATGTTAATGTGTGGGCGGTGGGGGATTTGGTGCCTCTTATTGACCAGCAGAGCATCAAGGCCCAGACAATCAGGTGTTCGCCCGAGAGGATGAGTTATCACTGTCATTCGATTTTGCACACCATTGATGAAATAGAGGGGAGTTGCGGGGATGGGGGGGAGGGGAGGGAGGGAGGGAGGGAGGGCGGGAAAGAGAAGGAGGGTGGATTCAAAGCGTAAATCAAGACGAGAAAAGACTGCGCTGTGTGTTAT
>Ga0209491_10010174_pt1 | contig 11354 bp, 8 predicted proteins | sample BON02_FD_187213 | JGI IMG/M metagenome (GOLD analysis project Ga0209491, IMG submission 187213) | Freshwater microbial communities from Lake Bonney liftoff mats and glacier meltwater in Antarctica - BON-02 (SPAdes) (version 2) | ecosystem: Environmental > Aquatic > Freshwater > Ice > Glacier...
TAAGCTCTGTTTAAACGTGAAAGGGTTTGCACAGCTTGAACATCTCTCAGTTTCTTGTCCACATACATGGTATGCAAAAGTGGTTGGTCAAAACCAGTTTGGTATTTATTGGCTACAATTAAAAAACGATATTGCTTTTTCTTGAAGTTTTTGGGAATGTCGGTTTTAAAGCTTTCAAAATTATTCATTCCTATTTCGTCAAACTCAACGCTTTTGTATTCTTTCTTTCCCGAAAATGCTACAATAGCTTTCCACGGAGATTTAATTTCTTTCAGGTATTCGTCAAAGGCCTGTTTGTATTTGATGGCTGCAATAATACTTTTGGTAACAATCATTGCTTTTGCTTCGCCATTTATCAAGTGTTTTACATCACGGTGAAAATGGTCAATCATTATTTTGGCTTTCTCGGCAATGGCAAATTCGTGTCCTTCCACATAAGCCCGTAATTTCTTTTGTGCTTGTTTGGTATCGAACTCGGGATTTTCTTCTACTGATTTTATGAGTTTGTAAAATGAACTGTAAGTCGTGTAATTCTGCAACACATCCAAGATAAATTCCTCTTCAATGGCTTGCTTCATCGAATACAAATGGAAAGCATCAAAAGCCGTTTTCTCTTCTAAGTCTTTGATGTATGTTCTTGGAACGCCAAATGTTTCTAGGGTTTTGTTTTTAGGCGTGGCAGTAAACGCAAAGTAAGAACCGTTTTTAATCATCTTGCGGCTTTCAACCAAGGCGTTGATTTTATCTTCCAACGTTGGTTCTTCCTCATCTTCTACTTCTTCGCCTTTGTCAGCAAGCACGGCATTCATTTTTGCCGATGTTTCACCGCTTTGGCTGCTGTGTGCTTCGTCTATGATAATGGCAAACTTAACACTGCCCAAGTCCTCCATTTCTTTCAGCAAATGTGGAAAGGTTTGGATGGTGCAAATAATTACTTTCTTCTTGTTGGCAATGGCTTCTCGAAGGTTAGTTGTCTTACTTGCTCCATCGCTTGTAATGGCTGCAACAATTCCAATAGTTGGGGAGAACTGCTTTATTTCATCGCTTAATTGTTTGTCTAGAACAGTTCTATCTGTAATGACAATTACCGAATCAAAAATATTGGTCGTGCCTGTTTTGTCAAATAAGCCGTGCAACTGATGCGAAAGCCAAGCTATGGATTTTGATTTGCCCGAACCTGCCGAATGTTGAATTAAATATTTTTGCCCGATGCCGTTTTCTTTGGCGTGTGCCAATAGTTGTTTGACCGATGTAAGCTGATGATAACGGGGGAAAATCATTTTCTTTTTCTTCTTACCCGTGTCCTCGTCTGTTTCTTCAATCACCTGTGCAAATTTGTCAATGATATTTGCCAATGAGTCTTTACGCAATACCCCTTCCCACAAGTAATGTGTTTTTAGTCCTTTGTAATTAATGGGATTACCAGCACCAAAAGGCGGTATGGCTTTGCCATCGTTCAGCCCTTTGTTGAATGGAATAAAAAATGATGCTTTGCCTTTGAGATCCGAACACATAAAAACCTGCTCGGTATCGGCTGCAAAATGCACCATACAGCGGGCAAATGACATGAGCTTATCTTTGGGACTTCTGTCGTTTTGGTATTGTCGAATACCATTTTGCACATACTGGCCGCTTAGCGGATTTTTTAGCTCACAAGTCATTACGGGAATGCCGTTTAGAAACACGGTTAAGTCCAAACGATTTTTGTTCGTGGGGTCACTGCTGTACACCAACTCTTGCGTTACCGAAAACAGATTCGCCGCGTATCGGGCAGCATCTCTTGCGTTGTAATTTGATGATGGTTTGCGGTAAAATAAGGCCACTGTTTTATCAAAATGCTTTACCCCTTTGCGAAGCACTTCTATTACACCAAGTTCTTTAATCTTTTCATCTAAACGAACTAAGAAACTGCGTTCGCCTTTTTTCTGAATCATTTCAAAGCTGTCTTTTTGCGTGGCTTCTATAAACGCAAATACTTGTTTGGTATTGATGCAAAACTCACGGTCAAATTCTGTTGGGCTAGTTTCAATGTACTGATGTTCCGTTACCAAATATTTGGTAATGAATTTTTGAAGTCCTCTTTCTGATGTATCGGTAAACTGCATACTTTTATTCTTGGTTATCGTTACGTAACTGCTTTTCTATCAATGCTCTCAACTCTTCTCTGTTGGGTAAATACAACTGATATTTGCTTACAAATAGTTGAGAAGAAATATTGTGCATAGCATACTGTACTAGCAAATCGTCTTTCTCTTTTGCCAACACAATGCCAATGGGCGGATTATCTCCAGCGGTACTTTCTTCATTTTCAAAATAGCCCAAGTACATGTTCATTTGGCCTACGGCTTCGTATCCTGCTTCTTCTTTTTTTAGGTCTATTAGTACGAAGCACTTTAATATTCGGTGATAAAACACCAAGTCTATGTAGTGGTTTCTGTTGCCTAAGGTAATGCGATATTGTCTGCCAATAAACGCAAAGCCTTTGCCCAGTTCTAATAAAAAGGACTTTAAATGGTCTATCAATCTTGTTTCTAAGTCTGTTTCACTCAAAAGGTAAGGTTCCGGGATTTTTAGAAACTCCAACACATAAGGCTCACGGATCAAGTCGGTAGGTTTTTCTATTAGCTGTCCTTGCTTTGCCAATTGTAAAATACCTTCTTCTTGGATGCCGCTAAGCGCAAAAAAAGTGATGATGATTTTTGTCGAACAAATTCTCTAACGTTCCAATTTTCAATAATGCTTTGCTTTTCGTAAAAAGACCTTTCTAGTGGGTCATCAATTTTTAATAGTTCCACTAGTATAGACCAGCTCAAATGGTGCGACGCTGTCGCACCATTTGGAAAAACACTGTAAAATTGCCGCATCCGCTTCAAATTGCTTAAGCTAAATCCTCTGCCGTGTGCTAATGATAAATCTTTAGACAGTTTGGGCAACAATCCCTTGCCATACTCTGCTTTTACACTGCCACCCTGTTCAAATTCTACAATGTATTGCCCAATTTGCCAGTAGGTATTTACAATCTCGGTTTTTGCATAAGCAGCAATATTGGCTCTGCCTTGCTCATAGCGTTGGGCTATATGCTGCAAAAGGCCTTGATAATCGATATTGCTAGGTTTTATTTCCATACTTAATTCAATTGTAATTGTGGAACACTTCGACTCCCCGTTACCAAATCGGTTATCAAGGCTTCTCGGTATTCTTTGATGGATGAGATTTCTTTTTGGGCTTTGGAAATAATTAAATTTAGTCGCTCTTCATCTAATATAATTTGCTGAACAATTTCTTGCTGAACACCAATCAATGGACAAGGTATTCTTATATTTCTTATTACATCTTGACTAATATTTGGTTGCCCCCCGCCATAGCTCAATGAAATAATTTTATTCCTATTTCCCTTAAACCAATAATAAATATATTCTGTATCAAAATATTTGTGCGGAACTAATGCACAACAGGCTTGATTCGTGCAGGCTTTAATTTGCAAGATAGAAACCTTGCCTATTGTTGCACCATACATTGCAATTAATAGAGTATTTTCAGGATATTGCTTTAATGTGGGATAATCTTTAAGTGCCTTTTTTGTTATAAGCGTGTTAACGCTATTTAAGTAACCATCATTTAGGTCGCCTGTATTAACCCAGGGATGAATGCCATTATTATAATACTCATTTGCTCCAGAAGTTGGGGTTGTTCCACTTCCAATTTTTTTAAATGAATGGCTAACTTTTCGTAACTCCCATTCTTCGTTAATATCTCCAATCCAACTAACTCCTGATGGTTTTAATTTACTTTGATTATTAATTCCAATTCTTGTGAGCCTTTCAAAACTGTTTATCTTCTCCTCCTCCAACAACTCCACCAACCTTTCCTTATTTCGAATAAACTTATCTATTTCGCTGTTCTTTTTGTCTAAATAGGCAACAATGCTGTTTTGAACTTCCAATGGGGGAACGGGGATTTTAAGTTTCTTAATAACATCTTGACTAATATTTGGTTGCCCACCTCCATAACTTAAATTGACGATATTTTTTCTATTAGCAATAAACCAATACAAAGTGAATTTATTAGTTAGAATTTTACTTTTAGATAAAGCACAACAAGCCTGATTGGTACAGCCTTCTAAATTCATTACTGCCGCTTTACCAATTGTTGCACCATACATTGCTACTAACAAAGTGCCTTTCGGATAAATTTTCAAAACTGAATGTTTTTTGAAGGCTAATTCAGTTATTTTATTTTTACATTCATTTATAACGCCATCGTTCAAATCACCTGTATTTATCCAATTGATAGTACCACTTTCGTAAAAACTGATATTTCCGCTTTGTGGCGTAGTTCCACTTCCAATTAGGTTAAATGCGTGTGCAATTTTCCACAGTTGCCAGCCATCGGGCAATTCAGTAGCGTAATCATACGCCACCGAATTGTATATTTTGTAAGGTTGTAAAGTTGCCATTAGTCGTTAACAATTTCGTTTAAGATGCCTTCGGTTTCTTTTTCCAGTTCAAATATTTCTGCCGTAATTTCTTCAATGCTACGTGGTGGTACATAATTGTAGAAATAGCGGGTAAACGAAATCTCATAACCTTTCACAGTTTTGCTTTCATCAATCCAGGCATCGGGTATATGTTGTAATACTTCCCTTTTAAAGTATTCGTGTATGTCTTGGTCAAGCGGCACATTTTCTGTGTCACGCAAATCGCTGTCGTATTCGTAAGTAATGGTTCCATCTTTTTCAGTTTTTTTAATTACCCTTTCAGCATCTTCGTTTTTCCAAGTGATGGCATCGGTAATAGCTTTCAAACCTTTTGCATCAATATCCAACTTCAATTCTTTAATGGTTTTGTGGAGCAAAGGAACAAAGCTGTTGTAATCGTCAAATTGTTTATTGCCCAATTTGTCAGCAATTTTTTGTGCTGCTTGCATCAATACCAATTGGCTTTTCCAATGCTCGGCACTCAGTAGTTTTGTTTTATCCGCTGTCTTTAATTTTACTTCGTTCTTGCTCAGGTAGGCTTCAATTTTGTCTTTGTATATTTTAATGCCTGCCTGTCTGTCAAGCAGATCTTTATATAAATCATCGCCAAATTGGGTGTGAGCCCATTCCATTTCTTCCCGTATGCTTTTATCAAAACGCAAGGTGCCAATGGCCTCAGGCGTAAACTGTGCCGAAAGGCGTAAAGGACGTTCAACGGTTATTTTGTGGTAGCCAAAATATTCGTTGGGGTATATTTTAGAAATATCCGATTCGGTAAAGTCCATATACAATTGCGTAATGGCATCAATGTGTATTGGTTTCATTTCGCAATTCTTTTGCCCTAAGTTCTTCCGCAATTTTTCATACAATTCCATTGCATTTATTAACTGCACCTTGCCTTTACGCTTCGGGTCTTTTTTGTTGCTTACAATCCAGATGTAAGTAGGAATGCCCGTATTGTAAAAAATGTTTTTAGGCAAAGCGATGATGCATTCCAGCCAATCGTTTTCGATAATGTGTTTACGTATTTCACTTTCGCCACCACCGGCATCACCGGTAAACAAAGCCGAACCATTGTGAACGGTAGCAATACGGCTGCCCAATTCGGTATTGTGTTTCATCTTGCTCACCATATTCATCAGGAATAGCAATTGTCCATCAGAAATAGAAGGCAGGCCAATCTCAAAACGTTTGTCTTTTATATTCTGACTTCCTTTCTTCCCTCTATCGCTTACAATGGAATCTTCATCAATTTTCCATGTTTTGCCATAAGGTGGATTGGAAAGCATAAAATCGAAGAGCAACTGTGGAAATCCATCTTTGCTCAGCGTAGAACCATAAGCGATATTGTTGGCGTTTTCGCCTTTGATCAACATATCGCTGGTGCAGATAGCATAGGTTTCAGGATTTACTTCCTGCCCGTAGAGTATGAATTTAGCCTCACTGTTAAGTATTATTAATGCAAAATATTCGGCCTCGGTGAGCATTCCTCCACTTCCGCAAGCAGGGTCATAAATTAAATAAGTGCCTTTCCTTAATTTGAGTTTAACGGGCGTAAACAGTAAATAAATCATTAGGCGTATGATCTCACGGGGCGTAAAGTGCTCTCCTGCTTCTTCGTTGTTTTCTTCGTTGAATTTCCGGATCAATTCTTCAAAAACATAACCCATACCAAGGTTAGTCAGCGGAGACAAGGTTTCGCCTTTACTGTTTTTGGCTTCGATTGGGCTAAGATTTATTTCCCTGTTGCATAGTTTTTCGATAAGCAAATAAGTAACACCTGCTTCTTTCATTGTTTCCAACTGATTCCGAAGTTTAAACTTACTGATGATTTCCTGCACATTAGGGCTGTATCCATCCAAATAAGCTTCCAAATTGGTGTCGATGTTGTCAGCATCATTCATCAAGGTTTCAAATGTAAACTTTGAAATATTCCAGAACGGATAGCCTGATTGATTTTCTAAGGCTTTCTTGTCATCAATATTCTGTTCGATAAGAAAAGCATTTGCTTCCAATACTTTGTCCTTTGTAGGCACAAGCAAAGCATCCAAACGCCTTAAAACAGTGAAAGGAAGGATGATATCCCGATACTTTCCTCTTACAAAAACATCTCTTAATACATCATCTGCAATGCTCCAAATGAAACTAACTAGTTGATTGTGGACTTTTTGATTCATTGAACTGTCTTAAAATTTAAGTTTTTATTGTCTGCTAATATCGTGAATAAAGTTAGTGCGTTGGCTAAAAAAGGACTTCCCGGAAAAAATCAGGACGGGACCTTTGGTTTTGCCTGTGTACTGACTTACGTTTGGAGCGCATAAGCGGTGTTTTGTAGAGTTGGCTGGGCCGGGTCTTACCTAGTGTACAGCATACTTGTAATAATGAAAAACGGTATCGATAAGGGATTTGAAAGCTTATTCTTTTTCTTTAAAACTTTGGTAAAACCCAACAATGAAATCGTAAAGCCATTTTACACATGAGAAAACAAACCATAATAAAAATGAAGATAAGTGCCACAACAACTTGAAAAAATTGATTGATAAAACAACCGCTAAATAGATTAATTGTAAGTTGGCTGCATTTTTACCTCTTACTTGCACACCACCTAACTTGAAGCTTGAATAATTTGGTTTGAATAAGTTGAAGGAGCCTCTAGTATTTTTTATTGAGGTACTAACACCACCTTTGGAAATATTGAAATTAAAGGGACCCCTATTATAACGACCGATAAATTGAAAGTTGCCTCGCTGAAAACCCATCCGTGCGCCTTTAAATAACCTTTTATGCAGCCTAACTCCATGATTGGTATTTAGGGTAACACCATACCCGTCACCTTTGATTGTTTTGGTTGCAGCTATCCCTCCAGTTCTTGATATGCGGACATTTTTGCCCCGATATTCTATCCTTTTTTTAGGTGTTTCTCCACCATTATTTGATTCATTACTTGACATCTGTTAGTCTTAAAAAAGGTCTTGTACTTAATTTTTTATCTTGTTTTTGCTGATTGAGCTTGTTTATTTAATGACTTTTAGGTTTTATTTTATGCTATAGTTTTGGTTTGGTCAGTCATTTAGCTTTTTGGTGTCATCCCGTTTTTATGTGGTCCCGGTCATCACTTTTATTTTTGTCAATCGTCAATGAATGTTAAGAACAATCAAAGCAGAACTTTGGAGGCTCTCCTGTCTGTCCACTATGTGTTTTTTAAACTTGCCCATAACGTCTTGCAGTTAAGAAACGTGGGGCATTTCGGAGCGTTTATCTGTCCACCGAAACGCAAAGTTGCTACGGAGAACAAAACTTACTGAAACCATTGTTCGCCCCATGTTTTCTTAGGTGCTGTTGTGGGCAGTTATTATTTCATCTTAGACTTAAAACAGTTTTAATGAAAGTCACTTCGTCAACTTTCTGATTAACTTCCATGTCAGACGGATATGATTTTTTCATAACAATTATGTATTTAATGTATCCATTGATTACGTCTTTGTCCTTACTGGTACAGTAATACCATTTCATTAAACCATCCCAATTGTCTTCTTTTTCTTTGATTTCGTCAATTGTTAGATTTAAGGGCTTAGTTCCACCAACAAAATTGGTGATCGTAATTTCTGTGTCAGAAACTGTAATAGTCCGTTGTTTTTCAATTACTTCACCTTCTGACTCATAACTTGTTGTTACGGAACTATTATAAGTTGTTTGACTAAAGACTGTTACTGAAGAGAGTAAGAAAGCTACTAATATTAAATTTTTCATTTCATATTAAATTTTGATTGTGGCACTTTATAATTTCGGAACAATTCAAGCATGGTCTGTTCTTGTTTATTGTGTTTTTTATTTATTCTTCGAGATATTTCCAATCAGCGTCTTGCAAAATCAACTCAGATTTGTCCTTAAAAACAATACCAAGTGCAGCGACTTTGAGTCCTTCCATTAGGAATTCCTTCTTTACTTTTTTGTTTGCTTCTTCTTCTCCGAGTTCGTCCCTTAATGCCTGTTTTGCCTGAACAGGAACTTTGGTATACATAAAATCAGCTACACTATTGTATTCTTCTTTAATTGAAATTTCAACTTCGCCATTAAAGTCTTCTGCTACTTCATCAGTCAACTTAGATTTTTCGTCAAAAAATTCAGAGTCATATTTATTGACGTATTTATAGTTAAGAATTATGTAAAGGATTTCTTTATCAAACTGATTATCGAAGTCAAGTGTCATTGATAGATAGCCTTTGTACTTGTCTATTGAAGTAGTATTGGCATCTTTCAATGTCACAAAGCTTTCAAGTTTCTTGTTGTTCTCTCGAATATCAAGTTTTGCTGTTCTAATTGAATCAAAGTCTGTTGAAAGTTCATTTATTTGTTCTCTAAATGTTGGCATTTTCGATTCATCTATATCCATTGCTTTCCCTAATTCCGCAAAACCAAGTTGCATAGAGAGATTGTCTATCAGATACGTTCTCTTCATCTCACTATACTTCTCATCAGAATTAATTTCCTGTTTCACTTGGTCGAAATCTTCCTTGTTTAGTTTCTTGTCCAAAGTGTTTTTGCAACTTGAAAGGATTAAGGTTGCAGCGATAAATACTCCTAAAATCTTTTTTGTCATTTTTCTTGTTTTTAAGGTTTAGTAATTAGTCGTCTGTGTTTTTTTTAATTGCCCACAACGTGTTTGTATAAGGTTAGTTGCGTGTTTTTAGCAGTTAATTTAGTAAATAAAACACAAACCAAGAAAGTCCGCGAAGACTTTCGTAAGTAGGCTAGAACTAGCAATTAATTTTATACGTTGTGTGTGCCTTGAATGGTGAATATAGATCAAAAAGATGGTCTTTCCAACGGGTGAAAGTCCCTTAAGCGCGGGAGTCGTTACCCGAAGCCAAGCAAGTGGCAAGCTGGTTTGCCGTGAGGCATGCAGTGAAGTAAGCCAGACTGCGGTGTCTGTACTGACGAACAGGAATCACATACTGAGGCTATGAGGTCGGATGAGGTAACACATGCTGCCGAAGTCCCAACTTTTCGAAAGGGAGGAAGTACCAAAATAGTAGATGTGGCAGGGATAGGCAAAAGGATATTCATCTTACCGAGGGAGGTCTCTAGATGTCGTGAACATTTAAGAGAAGTCAGCAGAAGTCATAGTACCAACTGGCCAACGAGCTGTGAAAAGCAGAGGTCTCACAAAGTTGGGAAGGACTGAACATTGAATTACGTCCAAATTCGCAAAGGAATCTACGGATAGCCTTTGCTTAAGCGGACAAAGGAAAAGTTATGATAGAAAAAGTACTACATCCTCGCAATCTGACAAAATCATACTACCAAGTAGTGCGAAACAAAGGGAGCGCAGGCATTGACAAGATGAGTGTTTACGAATTGGCCTCTTATAGAGAAGCTAAAGGCGAGGCGCTGATTACATCTCTGCTGAACAGGAAGTATGTGCCACAAGCTATCAAAGGAGTAGAAATACCAAAAGGAAATGGTAAAACCCGTTTATTGGGAGTCCCCACGGTAGTGGATAGGTGGTTGCAACAGGCAGTAAGCCGTCAGCTAGCAACAAAATTCGAGTTAGAGTTTGAAGAGCAAAGCTATGGTTTTCGTCCTCAAAGAAACATCCATAAGGCAGTCCGACAAAGCTTGAAATACATCAATGATGGCTATCAAGATATTGTAGATATCGACCTAAAGAATTTCTTCGATGAAGTGCAGCATTACAAACTACTACAATTGATTTACAACAAGGTCAAATGCGAAACTACCTTATGGCTAATCCGCAAATGGTTGCGAGCACCTATCCTTGTAAAAGGAAAGTTACAGCAACGCAGAAAAGGAGTGCCACAAGGGAGCCCACTGAGTCCGTTACTATCGAATATATTACTCGATGTATTGGACAAAGAACTCGAAAGGAAAGGACTACGTTTTGTGCGCTATGCAGATGATTTTAGTATTTATGCAAAGTCAAAAGTAGAAGCAAAGAAGTTGGGGAATGAAGTTTATCTCTTCTTGAAAGAGAAGCTAGACTTGCCCATCAACCGAGCAAAAAGCGGAATTCGTAGACCAAACACTTTTGAGCTGTTAGGTCATGGGTTTACCCCGACCTACAAAAAGGGAGAAAAAGGCAAGTATCAACTAGTTGTAAAACAGGGGAGCTGGCAGAGTTTGAAACGTAAGCTTAAAGTAATTACCAAGAAAACATTGCCTTACAAATTCGAAGAACGACTGCAGAAGCTAAAACAAGTGTGGCAGGGTTGGGTGAACAACTACCGATTTGCAAGTATTCAAATCAAACTTAAAACAGTTGATGAATGGTTACGCAACCGACTGCGATATTGTATCTGGCACGACTGGAAAAAGCTAGAGCGAAAGCGTAAGAATCTAATTCGTTTAGGGATAGAGCAGGGACAAGCTTATGCTTGGAGTAGAACCCGAATGGGAGGCTGGGCAGTAGCCCAAAGTCCGATCTTGAGAACTACGATAACCTTATCAAGACTAAGGCGAAGAGGGTACACATCAATGCTAGACTACTACTTAAAAACTCAACCTCAGATTCAATGAACCGCCAAGTACGAGACCCGTACGCTTGGTGGTGTGAGAGGCGCACCTCAATGTCATTAAGTTAAGACGCTATTTGATAATTCCAGTTGGAAAATTCCTGAAATAATAAAAAAAAAAGGGCTAACTGACCTTGGTTATTGAATATCCAGTCCTTATTGATCCACATCTTTTTGATTGGAAATAGGGTTTGGACATAGTAATTCTATCCTGCCAGCAGACAGGTACGGATTTTGGTTTACATGCTGGACTTTCTTTAAAAAGAATTTTTGTATGGCATTGGATATATGCGTTTGCTTTTTCTGAAGTTTCGCCCAAAACACCTTCCCTTCCTTATCGGCTC
>Ga0209491_10010175_pt1 | contig 11353 bp, 10 predicted proteins | sample BON02_FD_187213 | JGI IMG/M metagenome (GOLD analysis project Ga0209491, IMG submission 187213) | Freshwater microbial communities from Lake Bonney liftoff mats and glacier meltwater in Antarctica - BON-02 (SPAdes) (version 2) | ecosystem: Environmental > Aquatic > Freshwater > Ice > Glacier...
TTCGGGAAAATGGGGAGTTGGACTTGGGGCATATCCCTCACTGACATTTGCGTGATTTTAACGCCAGCTCCGGTTCATCTCATTTCCCGCACAACCCCTGTTTCACTCCTCAGGTCAGGATGTCTGAGGCTTTTTTCACGCTGAACAACATGCGTAGGGATTGGATGACGTTAAAATTTGATTTTGGTGTCAAAATGAGATACTGGAAAATGAGGAAGTCGACGGAGAGGCAGAGGGGGGGCGGGCGTGAAGCCCGACCGCCGTCGGAGATTGAGGACGGCCTCACTTTTACAGCTCCTTTATCTTGATGTTGCGGAATTGGACTAGGCTGGAGGAGGAGCGCCAGGTTTTGGTTTTGGCGTCGTAGCCGCCGTGGTGCTGGAGGGCGATGGGGGCGTAGTCGGCGGCCTCGGCGAGACGGGCTTGGTCGATCACGGTTTGGCCATTGAGAATCACGGTCAGGTCTTTGCCGGCCATGGTGATCTCGAAGGTGTTCCACTCGCCGACTGGTTTGTCGGCCTTGACCGACGGGGTGACCGAGGCGCGGACATTGGCGTCGGGGTTGTTATTGCGGTAGCCGTAGACCTCGCCAGAACCGATGCCCCAGTTCCAGATATTGATCTGGTGCTTGCTTGAACCACGCACGTAGACGCCGGAGTCGGAGACGGGCATTTTGGTTAGGACGTTATTGCCGTTGGCGTCTTTTTGATAGGTCCCATCGGGCAGAATGGTGGGGATCTCCGACATGCCTTTGAGGTCACTGATGCGCCACTCCAGTTTGAGGGTGAAGTCACCGTAGGAGCGTTTGCTCCAGAGGTTTTTATCGACGCGAGGTTCCGCGATGGGATTGCAGTCAATGACGCCGTCTTTGACCGTCCAGACGTTCGCTGCCACGGCAGAGCGCATCGTCCACTCGTCGAGGTTTTTGCCATCGAAAAGAGTGATCCATTTGGAATCGGAGACGTGGTGGTCGGCGAAGGCGATGGAGCTGAGCGCGGTGAGTCCGAGGAGGTATGAAACGACCAAGGTGAGATTGCGGCGGGATAGGGTAGTCATCGTGGCGAAGCTGTTGGGGGAAGTGGGGGGACTCAAGTGAAAGCGGACGGGGCCCTGGCGGTGGAGAAAAACAAAAGACCGATCGGAATGGGCGGGCGATCTATTGGATTGAGGCGCGCGCGGGAATCCCTCTGCATCGGATTTACCCGATGCCTAACCCCGAAGCTGAAAAACGAAAAAAACTTGGTAGACTTCTCGCGATCGCGTTTGTGGCGGTGCTCGCCATGGGGGCGGGGCCCGGGCTGTTGTTGATCAACCCAGATCCGGAAAGTGGGGACGCTACGTTTACCATTCTCGGGTTGCCCAAAGTCTACGCTTGGGGGCTGCTTTGTTATGCGGCGGAAGTGGCGATTGTGGTGACGGCGTATTTCAAGGTGTGGCGTGACGATGACGACCAGGAGGTTAAGTCGTGAGCGACGTGCCGGTAACGATGGATACTCTCGGTAGCGTGCCTTACTATGTGGTCGCGGGATATATGCTCCTTTTACTCGGTCTGGGCATCGCGGGATGGCGCAAGAGTGTGAATAACGAAGAGGACTACTACCTCGCGGGTCGGGGGCAGGGGTGGATCGTCTCTTCGCTCACGATCATGGCTACGTTCTTCAGTTCCTTCGCGTTGTTGGGGGCACCGGGCATGGTTTATCGCGATGGCGTGGTGTTTGCGCTGTTCAGTCTGAACGTGCCGCTTTCGGGGGCGGCGGTTTACTTTTTTGGCTCGAAAATTCGGCGAATCGGACAGGCTCGGGGGTATGTGACGCCGGGTGATATGGTGTCGGATTACTACGGAAGTCCGGTGGCCTTAAGGCTCTTGGTGGCGCTGGTGGGACTACTCTACACTATCCCCTACGTGGTGATGCAGATTCAGGCGGGGGGCATCTTGTCGCAGCAGCTTTTTCCGGGGGAGAACTCGTATGAAATTGGAGCGGTGGTTTTGGCGATTATCACCATGGCTTACATCATGATCGGCGGGATGCGGAGTGTGGCTTGGACGGATGTGGTGCAGGGAATTTTACTCATGGGCGGAATGCTGGTGGGCGGAGCGGCGGTGGTCGCGGTGCTCGGAGGTCCGGTGGAGTTTTTCAACAAGGTGGCTGAGTTGCCCGCGAAGTCATTATCGGTGCCGGGCACGTCGGGGTTTTGGACTCCGGCGATGTTGCTCACGGTGTGTTTGATCGGGTCGATCGGTTCCTTGGTGCAGCCGGCGCAGTGGATGCGGTTTTACGCGGCCAAGTCGACCAAGACCCTGAAGCGAAGCGCGCTCATTTTTGCGGTGCTCCTGACGGGATGTTTTTTGTTTGGCGTGATGCTCGTGGGCCTGGGCGGGCAAGTGCTTTACCCGATCGTGGATGGGGCGGGGGAATACTACCGCAGCGCGAGCGGAGCGTTGTTGCCGAATCCAGCGGTGGGCACGACGCCGGGCGGGTTTAATGACATCATGTTGGTGGTGTTGAAGAACCACCTGCCGGAATTATTGGGTGGTTTGGGGGCGTTGGTCGCTTCTTTGATTATGGTTGCAATTATGGCGGCGGCGATGAGCACGGCGGATAGCAATCTGCACGCGATGAGCGCGGTGGTTACTCGCGATATTTATGACCGGTTTATCCGCCCCGCGGCCGGAGGGAATGAACGGACATGGGTGGGCCGAGCGATCATCTCGGTTGTCACGATTGCCTCGTTGGGGTTGGTGATCGTCGCCAACCGGAGCGAAACTAACCCGTTGGGTATGATTGTGATCTTGGGACTTTTCGCGATCGCGTTTTCTTCTCAGCTGCTGCCGATAACTTTTGACATGCTGTATCTTCGAAAAGGCACGAAACAGGGGGCGATCGCGGGTATGGTGACAGGACTGGCGATTGTGTTCTTCATTAGTCCGTTCATGCCAGAAATGGGCGAGGGATGGGGCGGAATTCGCACGGCGATGTTGGGCATGATCGACAAAGGGTCCTGGGGCGTGATCGGCAATGTGGTGGTTTTTGTGGTCGTGAGTGCCTTGACGCAGCCGCTTAAGACCGAAGATGTGGCGGAGTTTTCGCGTTTGGCGGACGGGGAATAGCGAGACCCGGGCGGAGTATTGCGCGAGGTGAAATTCCGGGTCGCGAGAAAGACGTCACGGCTGTGTTGAAATCCGGTTTGCCAGACACGGGAATTGGGTTCCACTATCGGCTATACATGTCCACGACCGTCGACGCTACCATTTCCGATCCACTTGACCGTTTCTCATTGCCGGACGATGCCGGCCACTTTGGCCCCTATGGCGGCGTTTTTGTGCCCGAGACCCTGATGACGGCTTTGAAGGAGTTGGGCGAAGCCTATGACGTGGCGCGTCAGGACGAAGGCTTCTTGAAGGAGCTGCGGCATCATTTAAAGGAGTTCGCGGGGCGGCCGACGGAGTTGTATTTTGCGGAGCGGCTCACGAAGTATTGTGGGGGAGCCAAGATTTACCTGAAACGGGAGGATCTACTCCACACGGGCGCCCATAAGATCAATAACGCGCTTGGCCAGGCTTTGTTGGCGATTCGAATGGGGAAGAAGCGCATCATCGCCGAGACGGGAGCCGGGCAACACGGCGTGGCGACGGCGGCGGTGTGTGCGAAGTTTGGATTGACCTGTCGGGTTTACATGGGCGCGGTCGATATGGAACGGCAGGCCCTGAATGTGTTTCGCATGCGTCTGATGGGCGCGGAAGTGGTGGGCGTGGAGGCAGGCCAGAAAACGCTCAAAGAGGCCATCAATGAAGCGATGCGGGATTGGGTATCCAACGTGCGGGAAACGCACTACATTCTGGGCTCCGCGCTGGGGTCACACCCTTATCCGATGATGGTGCGCGATTTTCATCGGGTGATTGGGAAGGAAACGAAGGTGCAGCTCCTGGAAAGGGAAGGCCGGTTGCCGGACGAAATGATTGCCTGCGTGGGGGGCGGATCCAATGCGATTGGGTTCTTCTTCGATTTTCTGGAAGACCCGGCGGTGCGTCTCGTGGGGGTTGAAGCCGGGGGACGGAGCATCACGCGGGGGGAACATGCGGCTCGCTTTGAAGGCGGCAAACTTGGGGTCTTACAGGGCTGTAAGACCTATATTCTCCAAGATCAGGATGGACAGATCGAGTTGACTCATTCGGTGAGTGCGGGATTGGACTACGCGGCGATTGGACCCGAGCATGCGTTTTATCGCGACAAGGGCCGGATCACTTTTGCGAACGCCAGCGACGATGAAGTAATGGAGACGTTCCAACTCTTTTCCCGGCTGGAGGGAATTATCCCAGCCCTCGAATCAACGCACGCTTTGGTGCACGGCGTGAAGCGTGCCAAAGAGATGCGCAGCGACGAGATTCTCGTGATCAACCTGAGTGGACGGGGTGATAAGGACGTGAATCAAGTGGCGAAGATTTTGGAAGAGTCGGGTAAGCTGTAACCAGCGACTTGCGGGGAGAATCTTGAAAACACGCTTAGGCTGAAGGCGATGGGGGGGGCGGGGAGAATTGAACGCTTCAAAAAGTATCATTCCCCGGATGACTCGCATTGCCGGAGGGACTGGGTTGCTTTGGTTGATCTAAGCGCTCGTGATGAACCCCTTTTCTTCCCCTCTTCGCGCGGTCAACTTAGGGTTGGCCCTCACTTTAAGCTGCGTCCTCGTCGGCGAGGATAGGGTTGATTTCCGGAAGGATGTTTGGCCGATTCTAGAAAAAAACTGCTTGGATTGCCATGGTTCGGTCGAATCTGAGTCAGACTTTCGCGTTGATCTGCAGAAAACGCTGATTGGCGGAGGCGGATCGGAGATTCCCACGGTAGTGGCGGGAGATCCGTTTGATAGTTACCTGATCGAGATTTTGCGGGAAACGGACGAAGAATATCGGATGCCGCATGAGGCGGATCCGTTGCCTGAGTCGCAAATTGCGCTGCTGGAAAAATGGATCGAACAGGGGGCCGTTTTGCCGGAGGACATGGTCGCGGCGACCAAACCGAGTGGCAGTGATTTTTGGTCGCTCCAACCGGTGGTGCGGCACGCACCGCCCGTGATCGGGGGCGCGTCCACTCCGATCGATGCATTTTTGTTGGATAAGCTTAAGGAGAGGGGTCTTTCGTATAATCCCAAGGCGGATGCGAGATCGTTGATTCGGCGCACGGCGATCATTTTGACGGGACTCCCGCCTACACCCGAAGCCATTGCGAAGTTTTCGAAAGCTCACGCGGAGAATCCCAAGTTGGCATTCGGAAAAATGGTGGACGAGATGATGGAGTCGCCGAGATTTGGGGAGCGTTGGGCGCAACATTGGTTGGATGTGATCCGGTGGGCGGAAACGCATGGATCAGAGGCCAATCTCTACCGCAAGAATGCTTGGATGTATCGCGACTACGTCGTGGATGCCTTCAACCACGACCTGCCTTATGATCAGTTCATCCGGGAGCAGTTGGCGGGTGATCAATTGGGCGTGGGAGTGGCGACTGGTTTTCTGGTGGCGGGGCCGCACGTGCCCGCGGCGACCGTGGGCCGGGAGGAATCGGCTATTCGCCAAGCTCGCGCGGATCGCTTGGATGAAATTGCCCAAACGGTTGGAGCGTCGATGATCGGGATGACGGTGAGCTGTGCGCGGTGTCACAACCACAAGTTTGATCCGATCTCGATTGGAGATTATTATTCGCTCACTTCGGTGTTCCAAGGGGTGGAGTTTGGCGCCCGTTATGCGGAAACTGATTCCGGGGATCCCATCCAAGTTCGGGGACGAGAGCTGGAAGATGAAATTGACCAGAAACGGGATGAGCTCCGACGCACGTTAGGTTCGTGGCAGGAAGACTGGGAGGGCTGGGGAGAATTTCATTTCCCGGAAGTGGAGGCGCAATCGGTCCGCATCACCTTTGACTCGAAAGCAATCAATTTGGATGAGTTGGAACTCTTTGGTCCGGATGACCCTGATCGTAATCTCGCCCTGAGTTCGGCGGGAACGATCGCGCTTTCTCCGGAAGCGAACACCGCGCCAGGGGGCGAGCCCACTTACATCAACGATGGAGAATACAGCACCATGGTGTGGAAAGGGCAGACCTCCGAGGAGGACGATTCCAAGCCCAACATCACTTTCAAATTGCCGGAACGCAGTCGGATCAACCGACTCACGTTGAGTAGCAATCGCCAATACTTTTTTGAGACTGATTATCTGTCAGTGACCAAGCCGCATGCCCTGAAAAGTTTCACCGTTGAGATACTTAACCGTGCCGGGGAATGGGAGGAAGTGGCTTCAACGGCCCGTGCCACCACGGCCTTGGAATCGAAACCCGAAAATGTCGCCCGGGCTGACCAGTTAAAAGCCACGATCGATACGTTACTGATCGAGGGCCCTCAGCCGAGTTTTGTGGGTCGGTTCATTGAACCGGCCGTGGGACGTATCTTTCACCGCGGCAGCCCGGAGACTCCCCGTGATGAAGTGCCTCCGGCAGGAATCGCCGTAATCAACGGCGACCTGGGATTGGATTCGAACACGCCGGAAGCGGAGCGCCGTCTCAAATTTGCGGATTGGGTGGTTGATCCGGCGCATCCGTTGACGGCACGCGTGATTGTAAATCGGGTGTGGCACCATATATTTGGGGCCGGGATCGTGACGACGCCGGCCGACTTTGGCGTCGCCGGAGCCCCCCCCAGCCACCCTGAATTACTGGACTGGTTGGCCGCAGAATTCGTCGACCCACAGCGTGGTGACGCTCAGCCGTGGTCGATCAAGGATCTGATCCGGAGCCTAATGATGACGGATGCTTTTGTGCAATCGAGTGCGCCGGAAGCGGTCGGGTTGGCCAAAGATGCCACGGCAATGTATCTGTGGCGATTTCCGCCGCGGCGGATTGAGGCTGAGGTGATTCGAGATGGAATCTTACAGGCCTCAGGTAAACTAGACTCCCGAGTGGGAGGGAAAAGTTACCGGATTCATAACGTTAAAAAAACTTACTCCCAGTGGGAGGTCTTGGATAATCATGGTCCGGAAACGTGGCGGCGGTTGCTTTATCAGGAACGGATGCGGCGAGTAGATGATCGAAATTTCACCGCCTTTGACTTTCCGGATTGCGGTCAGGTTAGGGCGAAGCGGCCGGTATCGACCACGCCACTACAGGCGTTGAATTTGATGAACAGCGAATTTTCGGTGGAGCAAGCGGGGTTCATTGCCGAGCGGGCCGTCGCGGAATCAAGTGGCGGAAATCGTGAGGCAACGGAGCGATTGTTTGAGTTGGTGTTGGGACGTAAGCCGGACGCTGAAGAATTAAGAATCTGTTTGGACGTCGTGAATGAAGCGGGCTTACAGGTCGTCAGTCGCACGCTTTTGAACGCCAATGAATTTGCCTTTTTGCCATGAATAATCTCGAAGAAAAACTATCTTTCCACGGACAGCGTCTCCTGAATCGGCGTAACTTCATTGGGCAAACAGGCATGGCGTTGGGCGGGTTGGGACTCTCGCAATTGTTAGCCGGGCAGGACCTGATGGACTTCTCGGGTAAGGGGCCAATTCGTCCGGTGATCGACCCCCGTAAACCCTACGGGGCGAGAGGCGCGCATTTTCCGGCGGCAGCGAAACAAGTGCTGGTGATCTATTGCCCAGGCGCGGTGAGCCATGTGGACACGTTTGATTACAAGCCGGATCTGTTTAAGTATCACGGTCAGAAACCACCGGGGATGCCGGCGGTGACCTTCGAAGGCCCAACGGGAAATATCGCCAAACCGTTTTGGGATTTTAAGCCCCGCGGACAGACCGGAAAGTATGTTTCTGATTTGGTGCCAAATCTGGCGAAGCAGACCGACGATTTCTGTTTCTTCCACTCTCTGACGACGGACACGAGCGCGCATCCCCAAGGGGAGAATTTCTTCAATACCGGATTTACGATGGAAGGGTTTCCCTCTTTCGGCGCTTGGGTGACCTACGCGTTGGGAACAGAAAACGAAGAGTTGCCCGCATTTGTGGCGATCAACGACCCGCGGGGGTTGGCGCGTTCGGGTAAAAATAACTTTGGTAACGGGTTCTTACCGGCATCGTTTCAAGGGACCGATTTCAATGCAAAGAATCCTCCAGCCAATTTGGCCCGGCCGACGAATATTTCGGTGGCGGATGATCGGCGGGCCAACGAACTATTGCAGCGGCTCAATGTAAACCACCTCACCCAGTTTCCTGACGATTCGGATTTGGCGGCACGAATCGCGAGTTACGAATTGGCGGGGAAGATGCAGACGTCCGTCCCTGACGTGATGAGTATCGAAGGTGAGCCTGCTTCGATTTTGGCCGAATATGGCGTCGATTCGGGGTCTGATCTCAAACGGGAGTATGCGAAGAATTGTATTCTGGCGCGACGGTTGATCGAAAAAGGCGTGCGCGTGGTGCAGCTCTTTAACGGGAGCGACCCGTCGGGAGGGAATGGCATCACGAACTGGGATTCACATAGCGATATTTTGAAGACCCACGCGATGCAGGCGGAAATTATGGATCAACCGACGGCGGCGATGATTCACGATATGCGTCGTCGAGGACTCTTGGAAGACACCTTGGTGGTGTGGTGCACCGAGTTCGGCCGGATGCCATTCTTGCAGGCCAACGGAACCGGCCGTGACCATAATCCCAATGCGTTTACCTGCTTCATGACCGGGGCTGGCGTCAAACCGGGGATGAGCTATGGGAAAAGTGATGACTTCGGCTTCAAGACGGCGGAAGACCCGGTCACGGTTTACGATTTTAATGCGACGTTACTGCACTTGATGGGACTCGATCATGAACGACTGAGTTATTACCATAACGGCATCGAACGGCGATTGACGCACGTGCATGGGCACGTGGTGAAGGACGTGTTGGCGTAGGGGGAAGGTGCCGCGGAAGGGTGAGGCAGGATGGTAATTTACAGAAGGAAACGATCCTCCTTCGCCGGGGCTTCGGCGGACAAGAGAGAACGAACGACTGACGCACTGGCCCGAGGGTGGAACGGACTTTGACCGGAGTTAATCGAAAGAACCGAGGTGAAGGTAGGCGGTGGATTCATTCACGCTGCGAGGTCGGTGAGAGCCGAGGTGCGCCCTGGGGGCAACGGCCGCACAAACCCGAGAGGCAGATGCGGACGGCCCCGCGGTCCGCCCCTCCCTTGGAATGTTACGAGAACGGGTAGGATTGGCCCAACGAGAACGATTGGGATTGGTGCGTGGGGGATTTCCGTTCATTGCAAAGTGACTTATGAAGAGCATGACTGGATTTGGGAGAGCGACTGCTGCCTTGGGTAGTGGCAATGTGGTGGTGCAGGTGAATTCCGTAAACCGGAAGACCTTCGACTTATCGGTGCGCATGCCGGAGCCCTGGTCTGGGCTCGAACCCAAGGTCACGAGCGCGGTGCGCGACGTGGCGGCGCGGGGGAAGATTCATGTGCAAATCGGACTTGAGGCGAGTGCTTCTGGCGAAGCGCAATTGGAGGCCAGCCTGGCTCGGATGCGTGGTATCGCCGCCGCCAATGATCTGCCGTTCGAACCGGATGCTCGGCTGCTATGGGAGATGGTGAATGATCGGCGCACCGCGGCGGAGCCCGAGCTCGATGAAGCCGTAGAGGATGCTTTGCTGCAGGCGACCGAGGAGGCGCTGCGGGCGTTTTCAGCGATGCGAGCGAAGGAGGGTGAGGCGCTCTTGATCGACTTCCAAACTCGGTTGGAACTGCTGAGGCAGAACGTGGCAGCGGTCGCCGAGCGGGCACCGCAAGTGCCGGCCGCCTATCGTGATCTGCTGTTTAAACGCTTACGTGAGGCTGATCTTGAATTGGATGTTTCTGATGAGCGGGTATTGAGGGAAATCGCCTTGTTTGCCGATCGCGCGGACGTGACCGAAGAACTCACCCGGCTAAAGAGTCACCTGGCCCAATTTGATACGTTGTTACGCACGGAAGGGGAGATTGGCCGCAAAGGAGAGTTTATCTTGCAGGAGATCGGCCGAGAGATTCACACCATCGGGAGTAAGGCCAATGACCTGACAATCTCTAAACATGTGATCGAATTGAAGAACGAGATGGAACGCGTGCGCGAGCAGATCGCGAACGTCGAGTAAGTTTCCCGGCGTGACGGAGAGGTGGGGCAATTCGAGTTTCAACTCATCGCCTAGTATCCTGTAACGCCTAGAGGTTCGGATAAAGCCGTGTGAGTTTAATTCTGGCATCGTCAATGGTGAAGCGCCAGTTGACGGGAGCGCCGCGAGTATTGCGGTCGGATTGCCAGGCGGCGACCTCGGAGCGCATTTGTTGGATGGAGGGAATGCGGCGGTTGAGGCACTGGCCGTTCAATGCGTTCAGTTCGATCTCGGCGATATTGAGCCAGCTGCCGTGTTTGGGAGGGTAGTGGATCTCCAAACGTTGGGCAAGTCGGCGAGCTTCGCAGGCAGAAAAGGCTTGGTAGAGTGAGGCGATGTGGTGGGTGTTGAGATTGTCCATGACCAAGCGCACTTTTGTGGCCAAGGGGTAACGCTCATCGAGCATGCCTTTGACGAAGTGGGGCCAGTCGCGGCGGGTGCGCCGAGCGGTCAGTTCGATATGACAACGGCCCACCAATGGCTCGACCTCTACGAAGATCGTGGCCACGCCGTGGCGGACGTATTCGTGATCAAGGATTTGGCCGTGACCGGGGGCGGCAGGGATGGGGGGCGCCACTTCCCCAATTAGCTGCTTGTTCGGATTCGTCCATGCAGACGACCGGGACGAGCGGATCGTAGGGTAGAGCATACCCCGCGAGCACGTCTTCCATGTTGGCCACGAAGGCGGCGTTGTTGTCGGGCGGAATCTTCCAGTATTTGCTTAAATGAGGCTGCAGTTCGTTTTTTTAAGCGAGCGCTGCACCGTCATGGTGGAAACCGATGGGGCGATCTTCAATTCAACCGCCTTTTCGGCCAGTAGGCGCACCGTCCAACGCACCCGACCTTCTGGCGCAGGTGAACATGCCAAGGCCGTCAGACGCGCATCAAACTCTCCGCCGAAGGTGATCTGCGGCGGCTTCACACGAACCCGCCGCACCAAGGCTGCGTCCAACCCCTCCTCCACAAACCGTGCCTTCAGATGTTCGATCGTGCGAGAGGTCACTCCCAGTGCTGCGGCGACATCGGCGACCCGCCAAGGATCTGCGTGCGCGCCGGCGTCGCATAAGCCGTAACAATGCAGTGGAAAAAGAGTCACCGATGGTGAAGTAATTGGAGTTGAATGAAAAGAAACCAATCTAGGAGCGAAAACGCGCCTCACCAAACGGTGACCGAAGCAATCAAGTTCAAGAGTGCGGGGCGGTCTATTCAAATCGAGTTTACGGACCAGAAGCTGAG
>Ga0209491_10010177_pt1 | contig 11353 bp, 7 predicted proteins | sample BON02_FD_187213 | JGI IMG/M metagenome (GOLD analysis project Ga0209491, IMG submission 187213) | Freshwater microbial communities from Lake Bonney liftoff mats and glacier meltwater in Antarctica - BON-02 (SPAdes) (version 2) | ecosystem: Environmental > Aquatic > Freshwater > Ice > Glacier...
CTATGTGTGTGTGTGTGTGTGTGTATATCTATACATACGTATACATATATCGAGTTGACCCGTTGTATAAATATATATAGGTATACATAGTGAGAGAGAGAGAGAGAGAGAGAGAGAGAGAGAGAGGGTTAACCAAGATCACTGAATGACGTTTTAGGTGCGCTGCTCTTCAAACTCTGCACTGTAAGAAGCCCCCCCCCCCTCCCTCCCCTCGGTATAGTGAGATTATTATTACAAATCTGAACCGAGTCATATTTCTCATCCTTTTGCTGCGCCTGATGCAGGGCTGCTCTGTCGCTCGGCACTACACCTTCACACCACGAATATATACGCATATATATGTATGTGTATACATACATATACACACATCGGGTTGACCCGATCTATAGATAGATACAGATACATATAGAGAAAGAGAGCGATATATATATAAATGTATAGGGTTAACCCATGATCGTTGAATCACGTTTTGCAGGGTTGGCTGGCGCTCTGTCGCTCAGTACTACACCTTTACACTACGAATATATACGCATATATATGTATATGTATGCATACATATACATATATCGGGTTGACCCGATCTATAGATAGATAAAGATACATATAGAGAAAGAGAGTAATATGATCGTTGAATTACGTGTTGCAGGGCTGGCTGGCGCTCTGTCGCTCCGTACTACACCTTCGCACTACGAGGAGGTTCGCCCCCTTCGCCATGGAGATGCACCTTGAGATTGACGGACGGCAGGTATTGGCCTTTTACGCGATATTGCCATTACTGATATTGCATGGTGTATGAGATGCAAAAGGGGGGTCGGGGGGGGGGGGGGGGGGGGGTCATATATTGCACACACGTCGTGACACCGTGTTGCAATAGTGTGTGCAATGCAGATGGGCGGGGGCAATACAAGGATGACTGATTCGTACACAAAAGCCTCGAAGTAAAATAATATTGTGGACAGGCCAAAGCAGATATACCTTTTATATGTCACCCTGCGTATACAGCAACAAGCGTTTTTTTTTAATTCGCCCCCTTCACCATGGAGATGCATCCCGAGATTGACGGACGGCGGGTATGCGTTCTATTAGCAGGGTGAACCCTAAGTTTTTTTTCTCATAGTGGTGGCCTAATTAATTTTTCCATTTAGCCGCCTTCAATTATAACGGCCTGTGTACACCCTCCCTCCACGTTCACCGTTGAGTTGTGATGCAGTGAAACTAGGGCCTGCGCATGCCTTCTATGGATATATGAAGGAAAGAAGGGAAGCGGGTGCGTTCGTGTAGGGCGTGGCGCGTCTACTATACAACTAGTCCTGACTACGAGACGAAATTTGAAAGCGGCGGGGGTGTTTGAGTCTATGTTTAATTCGTGAGAGTGGCATGCTAATTAAATGTTATGTAAAATGACTGTCGGCGTTGACATTGCGTATACAGCAAGAACCATTCCAAAACAAAAACATGCACGGATAATCAGTTCCTGATACCGGCGGCCTGTGAGATGTGTCTCCTTGGTTACAGATGATGATGATAAGTTTACCCCTACGAAACACCTAACACCCCCTCCCCACCACAGCAGCCGGCCCGCAGCGGCTCACACTGACACGGAGACACCCCTGCTGTACCCAAAAATATGGTAGGGCCCGTAGACAGACCGCCCCAACCGATTTGGCCCATAGTTGAGCCACCCAAGCTCGCCCCCGAAGGAGGGCCTGGGGCCGGGGGACAGTCCAAAGGCACGTGGACGCTGGTTTTAGCCCGTCCACACGGCGTTGAAACAAAGCTTTCCGGCTTTTGTCCTTTCGGCGACGCCGTGGATGGAACACTCCGTGGAGATGTCTATTTGTTTTCATAAACTGGTTCATACAAGAAGCGACACCGACTTCGGCCACACGCAAAGCGCGCCGCGCGGTGGAGAGAAAGCGACTGTGTGCTAGACCAACACGGCCGTAGGGCATAGCGACAGGGTGGTAGGATGCTCGGGCGCGATGCGCATGGGTAGGGCAGAAGGTTAACCCTCGGGTTAACTTGATGCGCGGTGCGCATGGGCAGGGCAGGACTCCTGGTGGACGGCACGTCTATTTTTTGCATCCTGTTGAGCTGCGCTAGTCGCGTTGTCGGCCGGTGTGCCCCGCACGATATACTTCAACATGTATGTTTTCCAAAAATAAGGTTTATAATAGAGGTTTTTGAGCGATCTCGGACTATAAGTTCGGCACTAAAAATAACGGTCAAAACTAGCAAACCCGGTCGAGCTTACCGGTTTCGACCGGGTATAGCTGGGGTTTCGACCAGGGTTGCTAGTTTTAACAGTGATTTGCTGATTGATTTTTTTGGACCTCGGGTTAAGTGTTAGAGTTAGGGTCAGGGGTTTACCCTAACCCTAACCCTAACCCTAAGCGGGCTTTATAAAAGCACTAACACCGACCTAGTTCCTAGGCAGCACGACAAGTGCGCCGCTCGGTTACGACATCGAAGATACAGAACCAGAGGTGCGGGCAGGTAGGAACCATGGCAGCAGGCCAAGTAGGCATGCGAGAACCAAAGAAGAGGCTATATATTTATATATATATATATATTTATATTTATATATATATATATATATATATATATATATATATATATATATATATATATATATATATATATATATATATATATATATATGTATATATATATATACATATATACACATATATATTTGTATAAAATTATGTATGCATATATATATGTATATATATATATATATATATATGTATATAGATATATACATATATATGAGCCGAACCCCTATATATACTAGGTAGTCTACATATTGATGTGTTTTGGTTGTATCCTTTCAGGTGACTGTCCGAGCTGCGCTGGAGGCGGTTACGGCGAAGGTCGGCTTGACGAACTTCCATGGCTGCATGCATAACCGTGTCTATAGAGTTTGCTTGTTTTCAGGATCCGGTTATAGCTGCGCTAGTCGCTTTGTCGGCAGGGGTGCCCCCCGAGGGGTTTACTTAGGGTTAGGGTCCTTTAGGGTTCTCCCCTTCATTTGAAAGAAAAAAATCGAAACCATTCATGTTGAAGGGGTTCGGGTGGAACCGTACTTTGCTATTGATAGTTGTGGTGTGTTTGGATGGTGTAAAACTCAACAACCGTTCGTGTGGCAAGACGAGTTGAAGGTGGTTCGGCCAAAACCGGGCTTTAATCGTAATTTTGTTTTATTGTATCCGTTCAGGTGACTGTCCGGGCTGCGCTACAGGCGGTTGCGGCGGAGGTCGGCTTGACGAATCCGACAGATGCGACGAAACCTCTTCACGGGCTGAAACTAACCGGGACTGACCTGGAGGCTGTTGTGTGCGGTGGAAGGGTAGGAAACAAGCGGGTGGGCGGCAAGGCGGTGGGAGGCAGGGGGGAAGGGATTACCGGCCGAGATACAGGAATGCAGCTCGAGAGTCGGGTACGTGCGGTACGTGGCTGTCAAATGTTCAAAGACGGATTGGGTGGGGTGGGTGGTGATGGCAAGGGGAAAGAGACAGAGGGCGGGACCGGAAAGGAGCTTCAGAGTACTGCCGGTAGGCCGGGCAACGGCAGAGTGGTAGTGATAGGTGTTGACGGCAAGGGGGGCGGGACTGTGGACGGGACTGACGGACCTCAACTCCAGAGTTCTTCCGGTAGGTTGGTCAACGGTAGTATGGCTGGGGTGGAAGTGGTGGGAGTGGACGGCACGGGGGGGAGAACTGCGGGCGAGAGTGCGAAAGGAGGACAGCACCAGGATACCGCCTATGACGGGGGTACGGGTAGGCTGGTTAGCGGCAGAGTGGATGGGGTGCGTGGAGTGCGTGTGGATAGCAAGGAGAGAATCATTCTGGGCGGGGTTGGAAATCGAGCAACGCGAAGCCAGCTCCAGGGCACAACCGGCACCGAGGGTGGCGAACGTGACAAGGGTGGCGAGGGTGGTGATGGGGAGGGAGTTGGCGGCGACGGTTTTGGCAGCGACGGTGGCGGCGTAAGGGGTGGCGAAGGCAGTGGTGAAGAGGGAGGAGGCGGCGACGGAGGCGGCGAGGGCGGCGACAAAGGTGGCGGTGGGGAGCGAGGCGGTGACGGTGGCGAGGGCGGGGCAGGCGGCGGTGGTGAGGGTGTCGGCGGCGTGGTGATCAGTTGTGTTGGCGGTGGAGGTGGAGGCACGCCGGGCGGGCTGCTGGGCGGCACAGAGGCCGGCGGCGAGGGCGGCGGTGACGGACGCGGTGGCGAGGGCAGAGTCAAAGGGTTCACCCATGGTGGAAGCGGAGGCGGCGTGGGTATTGGTTGCGTTGGCGTTGGCGGCGGGTCAACCTCCAATCCGGCTAAGGAAGGCGGGGTGGCTAAAGCCCAGGCGCACAAGGACGTTGGGCTCGACGGCGGGCGCTTTATGGTGACCAAGTTGATCACGGGGTCTCCTATGGACGCTGCGCTCGGCATCTTGGGATTCTTGGGCGTACCGGAGGAGCAGGTGCATGGAAACCGAATTAGGAATATGTTAACTGAAACCATACAACACAGCCCTAACACTGGCGCACGCGCACACAATACTCCACACGTAACTAGACTAATCCATACGTTATAGACCTGCGTAACTACGCATTGGACTAGTACAGGACTTTAAATTTCCAAAGTGCCTCTCCCTACATCAGTGGAATTCAAGCGCGCGCGTCTTGGTTTCTTCTACGCGATATAACCATATCGAATCTTTTGATTCGGCGGAATCGCCGCGGGACTTTACCGGTATCTGGAGAGGTCTTTTGAAGGAGCCCGGTATGCCTAAGTAAGTCACAATATTTTTTCATTAGCAAGCTGTACTAATGAGATTGCCCTTCTTCTCACCACTTCCTGATTACTTTGGTGGTGTGGCTCATAATGAACGCTGGTTTCTGTGTCGACTCCGCAATCGCTTCTTCCTAGTTGTGCCGGGTTGTATGGGTAAATTGCTGTTGATCGCCGTCAGTAGCGTCCAATTATAACTCGGGTGAATCCGAATAAACGCCCTTTCGTCTCCTGTTCAGGTCTACGCAGGTTTGGCAACTCCTCTCACTTCCATGGAGAAAGAAGTTTCCGAATTTGGGACCGACGACGACCGCTACTGCCTCGACTACGTGTTGCGCAAGGCTACTGGCTCGTCCACGCGAGAGTGGCCCAACGGTATTCTCGACCAGGGGCGCCCTGCTGGTCTGTTTTTGGCCGACTTTGCTTCCGACCCGAGCGTAAAGCTGGCGAGGCTTGGAGTTGCTCACGTTGCGGCGTTACGGTACGTGCTGTTAATATAATATTTATTTATGTATAGCTATACGGATAGATAGATAGATGCATGAAGACATTTATATGTGTGTACGTTTGTTCCTGACCGACTTTGATTCCAATTTGAGTGTGCGCCTAGCGAGGCTTGGCCCACGTGGCTGCGTTACGGTTCGTTTTATTTTAATATGATACATCTGGTTACAGCTATGCATATATACAGATATATATATAGATGCTTCAAGATCTGGACCGACTTTGCCGCCGACCAGAGCGTAAATCTGGCGAGGCTTGGCGCTGCCCACGTGGCCGCATTACAGTTCGTTTCTTCACATATAGTATGCTATACAGATATATATATAGACACATACATGTATACGTCTGCCGGCCTGTTCCTGACCGACTTTGCTTCCGCCCCGAGCGTGCGCCTAGCGAGGCTTGGCCCACGTGGCCGCGGTATGGCTGGTTTCTTTATATGTAATATACATCTGGTTACAGCTATACAGATATATAGATAGATGCATGAAGACATGCATATGTCCGCCGGCCTATTGCTGACCAAATTTGCCTTCGACCCGGGCTTGCGCCTGGCGAGACTTGGAACTACCCACGTGGACGTATTACGGTTCGTTTTGTTTTATCCAGTATACATCTAGTTACAGCTATACTGATATATAGATAGAGACATGACGACATGTATATATCCGCCGGCCTTGTCCTGACCGACTTTGCTTGAGACCTAAGCGTGCGCCTAGCGAGACTCGGAACTGCCCACGTGGCCGCGTTACGGTTCGTTTTTACATATAGTATGTTATACTGATAGACAAATAAATGCATGAAGACATGTGTATGTCTGCGCGTGCATGCCTGACCGACTTTGCTTCCGACCCGAGCGTGCGCCTAGCGAGGCTTGGCCCACTTGGCAGCCTTACGGTTCGTTTTCTTGTAATATCAAACATCTCGTTACAGCTGTACAGATATACAGATATATGTATAGATGCTTGAAGACCTGGACCGACTCTGCCTCCGACCCGATTGTGCGCCTGGCGAGACTTGGAACTGCCCACGTGGCCGCGTTATGGCTCGTTGCTTTACATGCAATATACGTCTAGTTGCAGCTATACAGTTATATAAATAGATGCACGAAGACATGTATTTGTCTGCGAGTATATGCCTGACTGACTGTGCTTCCGACCCGAGCGTGCGCCTAGCGAGGCTTGGCCCACGTGGCAGCCTTACGGTTCGTTTTCTTGTAATCTCAAACATCTCGTTACAGCTGTACAGATATACAGATACATATATAGATGCTTGCAGACCTGGACCGACTCTGCCTCCGACCCGAGCATGCACCTAGCGAGACTTGGAACTGCCCACGTGGCCGCATTACGGTCCATGCTGTCAATATAGCGTACATCTAGTTACATCTATAAAGATAGATAGATAGATGCATGAAGACATGTATATGTCCGCCGGCCTATTGCTGACCGAATTTGCCTTCGACCCGAGCGTGCGCCTAGCGAGGCTTGGCCCACGTGCCCGCGTTATGGCTGGTTTCTGTACATGTAATATACATCTGGTTACAGCTATAAAGATAGATAGATAGATGCATGAAGACATGTATATGTGCGCCGGCGTATTGCTGACCGAATTTGCCTTCGACCCGGGCTTGCGCCTGGCGAGGCTTGGCACCGCCCTCGTGGCCGCGTTACGGTTTGTGTGTTTACATATAATAAGCATCTCGTATGCTATAATGATATATAGATAGATACATGAAGACATATATATGTGTGTACGTTTGTTCCTGACCGACTTTGCTTCCGACCCGAGCGTGCGCCTAGCGAGGCTTGGCACTGCTCACGTGGCCGCATTACGGTTCTTTTTTTTCGTATAGTGTTATATACTGTTATATAGATGGATACATGAAGACATATATATGCCACGCCGGCCTGTTGCTGATCTATTTTGCTTCCGACCCGACCGTGCGCGTAACGAGGTTTGGCACTGACCACGTGGCCGCATTGCTGTTCGTGCTGTTAATACCAAATACATTAATTTACAGCTATACTAGTATATAGATAGATACATGGAGACATATATATGCCACGCCGGCCGTGTCCTGGATGACTGTGCCTTCGATTTGAGCGTGCGCCTAGCGGCGCTTGGCACTGCTCACGTGGCCACATTACGGTTCGTTTTTTTCGTATAGTATTATATACTGTTCTATAGATGGATACATAAAGACATATATATGCCACGCCAGCCTGTTGCTGATCTATTTTGCTTCCGACCCGACCGTGCGCGTAACGAGGTTTGGCACTGACCACGTGGCCGCATTGCGGTGCGTGCTGTTAATACTAAATACATTCATTTACAGCTATACTAATATATAGATAGATACATGGAGACATATATATGCCACGCAGGCCGTGTCCTGGATGACTGTGCCTCCGATTTGAGCGTGCGTCTAGCGAGGCTTGGAACTGCTCACGTGGCCGCATTATGGTTCCTTTTTTTCGTATAGTATTATATACTGTTTTATAGATGGATACATGAAGACATATATATGCCACGCCGGCCTGTTGCTGATCTATTTTGCTTCCGACCCGACCGTGCGCGTAACGAGGTTTGGCACTGACCACGTGGCCGCATTGTTATTCGTGCTGTTAATACTAAATACATTCATTTACAGCTATACTAATATATAGATAGATACATGGAGACATATATATGCCACGCTGGCCGTGTCCTAGATGACTGTGCCTCCGATTTGAGAGTGCGCCTAGCGAGGCTTGGAACTTTCCACGTGGCCACCTTAGTTGGTGGTTTACATATAGTATGCATCTGATTATGAGTGATACGTAGATGCAATTTTAAAGAGTAAGCAAAAGTGTCGGGGCCTTGTCCCATCGGTTAAACCCGGTTAAACCGGACCAATTAATAAACCTGAAAAAATCAGAACATGCGCACATGCGGCTGTGACCGGCGATTGATAAGCCGAAACTGAATCCGCCGCTTAATATGAGTCAGAGCACTAAAACAATTAGTAGTCATTAGTGCAGCTTTGTTGATGAAGCGCGAAGGGACAAACGCCTCGACACTTTTCAAATGACCGTTTCGACCGTTATTACTAAAAAAACGCTAAAACAAAACCCCATCTACGTAGCACGCATAGCCATAGCGAGGTATATCGATAAATACATGAAGACATGTTTATGCCCCGGGTTCACCCGACTGGGTCAAGGCTTAACCCGAGCTGCGGGGCACCTTCAACCCGACCTGTCGCGGTTGATTTGTTTGCGCCTTACCCTCAAATGCTATGCTCCTAGGGTTACCCCCAAGCTCCAGGGCACCTTTAACCCGACCTGTCGCGTTTGATTTGATTCCGCATCACGCCCAAATTTTTTTTTTTTGTGCAGGTTCGGGTTCACCCGTCGTTTTGATTATAGATAACTCGAAGTCGAATCACCCAGGCGCACAGGGCACCTGTAACCCTAACCCGTGTGTTGTTCTTTTCCCGCGTAGGTTCTACACGACGGCGGGCTACCGGTCGCTCAACGCTCCGCTACGGGATCAGGTGAATCATTCCTAATTCCAATTCAGTATTGATCTATATTCTTAGACGGTCTATAATACAAAGGGTCCACGAGCATACACGCACAGGGAACTGATCCGAGAGTGGCTTTGGGAGCCTAAGGGGAGCTCCCTTGAATATAATTAGGTGAGTGGGGGCGGAGTCGGCGCCGCGATCCTATGATCGCGTTAAGCGTCGGCTCATATTCTGTATCCAAACTAGGTATTGATCTATATCTTCCCGCTTCTTCTTTATATGAAGTGTATGAGCAGGCCCTAGTTTCACTGCAATAAAACTCAACGGCTAACGTGGAGGGATGGAAACCAAAGGCCGTTATAATTGAAGGCGGCTAAATGGCTAAATAAATGTGGCAAATTTAATAAGAGCAAAACTATATTAAACGGTTACTCGCCATTTTGTGATGAAATGGCCGTCCTCTGCTCGCGTCGACAATGTCTCTATTAGAAGGCAAACTAGGGCCTGCTCATTCGCATGAATCGGCTGCTTTCGTAGCCGCGCATCAAAGCTGCCCTGCAGCTAGTAAGTAAGCGGTATAGGAAAAATTGTGTTGCTCTTGTACATGAGCGAGTTTGGTGTTCACGTTCTCACGGCAATCGTCCGCGATGTGTCCACGATTACATATGGGAAACGGGAACCTTTCGAAACATTCGATTGACCGTTTCAAAACTGAATCCGTCGTTTTTTTTGAGTCACAGCATCCAAGTTACGTACAGTTTGCTTTGGACACACTGCTTCGATGTACTTGGGCGCAAAGGGCACCTTTGAACGAGGGGTTAACCCGAATTGAACAAGTGTCTAAGCTTTGCGTGTCCGGTCTCATTACGCCCCGCTTTGCGGCTAGGTGTCATGACCAATCTATGGATGGATGTTGGTTGACGCCTTGGGCGTTATAACCATTTCTCGTGGGTGTTTTGAGCGCTGCGGCAGCAAAAAGAAAACTCCCCCATAGATAGCCCCTACCTATTCTAACCTTAGTAGTTAGTTTCGTAACGCTTCGAACCCGGCGGCCGACAACTGCTCCGTGCGTCCGCATATCGTACGCCGTCTGAGGCTAGCCCTCGGCGACGGTGCGGCCACGCGAGTGTGCCCTGATGGGTTAACCCGTCGGGTTAACCTGTTCCTGGTGACGCTTTGGCCTTAAGGTGCTCTGCTCGCCTAAGTGAAACGACTTTGATTTCCTCCAATCAAAACGACGAACCTCTTAGTCGAAACTCGCTCATGTACATGAGCAACGCGAATTTAACCATAGCGGTTAATTCGTAGCTGCAGAGCACCTTTAACTAGTATTCTTTTGCATTGAGTCTGTTGTCCACGAATCAACCATCCTTTCATTCCCCTGGGTTAACCCTCCTCGCCCTGCCTACATTGCCCACCGTGGTGCAATACTATTGCACAATTATTGGACAATATAAGACTCCTTCCGACCTCCCGCTGGTATGCTATACACCATACAATATTGGTAAAATAAACACCGTGTAATAGCCAAGTGACGCTAAGTATTATTTCAGAGGGGATCAATGAACATAAAAGAACAACTCGGCGACTCGGGCTTACCCGAGTAGCCATGTCCGTATTCTATCGCGACCGTCTAAACCGCTAACCGTTTTCTCTGTCTCTCTGTAGGAAGATCGTACGCGGCGCGCATACCCTTTCCCGGTAACGCTGAGCCTCATTTCAGAGGGGATCAAAAACAAACAAAAAATGGACCTCTCCCGACTGAAACGTCGACACGCAGACGTCCAAACGGCCTCACTCTGCAACGAAAATATGCGCTGTGTCGTGTTCCCCTCTGCAGGCAGATGCTACAAGGCGCGCATACCCCTTCCCGGTAACGCTGAGCCTCATTTCAGAGGGGATCAATTGGAAAAGGGACAGCTCGACCACTCCCGACCATAATACAGCCAGGCCTATATCCAAACCCGCATGTCTAAAACGAAACCACGCTCTGTGTCTCTTCCTGCAGGCTGATGGCACGAGGCGTGCCTACCCCTTTCCGGTTACGCTGAGCCTCATTTCAGAGGGGATCAAGCGGCTGCGCACAGTGGGCTTCGGCTCTGGTACAAAGGGGCCTGTCGACTTGTGGAGGGGCATGCGCAACGTGCGTGCGGGCTCCGAGTTCCAGGTACAGCTGTATATATAGATTAAATACATACGTGCATATGGATATATAAGAGATATGTGTGTATACTTCTCTAACTGGAATGCACCGGATTTGACTCCTGTGCTAAGAGTGTGTCGACCTCTGGCGCGGCATGCGCAACGTGCGTGCGGGCTCCGAGTTTCAGGTGATGCTATATGGGAATCGGTGTAGACACATGTATAGATCGAGGTAGGGATACAAGACTTGTGTCTACATCTCTAAATGGAACTCGTTAAATTTGACTTCTGTGCGAAGGGGTCTGTTGACCTCTGGAGGGGCATGCGCAACGTGCGCGCGGGCTCCGAATTCCAGGTGAAGCTGTATACGTAAAGGGGGCTTAGGGTTAACTCTGTATATATATATATATA
>Ga0209491_10010178_pt1 | contig 11353 bp, 8 predicted proteins | sample BON02_FD_187213 | JGI IMG/M metagenome (GOLD analysis project Ga0209491, IMG submission 187213) | Freshwater microbial communities from Lake Bonney liftoff mats and glacier meltwater in Antarctica - BON-02 (SPAdes) (version 2) | ecosystem: Environmental > Aquatic > Freshwater > Ice > Glacier...
TCTCTCTCTCTCTCTCTCTCTCTCTCTCTCTCTCTCTCTCTCTCTCTCTCTCTCTCTCTCTCTCTCTCTCTCTCGCTCTCTCTCTTTCTCTCTCTCTCTTTCTCTCTCTCGCTCTCTCTCTCGCTCTCTCTTTCTGTCTCTTGTTCTCTCTCTTTTCCTCCCTCCATTTGTGGCATTACTTCCTTGTGTATGTAATGTTTGTTCTTTCGATTCATCTTTTTTTTTGCTCTGTGAGATTCTTGGTTTGTGGATTCTGTTGTACTGTAGACCTACTTGTGTCTGTTTCTGTATCTTTAATTCGCAGATTCTGTTTTGTTTTCAGTGCGCCACTCTGTGTTCCTTGTGGCGGGGCCTTGTGGAATCTAAGTATCGACCATTTATGGGCAGTCCTAACTTCTTGCTACTGCCAATACGGAACGCCTTTCGTATTGTCAGCTTGAGTCAACAAAACAAAACAAGACATCCCAAGAACAGCTAAAAAAATGTCTCTCTCGTCTCGAATTACATTTTTATCTTTATTTCAATTGATGTTTCCATGTTTCCATGTCCATCTCAATCTCTATCAATGATTCTATTTCTACTCATACTTTAATCTATATTTCTGTCTTTACCTCCATCACTTAGATCCCTATCTCTACTTTCCTGACTTGCATAATTTATGGATTGTGTGTGTTTATCGTGGGTACATGATTTTTTGTGGAGGGGGATACGTTATTGGGATCCGTCAACATATGCTTTTCCATATTAATCTACTCCTATTTCGATTTCTATCTTTTAGATCTCTGTGTCACCTATCTTTTAGATCTCTGTGTCACCTGGCCCGTTCTCCAAATGAATTCGCAGCCTGCATGCGAGCGCTTGTAACTCTCCCTCGTAGCCTAAACCGTAACCCTCTCTCGCAGCCTGTATGCAAGCGCTTATAACTCTCTCTCCCCGTGCAGGAGTTAGACAGTGCGCAAGGCTCCTGGCCAGGGAGACAAACTCTCCTCCACACAACAGATTGGCACGTCGTTCCATACCCTCTCAACGAGCCTTACCTTTCGCACAGAGAACCCTTCCACATATCCTTGCTCTCAAAATACACCTGCATAGTATTAACTGCCAGTGTATTCTTCTTTACATGACCCTATCCCGCTTATAGACCTTTTGTCGGAAAGGCAACAAATCCTCAAACATGTAAGCTCCAAATTAATTTGGGAATCAATCCGGAAATTAAGATGCGCGGAAAAACAGTCCGACGCGCGTTTTGTTTTGCTGGAACCTAGATTCTTTGTGAATCTTGAGAACATGAAATTAGTAGGAGTGTGTCGCAGAGATCTTTTTCGGGTTTTCTTGGTGATTTTATTTGTTGCTGAACTCCCTCAAAAAAAGAGGTGTTTGGTTATGCATCATTTGACTCGCTGGTTGTCCAGTAGTATTTTACAGAGTCGAGCCGCGCGCTCTGATGTGTCTGTATCTAGAAGACTTTCTGTCAGACTTGCTTCCTTTCTTTCTTGGGTGTTAAAATCTAACCAATCACTTAGGATCCGGGAAACTGTCCTGAACTTCATGTGGGCTGAGCCTCAGCCCTGAGCAAAGGTTAGCCCACGTGTGAGCAATAACATTGGGCACAATGTGCAAATGTAAGGAGATATAAGGAGGAACACACACCCATGGGTGTCAAAGATGAGGCCATCGAGCGAAAGTGGAATCAGGGAGGCAGACTAGAATCCATAATTCAAGACACCCCCAGGGTGCAGAAGACTCACACATTTATTGTATGTTGCTACTCGTATTTTTTTTTTGTCATGTGTCTAAAAACTTTTATCTTTTCTACTTGTTTATACAACACAATGCATATCAATTTCTACATTTCGACTTTAGTATTGTACGTGACGGTCTCGGTTTTGCTTATATTTGTTGATGTTTGTCACGTGCATTACACAGTTGTGGGGTGGGTGGAAAAATGCACCAGACAGGTGTTTTGTACATGAAAGTATGTACTTGTGACCATACTCACGATGGAGTGTATATATGCACGATTACATATGCGCACATTGTTTATTTGTAATGTCCAATCTCTCTACTGCACGTGTATCTCAAGTATTTTTTAACACCTGCATGGGTGGGTGGGAGGGGGTTGGAAGTGGGGTATTTTTAAGCGTGTACATGGTTGGCACTTGCTGCTGGCGTGGGGGCTATGTTTTGGCAGGGGTAGAGATAGTAGGTTTGCCTTGTATGTTTCTTTTATTTTGCAGATGTTAGGGTGGTGGGTGGGTGTATACTTTGTATACGCGCGCACACAGACAGATTACTTTGGTACTTGATGTGAGCCCAGGGGTTGGACGGACACCTGGAGAGCCGGAAGAATCCAGATCGACCAAAGTGTGGATTACATGTAGACCGTATATGTGTACGAAGTATATGTGTCTATATGTATCCTGGGCTGCGGGTTTGAATGATCTGGGCTGACTGCCTTTTGTCTTTTGACACGTCGTTTCTTTTGGGAAAAGGTGACGATGTAACGACAATTATCAAACTTCAGTCACTCACTTTAGTCACTCACTTGAAAATAATAGACTGAAAATAATAGACTGCACCTTGAGAGTTGCAAACAAAATTACTACATTATTTCTTTATGAGCAATAGTAAAAGCAATCTTCATTCATTTAAACACGCGCATTTATAGACACACACACACAAGTACGCCGTGATGTACGATTAGCGCACAGGGAAAGTGGCAAGAACCAGACACAAGAGCCTGGTCAGAAGGGGCGGAGGTAGGCGTTTGGTTAACTTGAACACAAAACCTATCACACTGGTACACACGCACATGATGTGTAAGATGTTTATTCATAACAGAAAGTCCTAAAACCCCCAGTCACTATAGATACACACGCACACTTAAAACGAATTGCTGGCACACTAAGATCTCAAAGGTTTCAGTAGATAGAGTTTCGACCAAAGCGTCTAGACTATTTTTTATGAAGTAATCAAAGGAACATCAATCAATGCCACGGGGCTGGTGGATGGTGAACAATGTCCAACAAACGTAAATTGACCTTGTTGAACTTTTAAGGCGTCCACAGGGAAATCACTTTTCTACTAAAGAAACGTGAAGCAATAGATTGTGTACACGGTTCTGTTGGGGGAATGTAGTGTGTCAAAAAAGTGAATGAACATCCGAATTGGCATGATCATGGACCAGAGACAAGACTCAGCTGCAGCCTTGACTCAAGCAGAAACGTGTGGACCTTCAGCTCAGGATGGTTATGATAGCAAGAGTTTAGGACCAGGCGAAAAGAAACCTTGACTACAATCAGAGTCATCTTGTGACTCTGGCATGTGTAGACCGTCATAGTAGCTCGGATCAGTCACGGTTGGGATTAAGTTATTATTCAGCTCAGAGATTCTTAAGGTTCCATTCTTTCAGGATTTCCCCCTGCCTCTGTTGGAAACCCGACGTACAAGGATCAGGAGTTCAGCCACTACTGCACCACACCTCCCTGCCACAAAATTGATCTGTTCAAACGTCCATTCCGGGGCAGCCGCTCTGAGCGCCTCGATGATGCTTCTGTGTTGCTTGTTAGCCTCATCTCCCTTTACCCTCAGAAAATCCTTATTTCTGTCAGATGACCGTTTGAACTCTAGGATGTATATGTTCGATGATACCTGTGAATCACTATGCCATCTGGCCTCCGATTCCAAAAACGATTTTCATAAAACATTGTCAGGTCGAAATCATAGCGTGCCCTTTCGTGCTCAATCACAACGATCGTTTTTTCAATGTTTGCTGCCTTTTCCGTCAGCAATTCTCTGCTGCATATCTGCTTAAACTCTTTCTCCTGCCACAACGTGCTCATACTACTCTCTTTATCAGGTGTGACAAACCTGACCTTACTCGTTGGTGTTTGTGCAGCTTGCATACAGATGTCTCCGGATGAAGTGGTGGGCAGCCGTGACAGTTGTTGCCATTCCATCGAAGAAAGCACTGTTGATGTGCCCATAAGTCTCTTCTGGCAAATTTTCAATGCTTGCACCGCGTTGTTCTTGTGTTCTTTTGCATAATTTTAACTTAAATTGCTTTTATTACTGGAAACAGTAGTTTAGAACCCTTGATTGAAGGTCTATGTGCTCAAATCCATGTGGATCTGAGTTGACGTGTTTTCGGCCGGAATCAAACCAGGGACCTTACGGATTACTAAATTTCTTAAGTGCCGCGCTCTCAACCACTGAGCTATGGTGACGGATGAATCACCGAAAATCCTTTAGGATCCTCTTAATCTACAGCTTACATCTGATCGTTGTTTGATTTTCGCAAGCCAGTTGGCTACCGGAATGATCCCTGCAATTACCATCATTTCTCGCCTTTTATGTCTCCAAGAGACGCGCGGGTCGTTCAAATACTTTCCTAAGAACGCTCTGCTTTCATTTTGCCGTAACATGAAGTCTGCCGTCCACGTGCTATATGCAGGGTGATTGATATTGCCTTGCTCTGCCCTAGCTCGCACACATGATTTCAAGAATTTCCTGTCATCAATCCAGGTGTTCTGCTGCAAGACCTTCACCATGCTTTGATACCATTCCTCATATCGTTGCTTGTGTGTGCAGTCCTCTATGTCATCACCTTTACACCACTTTTCATATCGTCGCCTGAGTGTGCTCATTTGTCTCCAAGCACCTGTAAGCTTCTCTTCATGTTTTGGCACCTCATTCTCTGCTGCCCCTCTCCGCATTGCATCCCCCACGCTATTATTAAATGTCGAATGACGATCTTGATAAGTTACTTTCCCTGCCTCGCGGCACGATTTTCTCCACGTGAAGACTGCTCAATTGGTCCGTTGGCACCACCCTTTGCCTACCTTCGGATCTGAGATAGCCTTATCCGCAAGAATGTCGGCTCCCTCATTCGCTGGTTCTCCTCGATGCGCTTTCACTTTGACCAAGAAGGTTGCTGTCCCAGCTGCAATCCTCTTTCGTAGTATCTCGATGGCTGCTGCCAGAATATCCGCGTTAGGTGCCCCCACCAACGTTGCCTTTCCACCTTCACCAATCCACCTATTGACTGCCTTCAACAATGACTGGTTGTCACACAAATGCAGCAACGGCTCTCAATCAGCGTGTCACGAAGCGCCAGTAAAAACGCTGCCGATTCAGGCCGATTTGAGCTGGAGCCTTCTTCCTCACGTCCCACTTTGCACTACTGCTTTTTCCTTTTTCTTCTCGAGTTATTATATCCTGCTCCCATTTTGCCTTGTTTGTCTGAATTGTTACCTGCCGCTAATTGGCCCTGAAACCCATAGCCTCCAAGCATGCCTATCTCTGGGCGCATCCAATAGTCGTGTTCTCTCCCTTTCAATCGCACTTGACATTCGTCTTTTTCTCTTGATACTCCGGCCGCTTTCTTCAACGCTAGAGCAAAGAACAGAGGTGCCTCTGTTGGAAAACCGACGTACAAGGATCAGGAGTTGAGCCGTGGGACGTCAGACCATGTGTGGAGGGCCCTGCGCGAAGCGTGGCATAAGAACCTGAAGCAATGGGATATCGATTGTGAATAGGATCATTTCTGGATATTTAATAGAGGTATGTGGTGTCAGCGTATTGCTGCATTTAAAGGGCCATTCATTTCACTTTGTCTCAGCTGAGCTCAACAGCGGCCTTTCCTCATCTCGTTCACAAGGTCGATTTTTCACCTCGCTCGCTCGTCTTGTTCATCACCACCAGTCACTGGCATCTGACGATGCCTTGAAGATGACGGTGACGATGATGATGACGAAGACCTTGGCCTCAGTGACGATCAGACTGCTGATAATGTTGCTCTTCAAAAACGCTCATCTCACGGCGTTCGGCAATCCTCTTCTTCACTTACATGCGAAAAGTCAGCACCTGTCAAGCCCAAGGCACAGTCTTCCCAAATGAAATCCCCTGTCAAATTGTTGACTGAGAATGCACTGCGAGCTAACAAAACAATGCTTATTGGCAGACGAATCAAGATCCACTTTCTAAATTCCAGTAGCAGCTGGAGAAAAGTAGTATCATATGATGTCGATAAAGATTTGTACAAACTCAAATTTGCCGTCGACTGCAATGTGCACAACACGACTTTTGAAGATGTGCTTACAGTCTTGCCATCCTTATGGTTTTGAAAACAAGCTGCAGCTCATGAAGCTCGTTTTGTTTATTCTTTGGCTCGTGCAGCACATGCTGCATATTATCTTAGTATCAGAAATAAACCGATTTAAGTCGATGCGCTTCTTTCTGAGACCTTCACTGAACCGTCCGACTACAAAAACTTCTGCAAGTTGCCGGATTACAAATACTGGAAGCTAGCTATGGTCAAAGAAATTACTGTGCTTGAACAAATGGACTGCTGGACGATAGTCAAGCTGAGTTCAATCACGTGATGCCAAATTAATCTCTTCCCGCTGAGTCTACAAACTAAAGTACCGTGATGGTAAGTACTAGCGTCGCAAAGCACGTCTTGTTGCTCTCGGATGCCAGCAGGAGAAAGGCTGTGCCTACTTTGACAGCTTTGCACCCACTTGTTCTCAAACAACACTTTGTCTTGTTCTCGCTCTTGCGGCAGTTCCTGGTTGGCATTCTTTGAACCTCGATGCTGTGTGTGCTTTCATCTCTTGCGATCTTGCCGAAGGCGAACTCGTCTATATGAAAGCTCCGCCCGGTTATGATATGGGCGAAGGCAATTGCTTGTCTATGAAGAAATACATTCATGGCCTTGATCAAGCTCCTCGTCAATATTATCTTCTCTGTCGTGAAGTCTATGGCCGTTCTGGCCTTCAACGTCTTCGCGCTGATGAGTGTGTCATTGTGCGCTATGTGTCGAATATCAAGGGTCAACCTCAGCTCACTAATGAGGATTTTCTCAAGAAAAGATTCGAGCACATACAGCTTCCATCGCCTCCTCGTCAAGCACGGCATGGAAAATGCCAACCCGTGCAAGCTGCACATGAACCCAGGCTCCGACTTGGATTCTCTCCCCATTCTTGACACCCCTGACAAACTTGTCGTGCATGCTTATGCTGAAATTATCGGGAAGCTTCTCTATGTTGCTATCAATACTGTGCCACAGCTCAGCTATTCTATGAGCTGTCGTACTTTTTACATGTCAAAAACCGCGCCTGCTCATCTCATTTATGCCAAAGTTGTGCTCCGCTGTCTCATTGGAATGAAAGGTCGCAAGCTTACTTGGTGCGGCAAACGTGTATCTCTTCGACATGTCCTCTGTGAAATTCTTGCTTAAGTCAATTCAAGTTGGGCTGATGACAAGAATAACCGGCGCAGCTCCTGGGGCCATGGCTTATTATCTCTTTGTCAATAATGCTACGTTTTTTTGGCGTGCGACTCTTTCTCAAATTGTGGCGCTCAGCACTATCAAGGCCGAGTTTATCATGTTGGCTAGTTGTTGTTGTCAGGTCGTGTGGGCTCGTAAGCTTTCGGTGGAACTTCGCTTTCTGCAGCTCAAGCCTACTGAAATGTACAAAAACAACACAGGTTGTATTGCCTTGGCAATCGATATGCATTTACGTGGGTGCAGCAAGCATGTTGCCCTTCATGTGTACTTTATTCAACAACTCATCCATGACAGAATCATCAATGCTAAACAATGCCCTACTGCAGCGCAGATTGCCGCCATTGGGACCAAAGCTTTGCCTCGAGTACCGTTCGAATCCTTTACAGATCAACTTCTTGGCGACAAGCACGTTGACGGCAAAAGATTTTCATTTGGCCTTTCCTGTGCCCGTGTGTCTGCTCAAGCATTCAAGTTGTTTCTCTTGGTCTCGATGGTCGTTGTTCTTTGTCCCTTGGTGTTATGTCGCGTCTGTTGCATTATTGCTTATGTGTCTCTCTCAAGCTTTTAAACAAGGGGGGGTGCACGCAATGTTCTGGCACTTTAATTTTTTTTTCTTAATGAATGTATTCTTTACATATGTCTTTTGCTCAAACCTGTCATATGTCGTATACCATTGACTATTTGAGTGAGGGGGGGTATCAGAGTCATCCTGTGACTCTGGCATGTGTAGACGATGACTCGGATCAGTGACGGTTGGGGTTCACTTTTTAGTCAGCTGAGAGATTCTTAAGGTTCCACTCTTTAGGATTCCCCCGTTGCTCTGTTGGAAAACCGACGTACAAGAATCAGGAGTTGAGCCGTGGGACGTCAGACCATGTGCGGAGGGCCCTGCGCGAAGCGTGGCATAAGAGCCTGAAGCATTGGGATATCGATTGTGAATAGGATCGCTTCTAGTTGTTTAGTAGAGATCTGCGGTGTCAGCGTATTGCTGCACCTAGCTTAAAGGGCCATTCGTTTCACTTTGTCTCAGCTGAGTGTCTGCAGCGATCTTCGTCTAATCTGTACTACTTCACTCTAGACCTATATTTCAAGTTACATGGAAACAGAGACGAGTAGAAACAAGTCGAGATATTTTTATTTGTATGTCACTTGTGTTGGTGTACGTTATTTGGTATACATCGTTGTGAGAACGGTTAAGTCGTACGACTTAGCCCGGTACGCCAAATAGGCTCGGTCCGGAACTGAAATCACCTAGCTAGGTAATTTCCGGTCCGGACCGGAGCCTATTTGGCGTACCGGTCTCAACCGTTCTCACAAAATCGTAATTAATGGCCGCCACAGCCAATTGACCGAGCATGGCTCTCCCTAGCAGGCGTACCCATGCGGGCTTCCGTCTGTTCCCACAGTTGGTGTTGCCCCTCCCTGATGCTGCAGCCGGCCCCTGTGGGGATTCGCGGTGCGCGGAGTTCGAACGGATCTTGCCCCCATATTTCATCCAGCCACTGACGGATTCGCGGTGAGCAGGGTTCAAACTGGTGACCTTACGATCTTGTGAGAACGGTTAAGTCGTACGACTTAGCCCAATACGCCAAATAAACTCGGTCCGGGCCGGAAATTACCTAGCTAGGTAATTTCCGGCCCGGACCGAGCCTATTTGGCGTACCGGGCTAAGTGATACGACTTAACCGTTCTTACAAGATCGTAAGGTCACCAGTTTGAACCCTGCTCACTGCGAACCCGTCAGTGGCCGGATGAAATAGGGGGGCAACATCTGTTCGAACTCCTGCTCACCGCAAATCCCCACAGGGGCCGGCCGCAGCATAAGAGATGAGGGTCCTAAAGGATTTTCGGTGATTCATCCGTCGCCATAGCTCAGTGGTGGAGAGCGCGGCACTCAAGAAATTTAGTAATCCGTAAGGTCCCCGGTTCGATTCCGGCCGAAAACACGTCACCTCAGATTCACGTGGATTTGAGCACATAGACCCTCAATCAAGGGCTCTAAACTACTGTTTCCAGTAATAAAAGCAATTAAAAATAAAATTGTATTAGGGGCAACACCAACCGTGGGAACGGACGGAAGCCCGCATGGGGGTACGCCTGCTAGGGAGAGCCATGCTCGGTCGGTTGGTGGCGGCCACGAATTACGATTTTTTGGGAACGGTTAAGTCGTACGACTTAGCCCAGTACGCCAAATAGGCTCGGTCCGGGCCGGAAATTACCTAGCTAACCGTTCTCACCATCGTTTTGGAATCCAATCTTCGTTTTTTCAATTTGTGTCTCACAAGGTTTGATTTGACAATCCTGATAAATAGTCTGTCTTGTTGATGCCGTGTGTAATTCGTTTTTGACAATTCGCATCTCAGACTCGATGATATCACGCCAGTGGCAGAACCGATTTTGGGCGGTGAAAAATTAAGCCCAGATCTCTAGGCACAATTCTGCAAGCCGTATCAATCCCGGCGATTTGTCGGTTGCAATCTACTTTTTTTATTCCTATTCCTAAGCGTTGTGGTATTCCTAAGCGTTGTGGATTTGGTTTGTTTCGTTTAGTTCAAAAATCCCTCCCGACCACAAAAAAGATATGGCCCATCATTCAACTAAAGAGGCTACGTCCCATCACCGAAGAAGAGGCTATGACCACAACTTTAATGGATTGCTCATCACGAGTTTACTGGATTACTCACCTGCAACCGACAGAATCGGCTGGATAGGGCTTGCAGAATCAAGCATGCAAATTTGGGCTTCAATTTTCACCGTGCAAAATCGGTCCTGCTACTGGCGTTACTTGTTTGAGGTGGAGTTGGGTATTTCTCGAACGAACGCGGATTCTCAGTGGAATCCTGTTTACAACGCATTTCATCATTGTTGTTGTGGAAACGAAAGGATTCGTCGGTAGTTTTGTAAACGTGATCTTGACGCGACAAACCTGCGGCCAGCGCTCGAGCAGGGCTGCAGAAAGCAAACGCCGAGCTTTAGAAAATTATTTTTCCGAGCGAATTTGCTATATGTTCCTAATATAAAAATGTAGAGGAGACTGAGATCTAGGTCTGTGCACAACTTTGGTACTTGCGTTTGGAGAACCGATGCGCAGTGGCGACTTCTGAAAAAAAAAACATGTTTCGACGCAGAAAAAAACAGATTTTGCCATTGCGCATCGGTTTTCCGAACGAAAATTTGTGCACAGACCTAGATCTCAGTCTCCTCTACACTTTTATATTACGAACATATAGCAAATTCGCTCCGAAAAATAATTTCCTAGCGCTCGGCGTTTGCTTTCCGCAGCCCTGCTCGAGCACTGGCCGCAGGTTTGCCGCGTCAAGATCATGTTTACAAAACTACCGACGAATGGTTTCGTTGCTACAACAAAAATTTCGATGAAACGCGTTGTAAACTGGATTCCACTGAGAATCCGCGTTCGTTCGAGAAATACCCAACCCCACTTTAATTAAGGAAATCACCAATTTGATTATTAATTAGTGGTTTGATTCATGATTAAATGGTTTTGGTCGGTCTGTAGTACTTCGGTACGTTTGAACGATGCGCCAATTCTGTGCCTGTGTGTGATATGAAGGGTGAGGATGTTGATTTTAAACCTGGTACCATATTTCCATTTTTTGTTTTCATGACCTTACAGCAAATAAAATAAAATCTGGAGTCGATTAAACTTTTGCAATCCCACTACGCAAGTGGTAGTCTGGAACCCATTGTTGGGAAGGTAATCTCTATTGAGTACGGGATTGAAGGACATATTCGGGGCCAGGTTTCACTGCGAAAACCTGCGGCGCCCTACGCATATGCTCACACTCTTGGTCATACTGGGCTTGGTGCCCTTTCCAGATGATTACTTTCCTGGCTTACTGTGCCAGATCACTGATTATTTTCTCACTCGACAAACCGCAAGGCTGTGTGGGGGGGGATCGCTTGATTGGGATACAATGATGTCTTGGTATTTAGGGGGACTATGGGAAGGAAGTAGTTTAGCCCGAGGATACATACCAGCCCAAAAACATTGTGAACTGTTCTACATACTCGTTGCAGATGTGCTTGGGTATGCCACCAGGT
>Ga0209491_10010181_pt1 | contig 11350 bp, 10 predicted proteins | sample BON02_FD_187213 | JGI IMG/M metagenome (GOLD analysis project Ga0209491, IMG submission 187213) | Freshwater microbial communities from Lake Bonney liftoff mats and glacier meltwater in Antarctica - BON-02 (SPAdes) (version 2) | ecosystem: Environmental > Aquatic > Freshwater > Ice > Glacier...
TATATATATATATATATATATATATATATATATATATATATATATATATATATATATATATATATATATATATGAATAACTAAGTTCATATATATATATACATTGATATCCATCTACATGTATATATACATCTATCTATCCATCTATACATACATACATACATACATACATACATATACATATGTATGTATATACACATTTGTATATATACACGCATATGTAGATGTAGATATCTATCTATCTATCTATTTTGTGCGGATCTTGAAACTTTGTTTCAGCGCCGTGTGGACGGGCTGAAACCAGCGTCCACGTGCCATTGGACTGTCCCCTAGGTCCAGGCCCTCCTTCGGGGGCGAGCTTGGGTGGCCCAATTATGGGCCACATCGGTTGGGGCGGTCCGTCTACGGGCCCTACCCTTCTTGTTATTGTGGTGGTGTCTCCGTGTCGGAGTGACCCGCTGCGGGTCGGCTGTTGTGATGGGGAGGGGGTGTTAGGTGTTTCGTAGGGGTAAATGTATCATCATCGATCGCGGCGCAAGGCGGGCAGGATACATAGGGTCGTTTCATCAAATAAACGGGGATCGGCCCCTCATCTCGTTGTTTATATATATTATATCAATATGTGGTTCTTTATGTTCATACAAATATGCATATGCCTATATATATATCATCCCGACTCCTCTTGCGTTTTCTTATATAAATGGTTAATAGAAGAAGCGACACCGACTTAGGCAACACGCAAAGCACGCCGCGCGGTGGAGAGAGAGCGACTGTGTGCTAGACCGTCACGGCCGTAGGGGTTGGAGTCCGGGAGGCAGGATGCCCGGGCGCGATGCGCATGGGCAGGGCAGGAGGACTCCTGGTGGACGGCACGGCTGAGGAGCATCTGCGCATTGGAGCGCTGAAGGATGCAGGAGATGCGGGTGCGCCACTGGAGCTTCTTCTTGCACAGGGGCGTATGCGCCGGCTGGCTGGCATGTCGGCTGACGAATTGCCCTCCTCTGGCGTGTATTTTTGGAATATCCCGCCTGTATTTCACCCGTATCCCGCCCGTATCTCACCGTGTCCTTGATATCCCTCTGTATCTCTGTATCGATCGATGTCTAGCCATTTTGCAGCAGATCTACTGTATCCCGCTGGTTCCGAAGCTGTGTCCGTACGTATCTAGCTGTATCTAGCTGTATCTGCTGTATCTTGCGGTATCGCACCGTATCGCACCGCTTGGAATACGGGATATGATCAAAGTTACACTCCAGGGGAGTAAGAGTGGGTCCCGTGTTTCTTTGTCAACGGACAAGGCTGTATACATACATATATCCATACATATTCATTTAGGTTTATACAAATATGCATGTGCATATATATATCATCCCTTCCACTCTTTTCTTTTTTGCACAGGGGCGTATGCGCCGGCTGACGAGTGGGTCTCGTTCTTCTAGTCAATGGATACGGCTTTATATATACATATGTGTGTTAATATGTACACAAACATGCATATGCATATATACAATCCCGACCCCTCTTTCGTTGTCTTGCACAGGGGCTTATGCGCCGGCTAGTTGGCATGCCGGCTGATTAGTGGGTCTCGTTCTTCTAGTCAATGGATAAGGCTTTATATATACATATGTGTGTTAATGTTTACACAAACATGCATCAGCATATACATATATTACATATTATCGACCCTCTTCCGTTTTCTCGCACAGGGGCTTATGCGCCGGCTAGTTGGCATGCCGGCTGACGAGTGGGCCCCGTTGTTGCACTCAACGGACAAGGCTGTATACATACATATATCCATATATGTTCATTTATGTGTATACAAATATGCATATGCATATATATATAATCCCGACCCTTCTTTCGTTTTCTTGCGCAGGGGCTTATGCGCCGGCTGGTTGGCATGCCGGCTGATTAGTGGGTCCCGTTGTTCTAGTCAACGAACAAGGCTGTATATATACATATGTGTGTTAATGTTTACACAAACATGCATCTGCATGTATACAATCCCGACCCCTCTTTCGTTTTCTTGCGCAGGAGCTTATGCGCCGGCTGGTTGGCATGCCGGCTGACGATTGGGTCCCGTTGTTCCAGTCGACGGACAAGGCGACAAAGGCGCGGGGCAAGCGCGCGGCGAAAGCGGCTCAGACTCGCCTACAAACGTCGAGAGGGAGTTTCGAGCTGGGAGACCGGGGCGGGCGGCTCGCCGTGCTACAGCTGCCCGCACCGGCTTGAGCGCCTGTATATCTACTAAATTGATCTGTACTGTAGTCTGTGTGGTATGTTAGTGTGTGCTGTCGATCTATCTGTGGCAGACACGTCTGCAAACGTCGCAGGGGAGTTTCGAGCTGGGAGACCGGGGCGGGCGGCTCGCCGTGCTACAGCTGCCCGCACCGGCTTGAGCGCCTGTATATCTACTAAATTGATCTGTACTGCAGTCTGTGTGGTATGTTAGTGTGTGCTGTCGATCTATCTGTGGCAGACACGTCTGCAAACGTCGCAGGGGAGTTTCGAGCTGGGAGACCGGGGCGGGCGGCTCGCCGTGCTACAGCTTCCCGCGCCGGCTTGAGCGCCTGTATATCTACTAAATTGATCTGTACTGTAGTCTGTGGTATGTTAGTGTGTGCTGTCGATCTATCTGTGGCAGACACGTCTGCAAACGTCGCAGGGGAGTTTCCAGCTGGCAGCTGGGAGACCGGGGCGGGCGACTCGCCGTGTTACAGCTTCTCGCACCGGTTTGCGCGTCTGTGTATCTTCTAGATTGATCTGTACTATATATTGCAGTCTGTGTGGTGTGTGGTCTTTCAGTCTGTGCTCGGGTTAAAACCCGTGTGGGCTGTCAATACAATCAATATAAATATCGGGTTAACCCGAATAAATCATAATTATCAAAGACAAAGAGCCACACACGAACACAAGAGAACCCGCATCCCAACACCATCCCCACCGCACGGGCAGCAAACTCTGCATCGCGGCATCTCGCGAAGCGACGCAGCCTAGACGCAGCCTTGGTGGGCTAAGGACGAATCGCTCTCGAGCGTGTAGTAGTAGTAGTAGTAAGCTCTAAAATCTGTGTGGCATGTACCCGTCTGCAAGGCTGCAAGCTGCGCTGCGCAGACGTCGCGGGGGAGGGGAGTTTCCAGCAGGGGGGCGACTCGCCGCGCGTACTACGTACTACAGCTTCCCGCATTCCCGCGTCGTACCGGCTTGTGTGCGTCTGTGTCTGTGTTCTGCCGTGTATCTACTAGATTCATCTGCACTGCGCACTGCCGCTGTGGTCAGTGTGGTCTTTCCATAGTTCATAGTTTGTGTGCTCGGGTGTTATTAAGTTACAAACCATGTCGCGGCGCGCGCGTGAGCTGTCACAATCTCAGTCATCAATCATAATCATCAAAATTATTAGAGATACTCACACACGCGAGCGTAAGACTTGACAAGAGAAACCTCGTCACACGGCGCACTAGCCGCGCGCCCACTACATGGGCAGGCGGGGCAGTAAACAGCAAATAACCCTCCCTGAGTCGCGAATAAGCGACGCGTAGGCTTGCTGGGTGGGCTATATATGATTCTTTAAGATACTATAAGCTATAAGTATGAGAACGATCGAATTGGTTTAACCCGTGTACTACAGCTACAGCTCCTTGCACTATGGCTTTATGATTATTGAGCTTGAGCGTCTGTGTGTATAGACCGAAAATGCCGAAGGCGAAGGCCGGGGGCGCCGGGCGCCGCGCATATTTTGCCTTCTTGTCTTCTGCTCGCTTGCCTCTGCTGCGCTGTGTGTGGTGTGGGACTGTGTACGAGTGGGTGTGTGGGGGACCACGCAGCTACCACGCAGCAGGCGGGGGGCAGGCCCCGGGTGCGGGCGTGCCGCATATATATATTGCCCTCTTGCCTTTTGCTTCCTTCTTGCTTGCCTCTCTGTCTCTGGGCTCGCGGGACTGTTGACAACACCGGGAGAGAGGGGGCGGGGGGGGTAGCGGGGCAGTCCGGGCACGGGCAGCGCGACGATGGGAAAGGCACCCACAACCAACCAACTTACTGATGCTGATGAGAGGGCGGGGACCGCAAGAGCCAAGACCAAGACAGTGCGATGTGGGAAAAGGCACCCCACAATCCAACCTACTTGTTACTTCCTGGGCGACCAAGTGCGGCAAACAAGCTGCTACTGCTACGGTACGGCGTAAGCCAACAGCCAATAAGGAGATGTCTGAACCGAATAACATATGATTGAATATTATATTATAATTATATATATAGCATGTGAATAATACATACCATGTGTGTTGATGACGAACATATCAAATCGAACATTTATTTTATAATGGCACCGCAGGCCTCAGGCGCAGGCGCAATCAAAATAAACGTACGATGTATCGACGATCGACGATCTTTATTTATATGTGGTATTTAGCAGTGGTGTGGTGTGTGAGAAACAAGCAACACTATCTTTCAACAAATTCAACATTTACAATTTGAGCAACCTAAGTTAGAAACCTAAGCAGGCTGTGTGGAGATCGCCAGGAATCCTGGAATTTAGTATCCCATAGCCCATACCCATAGAGTCCTGTGGATTCCTCGGTATATATATAGTATACCCATATTCATATTTATATATTTATATTATATATATAATATATATATATTTAGCGAAACGATTTTGTGAGAATCGATATATAATTGTAAGCATAAGATATTACCGATATATATGTATATATATAATGTGATATATATGTCGATGTTTACTGGGATAGGATTAACACGCCAGCATCCAACACATCCAACACCAGCTTTTATAGCGGCGATGTGTCACACCGCAATCAACGGGTTAACCCGATATATATGTATATATATGTATATATATATATATATATGTGATATAATATCGATATATGTCGATGTTTTACTGGGAAAGCCATAAACATCCAACATCCAACATCATCATCCAAAACACCAACATTTATAGCGATGTGTCATATTGTGATGTGTGCTGCCGCAATCAACATAAGTAGATGGTTGTTATAATATTGTGTGTAAAGTTATGTATAATATATATAGTTTATTTTTATTATTTTTTACAGAGACGTTTTTTTCACAAAGAAAGGGCCTTCAAAGGGGCAAAGGGAAAGGGGGGGCAGGAGGACACACGCACAGAGCAAGCTCACCCCCCCTCTCTTCCTTTATCCTCTCATTCATGGAGGCAACGTAGCTATTGCTATTGCTCACCAGCCGCCGGTCGCCCTCACAGGGTGGCAGAGAGAGAAAGGGAGGAAACGCACGTGTGAGGGAGTCGCCTTGGACGCAGTGTGAAGCAAGCTAGTTAGTACTACCATAGACTAATAGTTATTTAATAGTAGTAGTAGTATATAGTATATGATAACATATAGTAAATAGTATACTAGTAATAATAAGAAGTAAATAAGACCCCGTCCTAGAGGCTCAAAACCTCCCTAAAAACAACCGCTTCCGTCCTAGCCTCGTTGGCATGCTAACCGGGCTCTATGAACCAACCGACGAGCAAGAAGTGCTTCCCGTGCGCAGCGAAGTCGGGGCTCGGGGTAGACCCCAACCGCCAGTCACCTGCCAGGTCCCCAGGCAGTAACCGGTAGCCCCTGCTCAATCAGCAAGGCACTAAAGTACATCTTGACGCGCAAGGTGTCTCGTGCAATCCTGCGGCCCGCCTCCTCGGGACTCACCCGGAGAGTCCCGCGGAAAAGAAAGCGAAGGCTTTCTGGCCGAGTTAAGGACGCGTAGAGCTCCGTCACCAAAGCCGCAGCGTCCTGCACATGCAACGCACAGAACACAAGTCAAAATATCAACAGGCCACACGCACACGCACGTGAACCAAACACATAGACTTGCGGGCCCAACACGGCGAGGGGTGGTGCGTTACCGTCGCGCAGATCGAGAAGTGCCTCAGGTTGACCGTGGATCGGGTGGGCGGGTTGCCCAGCGCTTTCTGTGCTGCGGCCGACTCGATGAAGATCTTGGCGAGTCCCAAGAGCGCGGCCTGGACGCGATCCAAGAGCGCTGCAAGCTCATGAAGCGGGTCTTGAAACAATTCGTTGTGTATGCGGAAGTCGGCCTGCTTCTTCACTTCCATGACGGTCTGTACGGCCAGAGCGACGGTGGCAAAGAGCTTTCTGAAGTCCTTTGCAGCCGGGCAAGCCCGCCCCTCCAGCTCGCATTGGCCGTTCTCAGGGCTCGCCCCTGTGCCGTTGACGCCCCCGACTATGAGCGACTTGCGCCAGGCCATCGCGATCGTCGAATCGTTTCGTTTGATCGACGCGAATGAAATTTCCGGGCGCTTTGATGATCACCGAGATTGACCGACCATTGGCTGGGATTCATAATCCCGGGTTTAAAATTGGTCCAGTGGGTGAACCACGGGTTAAAGGTGACCTACAGGTGCCCTGAATCGGTTTCGTAATCAAATTGTTGTTGTTGTGACGTTTTTTTTTTTGACTCATGGTGAAAGACGGTTTCTAAGTCGGTGTCGCTTCTTCTATTAACCATTTATATTAAAGAAAGACGGTTTCAGTTTCGATCATGTACATCACTGCTCCGAGTTGTTCCGGTTACCTTGGCAAATCGGGTAAATCGCAGATTTTTTTTTTTTTTTTTTTTTTTTTTTTTTTTCTCGGAATGACGAAATAAAAACGTTGGTGAGCCGCCGCCGGGTAAATCGTGGGTGAATGTGATCCGAGGAGATTAACCCAGCGAAGGTGTTTTCATGGTGCGACGTGTCGCGCTATTTCAGGGTGGCGGCGGAATAACTGATGATGGTCGGGAGGTCGGCCAGGCGCGGGGACGGACAGGGTGGTGCCGGGGCGCGCCGCTGCTCTGCCAGCCCGAGTCTGGCTCACTGCAGCCCGATGTGGGCCCAGGGGGGGGCAGGGTGTGGCGACAGGATCATAGAGACAGCATCGTCGGAAGACCGGAGGGGGCACAGCCGCAAAACACCGCGGGGGGAAACACCACAAGGGGGGAAACAGCACATGGGGAAACCCACCCGCCAACAATAACAGTTCACAGTTAGCTTGGCAGCCGCGGCGACCCAGTAGTGAAGAGCCGGGAGCCGCTGCTGTGTGGGGCCGCAGGGGGGGGGCAGGATAGTGCCTACACGTGTAAACTTGGGGTGAACCTATCATCATCAGTCGCGGTTCTACTTAGTTCCTAGGACCCTACCCTTTTCTTCGGGTAGCGATGCGTCTCGGGCCGGTACTGGCCGGCCCGGTACACTTTCACATTTGGCCTTTGCAAGATATTGTTTCACTTCGAGGCTTTATTACACAATAATATTCTTTGCAAACACCAAACACCCCCTTTATTGTGCAATATATTGCACAATATTACCGCTTATTGCACCCCCCCGCCCAGTTTTGACGTATATTTGAGGTGTTTTGAGTTTTTTTTTTTTTTTTAAATCTTGTTTTTTAGGAGTCGGACTTCGGATGGGTCGAGGTGTATGAAAAAAAATCGTTCTCGATACGGAAAGGGGGTATAATTGAATATAATTATTGCACATGCTATTGTGCAACACCTCCCTCTAAGCCCCCCTTTATTGCCTACAATATTGCGCAATATATTTTCCCCACGACCCCCTTTATTTATCGCAATAAAATATTGATAATATTATAAGATTAATAATATAATATTGGCAATATCTTGTAAGGGCCAAGGTACACTCGTATGTCAGCGCTGCGAGGCGTTTCGCTGCTGTGTGTTGTGTTAGGGGGGGGTGTTCCGAGGGATAAACAGATAAACTCACACACGATCATCATCATCATCAGAAAACACTCAAACACAAACACCCCTTGCTTTTGCTTGTCGTAACACCTATCTATATATAACACTAACACCTAACACTGGCGCACGCGCAAACAATACTCTACAAGAGCCGTATAGACGGGCGAGCCAGCGTTCACGTGCCTCTGCTGGGCCCTCCGAAGGGGGTGAGCATAGGCATAGACCATAGACCGTTTGTTTGAGTGGGGTCGGCGCATGCCGCATGCCGCATGCCCGCACCCAGGCGGAGGCACGAAACAGCTCAGGAGCATTCGGGCTAGATTCAAGGCTTGCAGATTTGTCACGGCGATCTCGAAGCTGCAGGATCATGGAGTACCTGTTGTTTGCTAGTGTAGCAAAATTTCGCATGACTAGGTTGAAGAGGAGGCGGGGAGATGAGCTGGACGAGGCGCTGATTTTTTTTTTATACCGGTGGGGAGAGATTTTAAAAACTTCGCCGACCAATCATTTGCGTCGGAGCCGCCGAGCAACCGCCATCCGTGTCGCGCGCCCGCCATCCGTGCTATCGGACTTCGGCAACCCTCCATGGTTGCCCTGAGCCACCACATCGACGTGCATGGCGGTCCGCTCTCGCCCAGCTCGGGGCGCCGGGCTTCAAACGCTTCAATCTCGACGGTGCCCAGCGTGGCCGGCCGGGTTCAGTTCAGCCAACGGCCCTTCTCTTTGCGGTCGCCGCTCAAGGTGGCCCCTGCCGCGGGCGCACGGATGAGTCAGGCGGACGAGACGACCCACGGCCTGTTGCGCAAGGGCAGCTTAATGCAGCGCAAGGTCAACGCGCTGCGGCTCTTGTCGCCATTCGGCGCCTTCTTCAAGGAGAAGGAGCTGCTCGACCTGGCCAGGGCTTGCTCCATCACGTCGATCCGCGCGGGCCGTGAGCTTGCCGAGTCGCCCTTCTACGTGCTTATCAGCGGCGTGGTGACCGTGAAGGATACCGCGACCGACGACATTCTCTGCAAGAAGCACCAGGGTAGCTTCTTCACGCGCCGCGTCGGCCTAGGCCAGATCTCGACCGTCACCCACCTCGCCATCAGCACGGTGCTGGTCGGAGCACAGCAGGGCAAGGTGCTGATGGTCTCGTCCTCCTACCTGCTCGGCCAGTTCTACGGCGAGGTGAGCACCATCGGGCGCGAGGCCTTTCTCGACATTTGCTCGTCAAATATCGGTGAGTGGGCATATAGCAAAGGGGGAGATGGATCTCTTGAGAACGGTGGCGGCCAGGTTATACTCCCTCGATGCATCTTTCGGGCTTCTGCCTGCTCGGTGGCTTTCGCGGCGCCGATGGAGACGTTATCGCGCTCAGCTCAACCCAAGTACAATCCCTTTATGCGTAGTGGCCTATGCACCATGCGAACCATCTGGAATTGTAACACAAGTCGACAAGCCGGTGTATATAACACAATCTCAGGAACACCATGAAGCAAACATGCCTCTGAGATGGGGTTGGCCCTTTAACCGCCTAAGTGGTTTGATTGCGAGTTTACTTTACCCTAAAAGGACGAAAACGCCAAGTCGCAACTCGCTCATGTACCGGAGTAGGGCCGAATTTCGAACAGGAAAGTTCAACGTAGCACTGCAACATTTTTTTTTTTTTTAATCCTTCATAACATACAACTCACACCACAAAAGCTGAGCGCAGGGCGGAAGAATCTCCCCGGCGCCCCAGGCGCCGGCGAGTGGCCAGAAGACCAAAGGTTGCATCGAGGGAGAAGACCCGGCCACCGCCGGTATCCGGAGGTTCTTCTCCTTGAGCAACGAGTCGAAAGAAAAGATATCAGCCCTCATCGCAGTGGTAGTCGTCGTTGCCCGCCGCCAATCGTAGTAGTCGTAGTAGTCGCGGAATCAAAATTCATTAAACCCACACTGCCTCCCCGAGGGGCTGTAGCGTGCCGGGAGGCTGTAGCTTTTTTTGGTTTACTAAATAAACGATCGTTCTCAGAACTCAGCCTAACCCACTCGGAAGAGGCGCCCCGGGGGCGCTTAGGAAGGTCGGGTCCTAACCTGGAACCTGAGATGATGCGTGTTTACGTTACTAACGGCCCGCGAAATGGCTTGACCATTGGTAGGAAGGTCGGTCCCTGCCCTGAAAGCGGGAGACGGTGGGTGTTAGGTAGTGTACATACATTTTTTTAAGCCGTGTATGTCGCAAACATACACCGTCCCAGGTTTCAGGTTAGGACCCGACCTTCCTAGGCCGCCGTGGCGCCCATCAGTCACAAAATTTTCCGTCGGTCTCTTTTCATCGATGCCGCTGTGTGAGTGTGAGATGCGAACGATTTGGGCGGGCTCGATGTTTGACCTTGCGGTATAGTTTGTTGCCCTCTGTGTGGGTTGACCCATCCGCCGAGCATATCCCTTTACAAGCTAAACAACACCTTCCCTTTGATTTGATTGTGGTGGTTCTTCGTGTGATCGTTTGTGTTGTTGTTTTTGTCGTGTCGTGTGTTGTATGGTGTTGTGATGACGCCGCCGCTGACACTTACGACAGCGATGCAGATTGCTGCCGCTTACGGCGGCGACGAGCTTTGAGCACAGGGGGCCACAGTGCCTCCTGATCCTTACTCGCTCGACTAGCCCCCCTCTAGATCAGTTCCCTCTGCGTGTGTGCATGTGTCCCCTTTGTATTATAAACCGTCTGTGTGTTTGTGTGTGTGACCTGTTTCTCTTCTTAGCAAAGGCTCGCCCTAACTTGGTACGGTGCTTTAAAGGTGCTCTGTGTGCCTAAGTAATTCGAAACAGCTTTCTCATAATCAAACTGTACCTATGACTTCTCATTACCTTGACTTTGACGCTGTGACTCGTGGCATAAAAGACGTTTCAGTTTCGACACGTCCAATCGCTTGCTTCCTCCGAATTGTTCCGGATTCATGGGTAAATCGCGGATAAATCGCTGTCAATAACTTGAAACCGAATTTCGCTCAGGTACCTGAGCAAAGCGAATTTACTTAGAGCGGTTACTTAGTAGCTGCAGAGCACCTTTAACTTGGTACCGCCCTCCGCTTGAGCCCCCCGCGCACACAGTTCGAGCCCTGGAAAGCTGTTGGCACGCGGGGGAGGGGCTCCCTTGCTGCCCGGTAACGAGTCACGGATCGTCCGTCACGGCACGGCGCAGCAAACGGTCATGCTGGCGAAGAGTACCAAGTGAAAGCACGGTATTAAGTCAGGGCGAACCCTTTGCTACAGGCACTCAGCTCAACACGATCCCATTCACCACCGAGGCGGAGATCGGGTTAACCCGATAATATACTGATATTGCATTTTTAAAAAATTGTCGTCATCATCATCCCCACGCCACATCGGGTTAACCACGCGGTCATAGCCACGGAGTGCGTAGGGCTTGGCTCTGACCAGTGTTTCGTTGTGATGTTGCTTTTTTTTTAATCTCTCATGTCATACAACTCTAGCACCACAAATGGCGAGAGCCCAGTTCGTTTCATTTTTCGCTTATAAGTTGAGAATTTTTCGCTTCGAGGGTTAACCCACGCCTTCCTTTTGATTTGATGACAGGTACCCAGCTCAACACGATCCCGTTTATCACCGAGGCGGCG
>Ga0209491_10010182_pt1 | contig 11350 bp, 11 predicted proteins | sample BON02_FD_187213 | JGI IMG/M metagenome (GOLD analysis project Ga0209491, IMG submission 187213) | Freshwater microbial communities from Lake Bonney liftoff mats and glacier meltwater in Antarctica - BON-02 (SPAdes) (version 2) | ecosystem: Environmental > Aquatic > Freshwater > Ice > Glacier...
CTCGAACCAATAGGCTATATTCCACCGGCAGAAGCTGAGGCAAACTACTATCTGCAACTCGCCAAGAAGACCTCTTCTCTGGCATTAACTTAAACCAACCAGCCTCCATGAAACCCGGGGCGATTCACCCTTTTAATTCGGAAAACCTTACTCGTGAGCTGAGTGCTTTCCGGACATCCAAACGAACTATCCGCAACAATTCCCGTTGGCATATCTCCACCTCTACGGACATATCTAACAGAGCGTCCTAATAGTTTTTCGTCTGAGCGTCTTCTAACCAACATCTCCGTCCGCACTATTGCTGGGTTTGATTCCCTAATATTGGAATCAGACATTTCATAGTAATAGGGATAATCAGAGTTTTTTCCGCTGACATGTGGAAGTGGTAATCCACCTTGCACTCCACCCAAGCTTTTATACTGTGCTTCGCTAAGTTCAACGGATTCATATACTGTGACTCCCCCATCCTTCGCGCACATCTCTCTTACCTGCGCGTCCCAGTACGATTGCTGACCCAGCACATAGCCGACGCAACCGCTGAATACCAGTGTACATAGAGCGATCGCGCGAATCCGGGTGTTGCCGAAGTAGTCCCTACCCTGCCGCATACGCACATCCCTTTGTCATGGCCGTCGCATTGCGCCACGGCCGGTTTATTGTTCTGGGATATTGAATGCGCAAGCGCGCCGGGTCAAACCTGATAAAGCGGGAGTTTTGCCGCTGAAATACACGGCCCGGCGCGCTACGGGGTAAACAAAAAATATAAATATAATCAATTACTTACGATTATACCTCTGTTTGCCCGGCCGCTGCACCAGCGGCCATCAGCCGCGTTTCTTCAGCGCATCCTTGCGGAAACTGATGGTGGCGTCGGGATCGATCTTGACGTGAATGATCGCCGGCTTGTCGGCTTTCAGCGCGTCGCGCAGTGCATCCGCGGTGTCGCCCGCATTCGTCGCGTAATAACCGTTGCCGCCGGTGAGTTTCATCACTTCGTCAAAGCGCGGGCTGTGCACATGGGCGCCGATGTAGCGCTCGTTGTAGAAATCGCGCTGGTAGGCGATCTCCGAACCCCAGGTGCCGTTGTCCATGACAATGCCCACGGCGGGAATGTTGCTCGCCACGGCGGTCGTCATCTCGCCCATGGTCATGCCGAAGCCGCCGTCGCCCATCAGCGAAATCACCGCGCGCTGGGGTGCGGCCACCTTGGCGCCGATGGCAGCCGAATACGAAAACCCGACCATGCCGCAATCCAGCGGCGTAATCAGCGCCGGCGCTTCGTAACACGGCAACTGGTCGGTGGCCTGGAAGCCGGTGGTGCCGGCGTCCAGCGTGAACACCGCGTTGCGCGGCGCCGCCTTGCGCACTTCGGCGTAGATCACGTCGGGATGCAGCGGCGTGCCGCTGCGCGCACCGGAAGCCTCGCGTTCTGCCCACAGTGCCGCGCGCGCCTGGGCATAGGTTTCGTTGCGGCTGCGCCACGGCGCGGCGTTGGCAGCAATCGGCTGCATCAGCGCCGCCAGGCCTTCGATGACTGCACCGGCATCGGCCGCCACTGCCAGCGTGGTCGGGAAAAACCGGCCCAGCGCCATCGGGTCAACATCGACCTGGATCAGCTTCGCGGTGGGCGACACATCGGTATTTTTGTAGAACGTGGTGTTGAATCCGAGGCGCGTGCCCAGCGCAATGATCAGGTCGGCTTCGCGCATCAGCGTACTGGCGACCGGATTGCCGCGCGGCCCGACGCCGCCGGCGTGCAACGCAAAATCCATGGGCAGGATGTCGGCATGTCCGGCGGAACTGGTCACCGGGATCTGCAGTTTTTCGGCGAGTGCGGCGAGTGGCTTGCTCGCGCGTGCCCATTTGATGCCGGCGCCGGCGTGGATCACCGGTTTTTTCGCAGCAAGGATCAACTTGCGCATTTCCGCAAGCGTCGCGGCATCGGCGGACGGCGGCTTGATGTCCGGTGCGTAACGTTCGGGTATATCAGTGTCGATGTCGTGATTGAACAAATCGCGCGGGATGTTCACCACCACCGGACCGCGGCGGCCGGCGTTGGCGATGCGATAGGCCTCGAGGATGAATTCGGGGATGCGCTCCGGCCGCGGCACAGTCATCACGCGTTTGGTCACTGGCAGGAACAGCGTGTTCTGGTCGATTTCCTGGAAGGCATCGCGTCCCAGGTGCTCGGTGGATGCCAACCCGGTGATCGCCACCACCGGCGAGTAGGCAAACTTCGCCTGCGCCAGGCCCAGCACCATGTTGGCGGCGCCCGGCCCGGCCTGGCCGCAGATGAAAGTACCGGGAGTCTGGGTCATGCGGCCATAGGCATCGGCCATGTGCATGCCGCAGTTTTCATGGCGGACACCGATGTATTCGATGTCTTTTTTGACATCGTACAGTGCGTCGTACATTTCCAGCGTGCTCGAACCCATCAGGCCGAACACCTTGCTGACCCCGGCGGCGCGCAGCGCCTCGACTGCGGCCACGCCACAACGCAATTTCTTCATCGCTTTTAACCTCGCAATTAGCTATCGGACCATTACTCAGTCGTCGCCAACTTAGACGACACGTTCCCAGCTTCGGCGCTCTGTGATGGACGCGGCGTTATGTCGCGCAAATTACCGACTTCTGAGTAATTACAGAAAAACAGAACTACCGTTCGGGCTGAGCCTGTCGAAGCCCTGCCGCCCTTCAACAAACTCAGGGCCTGCCCCGGACTTGATCCGGGGGCGAACGGATCTGGTTTGGCTACACTCAAGTAAAACTCAGCGCTGCTTCAGTACATCCGGATTGGCGACATTGATCGGCTTGCCCGCGAGCCACGCCACGATCTGCTCGACCGCCGTGCCGTAGTACGACTCATAAGTCGCCTCTTCGACATAACCCAGGTGCGGCGTGCACACCACGTTGTCCATGGCAATCAGCGGATGTTCGGCATTCACAACCGGCTCTTCCTCGTAAACATCAATCGCCGCGCGACCGGGACGCCCGGCTTTCAGCGCATTGACCAGTGCATCCTTGGCGATGATGGGCGCGCGGCTGGTGTTGACGATCAGCGCCGTCGGTTTCATCCGTGCCAGGTCTTCTGCGGTGATGATGCCGCGGGTGCCGTCGTTCAGCGGCAGATGGATGGAGATCACATCGGATTCAGCAAAAAACGCCTCGCGGCTGGCCGCGACTTCAAACCCTGCCGCGCGCGCCTTGGCAGTGGAACCGTCGCGGCCCCAGCACACCACCTTCATGTCGAAAGCCTTGCCGACCTTGGCCACCATGCTGCCGATGCGGCCGTAGGCGTAAATGCCCAGCGTCTTGCCAGCGAGACCGATGCCTACCGAACCCTGCCATTGGCCGTTTTTCATGCGCTGCGCTTCCTGCGGGATGCGCCGCAGCGCGGCGATGATCAGGCCCCAGGCCAGTTCCGCCGTCGGCGTCGGATTGCCGCCGCCACCCGCCGAAATGACGATGCCTTTTTCGGTGCACGCCGGAATATCGATGTGATACGCATTGCGCCCGGTCTGGCTGATCATTTTCAGCTTGGGCAGTTTTTCGATCACGGCGCGCGGCATTTTCGAGCGCTGCTGGGTCAGCACCAGGATTTCGGCATCTTTCAGCCGTGCGGCGAGTTTCACCGGATCCTTCTCGGTATCGGTATAAACCTGCAGTTCATGGCCGGCGAGTTGTTTCGCCGCAGCGGTGTTGCGGAATGCATCCTGATAGTCATCAATGATGGCGATTTTCATGTTCTAGCCTCTTGGGTGATGCCTGGAAGTGGTGCCGTGGATTATAACGATCGTCGCTGCCCGTTTAATTCAGCGCCGCCGGCTGAGCATGCCGCCGGCGCCCAGCATCACGGCGTTGGCCAGGAACACCGGCGCCAGGCCAAACGCGGTGCCAACGGCACCAAAAAACACCGGCACTACGATATGCGTGAGATTGTTGATGGTCATGCGCAATCCCAAAGCCTCGCCGGACCGTCCTGCGGGTGCGCGTGCATGAATCATCATCAGCGTCAGCGGCTGGCCGCAGCCGGTACCCAGGCCCAGCATAAACGCGATGGTCGCCAGCAGCACGCCGCTTTCCATCAACGGAAACAGCAGGTAGGTCGCAGCGGCCATGAATATCGATGCCGTCAGCACCTGTTCCTCTCCGAAATGCGCCACCAGCCGCGGCATGATGATGCGCACCAGGAACGATGCCGCGGCAAACATCGCCAGCACGGCGCCGATCGCCGAGGCCGACAGGCCGATGGCATGGCCGTAGATCGGCATGTAGAACTGGAACAGGTCGATCGCGGTCAGGATGATGCCGCTGGTGATCAGGGTGCGACGCAACGGCGCGTTCTGCAGCAGGCCGACGGCATAACCCGACTCTTCATCTTTTTTCGATTTGCCGCCACTCAGCGCGGCGAGACGCTTGCCCGCAGAGAACATGATCACGGCCGAAATCAAGGGCGTGACCGCGATGCACAAATAAGCCGCGGCATAGCCCAGACTGTCAATTGCAAAACCGGCAGCCAGCGGGCCGAGGAAACCGCCGCTGGCGATGCACAGGCTGAAATTGCTGAAATTACGCGTGCGCGTCGTCGTCGTGCTCAACATGCCGATCAGGTTCTGGGCGGATATGTTGTAAAACACGTGGGAGGCGCCGATCAGCAATGCCGAAACATAAAGCATGTGCAGCGAAGGAAAAATGCCGGGCAGAAACAGCGACAGCGCAATGCCCAATGAACCCAGCGCCAACGGCCAGCGCACGCCAAAACGATCCGAGAGTTTGCCTGCATACAGCGCCAGCAGCATCGGGCAAATGGCATACAAGGCGACGATCACGCCGAGCATGATCTGGGGGGCGCCAAAATCCAGTGCAAACAGCGACACCAGCACCTTGCTGCCGCGGAATGCGCTCATGTTGAGCAGCACGACCAGCAGCATGAGGTGGATGGACAAGACGTATTCCCTTTCTGTCAGACGGTACGCTTACGCGCGTACCAGTTGCCGGCCGCAATGGCGCCAGCGCTGACCCAGAACACCGGCGCCAGCCCGAACGCCGCGCCCACGGCGCCGAACATCGCGGGCACTGCAACGTGCATGGAATTATTGATGGCGATGCGCAGGCCCAGCGATTCGCCGCCACGGCCCTCGGGCGCATAGTGGTAACACAGCATCACCGTCAGCGGCTGGCCGAGGCCCATGCCCAGGCCCAGCGTGAAGCAAATCGCAGCCAGCGGCAGCGGGCTGGAGAACAGCGGAATCAAGGTGAACATGCTCGCAGTCAGGAACAGTGCGTAGAGCAGCGTTTTTTCCTCACCATAATTCCTCACCAGTATGGGCAACAACGCGCGCGAAACAAAAGTCGCCGCCGCCGAGGCGCCGAGGATCATGCCGATCACTGAAGCCGACAGGCCGACCTGATGGCCATAAAGCGGCATGTAGAGCTGGAACAGGTCGATGGCGGTCATCACCACGGCACCGGCGATCAGCACCCGGCGCATGTCGATATCCCGCCACAGGTCGGACATGCGGTGGCCGGCCGGGGTCGGCGCCGGCTTCAGATGGCGCGGCACGCGTTTCGCCAGGGTAATCAGCACCACGGTGGCCACCAAGCCCAGCAGGCCCAGGAAGAGGTAAGTACGGACATGTCCGCCATGGTCGATTGAAAATCCGGCGGACACCGGACCGACAAAATCCGCAACAGCAATGATCAGCGCATACAGATTGAAATTGCGGGTGCGCGCTTCACCCGCACTCAGTGAACCAACCAGCGACTGAAAAGCCACCTGGCCGAGAATAAAACCGAATCCGGTCAGCGCCGCGGACACAAACAGCATCGGCAGGGTGGGCGCAAACCACGGCAGCATCACGGCCAGCGAACACACCACCATGCCGGACATGATCGGCACCCGCGAACCATAACGGTCCGCGATGCGCCCCGCTTTGACCGCCATCAGCAGGGGAAACACGCCGTAGGTGGCGAGCAACAAGCCGATGATCAGCGGTGTGGCGCCCAGTTCCAGCGCGTACAGGGTATTAAGTATGCGCCCGCCCTTGTAGGCGCTGTTCCACAACATCACCACGACCATCAACTGGAACATGGTGATCAATTGCGGCGCCAGGGGCGCGCCGCCGGTTGCGGATTTGTCTGCGGGCATGGGAGGCTGTGATTTTACCGTAGCGCATGCCTCAACTTGCCCGGAAGTCCATGAAGTAGAATTCGGTCTTTTCCCCTATTCATGGCCCTGCCTGCATTACGCGCTCTGCGCCACCGCAATTTCCGGCTGTTCCTCACCGGCCAGATTTTTGCGCTGATCGGTTATTGGATCCAGATGGTGGCACAGAGCTGGCTGCTCTACCGGCTGACCGGCTCGGCAACACTGCTGGGTGTGCTCGCCTTTGCCAGCAGCGTGCCCATCCTGCTGCTGTCGCCGCTGGCAGGATGGTGGTCGGATCGCTGCAACCTGCACCGCACGATGTTCATCACACAGTTGCTGGAACTGCTGCAGGCGGCGACACTGGCAACGCTGGCACTGGCGGGCATCATCGCACCCTGGCATATCGTCACGCTGGCCATGTGCCTCGGCGTACTCGTCGCCATCGAGCTGCCGATCCGCCATGCCTATCTGCTGGAACTGGTGAACGGCAAGGAAGACCTGCCCAACGCCATCGCCCTGACCTCACTGATGGCCAACTGCGGCCGCCTGGTCGGCCCGGCGATTGCCGGCATCCTGATCGGCGTATTGAGCGAAGCGCATTGTTTCCTGATCAATGCCCTGACCTACATCGCCGTGGTCATCTCATTCCTGATGATCCGCGTGCGGCCACAACCACGGGCGCCGGTCAAAACGCCGGTGCTCGCAGGCCTGCGCGAAGGTTTTGTTTACGCCTGGGACCTGCTGCCGATCCGCGCGCTGCTGCTGACGCTGGCGGTAGTCGCCTTCCTCGGCACGCCGTATATGACGCTGATGCCGGTCATCGTGCGCGAAGTGTTCGGCGGCGGTGCCGACGACATGGGTTTTCTGGTGGGCGCCGGCGGGCTGGGCGCCATCTCCGGCACGCTGTACCTGGCCTCGCGCGCCAACGTCCGCGGGCTGATCCGGCTGATCATCATCGCCGCGCTGGCGGCCGGCAGCGCACTGGCGCTGTTCGCGCATGCGCCTTCAACCTGGTACGCACTGCCGCTGCTGATCGTCATCGGCTTCGGCATCCTGGTGACCTCGGTATCGGTCAACATGATCCTGCAGACCATCGTCGATGATGACAAGCGCGGACGGGTGATGAGCCTGTATACGGCCGCGTTCCTCGGCGTCGCGCCCTTCGGCAGCCTCGCGGCCGGTGCGCTGGCCGACCAGATCGGCCCCCGTGCGACGCTGACTTTGGGCGGACTGTGTTGCATCGCTGCGGGGCTGGTGCTGGCGCAGCGCCGTCATGCCATACGCGCGCAGATCAGGCCGATTTACGAGAAGCTGGGGATAGTGCGGCAGTAATTCGTAGGATAACGCCGGCGTTCACCCCGCGCTGCGAGCTTACGCGCAGCGTCGGTGGTGCAACGGCTGGCTAGGCTTCCTATCCACACTTGTAGGCGCTGCCGGACACGTTGGGACTGTAACCTCCGGCCACAGACATCCAGACGATGTGTGTGGCGCCCGCATGGGCAGCTTGCTCACGCGCTTCATTCTTTGCGTTTTCAATTCCAGCCGAGGCTGCGAGGTTGCCCCACCCAGATGTTCCCGAGACGCTCCTGACAAATGTGCAATTGGCCACAGTCCGTTCGTCTGCGTCGCGGACGGCGGAAGCGCCAGGGGAGGGAGACGTTGCGCAAGCGACGAGCAATAAGCTAACCATTCCTGCCTGAAGGTTGCGTGCAAGGTGCAGTGAGATCATTGATGCCTCCGACAATGGATAACGAATTAGGAAGCCTAACGTTGAAACTGTGGGGCGCATGCGCGACAGCGCGCAGCTGTCCCACACGAGTGACTTGTTATGACTTATCTGAGTGTTTGTATTATTTTTGAACATGACGCAAGTGGAAACGACACCCAAGAAAGATCATTTGCGCTCAACTTTGCCTGTGATACCTTTTCGCTTTTAAATAAAATTGAGAGTGTGCACTCGCCCCCAGCCAAACCACCAACTTCAGACTCATAACGCCACGACTCACGTTCTTCATCAATTTTCGTTTTTTTATGGGGTGGTCCTAAATCAATAAGCACTTCGTCCTTGCTCATTTTCATAAGCTGCTGCTCTACAGCTGACTCGGTTCGATAGCCGCCTTTATTACTTGCACAGCCAGCAACAAATACGATTAAAAATAGTGCAAACGTGTATCTCATTTCTCATTCCTTGTAGTCATAACGCCCTAATCAGCCGCGCGTTTTTTGCGTCGGCTGGATTTGCTTGTTAGCTTTTCTGCTTGACTAAGAACAGAGTCTTTGACGTTTGGAGCCAATAAGCTAATAACTTCTGTCGCATATTCAAAAACCAACTTAGCGTCTTTCTTATTCTTGAACTTTCCTGCATGTGCAACTTCGTTTCGATGGGTATTTATTGACTCTATTTTCTTTTGTATTTGTTTTATCTCTTCCCCAGTGTTCGATGCCTTAGAAGCAGGGATAATTAACTGTCTTAACTTTCCCGCAATACCGTTCGCTGATTTTAGAAGTGAATTTACAAACTCTTCTGGGAGATCATGACTCTCTTGCAAGTAGTGTCTGATATAGATATTAGAGGCTATTTCTGATGCTGTTGCGACTCGCATAATAGATGCAGACCAATCTTCTCGTTCGAACAAACCTACAGCTTTCTTCCAATTTGAAAGAAGCTTCTCATCATCGCTTCTTTCATCGTAAGGTTTCTTACTTTTATCACTCAACTTCAAATCTCCAATAGTGAAGCTAACGAATAGCGTTTATCTGTCGCGCTGCCAAGCCGATGTTAACCAAGAATGCCTCCGCGACAGATAAACCTTGTTGGACTAAACCAGCAGAACGGTCACTGGGATAGGGGGATTGTTTTCGTGACCGGCCCATTGTTGCAAATTGTGGCACATGTCGCGGCATATTTGCACGTGTGATGGGTGCGCGGTACTTGCCGGCGCCTGGATACGCCGAATTTGAGGGGCGTCGTCATACGGGCGGCACGCACACTGGAGCGCCGATGCGCGGGGCGTGGGCAGTCTCGCCAGTCCCGCCAACGTCTGCACCACCTTAATGTGGCCCACCTTGCAACGCGGGCAGCACAACACCTCTACGCTGGCCACCCGGCGCATAAAGTCTGCCGCCGATTCCACCGCCTTGGCGTCTGCGATCGGCATCCCCAACGCCTGCCGCGCTTGCGCCAGGCGCGTTGTTTTACACGCCGACGCCAACAGTCCGTAATGGCGAATCCGCTTAATGCCTGCGGGCAACACATGCAGCATAAAGCGGCGTATGAACTCCTCTCCCGCCAGCCTGATACGGCGCTTGCCCCCGTGCTCATCAGCGCGCGCCGACAGCACCACCTCATGCCTTGTAATTGCCACCATCCGCTCATTGGAAATCGCCGTGCGATGGGTGTAGCGGCTCAGGTATTCCAATACCTGCGCCGAGCCGCCCATTGGGGTCTTGGCATAGACCACCCAAGGGTGGCGATATAGCGTTTTCTGTCGTGCTGTCCACGCTGCATCCTGCCCTTGCGGATCGCGCTCAAGTTGCCCGTCTTGCCGTGCCGCCTGTAGCGCCGCCATGAACTTGCCGCGAAACACATGCGATAGTGCGTGTACCGGAAACAGAAAGTCGGGCTTGCGTGCGGGAGAATGCCACCGCCCCTCACGATCCAACGCGCCGCAGGCCATCACCGCATGCAGATGGATGTGCCGCCGCAAGTCCTGCGTCCAGGTGTGCAGCACCAGCGTGAAGGCGGGCGTCGCACCACCGGCGCCGCTGATCCATTTCGGGTTGGCTGCAAACTCGTTCAGCGTCTGGGCCGTTGCGGTAAACAGGGTGTCGATCACCCAGCGCGGGTGTGTGCCATACAAGGCATTCAGACTGTGCGGCAGGGTAAACACCAAATGCGCGTAGGGCACCGGCAGCGCCTCAGCTACGCGACCTTGCAGCCACGCGTCTTTGGCGCGGGTACCGCACTGCGGGCAATGGCGATTACGGCACGAATGATATTGCCAGTGCCGATGCCCGCAGCGCTCGCAAGCCCACTGCGCGCCGCCCAAGGCGCGCGTGCGGCACGCCACAATCGCCCGCCAGGCGCGAGCTTGCGCTGTGTTAAGAACGTGCCGAGTCAAATAGCCCGCGCCAAAGCGCTTGAGCGCTTCGGCCAGATGGCCCATGCGCGAGACCTATGCGCCCGGCAACCTTGCGAGCAAATCCAGTGGATCGCCTTCCTTGGGGGCTGCAAATTGCGGACTGATCAAGTGCAAATAGCGACTCGTGGTACCAATGTGGCCATGGCCGAGCAGCCTTTGAATGGTGTGCAGATCGACCCCACCTTCGAGTAAGTGCGTGGCAAAGCAGTGGCGCAGCACGTGGATGCCACCTTGCTTGGCGATGCGTGCCCGGTGGCGCGCACCTTGATAGGCGCGTTGGGCGGCCAGAATGCTCAAGGCGGCGGTGCCCGTGTGATCGCAAAACAACCATTCGCGGGGTTTGTAGGTGCGTGCGTAGTTGCGCAACGCGGTGAGCAACGTGGCGCTGAGCAGGGTATAACGATCCTTGCCGCCTTTGCCATGAACCACGCGGATGCACATGCGATCTGGGGCGCTGTCGATGTCGGCGACGCGCAGGGTGGTGGCTTCGGACACGCGCAGTCCGGTGGCGTAGATGGTTTGCAGCAAGACACGCCGTGCCGGGTTGCTGCAAGCGGCGAATAACTGTGCAATCTGTTGCCGTGACAGCAGTTCTGGTTGGGTGGCGGGGACTTTGGCCAGGGGAATGACAAAGTTCGCGCGCGCTTGACCGAGCACGGCTTCAAACAGGAAGCGCGCGGCACATGCGGCCTGGTTCATGGTGCTGTAGGACAAGTGCCGATCCTTGACCAAATGCAGCAGGTAGGCTTGTACTTCTTGGGCGCTATACGTTGAAGGGTCGCGCCGATAGTGTTTAGCCATACGCGCGATGGCATCGATGTAGGACTCTTGGGTACGCATAGCAAAACCGCGTTGCACCATGGCGTCGTGCATGTGTTGGCGTAAGGGGGTCATGACGTTGCTCCTGAAAGTCGGGGAACATTCCCCAACTCCGGCGGTGTCCCGCTCACAGTTGAAGGTTTGAGCCGGTGGCAGAATTCATTATGCTGCCTTTTTCAGTTGTACAGTGGCGGGTCGAAGCGCGTGGATAAGGGCCGCAATGTTCTTTTTGCCACGCAGT
>Ga0209491_10010183_pt1 | contig 11349 bp, 9 predicted proteins | sample BON02_FD_187213 | JGI IMG/M metagenome (GOLD analysis project Ga0209491, IMG submission 187213) | Freshwater microbial communities from Lake Bonney liftoff mats and glacier meltwater in Antarctica - BON-02 (SPAdes) (version 2) | ecosystem: Environmental > Aquatic > Freshwater > Ice > Glacier...
CTCGACCAAATTTCTGACAGACCTATAATAATAGACTAGACAGTTTCGTGTGATTTGTGGATGTGTGATACAGTTTATGGTGCAGACACATGCTTTGACTCTGCACACAGCATGTAGTGTCAACGTTGGTGTATTAACCGATTTTTACTGGTGCGGATCATGAGGAAGAAACAATTTTGTGGACATGCTTGCAGACTTTGAAAATCATTTGCTCGGTCTCGCTGGTATAGCCTGCTTCTGGAAATGTGTAGTGGTCTGTGTCGTGTGTTCCTTCGCGGCACCGTTTTTTGCCGAATCGATAAATGCACGTGCCTAGTGTGGTGATACTCAGGGTGAGGCCCGTCTGTTTGAGAAAGTCGATGCTGTTGCCTTCGTCTGGTGTCGCTAGAGGCACTACGGGATCCTGCGCTACGATGCCTGCGTGAAGAGGCGCACTATTGCTATCGCGGTAAATATCCAACACCGATGGCCAGCGGAAGATGGCGTGAATGTTGTGTTCCTCAATGCACGGGGTGTATTCGGCAACCGGCAACATGCGCCGAATGACGTCCACCGTGTATCCAAAGCTCGAAAGATCCATTTTGCACCCGGTATTCGCGTACAGCACCAGCATGTGCATGACGAGGTCGGAGCTTTTTTCAATCTGGAGCTGTTTTGTGAAAATAAAAACGTTGCAGTTTTGTGAAAATAAAAACGTTGCAGTCACACGAGTGTTTTCTGTGCCAATGGTGGGGAGAGACGCGGTGCATGCGTACAGAACACACACATTTTGGATGTTACTTGCCAGGGAGAGAACTCACCATGGCACAGACGCGATCCACAATAAAATCAGCCTCGCCGATGTTGAGAAACGCCTTGCACGTGATTTTGCGTTGGCCACTGTTGTTGCCGAAAATCTGCATCACCCCCATGCTCGTATCAATGTGAATTTCGCTGCCGCATGGGCCCTTTTTTTTGGCCTGGTTCATTTCCGCGCTGATGGCCGTCTGTTGGATCTTTCCGTTCACCGTGCCCGTGTAGCAGATATTGACGGCGCGCGGCATCGAAAACGCGTTTTTCTCGATATACCTGGTAATTGTCCGATCGCTGATGAATGTGGCGTGTGTGGCGTTGGCCACCACATTTACCACAAAATTGGTGACGACAATGCGGGTGGTGCAGTTCTTCTCACAGCATATTCTGGCATGCTTCTTCTTCTTGTTGATCCGACGCATGCGAGGGGTCCCGCTGATTTGGACGAGTTTCGGCCCTCCATCGTCCAGCGGCAGCGACGAGCATTGCTCCTCAAAAAGCGAAGTGCAGCCAAAACTGTCCGAGTTTTGGCATTTCTTTTCCCAGATACAGACTTTGTCTGCTCTCCAGCAGGTATACTCGTACTGCTCCACTTCGCAGTGTTCGTCGTCACGGTTCAACCCCTGCTTCAGGATATGTATGTTGACAATTTCGGCGCTGCTCACAATGCACAGAGACTTTGACTCATGCAACAGATGCACCGAAGTGGGAATGTGCTCGATATGCTTGTTGATCATGTCGTTGAGTCTCTGAGAATTCTTGCTCCTTTGCAACGTGGTCCATCCGCGATTGCTGTCACTGTGGATTCGCAGCATGTCGTCGGCACTGGACTGGGCATCGATTTCGTAGAGTCGATGTCTTTAATGCTCTTTTATTATCGGAACATCCCTACGTGGCGCCGCCATTTTTAGAATCCGTGCGAGATACGCATGCATACAATGGGTTTCAGAGACGGGGTATTCCACATTCTTCTGATAACCGGTCTACTTTCGACAGTCAGCGTGTTTTCAAAGTCGATGCACCAGCAAAAGCACCGCCACTACAAAACGACAAAAGTGTCCCAAATAGACACGTGACTTTGAAATGTGTATTTCGTGCGAGACGGTGCCGATTTGCCGGCAACGTGGCAATTAGGATTTGATGGCCGAGGCCGGCTGTCGCTATATCCTGTGTATTTGTACGTTCAGTGGCTCTCTTTGTGCCAATGCACGGATGTGTCGATTACACATGAAAGAAACTTGCCGTCAAGCAACTCTCCAACGCCATTGCGCCATATGGGAGGGGTGAAGATGCAGGTGTGTCGTGGGTATCGCAGGCCCATGTCACTGCAGCGGGGTGCTTATCCGTCCGTGTGTTCCTGAATGTGGGTGTTTCAATACTGGATTTGGTTGTTCATAGACAGCCGATAATGCAGCGACAGCTTGATGTCTATGTTAAAGGGCATCTGGACAATGATATTGGCAAACTTTTCCTTCTTTTCGTTCATCTCCTGCACACTCTCAGTTCCCGCAAATTGCATGTCACTGAAACAGCCCGCACTCAGGTCAGTAAACTTGGAGCCGTCGATTTTTTGCACATGGAGCGTGAGTTGCGACAAATCAAACGTTTTGCTTGATTTGCTCAGAATGTTGTCGCGGAGCCACTGGCATGCCCGGTGAAACACGTTGCGCGGAATCTGCCGCCAGTTGGGTGTGTTGCTCAACTGGGCAGAAGGAGCAATCGTGTTGAACTCCAAAAACTTTTTATCCAAAAGCTGCACTACGGGATGGTCTAAGTGGACCATCACTATGTCTGTGTCGGGCACGTCCATGGCGCACAGCGTCTCCAAGTTTTCCGAATTCCATTTTGCAAAATCCTCTTCCCACGTCGCCATCAAGCTTTCATCGCCTCGCGATTCAAAAATGCACACCGGGGTGCTAATGTGGCATTTTTGCGGTAAGATGTAGTTCCATGCCTCCCCCGATATGGAGAACTCATTCGGGGCGATGCCATGGATGCGTAGTCCGAGTGGATGCGGAAATCCGTTGTGTGTGCCTGTTCAGATGGGTAGAGAATGTGTGAGCAGTGCATTATCTAAGATTGTGCACAGCGGGCGCCCCCTGTGGTGCGACGATCGTGCTTGAAACGACGTACAAATGTACTGCAGAGTACGACACAAAACACGTAAAAACCTGGCTGAATGAAAATTTTCTGCAAATGGATTCGTTTTAATAAATTATTCGCGTAGCTGCTGGTATTCTGGTTTTGCGACGTGTGTTCGGGTAGTAGAATCGATTTCATGATGTTTTCGCCAAAGTGGAACTTCCTGCCATTGACGCCTTGTAGCTCCAAAAACGACATGGATGCGGTCTTGTTCATGAAAATGTTGGCGATTTGCAACATCAAATCGTTGTGCGTACCTGCATTTTCAGTGTACGCACCTTCCCCAGGATTTTGGGGCTGCATCGCGTGTGCGTTTGCATTCGCGGCCTGTGCTGCGTGTGACATGATTGAATAGAACGACACGCGTTGGCGATCAACGCGGCCTGGAAAGCGACTATGTCGTGAAACTTATATAGATCCGACTATCAACACTGCACAAACACGTCTCAATGCAACTCGGGAGTTTCAGTTTTGACATGCATCTGCGTTGGAAGTACAGTTGCGGCGCTGGACCAAGCCTTGTTTCGGAAGCCTGCGAATTCACACAGAAGCGAGCCGGTGAACGGCAGCAAGTGTGCATTTTACGACATTTGGGATCCGTTTACAGGGGGGTAGTTGTTTTTATATCACTCACGTGAAAAACGCGTTTTGAAGCTCCCTTCTTTTTCGCCACATTTTCCTGCTCGGCCGCCTCCGCAGCTCTCGTTGCCTCCTCAAGCTTGATTTCGTGTTGTTGGATAAAATGGATCTGTAGTTGCAATGCTTGTATTTTCACCGCCGCGGTTTCTTTGTTGTTTATACTTGGGTGGTATGTTATTTGCTCTAAATCATGGGCGGACTCTTTGATGATGTTCAAGTTGTCGAACAATGCGCCCTGCGTGTATTGACTTTGCAAGCGTGCGATGGACTTGTGGAGCGCAGCGATTCCGATTGTAAATTGCAGGTTGTAACAATTGCGAATTTTTAGCTTATCAAGGGTGTCATGGTATTGTTTTTCCATGATTTCAAGCTCCGATGTCGCTGCCGACAATTTCTTCTGCAAATTCTGATTGTCTCTTTCCAACTGCAAGTCTGCCCTTGCTGCACCAACAAACAGGTGCGGGTTGACTATTTTCACGCATTGGCTGTACGATGCGCCGAATGCAAGTAGGATTCTTTTCATTTCCATGTACATTTGGTGTTGTTCCGAGGACTCATTCGACCTGAAACGATTACAACTTGTTTCCAACAGACTCAGCTGCTCCCGGATGATGTGCAAAAGCCTGTTGAGTTCCACCCAAGTACCGCCGTTGTGGGGCATGGTCCCTCCGCTGGTGTCGGGTAGCGCCAGAACGGCGCGTAATTGGGCTATTTCGCGTGTAATTCTGACAAGATATGCCTTCATATCGTTGTTTGCAGAAATGACTTTGCTGTTCAATTCATCGTTTTCTACTTCGCTCAGACACTGGGTCGCAGTCTGGAAGTCCGCCACCGACTGCTTCATCAGAGTAAGACCGCGGAGGAAGGACATGTTTGTCGGAGGTGCGTCGCGTAGCTGGTGTGTGGAATACCGATAATCATACCACACAGAACCGCGGGCATATATACAAGACAGGAGCCAACTCACATGCAAAAAGCGTCACGTTTCGGTAGTCCCGAAAAGCACCGTACTGCAGCAAAAGACACTCTCGCACCATCTGCCGTAAACCCGCCTTCTGCGCTTTCGAAAAAAAGAAATCTACAATACTGTATCACGATTACCAGCACATGGGACATTGATTTTTGGAACCAAATTTGCCGGAATGCGGCTTTCGTTGTCGAAGAAGGAGGTTGCGGAGGTCCATCTCATGCTCACCACCCTGCCCATTCCGCCGATCCCAGTGGTTCTGACAATGGTGTACGAGCATCTCGAGGACTCTGAAGTGAAGGCGGCGTTTGAAATGGCAACTTCGACGCTGGTAAAAGACTCGCTGTCAGACGACGGCATCGTAAACTCACACTCGATCTTCGCAGCGCTTTCCTTCTTTGCCAAGTGGAGCGCATCCACGGGCGTCGATCCGCTCAAAAAACAAGAGGATATGCAGCACAAGAAGGATGCGTCCCTGCTGCGCATCATTTCCAGCGTTCTTGACTACAACGAAAAAACGACCACCGGTCTGGGTGTAGGCGCCAAAGATGACGATATTCTGCAGATTTTCATCACTGCGTCGCAAGAGTGGATTAACACGTATCTCCCCGACAACATTTCGGTCACCATTCGTCCTGCGCCCAACAACAAAACCATTGGGTTCGAACACGATCTTCACATCGCCATGGCACACTATTGCTATTCGCAGGGTGTCTTGTACAATAGCAAGAATTCCGCCCTCATGTGCAAGGTGCACGATGGACTGTACAACGACTTCCTGCAGCAGCAAAAAAATGCCACCGAAGACGATGCTGCCGATCAAATCGTGAGTGGCGAGTCCGGGACTGCTACTTCCACCCTCGAACACATGGAAATTGCCGCCATGTATTCGCAGTTTCCGTATCACAAGATGATGCTCCTGTGCTTCGAACGCCTGCTTCAGGACTGCCTCTATGGCCATACAACACCCGCGGACAACAACAGTGTCCAGCAGAATGCACGCGATCTGCTCAAGATGTCGTTTACAAACTACACAAACATGACCAGCAAGACTGTCTCTATGGGGTCGTTGAAACTGTCCATTTCCTGTGGAGAACCAGCGCCTGTGGCAGCGAGCGTCCAAGTCGATTTTGGTGCTGTAGAGACCATCACCTTAGAAACTTCCGCACAGCCACTCCATACGAATGTCTTGCCTATTTTGAAAGCGATGTCGCTGGACTCCGACAGCGCGGAAGAGATTGAAACGCTCGCCAAACCCACAGAATCTGCGCCTCCTGTGGTCGATGCTATCCAACACGGATGCCCCGCAGACATGGGTTCTTACAAATCTTCCATCGGCATTTTTATCCTTGGAATCGTCAATTTCTTGCAAAAGGACGACCCATACTTTATACAGAACATGAGCACCAGTCTGAGACACCTCTCGGAACTGATGGTGCACGGCAACGACAAAGCCAAGGAGGCATGTGCTCTCATCAACATACCCGAACTCGTCAAGCTAGTGCGATTCAACATCGACGGACTCGGTCAGAGTGGCACTATATCTGACATTCGCACAACTTTATTGGAAATCGAAGAAATACAGCTAGCCAATACGACCACACCAAAGCAAATCACTGTCGCACACACTCTGCCGATCCTACCCTAAGTAGGCTGATTGTTTTGCAACCCGAGTAGCCTCCCACGTGGCGGGCTTCCTGCTGTTTGTACTGTTTTGTACTGTTTCTGGGCCAGCATGTGTTTTCAGAAGGGGTGTATCGCAACGGGCTTTGCGCCCTCGCGATTACGGAAGGACACGGGCGAGGGTTTTTTCGGAGCCCATGGTACAGTGCAACAATCGGTGGTGTGCATCTGGCGACACGGGCTGTGGCAAAACGTGTTGTGACTGGCGTGATATGCCTCACGCTCGGTGTGCTCGTGAAGTGCATTGGTCGTAAGCATGCTGTGTTTGGTGGTTGTGTTTTCACGCATTTCTGCCTTTTACAGTGAAAATGACGCCCGAAATAGCGTTTTTTGCTAAAAAATCTTGGTCGCGTGTAGGCTCGGGCGAGCTGGCAATGTTTTCAACACCAAGACAAGGGCAGTTGTTTTCAATAAAAACCTCAAACATTCTCTCTGTGTCTACTGCGCACCGGTATTCAAAGCACATTGGTGGATTGCATGCCCGGTTTGCGTGCAGTGTACTCAGCCTATTCGCGCCAGCATTGGAAAGAGCGCCAGGAAATAAAAGTGTGAGACCATATATTGGATTTCGGCGTGCATTCGTAGGAAAAAGTAGTACACCACATAAAACAAGACAAGAACCACCGATTTCTTCATCAGGGCAACGATCACAATGTAGGCCACAAAAACGCAATCGAGCACATACAACACTGTCTTGGCGTACATTGGGCCCTGTTCGTTGGTGCGACGGAGTCTTCTGCGAAGGAAGGTGACAAACACCGTGCAGCAAGCCATGGAAATCACAAAAAGAACGCTCGAGTAGTACAGCAGCGCAGCAAATTTGCGGAAAGTCGTAGTGTGCTGCCACATTTTTTGCGCTGTACCGTCGGTACCATACATGGCGAGTCTGGCGTAAGAACACAGTAAACACGCAATTCCCACGAGCGATGCTGGGGCGATCAGATTGGTGACCGCGTAAACGCCGTCTGCCATAGAATACGGCCATGTGGTGAACAGCATGCTCTCAATCGCATACAGCAGCACAACATTCCGCGTTGACAACGCCGGCATGACAGGATATCCGTCCTTTTTTTGTTCCAGTCACACTCTGATGCTCCCAGTTTTTCTTTGGACAAGACCAATATGATGTGTCGAATTGTGGCATTCCGACTGCAGTCATAGATGACCATTCAGAAACACCAGCATTAAGAAATATAGGCTAACATTTCGGGCGTATGTTTAGATATGAAAATCTCTGCTTTCTTGATGGTTATGCATGAATATAGTACACCACCACCGCATCCGTATGGTGCACGCAATTGTACATTGAAACACATCGATTTTGGATCCATCTATTCCGTCTCTCAAAATGGACCCATGAGATTCACAACAACATGCGGAAAGCAGCAATCGCTCCTGTTCCCGCCAGATCGCCATCCAGTGAGGCCAGATAGGCCCTTAACCCCCCCAATACATGCTAAAACTGATGCAAGACGGATGCCGCCCGAAATAGCGTGTGTCGACCGACACAGCCCATAAAGACAACAAACATTCAGAAACTTCCTCACTTCATTTTGCACGAAATGACCACCAAAAACCTTGCTGAGACGCCTTGCTTCGATAAGCATGAAGAGACCGATCTTTTGGTTCTTCCTACTCTCTCGAAGTTTGTGAAGCCGTCCACTTCGAACGAAAAGGTAGCATCGGACAAACTGGACCAAGACTCTGCGGTCAAAGCGACGGGCTCTGGCACCGAGGAGTCTTCGTCTGAAGACGAGTCGGAGGTGTCTACTGCTGTTGCCGATGCCCCCAAGGTTCCTCGTGGTGGCTCTCAGCACAAGACGAGTGCTTCGACTACCGGGACAACGGGAGAAGACGACCATGCGGACGATGATGAGGACGATAATGAAGAGAAGGAAGATGATGAAGACGAGGAGGACGAAGAGGACGATAATGAAGAGGACGGCGACAAGGTGATTTTCCATCACTCGAAGATGTTGAAGCCTACCCATGAAAAGAATGGTAGTAGCGATGAGGACGAAGAGGACAAGGAGCAAGATGAAGAGCAAGATGATGAGGATGATGATGGTAACAAGTCGAAACCCGATGTGAAGTCGAAAAATACAGCGTCGCGTTCCTCCAAGACCAAGACAGCCAAGGCTGGTGCCAAGTCAAGGAAATCGGGTTCGTCGTCCAAGGGTGCATCCAAGTCTGCCAAGGTGCCGGCTGGTAAGAAGGCAAAGGTGACCAAGGAGTCGGTTGTGGCAGGCAAAGTCGACAAGAATAACGCTGGAGCTGGGATAGAACCAATGCCCGCTGCCAAGAAGCCATCCAAAAGGAGTGCCAAGGGCGAAGGTGGAGGCACCAAGAAGAAGCGCACTCGCGAGCTCAACATGGAGGAGACTGTGGAAAACAGTGCCAAAAAGATCAAGCTCGAGTGCGACATTGAGAATATGATTCTCAGTGTCAAGACCAAAGCTGCGATCTTGGAGCAGGCTGAAAAGGCGTTCGAGAGCGCTTCTGTCGAGATGTAGACACGAGACTTTTTTATTATGGTGTGATATACAATAAAAATCATTGCGATATGCGATCGAGTGTGTTTTCTCAACGAAGCTGTGTCAAACATGTCGAAATGGGACGGTGTATCGCAAAAAGTCAACGGCATCAAGACGATCGGGAAACGGGCTGAAATATATAAACAGATACAGCAGCAGTGCTTGCCCCCATATGACAATATTGGTCCAATCATAGCACTAACAGCATGAAAAATACAGGTGTCAACGACAAAAGGGACCGGTGGAGACATTATCATTTTGGAAGAGGCTGCATATGTCGCCTCAGGTGTGGCACATAGACCCGAGAGACAATAGTGCATATTGCATGCTGGTGCAGTCGAAACGCAGTCAAGCCAGGCATATGGTGTGATTTATTGAAACATATGAGTACAGGTTTTTTCTACGAGACAGTTGCGCCGCTGTTATGTATCGGCAACACTTCGTTCATCGCCATATCCACACTCACGAGCGAGATGAATTTCTACACGGTAGGGCGGCTGTGTGCTTCTTGAACTGTCTTGTTGTTGACTGGTCGTGCTTTTCGCGATGTGATGAAATGAATATGTGTGCAGAAATTGATCTCGAAGATGGACCAGCTCACGAATCTGCCCGTGTTCAAGTCCATCCAGATCTCGCTGGCATGTCAAGCCTGTATAGACGCCGAAAAAACACACGAATGGTAGGGGTGTGTGGGACGAATGGGTTGGTTGTTTGCTGTACTATACGCGCTGTTCTCTGACATGGTACACTCCGGCAGTCTCCACATGCAACACTTGATTCCACGATGGCAAGACGCCGACAAACATCGTCGGCTCAAAATTATCATGAGCGATCGCCCCGACCTGATCAACTCAGAAATGGGAGGGGTTGCCTTCAACAGTGTCGACCAGTGTTTCAAACAGGCGCTGTTGAAGCAAATGTTTTCGGACGCTATTCCGGTGCGCATCGAGTTCAACACGCGGTTTTTTGTGACGATTGATCCGGCGGCGGGGGGCGAACACTCTGACTTTGCCATGGTGTCCTTCACGTGCAGTCACGGGATTTACAAGGTATACCGTGCGTTTATTAGGATAGTGGGAGGGGTTGTTTCACGAGAGCACCACGAGAGTCTTGATTTTGTCAAAGACTTCAGCGATGCCGGCTATGTTTTGAGTGACTGTAATCTGCTCGAAGAAATCTTCCTGCGAAATCGCACACAGGATGGAGACGGCAACATGGGGGTGAAGCGGGGCAAACACTACGCTCTGTCCCAAGAAAGGGTTTTGGATGTTTTTGGAGAGACACGCGGTGCCGCGGGGCACGAAATCGATTTTTTTCTGAATATACTTGTCCTTGAGCAGCTTGTCTTGGTTTGTCTGTTGTGTGTTGAGGATCCAGTGTCGCATTTTGTAGTCGATGGACAGGAAAAAGAAAAAGAGCACGACAATGTGCGAGTGGCATATCGCGTTGCTGTCGAGTTCTTGAATCAACTTGTCGAGGCAAAACATGGTAGTTTTGAAGCGACTGTAATTCTGCCTGGTGTTGGCTATCATGTCTCGCACCAACATGCTCACGAAGCCAGAGTGTTGCGAAAAGACAACATAGAACAGCACATTGTTCATCTGTAGAGACTGCATCTGCACTGCCTGCGACATTCCCAGTCCGCGCGCTGTGAAGACAAGTTGCGGATCGTGCACAGTTTTTGTAGCTATTTCTTTTTTTACGGAGTCGGCCAGCTCGCTGATGCACCCAAACTGCGCACTGGCGCACCCTTGTGTTTGGCAGATTTTGGGGGCCGAGGTCTTGCAAACCAAGGATCCGTACAAAACCTTTGAGCTCCTGAAACAGCACGTGGAAACGGTGCGATCGCGCGACGAGAACATGGCCAGCAGCAACGTGTGTATCATTGTCGAGAGGAATCTAGGATTCGAGGCAGAGCATTTGTTCCGCGAATGTAGAGACTCAATACCAAACTCGAGTTTCCTGTGCGAGCCTGGAGTCGAACGAATCGGGGTGCTCACCACACATTCGCGCAAAATCGCGTACGTCAGTGTCATGAACAATCTGCTGCGAGAAACGCGCATCTTCGTGAGCAAAGATGAATGGATCGACTGTGGCAATAACAAAACCAGCACCATGCTGCTAGAGCAGCTCAGTTTCTTCGGATTTTCCTTCACGCGCCCCGAAAATGCGTTCCAGAAGGAAAAAATGGCCATCAGCGGCAAATCGTCAGGTGGTAAGGACGACCTGTGCATGGCTCTGTTGATCGGCTTGTTTTTCATCGTCGAGGACCGTTTTATCATGCGATGATACTCCTATTCCACAGCCACTTCTACATCATCACATCTGCCCAATAGCAGAAATTGATCAACCAAAACACAGTCACGGACGACCATCAAGAAACACCAGCAGTACGAAACACATGCTACCATTTCTCCTATACGTCTACAGAATGGAGCATTGTTGCTCTATAAACGCATGCATACATTGGTTTGAGCTTAAAAACTCATGCTCGCCGGTTTGAGCATCCTTTGTTTTCTCGTGGTGCATTGTCTTGCTGTCTGCGACAGCTTATGTATGCATTTCCTGTCTTTTTTGTGTGATTGCAGCTTT
>Ga0209491_10010186_pt1 | contig 11347 bp, 6 predicted proteins | sample BON02_FD_187213 | JGI IMG/M metagenome (GOLD analysis project Ga0209491, IMG submission 187213) | Freshwater microbial communities from Lake Bonney liftoff mats and glacier meltwater in Antarctica - BON-02 (SPAdes) (version 2) | ecosystem: Environmental > Aquatic > Freshwater > Ice > Glacier...
GGGGTGCTGCGGGCGGCGGGGGTGCTGCGGGCGGCGGGGGTTGTGCTGGCGGCGGGGGTTGTGCTGGCGGCAGGGGTGCTGCGGGCGGGAATGTTGGCAATGTGAGTGTCGGCAATGCGCGTGCTGGCAATGCGTGTACCGGCAATGCGCGTGCTGGCAATGCGTGTACCGGCAATGCGCGTGCTGGCAATGCGTGTACCGGCAATGCGCGTGCTGGCAATGCGAGTACCGGGCATGCGCGTGCTGGCAATGCGAGTACCGGCAATGCGCGTGCTGGCAATGCGAGTGCCGGGCATGCGCGTGCTGGCAATGCGAGTGCTGGCAATGCGAGTACCGGACATGCGCGTGCCCATACTGGGCGTACTCGCATGCGATGCACCTGGAACGGGAATGCTTTGCACGGGCGTGCTCTGCATCGCAGCGTTTTGCCTGTGTGTGCTCGCCACGGGAATGCTGCGCAAGGGTGTGCTGGCAATGCCCGTGATGGCGGCGCGTGTGCTCGCGGAAGACGCGTGCGGGCTGGCGGCGGGCAGCGCGCCTGCCGCGGCCAGGGACGCGGCTGCCAGCAGCAAGAGGGGCAGAGTCGCGCGGGGCATTTCGCGGCAGCTATCCCGGCGTTTATATACAAATTTAATCACAAGCTGGCAATACTATATATACCGTGCACTCGGCCCTGGCGGCCTGCTCTGTCATGCAACCCCCGCTGTACGCCCCGCTCGCCTCCGCGGCGCCCTATGACGTGCAGCCCTATGACGTGCAGCCCTATGACGTGCAGCCGCCGGCGTCCGGGGGCGGCAGGGCGTGCCCCTGCGCAGGGTCGTGCGGGCTGAACTGGATCATGCTCGTCTCCATAGCATGCCTGGCGCCCGGGGTGCTGCTGCACAGCGCGGGCGCGGTGCTTGCGGGGGTGCTCGTGGCGTTTGTCGCAGCGCTGCTGTGCCTCCCCGGGAGCAGCGCGCTGCTTTTTGCGGGCGTGCTGTGCTTGGCGTGGGTCGTGTTCGCGGGCACCGTCTACCACAGCATCACCCACATCCGTCTGCACCCCAACGCGACGGCGTATCACATCCACGTGCACCGCCGCTGAGCCGCGCGGTGCGCCTGGCGGTTAATGCAGGCGAACAGGCTGCACACGAGCACGTAGTACCCTGTAACGAGGAGCCATCCTTCTTGCAGCATCTCGCCGCCCCCTGCACATCTCGCCGCGCCCCTTTTCAAAACCATAGCGCGGAGTCGCAGGCCCGGGGTTTGGGGATGTCTCTCCGTCCTGGAACGAGAAAGCCCTCGATCCACTCGTTCAACGCGTCTCGAACCTCAATATCCGCACCCCAAACCTCAAAATATCCGCCTCCCGCGCGCCTCGGCGCTAGTCTGCGTCCGGCGTCTCACAGTTTCACGTCGGCCAGGGACGTGGCAGCATGCGCACCAAGAGTCGCGCAGCCCGGTCGCGCAGCGCGGGGCTCGCGTCTTTGCGTTCAGGAGTCGGTCTCCTGCGAGACGGCGGCCATGATAATGCGCGTGGCACACGCGAGGCACGTTGCGCCGTCCGCGCCGGGGTCGCTGTTGTCGGCGCGCGAGCGCGAGACCTCGCAGTTGCACGAGCTGCACAGAAAGCTCGTTTCCCAGAGCGGCTGCGTGCGGTGCATGTGCAGCAGGATGCAGTCGCGCGCCACCAGCACGAGCTCGCGCTCGACGTGCATGGGCATGCTGTTGCGCTCGAGCACCACCAGCGCCAAGAGCTCAAAGACAGACACGGGCGTGGGCGGCTCCGCCGGGGCCGCGTACCCCCCCGCGCCCCCGAGCAGCGGGGCCGCGTACCCCCCCGCGCCCCCGAGCAGCGGGACCCACGGCAAGGGCCCCGCGGCCCCCGCGACCCACTCGCGCGGCGGCGCGTCCTGTGTCAGTAGCAGCCCGTCCGAGCACGTATACACGGTGGCGCGCGCGGGCAGCGCCGCCGAGTGCGGCGGCTGCAGGACCTCGAGGAACAGGCGCACGAGGCGCGCCCCCTGCCCGACCGAGAGGTGCATCTGCATGACCGCGTGGAGGTCCGCCGTCGACACGCGGCGGTTGAACGTCAGCGCTTCCGCGGGCGCGCCGAAGCAGAGCTCGGCGGGGATGCGCGCGATCGTCGGTCCGAAGCGGCACGCGGCGCTCGGGGTGCCGGCGCTGTCGACGAGGTCCATGCACGCGCAGCTCGCGCCGTGCTGCGCGTCCTCGCGCACCGCCACCACGCGGCACATGTGCAGGATGCCGCACGCGGGCGACGGGCGCAGCACATACACGGACATGCCCGCCGCGAAGCGGCGCTGCGCGTACGCGCCGAGCGCGTGCGGCACCGAGCTGCCCGCGTGCGCGCACACGAAGTGGAGGGCGTCCGTGTTTACAGGCACGCTCTGCGCGGGCTGCGCGGGCTCTGCCGCGCGCGCAGCGCCTGCCACGAGTTCCCAGCCGAGGTCGCCGAGGGCGCCGTCGTTGGCGATGCTGCGAATGTGGTGCAGTGTTTCGTACCCGGGCGCCAGAGCGACGGCGCCGACGCTGCGCCTCGCGGGGTTCTCGCCAGACAGAGATTTGAAAAAATCGACGTGCTTTGTCTCATCCGGACAGTCGGAGAGGAATCGCAGATTGGAGGAGGGGAATGAGTCACAGCGCTGCCAGGCCTGGGCATGCCACACGCGCGCGCGCAGCCATTCCCCGTGCACCGCCTTGGACGACGGCGCTTTGAGTTCCGGGCTTTTATGCGCGAGCATCAAGGGATCGGGCTGCGTGCGCGCGAGCGCCGGGGGGCGCTGCTTGAACTCCGTGCAGAAGCTCGCGTCCTTGAAGACCTCGCGTGTCGCGTGCAGGAAGCGCGCGCGCGCGGCGTCTGTGCCGGCGGCGCTGGGCAGCCACGTGAGCAGCGTGAACTCGCGAAGCTGCGCGTCGACGCGCAGCAGCACGTTGTGTGCGGCGCTGCTGTCGCCGGGGGCCTCGATGAACATCCCCGCCGGGCACGGCAGCGGCCCGGCCGTCTCGGAGTTGTACTCCTCGCGCGCGGGGTCGGCGCCCGCGTACAGATACACGTTGAGCGCGAGCAGGCGCGCGACCTCGCCCAGCGCCTCGCGCACGGCGTGCAGCCCGCGCGCGGGCACGTGGTGCTGCCGGCTCGCGCAGTACGCCAGCAGCGACGCGTCCTGCAGGCACACTGCTGCGCCGCCGCCGGGGGCGTGCACGTCGCCGTGCTCGGCGACGTGCATGCGCAGCCCGCCAAGCAGCCCCGGGTACCTGGCGAGCAATTCGCTGCCCGGCAGCAGCGGCTCGGCCAGGTGCGCGTCGCAGCACAGCCCGGGGCTGGCGTGCGAGCGGCACGCGGGCCCCGCGGGGCATGCAGCGTGCCCGCGCGCGACCGGGCTTGCGTGCGCGGCGACGACGCGCTCCTCGGTCCAGAAGTCGGCGGGCGGCGGCGCATGCCACTGCCGCGCGCGCCAGTACTCGGCCGGGGCCTCGGCGTTGAACTCGCGCAGCGCGCGCACCGCGTTCGTGCGCAGCTCCTGGACCGCATACGCGATGTGGTACTCCTTGTCGATGTCGGCGGCGGCGGCGCGCGGCAGCGCGCGCTGCACGGCCTCGAGCCACGCGGCGAGCCGGGTGCTAGTCGCGCGGCGGTGCGCGAGGCCCTGGCGGTGCGGCGTGTAGCGGTCCATGTCGAGCTCCGCGAAGCGCGCGTACGCCTGCATCCGCGCGTGCGCGCCCGCGGACGCGGGGCGCGCGCCGCGCTGCTTCTCGCTGCAGATGCTCGTGACGCCGTGGCGCTGGGGGGCCTGCGAGAGCAAGTCGAGGGTCGTGCCCAGGCCCACTGCCGTGAATGGCACGGACCCCACGCCCACCGTGTACTCGCCGTCCATGTGCGTCGTGATTTCGTGCACGAGCGTGCTGTTGGTCGCTGTCCTGTATTTGGAGGACAGGATGTCCGCGAGCGGGGCTGTGCTGACGCGGGCGTCGCGCAGCACCACCGCGTGCGCACTTTTGCCGCGCTCCCAGTATTTGAAGAGCAGCACCGCCAGCCCCGCGGGCAGCCCCGCCCAGCGTTCGTCGGCGGTGCTGGCCGCGGCGGCGGGTTTGTGCTCCAGCACGCTCATCAGCGCGCGCGCGGCGCTGTCGAGATGCAGGTCCTGCCAGAGGTACAGGTTGACGCGGCGGCAGTGCTCCTCGTGCGCCGCGGCGTCGCCGCGCGAGTTGGCGAAGATGACGTCGAGGACGCGCCGCGCCGCAAACGCCGCGGCCTCGTCGGCGGTGAAGTCGGCGGGGGGGCCGGCGGGGGGGGCTGGCGTGATGCCTTCCGTCGCCATCATCGCGGCGAGGAGGCTCCGGAAGCGCCGCGGGTTGGCGGCAGGCAGCGCCGCGGCCGCGGGGGCACCGGCAGGCTTGTCTGCGGGGGCGGGGGCGGGGGGGGCATCGTGCAACTCGTACGTGCCTGCGAGCTCCCAGCCCAAGCGCGGGCGGCGGAACTGCAGCTCGAGCAGCTGCACGCGCAGCAGCAGCCATGCGCGCGGCACCTCAAAGCTCACGCAGTACGGCTTGACGAGCTCGTAGTTCTGCACGACCGAGCAGACTCCCGGGCTGGTCTCGTGACAGAAGAGCGTGTCGTTGTGCGCCCATGTGATGCTGCGGATTTGCCGGTCCAGCGCGTGCTTCGGCGGGTCCGACATGGAGGCCTGGCCGTTGAGGGCGTCGATTTCCGCCTGCAGCGCGGCGCTCGGCGCGCGGGGCGGCGCTGCGCCGTCGCTGTCGTCGCTCTCGTCGCCGTCGCCGTCGCCGTCGAGCTCCGCGAACCACCAGGTGAGCATCAGGTGCTTGCTGGGGTCTGCGCGGTTGTGCGTGCGGCCGTTGGTCACCACGTACACCCCGTCGAGGAACACCGTGACAGACGCTGCGACGCTCGCCTTGTCGTGGTACACGAGGGCGGCCTCGAGGTTCTCGATGGGCAGCGCGTTCTGCAGCGGCTCGCGCGGCGGCTCGCCGGCGGGGTCCGCGGCCAGACCGGCCTCCCTGTACAGCAGGCCCCGCAGCCCGCACGCCGCCAGCCCCCCGAGCTCGAGCACCTGGGTCGGCGGGACGTGCAGGTGCGCGCGCAGCTTCGCGCAGAGGGCTGCGCGCAGCTCGCACACGCTCTCCTCTGCGCCGACGTAGACGAGAATCGTGTCCCCCGGGCTCACGGTGTAGGAGAAGGGCACGCGCGCGCGGAAGAAGAGGCTCCCGTGCGCGGGGGCCCTGTCCTCGGCCTCGCCGAGCTTCGCCATGTTGCTGTGCGTGGCCCAGGCGCCGTCGCTCGTGTCCTGCGCGTACGCGCGCAGGAACGCCGCGCGGTTGCTCGCGGAGCGGTCGAAGCGCGAGGCGATGAGGGTGCGCAGGTTCCCGTCCTTGAAGTGCGAATAGCGCACGACCGCGGAGTGGTCGCGCTGGCTGCGCTGCTCGAGCTCGAGCCGGCACGCGTCGGCAACCAGCGCGCGCGCGCGGTGCGCGCCGCCGGGCGGCAGGTGCAGCGGCGCGCCGCTGTCCGCGGCGCCGGCGGCCTGCTTCAGCGCCTTCTGGATCGCGGCAACGCCCGCGGAGCTGCACTCGGAGAGCCCGAGCCTGCGCGCCATGTCCACGGGCAGCGCGCGCGCGTCCTCGCGCGCGAGCAGCTCCGCGAGCAGGCCCGCGGTCTCCTCGGCGGTGCGCCCAAACATGGCCATCGTCGTGTCGAGCGGGTCCAGCGCGGGCGGCGTCGGGCGCAGCGACGTGCACTGCTCGAGCGCCGTCGTTTTCACGCGCTTTGACACAAACGGCAAGCCCTTGCCGCCCTTGTCGAGCCGGCGCGGCCACCGCGAGTACGAGATCTCGAGCGGCGTGGACGCAGCGGCGCGCAAGCAGTGCGCCCCGAGCTGCTGGCGCAGCGTGACGCGGCACGCGTGCGGAGCCTCCGCCATCGAGCCCATGAGCAGCGCGTCGTCGGCGTCCCACGCCAGCAGCAGCTCGTCCTCGTCGTACTGCCTCGGCCCGAGCTGCAGCGCGTGCACGAGCTGCGGGAAGAACGGGTGCGAGGTGCGCACCTCGAACACGGGGTTGTCGCGTGCGCCCGCCTCGCTGCACTCGTGGCCCATGCAGAACACGCGCGTGAGCGCGACCGTTACACGATCGGGCAGCGCCGCCACCGCGGGCGCGGCAGGCGGCGCGCGGTACTCGAGCGCAAAGCCCCCCTCCGCCAGCATCGGCACCACCACCAGGCAGGCGTGCATCGTCGCGCACGCGCCCGACGCGTCGGCGGCGGTGTTGGTGTCGTCGGTGTACGCCCACGCGTGCCGCGCGACGGTTGTTGCGTCCTTGCCCGCGGTGAAGACCTTGGCAACAAACAGCGGGCGCGCGCCCGTGCTCGACTTCCACTCCTGGAGCACGGCCCCCGCCGCGTCCCAGCGCACGGGCACGACGACATCCCCGGTCTGGCGCACGGTCACGGTCACGGCGACCCTTGCCACGGCGGCGGCAGGCGCAGCCTTCCCTCGCTTCGCCTTGCTTGGGGCACCCTGTACTGTCCCGTACTCTTTCTGGACAAAGCGCGCGTCGCGCAGCGCCATGCCGAGCAGCTCGTGCGCGTGCTGCCGGCGCGTGTCCTGCATTGCGGGTGGCGGGGTGCGCGGCGCGCGGGCGTATTTCCTTATATACAGCGGAAGACGCGCGCGGCGTCTTTTGCCGCGGGAGTCGCGCGGCCGTCCCGTTCAGGCGCCGCGGGAGTCGCGCGGCCGTCCCGTTCAGGCGCCGCGGGAGTCGCGCGGCCGTCCCGTTCAGGCGCCGCGGGAGTCGCGCGGCCGTCCCGTTCAGGCGCCGCGGGAGTCGCGCGGCCGTCCCGTTCAGGCGCCGCGGGAGTCGCGCGGCCGTCGGCGCTGCTCGCGGTCGGCGCTGCGGCCCACGAAGGCGCGGCTTCGTGGTCGGGCGCGGCGGCGCTGCTCATTGTTAGCGCGCGGCCCGCGCTGGTGTCAGACGGGCCTTGTGTCGGGGGCAAGCACGCGAGGCTCGCGCACAGCGTCGCCATGGCGTCGCGCACGCTGTGCGTGCGCACCAGCAGCAGGCTCGGCAGCACGGGGAAGCCGCTGCTGCGCAGGTCCTCGTGCCAGATGAAGTACTCCACGACCTGGTCGATGAACTCGAGCAGCAGCTGCCGGCAGCGCGCGTGCCCGCCGACGCCTGCGCACACCGCGAGCTGGATATCGGCGCGCGCGCACGGGTCGCTCAGCGCGCGGAACACCGACGCGCGCGCGAGCAGCGGCGAGTCCGCGCGCACCGCGCTCTCCCGCAGACACTCGTCGAGCAGGTCCCGCAGGTCTTCGCCCATGTGGCGGCCTGTCGCTGCGCGCCGCCGGCGCCGCGCCTTTATACGCGCAGCGCGAGAACCTGCCCGCAACCGCACCCGCACCCCCGCCTCCACCGCGCGCGCGCGCCGGCGCGGCATGCGACCTGGCCGAGATCTCGATAGACGCGCGCGCTCCAGCGCAGCCGTGGACTCGGTGCGCACGCGCGTCTAGACGCTCGCGCTCGGTGCGCACGCGCGTCTAGACGCTCGCGCTCGGTGCGCACGCGCGTCTAGACGCTCGCGCTCGGTGCGCTCGCGCGTCTAGACGCTCGCGCTCGGTGCGCTCGCGCTCGGTGCGCACGCGCGCTCCAGCGCAGCCGTGGACTCGGTGCGCACGCGCGCCGCTGTATATAGGCGCGGGCGCACACTCTGCGCCGGGGGCGCGCATGCAAGGGTGCGGTTGCGGCACGCTCGGCAGGCAGAATATTTTGACGGCGGGGTGCGTGGCGGGGGGCGCGGCGCCCTGGCCGCGCGAGTACAGCAGCGCCCTGGAACACGCGCACGAAAAATGCTCGGCGTGCGCAGCCGACTGTTCTGTGCTGCTGGTGGCCGTGTGCGGTCTGCACCGGCGCGCGCACGACGACAAATGGCTGTGTCGGCAGTGCGCCGCGCGCGCGATGCTGCAGCGACAGGACAATGTCGCCGCGTGGCAGCCGCAAGGGCGCTACCGCGCCGTGGTGCTCACGCTGCTGGCCGCACGCGCGCTCGAACAGCTGCACGACGCGAAATTCGGCGACTCGTGCACCTGGCGCCTCGTCTTCCACAGCGAGAGCCACGCGCGGCTCTCTGTGGCGGTTGCCGGCGTCGACGCCGTCGAAGTGCTGCTCGGGACGCCGGTTGCGGGACCGGAGCTGCGAGTGGGCGCGCGCGTGCGCCTGTGGATCACGCCGCCCGACGTCCTGCTGCACGAGTCGCCCGCGCTGCTGTTTCTGTGCAGCGCGCCGCACAGCAACCTGCTGCCCATGCAGCGCATCGCGCGCGCTGTCATAATGCAAAAATCCCTCAACATGACGGTCGTCGCAGAGGAGCGCGGGCTGCGCGCGACAAAATGCAACGCCCCCGAGGCGCCCGCGACAGTGCTTGTGTTTGACCCATCGCGTGCCAGTACCCCGGGCTATTTTCAGTCGAGCCAGGGCACGCCGCCGCCGGACGATTCGACACACACCGGCACGGGCGCCCCGGGCGCCCCGGCGCGCCCAGCAGGCCCGGGCCCGCGCAGCGGAGAGCCTGCAGCACTGCGCGCGGGCAGACTGCTGGCGTTCCCGCGCGCGATCGCTACGGCGGGACGCGCGTCGCCCGCTGCGGCGGTGCGGAGCGCGCACTCCGAGTGGCACGCGCAGCTGGGCTGCTGCCAGTACTGCGGGCTCGTGCTGCACCCGCCGACTGGCGCGGCGGTCGGCCTCGTGAACAAGTTCGTGCTGGCCGTGCCGCGCGGCGGGGTGCAGGGGACGCCCGCGAGCTTCGACGTCGAGCACCTCGCGGGCGTGGGCGTCCTCGCGGCGGACCCGATGCACGGGCCGCGCGTGGCGCAGGTCCTGCTGTGTCCGCAGTGCGCGCACAAGACGCTGCCGCTCGCCGCGCTGGTGGCCGAGCAGCGCCCGGGCGCGCCAGCCGAAACGCCCTTTGCGTACCTGCAGCGGCGCTCCGGCATGCCGGACCTGCTCTTCTGCCAGCTGGTGACGCGCCGCGCCCCCGCGGCTTCGAGCCAGATCGGCGCCAGCAGCGACAGCGACAGCGCCAGCGACGGCGAGCCGGGCTCGGACGACGCCTCCATCGGCGGGTCTGGCACGGACAGCGGCCGCGACGAGCACAGCGCGGGCAGCGCGCCCAGCTCCGCCGCGGGCAGCGACAGCGACAGCGACGAGCACATCAGCCACACCGACCAGCATAGAAACGACCCCCCCCGCACCCGCGGCGACGAAACGCTCGTGCTCGCTCACTTTTCGAACCTGCGCACTTCGCGCCTGCTGTGGCTCCGGCTCGACGCCGCGGTGCTGCGAGAGCTGTACACGGGCGCCGGGGGGGTGTCCTCGTGCATGCACAGCCCGGACCTGCACCGCCGCGAGTACCTGGGCACGCCCGCGCTGAAGCACAGCGTATCGCTGTCCGCGGAGGAGGCTGCGGTTGCCACGGGGGGCGGTGCTATCGTGCGCCCAGGGTGGTCCCGCTGCGGCACCGAGAGCGACAGCGATGAGTGGGTGGTGTGCGCGAACGAAGACTGCAAAAGGCATCGCGGCGCCTACGCGATCTCGTCCACCAATACTGCGGTGTTCCGGCGCAGCGCGCTGCTGGTGGAGCAGCTCGCCCCCACGGGCGAGATCGGCATATTCACGCCGCGCGTGGCGCACTGGGCGCCGCTGCTGCACAGTTCGCCGCGGCAAGCGGCGTGGGTGCGGCGCTCATTTGTCAGCGGAGCAACGACCCTCGGCGCGCCGAAGCGGTCCTCGCTGTCCGCGGCCCTGCAGGCCGCGCAGGCCAGGCCCGGCGTGACGCGGATATACCGCGTGTTCCGGCGGCTGGGACCGTGCACGCCGCCGCGCGCGCCGTGGGAATTCGAATCCCCGCAGGCGGAGTGTCTGGGCATCGCGCTGCCTGCGGTGTCGCTGCACGCGATAACGGCGAGCTCGCTGCACGCGTATGCGTTCCTCGTGCACGTGCTGGGGACCCTTGCCTACCACGAAATCGCGCACAGCGCGGACGTGCAGATCTCGCTGCAGACGTTCCTGTACCTGGTGTGGAAGCGGTACGCCGTGGACGCGGGCACGGTCCGCGACGGCAGCGCGGCGATTGCGCGCGAGGAGCTGCTTGGCCTGCCGAAAGCGCGGTGGCAGCGCGACATGCTCGAGCACGTGCGCGCGCTGGTGGTCCCGCCGGGAGGCGAGCTGCGCGCGATGCTGGCCGAGACGCAAAGCGCGCTCGCGCGCGCGCAATATGCCGCCCCGCGCAGCTTTGCCCAGCGCGAGGACATGCTCTTCCGAACGGGCGTGCCCGCGGACCTGCGGGCGATGCTGCGCCTCGTCTGGGCACTCGAGATGCTCGCCGCGCCCGCCGACGCGCGCGCGTGCGGCTTCCGTGCGAAGCGTCAGCTCATGCTCATGCACTATCTGCTGGCGGCCTTTACGACCACCGACACCCACCGCAACAGCATGGTCGACGCGGCGCTGTGCCAGCTGCGGCTGGACCTCTCCCCGCTGCCGTGAGCGCGCGCCAGGGGGGTGGGGGGGGGCATGTTCGCACGCGCGCACGCGTATATAAGCGCGGCGTGGGAGGCTCAGGCGAATAATGAGTGCAGATGGACACCCCGCGCACCCCGCTAAGGCATGGCACGAGCTGCCGAGCGGAGAAGCGTTTTTGTACGCGGGGCCGCGCCTGCACAAGGCCGCGGCGGGGCCCGGGCAGGACGGCGTGTGCCCCGAGTACACGAGCGCGCTGGGGCGGGCAGCGGGGCCCTGCCTCTTCTACACCACGGAGTTCAAGGCCAACGTGTTTGCGTCGCTGCAGCCCGGCGAGTCGGAACTGTGGACGACGATCGGGCCGTTTGCTAATTTCACGATTGAGCCGTGCGGGGGGATCCCGTACGCGGAGGTGGTGCACCGAAACCTGAGCGTCGTGCTGGCGACGTGGTCCATGACCGGGGACAGCACGGTGCAGGGGTGGGTCCCGTGCAGCCACGTGACGACGTACGTGCACTACACCCGCGACAAACCCGTTGTTTTGGAGTGGGAGGAGCAGATGGGGGCCAAATGCAAAGAGCGCCTTCTGCCTGCGTTTCAAAAAGCACATGCGGAGTTGGGGCCGCCGTGAACGCGCGCGCTTTATTAAAAACAACTTTTCGAAACACGACTCTCCGTTGCCTTGGCTCCCGTGCGCGGCGGTGGTGTGCGCGTGCGGCGGTGGTGTGCGCGTGCGGCTGGAGTCAGGGCGGCGGTGGTGTGCGCGTGCGGCGGCGGTGTGCGCGTGCGGCTGGAGTCAGGGCGGCGGTGGTGT
>Ga0209491_10010187_pt1 | contig 11345 bp, 10 predicted proteins | sample BON02_FD_187213 | JGI IMG/M metagenome (GOLD analysis project Ga0209491, IMG submission 187213) | Freshwater microbial communities from Lake Bonney liftoff mats and glacier meltwater in Antarctica - BON-02 (SPAdes) (version 2) | ecosystem: Environmental > Aquatic > Freshwater > Ice > Glacier...
TATTCTCAAACCAACTATTATATCTTACTAAAAATTAACTAAATTTGTAGTGCCCGATGGGATACTTTAAATCCCTTGTGGCCCTTGTGCTGCCTGCCTTTTAATTTTGTTTTGTACCAACTTGGGTTAAGAGGTGTCTTGGCTTAAATTTAGTAGAAAACTGCTCAATTTCTATTTTTAATTCAGGATAGCTCATTTTTTTACGTATCATAGCTACTAGATAATACTTGTTACCAACTACCCCCCAGCATGTACCAACGCTATAATCTGCTTTCTCAGATACTTTAATCGCCGTGTCCCAGCTTTGTACATAATAATCAAATCGATCAGGTATTTTGTCGTAAAAAGAGATATCCTCTACATTTAATAAATTAAATCCCGCAGGTAACGGTTCCTGTAAAAACTGTGCAGCATAATTCCTAGCTCCCACTTCTTGTTCTATATTATTTAAAAATTCTATCTGATCGCGCTTAGAATTGAGCAGCTCCCCTTTATTATATTTGTACTGTTTCTGCCCAATGTCATAAACCATATTTTCTGGAGCAATAGCAGGTATTTTTAAAGACTCCCAGCCACCACTTGAAAGCAAATGCGCTGATAAATCATCAGCATGTAAGCGTTGCATAACGAGTACAATCGCACCTTTATTTTTATCATTCAGCCTGGTAACAAAAGTTTGTTCAAACCATTCAATCGCCCTATTACGCATTTTTAAAGAATTAATCTGGGTCGGATTATGTGGGTCATCAATAATGAGTACATCTCCGCCCTCGCCGGTTGCTGACCCACCGACGCTGGTTGCAAACCTAAATCCATTATCCGTAGTTAGAAATTTACTTTTTTGATTATTCTCACGACTCAATACTGTATTTGGAAATAACTTTTTATACCAATCAGAATTAACTACCAGTCGACAATCTAATGAATGTTTGACGCTAAGTACCGAAGAATAACTAGCGGCCATAATTCTCGTAGATGGTTGTTGTGCTAGCAACCATGCAGGCCACGCGACATTGACGCATACGGATTTCAAGGCTCTTGGCGGCATGTTTATAACTAAACGTTTAATTTTCCCCGCGCGCACAGATTCGAGATATTCAGCGATCAATTCTATGTGCCAATTGGCTTGATATTCTGCCCCAGGATTAATTGTATGAAATACCTTGCCGATAAAGCTACTGAAATCTTGACGCAATACTGCATCAAGTAATTTTTGATCATATTCCATCATTTATACTTACTTAAAAATCTTTCAATAATTTCTTTATCTTCGAGTGGCATTGTTTTTTCAGCCTGCTGAATTTCGTCCTTACTCAACTTGTTTAACTGAATAATTAAAGTTACTAACTTATTCAAAGTATCGGTGATGTTCTTCTTCACGTTTACTGCACTTTTAGATTTACTTGTCTTGAGTTCATCCAACTCTTCCTCGAGCAAGATGACAAGTTTTGCAATAAAGCCATATAATTTATTGACCGTGATTTTCATATTATTCTCCTTTCTCACGTAAATTTAGCTCTCCTCCATTTTCTATAGGCTCCAAGCCCACAAAAGCTCTTTTTTCATTGATAGTCATAAAATCAGCACTAGCTATTTTAGACCATAAATTTTCCCTTCTCTCTGTAAGCACAGAAATAGCTTCACGATCAAAATCAATAACCAGGTTTTCTTGATACCAGTGAGATAACCAATTACTTAAAGCGTCTGCATATTTATCAAGTAATGGCATTATATTCTCTTCCCATAGAGCAAGCCTTGCCTCCTGCATATTGCTATAAGTATTATCACCGTTTAAGCCTAGTAATTGCGGCGGCACATTAAAGGCTACGGCTATGTCTCTTGCACTAGAGTCTTTTAGCTCGATAAATTTTTCAAAGCGTTCCGCATTACTAGTTTCTTGCCACTTTAAACCACCTTCCAAGATTAATGGCTTACCAGAATTAGATGCGCCACTAAAATTATCATGAAATTGTTGTTGTAAACGTTCGAATTGCTCTTCGGTTAAGTAACCATTACCATCTTGAAATATCAATGCACCACTTGGACGAATGGCATTTTTAAGCAATGACTTATTCCAATCCATGATTTTAGCGTATAAATTAATTGCCTTTGATGCAGCTGATAATGAGCTTAAACCTTGCTGTCCATCTGAAGGATTATAATTTTTCAAATGCAAAATACAGCTCATTCTGCTAATTGGATCTATGGTGAATGTCTGCTCTTGATCCCCCCCTTTATATTTATAAGCTATTAAATATTTATTAGACATTACATGCTCAAGCATTTGGGGATGTAAATTATACAACTCAAACGGGGCATTATTGCCTGCGGACAAAATATAACTACTGCCATATAATAATAAATTTGATATATTTTCTGTGAAAAAATCAGCGCCTGATTTTTCAGGATGTGGATTCTTTAACAACTTAGCTGCCGGATGTTTGGATAATAATTTTTTATGCTCCCCACAATCCTTATATACATGCCAAGGAACATGACTTGCTGAGGTAGCAATTAAACTAACGCAACGATGTACCACGCTATTGTTTTTGTAAGACTCAGCTCCGACTCTATCGTCTTCTGTATACGGAAAAAATGGTATATCCAAGGCGGCGCTAGACTTCTTACTCATGGGCTCAGTTATTTTTTTTAAATAAGTTGAAAACATTTAAAACACGCCTCTTAATTAATTATTAATATAAAGGACTTATATCACTCAAAACTTTACTCGCTAAGCTCAAAACTAATAAATAGCTTTGCAAAAAAGATGTTTTGTAATAGAATTAGTTTAGTTAAAATTACAAAGGTCTATCAATTTATGTCTGGACAACTCATAGAATTAATAATATTTGCAGCAATCGCTTTTTTTATAATAAATAAGCTACTCTCTACGTTAGGAACAACATCAGAAAACGACCCTACAAAAAACAAAACATTCTTTGGCGAAAGTGGCAAAATGAAGGACGTTACTAACACTAGTGGCTCTTCAATTTCTAAAATTGTCAGACCAAATTTTAAAAAGAAAAAAACTATACCTCTAAAAGGGTTAATAGTTGTAGAAAATGAAGAAGATATTAAAACTGGAATAGTTGATGTACTTAATAAGCTTCCCTCATTTGATCCAGCTAATTTTCTAAAGGGAGCACAAGCTGCATTTAAAATGATCCTAACAGCTAATGCAAATGACAATGATGATGAATTAGCAGAATTAGTAGATAAACGATATATCGAAGACTTTAAATCCATGGCTGCAAGTTACGGAACTTACACAGCTAACAAAACTACACTGACTGCTCATATCTCAGAAATCTACCTATTTGGTAATAATATATTTATTAAAATATTATTCGCAGGAAAAAATATTACAGATAAAGTTAAAGAAATGCACGAAGAGTGGACATTTACAAAAAGTGCTCTTAACTCCAGTCCAGAATGGCATCTGACGAACATTGATCGACCACAATAAATTAACACGGTACTTCACAATGAAATACCCATTTTTGTTTATAATTAAATTTTATCAATTTTTTATATCGCCCTGGCTTGGTCCAAATTGCAGATATGCTCCAACTTGCTCAGACTATGCTAAAGAAGCCATACATACTCATGGAACAGTAAAGGGGTTATTCTTAGGCATGCGTCGTATCCTACGCTGCCATCCGTTCACTGATGGTGGTTATGACCCTGTGCCCAAATCTAGTTCTAATAAAATAGATAATTTGCTATAACTACAACATGTATGGTAAAGAACTAATTAAATCTTATCTACCTAATGCGCCTGAATTACCAGGCGTATACCGTATGCTTGGTTTAGATAAAAATATATTATACATAGGCAAAGCAAAAAATCTTAAAAACAGGCTATCTCAATATACACTAGAATTAAGTGGCAAAAACAAAACCATGGTTTCGTTGGTTTATTCCTTAGAATATAGTGTAACCGATTCAGAGTCTTCTGCATTATTGCTAGAAGGGCAATTAATAAAAAAATTCAAACCTAAATTTAATATTTTATTAAAAGATGACAAATCATTCCCTTATATAAAATTACGCCTAGACCATGATTACCCGCAATTACAGAAATATCGAGGAAAAAACCTTAGTGATGGTAAATTTTTTGGTCCCTTTGCCTCATCTGCCCATGTTGACGTAACGCTTTCTGAATTACAAAAAATATTTAAACTAAGATCCTGCACTGATAGTTATTTTGAAAATAGAAAAAGGCCTTGTTTACAATATCAGATCAATCGCTGCTACGCGCCTTGCGTTAATAAAATATCCAAAGCGGACTATGATGATTTAGTCCTTGAGGTAAAAGCCTTCCTTGTTGGTAAAAATCAAAAATTGCAGGAAAGTCTATCCTATAAAATGGAGCAACTCAGTGATACTATGCAATTTGAAAAAGCTGCTAAAATTCGTGATCGTATTAAAGCTCTAAGTTATGTACAATTAAAAGCAGATGGAATACAAAACCTAGAAAATGCTGATGTGATCGCCATTGCCTCACATAATGGCGAATTTTGTATTCAACTTTTCCTTTATCGCTCACATCAACCATGTGGCAACCAGGCTTATTTCCCAGAACATACTAACCTTGAAGAATCAAATGCAGAGATCATGGAAGCATTTATAATGCAGTTTTATCAGAACAAGGAGCCGGCAGAACAAATACTTATAAATTGTGAATTAGATAATTATGATATTTATGTTGATGCACTCAAAAAACTACATGGGGAAAATATAAAAATATCCAATCCTAAACTTGGCAATAAATATAAAATCATGCAAAACGCTATCCATAATGCAGAGCTTGCCTTAGAGAGACACTTGAAAATATCTGCCAAAAATTCTGCTGCGTTGCTTGAAGTACAAAAATTATTTAATCTCGAAAACATACCAGAACGAATAGAAGTCTATGATAACAGCCACATACAAGGAGCCTTTGCTATTGGCGCAATGGTAGTGGCTGGAATTGATGGTTTTGAAAAAAAAGAATATCGTTTGTTCAACATCAAAGAATCATCGCCTTTAGCACATGGTGGCGATGATTACGCTATGTTAAGAGAAGTACTAACCAGGCGAATAAAACGCCTTAGGAATGAACCATTTAGAACCCCAGATTTGATGATAATTGATGGCGGCAAAGGTCATATGAAAATAGTATCAGAAGTGATGAATAAGCTTAATGTACATATATCATTTGTCTGTATGTCTAAAGGCGCCAAGAGGAATAGTGGGTGCGAACAATTTCATTGCCTAGGTAAAGATAGCTTCACTCTAGATCGTAATTTAAGTGTTATGAAATACCTACAAATACTACGTGATGAAGTACATAATTTTGCTATAAAATCGCATCGGAACAAACGATCTATGGCAATAAAAGTTTCTTCTCTAGATAGTATTCCAGGTATTGGAGAAGCTAGAAAAAAATCTTTATTAAACTATTTTGGATCTTTTAAAGAAATAACTGATGCAACATTAAGCGAGTTAACTAGCGTTGAGGGTATTAGCAAAGAATTAGCTAAATTAATCTACGACTCTTTACGTTGATTATGCTTATTTACTCCATGCCAAGTAAGCATAAAAAATATAGCTCCTATTAAAGATGAGCTAATAAAAAAAATAAAAGCACTAGACCACCCCCAATTATCGATCAGTGCACCAACACATATCCCCGATAATCCCGAGCCAACATAACCCATAGTACCAGCCAGCCCATTGGCTGTGCCAATGGCTTTCTTTGAAGCAAAATCCGCTGATGCCACACCAACTAACACTTGAGGTCCATAAACAAAAAATCCTACCAAAATAAGAGCTATAGTACTAAAATACACATAACCCTCTGGCATTTTCCAAAACATAATTAACGCTATGGCTAAACAAATCATAAACAACGCACCAACCGGCCCACGCTGACCACCCATGATTTTGTCAGAAACCCAACCAGCAGCGAAGCCACCAAGCAAGCCCGTTACTTCATAAGCTGCAACCTGCCACCCAGCATGTTCTAAAGAAATGTTTTTAAATTCCTTCAAAAACAAAGGAGCCCAAAAAATAATACCTATTCTTACAATATACACACACATATTCGCAAAACATATGTACCACATATTACGATTTACAAATACCTTACGAAAAAGCTCCATGCTAGTAAGGTGATCTTCGCTGGTGTCTTCTTCAAAATCCTCATCACCCTTATAGGCTTCAACCGGCGGTAGACCCAATTCTTTTGGCGACTCACGTAATCTATTAAACAAAATTGCAGCGATTATAATTGCAATGATACTTGGAATAAAAAATGCATATCTCCAACCAAAATTTGCTACTAAATACCCAGAAAATATTAGCGTTATAGCTCCACCAACCTGATGCGATGCTGCACCAAGTGCCCATTTAGTACCTAATTCTTTTGGCGCAAACCAATGTGTTAGCATACGTGCTGCTGGTGGCCAACCCATCGACTGAAACCAATGATTTATAATTAGAAAAAAACCTAAGAACCAAATACTATCCGAAAAGCCGAGTATAAAAGTAATAATTGCTGAACACAACAAACCAATTACCATAAAATATCTAGCATTTGATTTATCGCTTATGTAACCATTAACAAATTTGCCAACACCGTATACTATAGAAGCTATAGTAAGGACCCAGCCTAGTTGAGTTTTAGAATAACCAAACTCCTCCATAAAGGCTGGCATTATCATAGAAAAATTTTGCCTACATAAATAATATGTGCCATAACCAAATATGATCGAGATCAAAATTCTAAGGCGCCATTTATTGTATATTTTACGCTCTGGCATGCTCATAAAAGGCTTTTCTTCTGCCGAATTATAATCATCTACCAAAATTTTTCTCATAAAAGGAATTTATTATTTGCTAATTATGCGCAAATATTAACTAATAACTACCCTTCTTGCAAGTTATTATTTATGCGCACTCATAGAGTCTATTGCATGTTAAGACTACTACTATTATGATGGGCCTATTTATAATATATATTTAAAACAAATGATAAATTTAAACACTCTTGCAGAATTCTTTTTAAACTGCGTTCATGAACTTGTTTTAGTACCATTGATCATACTAGGTTTCCTTGCTTTTGATAGAAAGATTTTTGGAAACGCTACATTTTTATTGTTATTTACTATGATTTTTAATGTCCTATTAAAAGCATTATTTCAAGTACCATTAGCAGCTCATCTAAATAAAGTTGGATATGCTTTTCCTAGTGGGCACATGCATGGCGCCGTAGTATTTTATGGCTGGCTATTATTAAATACTAGAAATTCATTAATAAAAATAGGCCTAGCTATACTTATATCGGGTATCGCTTTTGGATTAATTTACCAAAAATATCATAATATATATGATGTAATCGGTGCAATAATCTTTGGCTTAGCCACCTTATTAGCATATTATCCTCTCTCAAACGCTAACATGTTTAATAATAAACCTTTCTTGCTAGGATATATATTCATTGCTTTATCGGCTGGCATTATATGGTACCTAAACACTATAAACTCGCTTTCCAATCACGTATGGATGGCATTTATGGTGCTTTCTGGCTTTACTATTTCTTGGACAATTTTTGCTAAATCTATAACTAAAAATCCACCATTTTTAGGCGCTATACTCGGACTAGCCTTTATCTTAGGAGTATATTACTTAACCATCATGCTCAAAAACTGGATTAATATTAATTATGATATCCAATGGGTAATGGTAGGTGTGCTCATTCCACTAACGGCACGTATTACAGGAAATTTTAAAATTACAAAATAGATTATTGTGATGAGTAACAACTATGTTGATTATATCTTAGATTTATTATCTCCATTTGGCTCAATAACCTCAAGAGCTATGTTTGGTGGCCATGGTATATACAAGGAGAAAATTATTGTCGGAATAATCGCAGATGATGAACTCTACTTCAAAGTAGACGCAACAAACAAAGCGCAATATGAAGCTTTAAACTCTACTCCATTTGCATATAATGCAAAAAACAAAAAAATTAATTTATCTTACTGGAAGGTGCCCATTGAAATCATGGAAGATGAAGAACAATTATCAATATGGCTTGAACAGGCATTTTTTATCTCTACAAAAAAACTTAAGAACAAATGACAACAACTTTTAGTTGCAAAATATTATGTTGCAACCATAATATAATTGTTTTATTGATATATGAAGTAGTAAACTAAACACATGATGAATATTTATGACTTTTGACCTAGATCTAACAATTTTTATTGTATTTATAACAGCCACTTTAGCGATTGGATTATTTTATGGTCGTGGCATAACCACCCTAAGTGACTACGCATTAGGTGGAAGAAATTTCTCTACAGCGACATTAGCTACCACTCTGGTTGCTACTTGGATTAGTGGTAGTGCTTTTTTAACTGATGTTTCAGAAGCATATACTGGCGGCCTATTTTATATGGTTCCTGGTATGTTAGGAGATATTTTTAGCTGGATTATTATATGTTATTTTCTGGCCCCTCGTATGGGTGAATTTTTAGGAGCATTATCTATAGCAGATGCTTTAGGAAATATTTATGGCAACAAAGTTCGTTTTATCACTGCAATATCAGGGACCTTTAATTGCATAGGGAAAATTGCGGCTCAATTCAAAGTATCCTCTACTATTCTTCAATTATTTTTTGGTTTATCGAGTTTTTATGCTACTTTAATAAGTAGTATTATAATTGTTGCCTATTCAGCTTTTGGTGGTATTAGAGCTGTAACCTTCACTGATATAATTCAATTTGCTACATTTGGAGCAGTTATACCAATTATTGCTCTTATAATCTGGGGCGGTTTTGATGATCCACAAGTGGTTTTTTATACTCTATCAGAGAACCCATTATTTGATTACACACAACTTGTCAACCCACAACATCCTGAATTTTGGGGGGCAGTGACGCTTGCTTTGTATTTTATTATTCCATCATTCAATCCAGCTATATTTCAGCGCGTTTCAATGGCAAAAAACACTGCTCAAATTTCAGATTCTTTTTTCTTTGCTACAATGGCACGTTTAGTGATTTCAATACTATTTTTCTGGGTTGCTATTTTGTTGTTAGCTAAAGACCCTAATTTAGAACCCACCCAATTATTTGCTTATATATTAGATAAATATGTTTATATAGGATTTAAGGGTTTTGTAGCAGCTGGCGTTATGGCAATGGTTATGTCAACAGCTGATTCTTATATCAATGCAGCTACTATTACCTTATCATATGACATACGTAAATCTTTTGATATTGATTATTGGTCGGATCGTAAAAGCTTAATTTTCTCTTATGTATGCGCTATTTTCATTGGTGTTATAGCCTTTTTGCTAGCATTTTATATGCGTGGCTTGCTACATTTATTTTTATTAGTAAGTAGCTTTTACCTGCCCGTTGTGACTGTGCCATTTTTGCTAGCAGTTTTTGGCTTTAAAACTTCCTCTAAATCAGTATTAGCTGGCATTATCTCTGGACTAACAACAGTACTAATCTGGCGAATATTTATAATGGATGCAATTGGTATTGATAGTGTTATACCAGGAATGATCGGAAACCTTGTCGTTCTATTTGGGACGCATTACTTACTTAAACAGCCAGGGGGTTGGGTTGGAATTAAAGATTATACAGATTTATACAACCTACGGGAAGGAAGGAAGAAAACCCTCTTAAACTTTATAAATTCTATCAAACAATTTAATTTATTTACCTTCTGTAACAACAACACGCCAAAACAAGAGTCAACATACGTGTTTTTTGGAATATTCTCCATAGTTTTTGTATTTTCTACTATGTATTCAATGCCGCACACATTACGCTCCCAATATGCTCCTTTAATTGAAATAATTTATCATTCAGTACTAATAATATCCAGTATGTTTTTAACTTACCCAATTTGGCCGACCACCTTCCGTTATCAAAATTTTATGCCAATTTTTTGGCTCACTAGCCTATTTTATATACTAGTATTTGTTGGCAGCTTACAAATAATCATTAGTAATTTTGGTCAATTCCAATTAATGATATTTTTACTTAGTATAGTGGTATTAGCAATATTAGTGCGCTGGCAAATAGCATTATTCTTTATGCTGTCTGGAACATTTTTGAGCCTACAATTCTTTAAATGGTATATTGGCGTAGATAGTGTATCTGCTAATTTAGGAAGCATACAATTCAAAATAATATATGTACTACTTCTAATTAGTAGTATTCTTGTAGCCTTCTTAAAGCCAAAACAAGACTACTTAGAAAAAACTGAAGAAAAAATAGATGATTTAGATCATAAAGTATCGCATTTATATAAAAAGATAACACATTATAGTGAACGTGTTATTGATCAACAAAAAGAGATAGAGCAACTCGGGGAGACAGCTCAGAAAATTCTTAATAATGTTAATCACGAATTACGCTTACCTGTCGGTAATGTAATAAACTTTGCTGGCCTTCTAAACGAAGGGCTTGAAAAATATACAAAGCCACAATTAAAAAAACTGACTGACGAAGTTTATAAAAATTCTAATCGCCTTTCTAGTATGATCCTTAATATGCTAGATCTTGCTACCCTGAATGCAAACAAACTTGAACTAGAAAAAAAACTAGTAAATATAAGCGAATTAGTAGAAAATCGCGTACAAACTTGTCGATTAATTTACCTAAAAAATAAAAAAATAGATTTTGATATGTCTATACAACAGAACATATTAATCAAAATAGATCCGAATTATATACGACAAGTTGTAGATAATTTAGTAATAAACGCCATTATGTTTAGCAAAAAAGGGGTGATTAAAATTACAGTGCATCAAATAGGTAATAATATGCAGTTTATAATTGCAGATCAAGGACAAGGTATTGCAAAAGAGGAACTGAATGATATCTTTATACCATTTAAGATGAGTACCCAAACAGAATCAAAGGCGAAAGGACGTGGCGTAGGGTTAGCTCTGTGCAAATCTGCAGTAGAGGCACATAATGGAACCGTACAGGCAATTAGTAATACGTCTACAGGTACTACTTTTATTGTGGAACTACCATTAAACAGCTAAGAAATACGGTTGAAATTTTGAATAATAAGGAATGATCTTAACTTTTACTCTGTAAATTAATTCATGCTATTGAAATGGTGCACTGGCAATCCACCATACTTGCTGCGCCATTTATATAAAGACTTACATTGCTCGTACCATGTTACGACACAGCTCGGCTTTGTTGCATGAATCGAATTTTTGATATATCACCCCTTTCCCCAAAATCTGGGTTTATGCAATACGCACAGAAATTGGTTTGCCAATCTCAAGCATTTTGTTTAAAAGTCTGCACTTGATTGTC
>Ga0209491_10010190_pt1 | contig 11344 bp, 9 predicted proteins | sample BON02_FD_187213 | JGI IMG/M metagenome (GOLD analysis project Ga0209491, IMG submission 187213) | Freshwater microbial communities from Lake Bonney liftoff mats and glacier meltwater in Antarctica - BON-02 (SPAdes) (version 2) | ecosystem: Environmental > Aquatic > Freshwater > Ice > Glacier...
ATATATATACATATAATGTATATATTCATATATATATATATATATATAATGTATACATTCATAAATATATATATACATATATATATATATGTATACATTTATTATATATATACATTCATTCATGTATATATGTATATGTACGTGTTCACTCACTCCCCAACTTCTGCCGCTCCGCCTCTTCCTTCCACTCTCGCTGCCCATAGCACCCAGAGGAGTCGACCTCCCCCGGCTTCGACGGCCAGGGCTCGGGCCACGACTTCCTCGGCACCGTCTGGCACCCGTCGAGCGGCTATGTCAATAACTGCGATGGCGGCCGCAGCCACAGCTACTGCGACTACAAGCAGAACTAAATCAGACAGCGTGCGCGCGCGGTTGTGCAACAGAACTCGAGCGCTTTGCCGTGACTACCGACCGCATCTCCAAAGATAGATCAGCCTGTTGCATGCGCCGAGGGAGCGCTCGGTCGGACATTCTGCGTTGTATATACAAGTGTCGTTAACTTGAGCGTTTTAGACTTGAACCTGTAAATTAAAGATTCTTGGTTGCTCAGTCTTCTCTGGATTTAGTGAGAAGGCTGTCGGAACACGTGTAGGGACTGTGGGCGCGCGGTGGCGAGGCGCACCTTCGCTGCCGCAGATGGGGACATCTGTTGCGCATTTTCATGCATGCATACACGAATCTTCTAGGAAGACCTTTCTTCCCATCATCTCATGAACACAAAAATGCAGTTGGGAATGTGTTTGGTCACATCTTTGATATCAGTTCCTGGTCCAAGTGGGATTTGTTGTTGGGAGGGGGGAAAGGGAAAACAGGTGAGACGCTGGCATGTCTTGAGACGAGGTTCACACGTGTGACAATCCTGATTCGATCGTGAAAAGAGCGTACAGATACTGACGTGGGCATGATTGAGACGCTGGTACGGCGAGCAGTCTGGCTGAAGCAGTCAGAGAAAGAAAAAAATAGGTGAGACGCTGGCATGTTTTGAGACGAGGTGTACAAGTGTGACAATCCTGACTCAATCGTGAAAAGAGCCTTTAGATACTGGCGTTGGCATGTTTGAGAAGATGGTATGATGAATCGTGAAAAGACGCTATAGCTACACAGTGTAGTACGGCCAGTTCCCGAAAAGACGAGACTCGAAACCGATCGGAATGTAAATCAGAATCCTGAATGGTCATCGCCGGTTTTTGAAGCGGCTCATTAGAGAAGCAACATGTACTTTGAACCTCAAGGATTCCGTTTCGAATTCTGATGACCGTTTTGAGTCTCGTCTTTTCAAGAATGGGCTGTACTGATATGTCATGTCAGTGTCAACGTCTTGAGACACTGGCACGGCATGTAGTTGCTATGCGCTTGATTAGCCCACAGATAATCGTGTGTTTGAATCGAGATCCAATCCTGCAGATACAACACTGTTGTATACATATGTGTATTGTCATATTCTTAATTACGTATGTATGTGTAGATGCATGATGCACACACACCTGCTGGTGAGTGATCGCTTTCTCTCTCGCAGACAGTATTCTGAGGCTGCGTGTATGTGCATGTGTTTCACACACACATACATACTGTGACACACATGCACACACACACAAATGAACAAACACACGCACACACACACACACACACACACACACACACACACACACACACACACACACACACCGTGACGCACGCGCGGTGTTGAGACAGGAAAATCGTTTGCAGGATATTTCAACATTTGTGATTGATGTTGCAATTAGTGCTTCGTAAGAAATAGTCTAGTAGCTTTGCTGGAAGCTCTATTCACTCGGATCTTTTTAAATCTGAGGTCTTGGTGTGTTTCCATTTCTTCTAAAATATGTTTGCGTGTATATGTGCTAGGCCTTTGTCTCTCAACAAAAGCCTACATCCGCCCCTTCGAATCAGGCTCCTATGCCTGGTTCTTGCCACCATAGAGTCCTTATGTACGCTGATCATACATGTGTTCCTGTTTATTTGTGGCTATGTATGCGTTTGTGTAAATGTGTAATGAAAGTGATAAATATGCACAATTATAAGTATACCAGTGACGATATCACTTGCAATATTCAAGTAGCAATGCAATGGGGCAAACAAACGTACTATAGGCCGGCCAATGCTTAATGAATTGATTCATTACCGAATTAATTCGGGGCCAAACATTCTGTAAAGTTGTTTGCTTACGAGGGCCTGTAGCAATGTAGAAACAGATGTTCATGGTGACATAAAGCAAGCAGTAAAGTGACAAGTTTTTAGACAAGTAACAGAATAAAAATACGAATAAGTAAACTACAATAAGTGTGTCCATCTTTGGGACTCTGGGAGGTCTTCATTTCAAAAATGCATGCCAAAAATAAAACATTCAGAACCCTGTAATTTGATTTTTCTTCACAGTATCAGTATAAATTGTTATCCAAACTTTATTATGTATTACCTTCATACCCAAAAATCAATTTGTTTATCCAAACTTTAGTACATATTACCTTCAGACCCAAAAATTAAAAAAATTCGAGACACCACTTCCTCTTTCTGGATTTTTGAAGTGTTGAACCCCCAACTTAATCACTTAAGACCCAACCGTTGGCCACTTGATTATGGTGACGGACCCCCTACTGAGTAAAACAGTCTGAAATGTTTGTGGGCTGGTCTGCATCCTCGGGCTAATCAATCCTAATCAGCAAATCTTGCTAAGTGATGACTATTTAATCCTTCACAACACATTTGGTGTACCAAGTATAGAAATTTTATGTTCCTTAATTTTAAATGCAAACAGTCAAAGTGTTGTTTAAGATTTTTTAATTGTCTTGAAATACTGTGTCACGGACCTTGCCCCTCCAGGTCCCTGTCCCCCTAGTCAGCGACATCCATGTCTACAACGCATATGTTTGGTGAATTCAATTGCCACGGCTAGTGTCCCAGACCTGTCGTGCTTTTTGAATCCTGATAAATTCTGACGGCGTGGACATCTATGGCGGCAGAATTTATGTGACGGCAAAGGGAAAGTAGAGCGTTCTTAGGGAATTATAGGAACAACCCGCATGTCCCCTGGGGACATGAAAGGCGAGAGATGATGACAATTGCAGGGATCATTCTGGTAGCCAAATTGCTTGCAAAAATCAAACGACGATCTGATGTAGGCTGCAGATTATGCAAGAGGGCGCAAGAGCACCGCATTGCAGGCACAGACAATTTGCCGGAGGAGACGTATGCACACATAAAGACTCACTGGCACGTGGCCTTCTGCGACAGAATGGCGACAACTGTGACGGCTACACTCCATTTCATCTGGCGACATCTATATGCCAGCGTACAAGCTGTTCCAAACACCAACGAGTAAGCTCGGGTTTGCAAGAGAGTAGTATCAACACATTGTGGCAGGCGAAAGAGTTTGAGCAGATGTGCAGAAGAGAATCGTCGACAGAAAAAGCAGCAGAACTTGACAAAAATGATCTCTGTGAAAGGGTAGTATTGAAAGAGTACGAAAGAAAACGCCAAACTCGATTTCGACACTAGATGAGTATTTTGATATATATCTTGAAGATTTTGAAAATACATATGTATGAATCTCTTTAAAATTCTTTCCAAAATCTTCCAAATTCCTTTGAAAAACATCAAAAAACTTATTCTTGATCTCAATACTTCCGTATTTCTCTCCAACCCCTAATTTGCCCTTAAAAAATCCGCTGATGCCCCCGGCGGGTAGATTTTTTTAACATACTTGCGTATGTTGGGATATTCTGTAGCCTCCTAAACATTGTGAATCTTCTGTATACTGGAATGTTCTCGAGCCTCCGACGCTCCAGAATATCTCTGATGTTCTATGACTGTGGTATTGTGATGACCTGGAGTCGGACTCGATTTCGACCCGACAACCTTTTATGAAAATCGTTTTTGGAATCGGAGGCCGGATGGCATAGTGATAAACAAGAAGAATCGAACACTACACATCCTGGAGTTCAAACGGTCATCTGACAGAAATAAGGATTTTGGAAGATGAGCCTAATGAGCAACACAAAAGCATTATCGAGACGCTCAATGTGGCTGCCCCGGAACGGACGTTTGAACAGATTAATTTTGAGGCAGGGAAGCGTGGTGCAGGTGTGGAAGACAATTTCTATGACAAGCTCGAAAGGCTTAATGTACCAGTAGAAAAGAGGGACAAGATTCTGGCGGTGCATGTGCAATGCATATGCGAAGCGCATGACACAGAATCAAATCCTGCTATCAGCAAATACATGGGTCGTCTGGGGCTGATGCGACGACGTCGATGAAGAACCACGTCAAAGCTGAAGTCCATTTCTATCAAAAAAGCAAAGGCAGAAGAGGGATTGGTAAAAACATACACACAGGTTTAAAAATCAGATTTCTGTTATTCAGCAAAAGTGAAATGGAATCATGATGGCACGTGGATAAGAGAAATTGGAGCAAAGATAATCCAAGACTCAGAGCGACAATTTAAGGAGGGAGTGCAGGCTGCAAAATAAAAGCGCGGTGCAAGGGCAGGGTGGGAGCCGACAGCATGTCGTTGCTGATCGTGGCGAGGAAAGAAAGGCGCGTCTCGCTCGGGGTGGGATTTGAGAACATGAGGGGTCGTGAAATAAGGGGCCCAGCAAGGACTGGGTGTGGTGGCGTTTCGATGGTCAAGTCCAAGGCGCAGTCCAGGGGAAAGAGTGTATGGGGCCGTCGCTTGCCATCACTGCCATTTTGTTTTTAGAGTTTACTAAAGTATTTCAGCTTTCTGTCTCGATGAAGGAGGTTGCTAGCGAATATCCGTTCTGTAAACTCATATCCATGAATCCTGATGTATTTCAAATGTATTTCATTTCATTTATTTTCTTGTTTCATATACATAAATTCTTCAATATTTCACAATTCATTTTATTTTATGTAATTTTATTGTCAAAAACATGTTTGACATTTAATTTTTTACACCCTTAATTTGATCATTATCTTATTGTTATCGCCATACGCAAAAAGAGTGGCCAAATACGCACATACGTACATACATTGGAAGAAACACACACAAGAACAAAAAAACAAACAAAAAAGAATAGCAATCAAAAAAAAAGACAAAAAGGAAGAAAGAAAGAAAAAAAGGACCAAAAAACAGAAACAAAAAGGTGAAGGAGGGATGGGAAAGGGTTTGAGGGGGTGGAGGAGCGTAGGACCTCATACCAATAACGCTAGATTGAAAAGAATGTTTTTAGTTGTTAATCACCTGCAAAAAGACAAACAACGCAAACAATACCATTCACAATGCGAAGCTAGGTAAGAAAAGACGAGAAAGTTCCAAACGCAATTGCCACGTTATTTCCAGTGAAGCAAACAACGTCTCTGAATCTTTGGCCCCGAATTAATGATTGAATTAATCCGTTTTTTGCGCCAGCCGCGAAATTTTGAAAACATGACATTAGTACATGTCTCGCATCGAAGTGAGAGTTTCCGGGGTTTTTTGGCTAATTTTTTTGATGCTGAACTCCCTCAAAAAAAGAGGTGTTTTGATGCACAAGAATTCACTTGATTCTTGTCAATTAATATTTTCACAGCGTTGAGTCACGCGCTCTGACGTGTTCTTTCAAACAAGGTAATCTGAGTGCTTGGTCATTGTTGAGTTAACACCCCACACATACATACCTCTGAGTGAGACTCTCTGTTGATTACTTACCTCTGAGTGAGACTATCTGAAAGCTGTTTGCTCTCCACCGTTACGGTCACGCCGAGTGACTCGGATTATGTCAATAGAAGCGCTTGTCTTCAACTGTTTCGATTTAAAAAACCACACTCGTTAGAGGAATATGATGTGTCAATGAAGTGGGTTGTCATAATTGACAGGAAACATTTTGTTGATTGAATCCTAATGGGTACTTTGTTCTGTTGATGTAATATGTAAAGCATTATTTACAAACCACAGGTCAGACTCTTCCTTCTTCGATAAATGAATTAATGGATTAACGAATGCATTAATAAATTGATTAAGCTTGGGCCAGCCCAAAGATGTTTGTTTGAAACAATGGTTATTTTTCAAGAGTGATAATGAAAGCAACCATCATCATTACACTCTTGGCCGACCCAGCACTCACGGCGGCTATGGTTTGTTTGTTAATTTCAGTGGAAATTGGTTGCGTGGATTCGAACAGCAAACTATATGGAGTAGATTTTGTGCTTCATGTGTCTTGTATAGTTTGTGCGTTCTGTTGTGAAGGTCCACTGGAGGAACGGGCCAAAAAACAGGGTTTGAACCTAGTACCAAATCCCCGCAACGTACAAGCAATCAGTACCAACATTATACTAGCATGATCCGAGCATGGTTTGAAGGCAACAATGATGAGGTTTGTAACTAGGTCCAACCCTATTTTTGGGCCCCGCCGCTACACAGCATATCATGCAGTCAAATACAGGCCTAGTACTGTTCTTTGTACCAAATTTGAGGTTTCAAATTATTTGTGTACAAGACACCAATTCAAAATTTTCTTTGCACCTCCTAGTCTGATGATGCAAATGTGTAAATTTCGACTACCAAACTACAATTCACAAACGAATACCCAACTACAATTCACAAACAGTGAGTTACTCCACTCAATTTTTGATCGTTTGATGTTAGTGCAGTATAAGCCCGTTCCAATCTTATGCATCATCTCACGTGATTCCAGCAGGTGGTCCTCTGAGAAAGAGGTGTGTGTGTGTGTTTCTTTAATAATTCAACTTAACCAGCGATTCCTGAATGTATCTATAGACCATGAAGGGAACCGCACAGGCGATATAAGTCCGAGTCGAGTTTAACAAAACGCATGTGAATTGCATGTCTGCATATAGTGTGACATAAAACATGTCCAGTGAAAATTCTTGTTTATTGACTTTTTGTGGAAAATTAAGGTTTCTTTCTTTCTTGAGTTGCGAATACCCAATTTAATTATTTAGGACCTAAGAGACTGTCGACGGCCCGTTTAGGTGTGTGTTTCTTAGGGCCCGCTTAGGTATGTGTTTCTTTATTTGAGTATTTATGATGATTCTTGCTTTTATTACTTGAAACAGCAAAAAGCGAGAACTCAAATCTGTATGGATTTCAAGAGTTCTCACTTTGTCGCGGAATCGCCGAACTGAACACCTGAAGAATGATAGTCCCTCGCATTGACCAACGGAGCTACTGCAGACTCGCTTCGGAGACCTGAGGCGCGTTCAAGTCGAATCCCAGGGATTCGAAAAAAATGAGGGAAAGACAGACACAGGCGAGATTGAATTCAAACGAAAAAGGTTATAATGCAGGTATGCGCCATGCATTAACATGCACTTGTACAGGTGCTTCGAGTGCTGTCTCAGAATCCGTTCGCACAGAATTTATTGCCTCCAAAACAAAAAAACAGAAAAGTCAGGTTCCTAGCCCAAAAAAAAAAATAGCGGCCCGGGCGCTTCCTTATTACTGCACCTCCATCTGTGTGCGTTCCTGCTGTAATTGGCGCGCTAGCTGTGTGGATTCAAAAAAAAAAAAAGGGTCTGTTCTGGTCAACAGTTTGCGTCGACTGTTGCCGGTCGGCCCGCGGCAACGGTCCGGGACAGTTCCTTGGGTCCTAAAAAAACAAAAGTCAGGTTCCTAGCCAAAAAAAAATAGCGGCCCGGCAATAAATGAGATTCACATTTTCCACGCATACGATTAGATGTAAACCAAAATCATTAATAATTGTTCCAGTGACACTCCAAACACATGATGAATGTTGAAAAAAATAACAAACTCAATGTATATGATCTATGACAAGATACACGAGAAACATAAATTCATAAACAAACTTAAAATAACCTCAAACAATACACAATGAAATATATAAATAAGCACATGAACAGAAATTCGAACATGAAATAACTATAACTTGAATACAATTTATAGTGTGTTTTGTTCTATTCTTCGTTTGTGTATACCTGCGTTTGCGTATTTCTTCACATCCAATGTCCATTGCGGGAGTGCCGTTGAATTCAGTCAGGCGCTTCCGGGCTACCTTATTACTGTGCACCACTTGTATGCGTCTCTGATGTGATTGAGTTGCTAGCTATGTGTCGGCATAACGAACCCAAAACCAAAGATTGACTCGGAACTGGAATGAACTGAACTGGGAGCCAGGCGCTTCCTTATTACTGCACCTCCATCTGTGTGCGTTCCTGCTGTAATTGGCGCGCTAGCTGTGTGGATTCAAAACCAAAAAAAAAAGGGTCGGTTCTGGTCCAACAGGTTGCGTCGACCGTTGCCGGTCGCCCCGCGGCAACGGCCCGGGACAGTTTCTTGGGTCCTACGTGATTAGTCGGATGCTAGCCATCTGCTTTGGCCGAACGTTAACACTGCTCTCACTTGCTTTGTCCAACTTCTTTTAGTGTTGTAAATCATTTTTACACGTTACGGTCGCGTTTCGGGGGTGAAGTTTGGGAAGGAGTTAAAAAGAATCCCACCGTGACACAAATATAGCCATTGTGTGGGATTCTCTCAAGATCCCCGGGGATCTTGGCCTGAGGCCCTAGGCCAAGGATTTCGATCCCCAGCCAGGGATTTGCCAAATTCCTGCTCGCGCTCAGCAAAATGGGCATGGGACCGGCCAGAGGGCGGCTTCCATAGACCAGTCCTTGAGCAAAGAAAATTGTGCTTGCACACAGGTCTCGTGCGCACCGATATTGGTTCGCTCATTGAGGCTCCCGTGAAACTATACCAACGAATCTGAAACTTAGTGGCAATCAAAATTGATTTCGAAATTCACTTTCTTTTAAGACTTTCTTTGTTCTCTCGTGGACCACATTCAGAGTAAGACCAATGTGTTTTGCCGTGGCTTTTTCAAACTTTTCCTGCTCCTATGTTGCATTGGTCGATCAACCAATTGTTGGCATGTCTGGTGATGTAATGGTTGCATATAAGAGGTGGAAGACGAGAAGCAAGCGCTGAGACGAAGAAGAAAAAGAAAAAGTAGCAGGAAAAGGGCAAGCACAAAGTTGACATGGAAAACATCGCTGACGCGTGCGGTGATGCAGGCAGTACTGCCGCTGGGCATGTCTCAGGTGCTGCTGCGAGAGAGGAGGTAGGGGCGACATCACTGAACGACAGCGCGGCAGATGCTGGGGGGAATGCAAAGTGAGGAGGCCTGTCGGGCGGGCCAGCCAAGGTAGAGGACGCTGGAGGTGGGGTGTATACGCAGGAACAGCCAGGTGCAATATCAATTGTTTCGCGCACATGCCTACTATTCATTGTTCTCGGACCCACACTGGCACGCATATCAAAAAGGGAAGAGGGAGCGAAGGAATGGGTTCGGCTACTACGTAGCCAAAAAGGGCGATTCAATTTAAAGTCGGGGAGATGTTCCAAACTTTTGAGCAAGGTGAGCCAAAAAAAAGGGGTGGGAGGGGGGAGTATTGGAGGAGACGGGGAGAAATGTTGCAAAAGTGATGTGTCAGTATTGAAGAGCAGCCTTAGAGTGAGCCTTAAAATCATAATCATGAGAGAGTTTAGAATGAGCCTTAGTGTCATCGCAAAGAGAGAGTGTGTGCGAGTGAGAGAATTTGTGTGCGTGCCGCGGTGCATTTGCGTGTGCATATGTGTGTTCATGTGTGTGTCACGGTGTGTGAGAGAGGAAGAGAGAGCACAGGATTGTGTGTGGCAGAGAAAGCGAGTGAGAGAGAGTGTGCGCGTGCGCGCGCTCGCGCTCGCGTGTGTGTGTGTATGTGTGTGTGTGTGTGTGCGTGTATGCATGAATGGAAGTGTGTGTGGATGAGTAACAGCACATGCGTGTTTCTTTTCAAAAAAAAAGAGCACCTTGCCCCGTTACCAACAAGGCGAACACTCTAGCACGAAAACTAAAGCAGACACAGACAACACCCCTGTCTCTCCTTCTGTCAAACATAGCCCCTCTTGCCAAGCAAGAAGTGCTCTGTATAGACTAGCTCAACCTCGCAACCCTCGTCCCCCAACGCTAATGAAAAAACTGCACATACACGAGCGCATTCGCACGCCCTGCAACCAGTGTGTTTATAACAAGTGAGAGTCAAGGGGTTGTCAATTGTGACAGTCTGGGGGACGTGACATGGAGTCACATCAATCATGTTGTCAGAGATCTGTCGGGAAGGTGCACGATCGGAAAATGAGAGAACAACACCAAAAGGGTTAAAACTGCATAGTCATGTCCGGTCATATCTACGACGGGTTTTTTACTACTGTTGTTTCGAATAAATAGGGATCGATCACTGGTGCTGACCTGCAGAGGGGCACCAACGACAACATCGAACCGCCGTGCTCTGGGCAGATTGGTTCTGCTAGGCGGGACTTGTTATATGTGTACACAAATGTGTACACTGATATCAAAAACATCTGTGTAGCATACACACCTGCATATGCACTGGTGCACAAGACACCTATTTAGTGCACGCCACACTCACCGCAAAAAATGAACATACACACCTGCACAAGCACGCCTGTGCAACTGTGAAGCAACTTCTTTGCCATGGAACCTTTTGCGAACTTTCCGAGAATCTTAAAACTTCGTTCTGATCAACGGCAGACAAAAAACATTCACTTGAACCGAATCTCAAAAAACATCCCGTTCCTCCCCACATGTCTAGGTCTGCTCAAATCTGTCTGTAGCAGTCGCATCTCAACAATACTACGTCTCTCTATATAATTTTGAGAAGTTCCAAACTTGTCTTTAACAGTGTCCGAAGTTCCAGGAGTAGGGGGTCACCCTCAGACATATTCATTTTACGACCAGAATCTGGAAAACAGGAACGGACGGTAGGGCAGGGCATCTTTTGGTCCCAAAAAAATGAGACTGCATGTTTTTTGATGACACCTTAGCTGAACTGAATGTCCACCGCAGATATGCTGGTTCAACACCCAGACCGACTGCGCAGCCCTCGCACGTCAACCCATTCAACCTCCTATATTTTGTTACCGCGTCCCGTCATCCTGTTCGAGAAACCATCAAAATTCACGCCAGCTCATGGCGCAGTCGTAGCTGCGTTGTTGCACAGCCATCCTCCGATCATCCACGTTAGTGCAGGCTCCGTACAGTCAGATAATGGCTCCCACCCGAAGCTTGGCAATAGAGCCCATCAGTGACAAAATTCAATTTTCGCCATTTTTTTCGCAGGCTTTTTATGTTTGTAATTTTTTTTTGAGAGATAGAAAAGTTTATTATAAGACAACCACCAAAAGGGGAAAAAGATGATTATGATAGTGAAAACTCCTGGATCTCAAATGGGCTCCCCAGCAGCAGCAGAAGAAGGAGGAGAGGAGATGGGAGGTGAAAAGTGTGAGAGTGGAGAGAGAAGTGAAGTGCAAGCGCGATCGACGGTGGCATCGACGGTATCAAAAGCCAGATCA
>Ga0209491_10010191_pt1 | contig 11342 bp, 13 predicted proteins | sample BON02_FD_187213 | JGI IMG/M metagenome (GOLD analysis project Ga0209491, IMG submission 187213) | Freshwater microbial communities from Lake Bonney liftoff mats and glacier meltwater in Antarctica - BON-02 (SPAdes) (version 2) | ecosystem: Environmental > Aquatic > Freshwater > Ice > Glacier...
CAAGCCACTGGAGATGGATCCAAGCGTCGTCAGGGCCCAGTGCACCATCGCCACTGACTGCAGCACCACCAAAGCTGCCACCGCGCACGCTGCTGCTGCTTCCTGTTGCTGAGTCCGCAGTCGTGCTGCTGGTGTTGGTAGGGAGATAAAGAACAGTGCCTTCATATAGTGTAGAACTGGCCTTCAGACCAGGCACTCTGTGGAGGTTTTCAGCAACAATGTCTTTGGGCAGCAGCGAGTACCACCGAGCAATCTGATTGATGGTTTCGTCAGACATAGACACGTAGCGCCCGAGTTTGGGCCAGACTGGCGACTTGTTGCGATCGGCGGTTCTTGCTTCGTCGCGCCAGCCCACTTCAATTGGGTGCCTTTTTAGCGTCAAGAAAGTTAGCGCGCGGGATACACGGGATGGTGGGAAGAAGGAGAGGGCAAAAGGTGCCCAGAAAACGAAAGAAAGCCAGATAGTGAGGGAGAGAGAATGCGAGGGACAAAGAGTTGAGCAAACTTTGTGTCTGCACACACACACACACACACACACACACACACACACACACACACACACACACACACACAAACGCAAACGCACAAGGAACACACTGCGGCGCCACCCGCCCTCACTCTTCGCACAAGCACAAACACACCAGGCTTCGTCATCCTTGTGCATAAGAACCTCCTTCTTGCAAACAATGTCGTGCGAAACACGCACACGAAACCTGCTGCTCTGTCGATCCACGTTGATACAGATCCCATGGCACCACTGTAAATAAAAGGAGAAATGTAAACACTTGTGGGAAATCGGTGCTAATCAAGGAAAAAAAGAATGAATGAGGAGAGAAAATGCGGGACATGGAAAAATCAGTTGACAACACAATGCAAATTCCTCCGGCCAGCCAAAAGGTCTCGGAGGCCTTTCATCGTGGCCGAGTCGACTTGACCCGGCTCAAATCGGAAAAATTCGAGAAAACGTGTTCCATTGGGAGCTTGTCCACTATTCCCGGCGAGAAACCCTCGGCCATCAGTCGACTGTGAACGCCCCAAACACATATACCTCGGCCTCAGCTTATTACTCGTCACCGCCGCGCGCCCAACCCGAAACACTACACCATGCACCCAACATAAAGTAGTAACTCCAACAACAGCATCATGCCAGCAACCCTCTCCCCGCACTAAACCCCCTCAAAATACCAACAATACCTGCCCGCCAATCTTTCCCAAATTCATTTTGATTTCAAGTCGATCGTTCACGCTCGGCCAGTAAGTTTCCACCTCATCTTGTTTTCCCTGCTGGCTGCCATTCGCCTCACCCTCTCCCGCCCGACCACTCGCTCCATCTGAACTGCCCATGGCAGCCGAACCGCCGCCCCTTTTCGGAAATACTGTATTTTGCTGTTCATGGGCCACTTTACTTGAGTGACAAGCAGCAGCACCCACCACCAGCGAGGGGGAAGAGGTGGCATTCTTGGACTTTTTCTTTGCGCCTTGCGTCGCGCGGGTGCTCGGAGTCAACGTTGGAGGTTTGGATCTTTTTTGCAACACACTCCGCCCTTCCCCTGTGTACACCATGAACGTGTAAGTATGTAAGTATGTGGGGCGCGCGGGGGCGAGGCACCGGGCGTCATCCTCGGGGCTGAAGCCCCTCCGCCCAACTCCCCAAATTTACTCCCACATGTTTCCCCTCATGCGTTGGGGCCTGCCCTGTGACGCGCAGCCGCCGCACGCCCACATTTGGCATTGTAGTGCGTGTGTGCACGAGAGAAAAATAAGAGAGAGAGGATACCCGACGAGGCGTCATTCTGACGCCAACCCAATGGCATGAATTTGACGTCATCATTGGGCAGATCAATCCATTCTTCGTGTGCATCATCATACATGAGATGATAGCGGCTCTTGCCATCATAGTCATCAATAACGGCTGCATAGTATGCTGCATCATCTTGCCAATGCACCAAAACACTGCCCGTACAGCCAAGAGTGTTTTTAGACATGCAAACAACGCACCGCAGACCGAGCAAGATTGTGCGCGGATGCACGTCGGTAGCGGTCTATTTTTTTATGTTAGTGTCTTTTAGTGTCTGTTTGCGTCTGCTGGTTTCTGTTCGGGGTCTGTTAGTGTAGGTTAGTTGTATCAAACACTAACAGACACCAACAGACCCCTGACACCAACAGACCAGCGCCACGCAACCAAGCGCCAAGGCATTCCGCCGATATGCGCCCGTTCGCGTGCAAGCGGATTCTGTCTTTGCTTTCTCGCATTCCTGCAGACATTCAATTCTTTTCAGCACCGCCGGGTGTTCCCCGCAATTTGCTGAGCCTCGGCGCAGCTGCACACTGCAAGGACCACCGAGCGGCAACATCGACAGCACAAACTCGCTTTGCACTCTGCACCACCATTGTACTGGCGCGGTACTGGATAATACTTGTCGAAACTCACCTGCACCCGAGCCATTGTGCACCATGATCGAAGTCGAGCCGCTGCACAGACCAATCCCGGCAATCAGTTCAGCCACTATCATCAGCACATATACCCTGCATGTGTGGCACACTTTCGAGTCCAGCAGGCTGCACAGGCTTCGGCACGCACACCAATCGCACACGACACGCTTGCGGCGTTACAGCACAAAGAAAAGGCGGGCAACCTTGTGCTTGTCAGCGCCAGACGCCTGCGCGCTTGCAGACGCGCCCAGAAGCCCGTCATCAAACGTCTTTGGCGACGTGGCGAGGACCCTGGTGCGCCCCTCTTCGCTGACAAATCTATCGTTGGAATACCTCGTATTCACCTTGCGCTCTCGACGCGAGCGCCCCCCAGCTTCTTGACGCTCGCGCCACTGCCTCTCATTTTTATCAGCTTCCTCAGAGGCCAACGTTTGCGATGCTAGCAGCAGGGTATCCATGCCGTCCATCGCGGCTGCCCCGCGTGGGCCTCCACACCGTTACCAGTCACCGTATAGTTCCTCGATTCTTTTAAATAGCTAACTCGCGTGGAGACCCCATTCTTGGCGGGAGATCTGGAGGACTTGGCCAGATTACTTGTGTGTGGATGGTTCCATAACGAGCAAGCCGTGATGGTCCTGGTTGAAATTGCTGGCTGGGGCCAGCCAGCTGCAGGGAGTCCGTGAAACGTAGCATGTTGCCCAAAGTCGAGCCTTTTTGAATACTATGAGAGGTCCCGAGCGCAGTGCAGCGCTGTACAACTTGAAACGCCTGGACCTATTCCTGCAGGACGTTAGTGGAACATGTTCACCACACCTCTGTTAGAGGCTATGCTCAGTCGAGCGGTGATCAGATGAATATCCAGCGAGTAGGGTGTCTCTGTCCTCTCTTCCTGACGCTCTCCACTGCGCTGGTGGTTTATGGAACAGGAGCGATTGGTAAGCCCTGCAATTTAATGAGTATGATAGGGATAATATGCGCCATATTGCGCTACTTCCAGACGACCAGGAGTTGAGATAATGTCTATCATCCTCCTTCTACCCGTTGCGATCTCCACAGATAGATCCACTACCCGTTGCGATCTCCACAGACAGATCCACTGATCGATCCTGTGCGCTTGATATGTACAACATAACCACCAGTTTCACACACCAGTCCAATATATGTGTAATTAGAAGGTAGACCTTCCTAAATCTTGGCTTCATTGAGCAAATGTCTTGTACCCCGCTCCCTGCCACCCTCTACAACCTCGCATCGCAGAATTCTGGTTTGTCCACGAACCTCAAAATGTTGAGATAGAACCGAATCGGCTTGCTCTGAATGGTGCTCACAACAAAAATTGAGAACATTGAAATAGCCGGAACATTGACAAATGGTTCCATGTTTCCAGAAACATGGACACATGGTTCCATGTTTCCAGAAACAAGCAATTCGGGAACTTTGACAGTTAGTTTGCACAGAAATAAAGAAATTGTTTTATGTTGAACTGTGGGAGGCCTACCTAGGACGCCTGTCCTGGGAGGGAGGGTCTAATTACTATTGTTTATTAGACCTGCTGAGTAAAGTAGAATAGGTTCTAATTGAAAACTCTGTTTCAGTACCACTATCAGCAGAAACGCATTCTCACTCGAATTACTGTTCGTAATTTTGGAGTGGTTAAAAATTAATTGGTACCAATTTTTTCCTTTAATTTCTTTGACAAATTCTCCCAGTCGTATCTTGTCGTATTATTGTTTCCACACGATATCAATGAATTCTTAATTAACAGGACGTCACGAGACCACGGGTCTAAACCTCTTACTACACGGAGCAAAATTTCAGAGATTTCTCAGTGGCAAAAGTGTTTTTCTGAACTCAAAATTTCAAATCCGAGAATTTCATGCACATTGAATGGAGAGAGGAGAAGTTCTTGAAAGGTAGTGTGGATCACCAAATCAAGCTATGCTTCTTAAACAAGCTTCAGATGACAGATCTTTTTCTCATGCAGCTGGTGAGCTATAGATATGTGCTAACAAGAAAAATATAATATCAACTTTTTGTCTTGATAGATTTTATTTATTAGCCAACTTTTCTGGTATTGTTTTTTGATACTTCAACACTCTTTTATGCATTCTATTGTAGCGCGCTAGCTGCGTGAATAAAAGTTTTATCTTTTGGTGTTTGTTTCAAAAGCGTATCCTCATGTGGTCACCCACAATACCTTTTAAGAACTTCTCCTCGCTCCACTCCACGTGCATGAAATTCTCGAATCTGACATTTCCATTTGAATCACACACTTTTGCCCCCGAGAAATGTCTGAAATCTCGTTTTTGCGACTACGAGGCCTGAATCGATGAAATTGACTCGTCAATTTCGTCGATTTTTAGCGAGGACGTTTAGACCCGCGTCACAAGACAGGAAATTCGAAGAAAAGAAAAAATGATCGGCACGAGACGTAGTTTCCTAGTACAAAGTTTTTAGCCACCCGTCGATTACGGATAGTAACTAGAGTGAGAATGCATTACCGCTGATAGTGGTATTAAAACAGATTTTTCAACTACACCTGTAGAACCCATTGTACTTTAATCAACAGGTCTAAAAAAACAGTAGTAATTAGACCCCCCCTTACAGTACAGGCCTCCGGGTAGGCCTGTGTGGGGATGTTGGCGCCAAGGGCATGATTACAAAGGGAGCCAATTTGCACAAGTCTGAAACTGAATACAAATCTAGATATGCTCATAGATTGGGATATCATGCTCCACTATGTCGCCACTATTCTTTTGTTTTCCGCATAGTCTCTAAAAGGGAGAGAGGGAAAAAAAAGAAAAAAAAAGAACGAGTGCGGTCACTTGACAGGAGCAGGTAAACATGCAACTTTCTTGCCCCAATATGTCCAATCTGTTGCTCCACACCGTGTCGTGGCACGGCGACATCCTGGATCGATACAGCAAGCAAGTGCAGCTTCAAACTCACCGCTCAGAATGGATGTCGTGCTTCAGCTCAAACCGACCGCTCTCAGCGCTCTTCACTTTATGGCCCATCCGCATCATTACTTTTGGCCTTGGCATCGACTTGTTTTGGGCATCGGTTCTCGTCCTTTCGTATGAGGACATGCGGCCAGACGCAATCCGCATGTTGCGGTTCACGGCGGTGGGTTTGCGGGAGCCCAACCTCCCGACACCGACTTCTGTCAACCTCAGGGCCTTTGGGCTACTGCACAACGGCTGCCCCGTATCGCACGCCAACACGACAACCACACCTCTGTCAAACACAACCACCCTGACGTTCGCCAACCCCTTAACCTTTGACGGAGTCTACCTCGTTTCCGCCAGCGCGTCGCCCGAAGTAGATCCAGTCAGGTTCACGGTCGAAACCTCAGTCGATGGCCGCACGTGGCAAACGATCGTGACGTCGTTGCGTCGCCACAGATGTGGGTGCTCGCGGAGCACCGTGTTGCCGGCAGACTTGCAGCAGTCACGCGACGCGCATATGCACTTTCCACAGGGGCGGGAGGAGACTATGCACATTGCGTTTGACCGTGTCGGGTGTTTAGCTCCGTACTACTGGTGGACTGCAGCGCAGTTTAACATTGGTTTTGGAATGATATTGGCACCGGTGGTTGCAGTGGTGCACGATTACGATTTGAAAGTGTTTGACCTCAGTCAGCCTGTTCGCGTCCTTGGCTACTCTGCTCTGGTGACGAGCACAGTGCGCATGGTAGGATACATCTATTTAATGCAGATGGATCTGCTAGCAGGAGGCAACGCTGTGCTCAATTATTCCCACACCGAGATGATCTTTGAACTTCTGCTCACACTGGTGTACCCTGGTCTTCTAATGATTCAGTGGTTCGAGCAGTTTTCGATTGAATTTGGGCCTCATTTACGGCATCTCCAAAACGTTGGTTCATTTCCTCTCAGGACATTCTTCGTTATTTGGTCCTGCACTGACAGTGATCAATGGGCTGCTATGGGCGCTGCGCACGCGTGCTCGCTATGCAGTCAAGAGTGAAGTTCGTCTTGATGTCCAGCAGTACGAAAAGGAGTGGGCGTGTATGCTGGCGCGTCCAGGCAACCAGGCTGCGTTATATCAGCTCAAACATTGTGAAGAGAGAATCGGCCGCCAAGATCGCCGCCAAGTTGGACTGCGTAGATCGAATGTACCCGTCGGCGTTGCAGTACAGCTCGACTCAAGTGCAGCGGAAGGCAGTGCATCTGAAGCTAGTGCAGCTGTAGGTAGTGCTTCGGCTAGTGCTGAAACGCTTCAAGCACATGTCGGTTCAGTACTTGACTCTCCGTCTGACGTGGCCACAAAAGGCAACCCGACGAGACATATCAATGGAGCGGGATTGGAAGGACGGGGGAGCGCAAGCAACGGGGACACGGTAAGATGTGAAAACGGGCAGACACGTTGGGGTGCGTAGGCAATATCTGATCGAACATCGGAGTGCAATGCTGTCGGCGCAAATAGAAGACCTAATGTCGGCGCGCGAGGCGAGACCCTCACGCATTCGCTCGCTCGATCAGCTCTACTCGCAAGCAGCCAGTCTCGAGCACGTCTTCCGCGCCAGAGTGCTGAGCATAGCGGCACTGTGTAACGGGCAATTGTCTGCGCGCAGTGGAGAGGGGGCGCCGGTGAGACTCAAGACCATTGCAGACATCAAGGGGGGTGCGGGCGGGGTCAGTGGGTGCCGCTGAAGCATGTACAACGCGCTGTAGTCAAAGCATGCGTGCTGTACAATGGCGATATGTCGTGTGTGTGCGACCTTGTGCGCCAGCGAATTGTGTTTGAAGGTGTGCAAGAGATTTCTGAATGTCTTGCCGTCCTTGCCGAGGACCCAGATCTTGAGATCGTCAAGATCCGTAATCTGCTCGACCCCCAGCTCCAGGCTTGGGAAAACAACGGGTACCGTGATGTTGCAGTCCTAGTGCGGTTGTCACGCCTGCCACGCGGTGGCTAGGAGTGGCAGTGCATGTGTGCGAGTTGCAATTGGCACACGTTGACATGATGAAGTTGCAAACTGCTGACAAGCACGAGCGCTATCTGCGATTTGCCAGCGTTGCGCTGTCTAGCCAGCGTGTCTCAATCTTGCTAGACGCTCGATTAGGCTTCACGGCGTGGCTGCAGTCCCTCAATTTTTTGAAGAGAGCGCAACTTTTTTTGCCACGAATATGCAGCCAACTTGCACGCATCTTCACACCAGCATCCTCGAGCAATGCGCCTGTGCCGTCCTTGGTCAGCTCTGTGACGCGTCAGCGCTTGGAAAATTCCGATTGGGGGGCGCAGGGCGTCGTTGACTACGAGCAATTGCTGCACCGAGAAGGAATCCAGAGCAAAATGTGCTATGCTGAGGAACTTGACCCCAGCATTCAAGATCTGGTAAGCATGCGCGCCTTCAACATGGTGCGTGTGCGCAATAGTCTACCGGGTGGCTTCTTGGATCAGCGCCTCAACCAAGTGCGCCATGGCGTTCAGGACGCTGATGCGACCATGGTGCTATTTACGCGGCCGATTGGAGCCATCAGCAAGGCGCCTATCCTTCTCATAATCTTGATTGCAGGCATCTACTTTGCCGTCGACTTTTTTGGCAGCAATGGAAGACTGGCAGCAAGTGCAAAGCACAGCGTCTTTGAGGCCCGTCACATGCGCTTTACTGTGCTCGCGACTCGGTCGCCCGAGCTTGTTCAGGATCCCGTGTCCATTAGCAAGTTCGGGCCCCTCTTGCACGGTTGTGAGGTGGAGCTGGCACCAGGGTATACCATTGAATTGAAACACCACTCTTCAAGTATTTTTTTGAGCCTGGTGAGCTTGTCGCAGGTCTCGCCAGCGCTCTTCAAGGCCTCTTGGGTGGTGCATTGGTCGTCTCACCAGACCAAACAACCCCAGAGTATTCCCGAGACAGACTGGATCCTCCAAGCAGCATCAGGCTGTGTGTTTGGCTTGAACGATCTTGGATGTTTGCCGAGGCCAGCAATTCGCTATCAACTCAGCGACGTTCGTAACAAACTGCACAAGTTCGACCTTTCGAGCCCTTGGTTCATGTATGTAGGCACTCTCATCGTATATCTGCCCATCGTTTTTGGCTGCTTGCTTGGTGCCCTGGTGGGTATCATGGGCTTCACTGAAGGCAGCCGTGCTCTGCTTGCGATCAACTTTTGGGTGCCCGGCGTTCTGGAGGTAGTGACAGCGCTTGGTATGATAATGCATGACAGAGATTATCCGCAGACGAGCAGTTTGTTGACATTGTACTGGTGGGTGTTGGGTGTTTCGTCGATGGTCTTTGGTGGAATCATTCAGTTTAAAGACATGTATTTCACGCACTATATTCCCTTTCACTTTTTGCTGACATTGGTGGGACTGAATGTGCACAACAAGTATATCATAAGGGAGCGAGCCTTTCAGCCCTGCTATCACTTTTATTTTTTGGATCGTATTCTTGATCTCCCGGCAACGTGTGTTACGACGTACTGTGAATACCATCAGGGCGGACAAGGATTGTTATGATATGGCATGGAAGGCTGTTGCTGAGCAACCAGAGCAGTTGGCTGCCTGCATGCAATTGGACTCCATTACGCAAGAGTTTGACGTCAAGGCAAGGCCGCAGCAGCGCATGCCTTTCAGGACGTCAGCCTGGAGCTTAGCAGCATCTGGATCATTGGATTCGATGTCGGCAATGACGCCTTTGTTTATGCCCGACAGTCACAATCTTGAGGTGGTGGCTGGGAACCCATGGTTCTCCACGATGATATTCACACCGACTCTTCTCAACCAAACGCCGCGTATTTGCTCACTTGACCAACTCTATATTCAGGCAGCTGTGCTTGAACCTCTCTTCCTCGACAAAGTCAACAGTATTGCGCAAGCAAGCTCAGGCATGTTCTTATTTCGAAATCAATCGTCAGGTCACACAAGCAGCAACAACGTTGTTTCAACTTCAGAAGTGATTGCTGGCATGGAAGGTGACGCACTCACACACACACTCTCTCTCTGTCTCTCTCGCACACACACACCTGGTAGCCAGCTCATACGCTACGTGTCCTGGGATGATCCGCAGCATGTGCAGCGGATGAGGTCGGGACAAGGCATCTTGATCAAGAGCGTGGACCGCATTATCGAGAAGCTCACACGATCCTACCATGGCGACGTGGCCGTGATCCTCGATCTCGTACGCCAGTGCATTGTTTTTGATACCGTAACAGACATACTAGGCGAAATTCAATTTATGTGTAAAGACCCAGATATCCAAGTGCATCGCATCAAAAACCGCCTTTCGACCTCGTACGACGCGTCGCTTTTTGGCTACCGCGACATTTTAGTCAACTGTTGCATTACTTCGAAGACTGCGCGCCAGCTGAGGCTCTCTGGGCATGTGTGCGAATTGCAATTGATTCTGCGCCAGTTTATGGATCATAGGACGCTGGAAGGACATCAGCGCTATGTCGAATTTCGGAATATGCGTTGCGAGTGATGGAGCTTTACTATCTCTACCAAAAATTCTTATACACCTTCATGCATACATGTATGCGTGATACATTCACGTATGTATGTATACTTTAGTAATCTTGCCTGATGTCCTGGAGGTTTGTGTTCTGTGGCACGACAGTGATACAGGGCTGAAATTCTGGTGGTAATCTATAGAATGTTGCTGGACTCTTTCGCCAAAAGAGTCCTGACAGTGTACTGTTTATGCTCACACACACATACGCAACACCATAAAAGAAAGGATATGTCATGGATGTGTAAATGAATATTTGCACACACATACGCACACACGCTCATGACACAAGAATATTTTGTCTCTTCGAGGACCTAATCAAAAATGAACTTAATGAATAACTAATAAAATTGAGTCCAGTCTCTATTCACAATTCATCGTCCCAATCAATGTGTGTGTGCATGTGTGTGTTTGTGTGTGTGTGTGCATGTAAGTGTGCATCGAATCACATGCAGAGATGTCCGTATCTATGTCTGTGGAAGCATGCATCAAGCTCTCAGACACTCACAATTATGTCCTAATGTATATTCATATATACATATTCAATAGAAATCACCCTCAAATTAGAGTGTTTGTTTCGTGTTCGAAAGTAGACAGTGGATAAGAACAAACAGGGTTGGCCGCCAGGAGAGCGCTCCAATTCGCGCATGCTGCGTGTGTTTGTTGTTCCCCACACGGATCTGCGGTCATCTATTACCGAAACTCCACGCTGAAACTGTCGTCCTCAGCTGCTTCAGCGCCCATTCTACGCCTCACACTCAAATTCAGGCAGGAAACAGCAAACTCACGCAGGCACAGATTTCAGTACTCCGCTGGCGGCTGGCTCCGTGCCCGATCCACCAGTGTATACTTTCGAACAATTCTCAAAACAAACACAAGACAGACACCCGACTAATTTGGAGTGGATTTTTTATGAATTTATTTGTATATATATAATCATATATATATATACATACATATACATTCATACATACTACATATGTATCTATACATAAAAAATACATATACATACATATGCATAATCACTTGTGTAGAGTTCGTAGACATTGTCATTATCTGCGCCTTGCATGCACACTGCAACACACTGCCACACACTGCAATGCACTGCAACTCAATGCAACACACTGCAGCACACTACAACACATGTCACAAATGAGTGAGTCACTTTACTTATACATGAGTCATGTCATCTGACTCTGTATGAGTCACGTCCCATCTGTATGAGTCATGTCACACATGAGTGAGTCACTTTACATATAGATGAGTCACGTCATGAGACTCTGTACGAGTCATGTTCTATATACATGAGGTTATATATACATCAATATATATATATTATGTATGTATATATAAATATGTATGTCTGTACATATGTATATACGTATATATACAAAGAGAGAGAGATATATACACATATATATATATACATATATATATA
>Ga0209491_10010192_pt1 | contig 11341 bp, 12 predicted proteins | sample BON02_FD_187213 | JGI IMG/M metagenome (GOLD analysis project Ga0209491, IMG submission 187213) | Freshwater microbial communities from Lake Bonney liftoff mats and glacier meltwater in Antarctica - BON-02 (SPAdes) (version 2) | ecosystem: Environmental > Aquatic > Freshwater > Ice > Glacier...
CTTCCTTCCTCCCTCCCTCCATCCCTCCCTCCCTCCCCTAGGGCATCGAAACCGGCACCCTATGCATGATGCAAGACATCCTCCTAGAAACCCTCGGTCCCAACCGTGAGACCGCCTACCTCTCCGGCCCGTCCTTCGCGCGCGAAATCGCCCTGGGGCTAGTCACTGCTGTTGTTGCCGCTTCTGAAAGCGAGGCGTTGGCCAACGAGATATGCGATATAATGGGCTGCAATTATTTCCGTGTTTTTACGTCTACAGATGTAGTAGGTGTCGAGGTGGGAGGAGCGGTCAAAAACGTGATTGCGATCGCCGCGGGGATGTGTGAGGGGTTAGGGTTGGGGACTAATGCTATGGCTGCGCTGGTCACGAGAGGCTGTAATGAAATGCAGCGTTTAGCGCTAAGTCTAGGCGCGAGGCCGACGACTCTTACAGGATTGAGTGGGGTGGGGGATACGTTTGGGACGTGCTTTGGACCTTTAAGTAGGAATAGGAATTTGGGGGTGAGGTTGGGAAAAGGAGAGAAACTAGAGGATATAATAGGGTCGTCAACAGAGGTGGCTGAGGGGCATGCCACGGCCTTCTCGCTGGTGCAATTAATTGAGAAAAGCAATCGGGCCTACAGGAGAGAGTTGGAGTTTCCGATTATCTATGGGGTGAAGGAGATTTTGGAGGGGAAGAGGACGCCGGCGGAGGGGTTGAGGGATTTGATGGCTATGCCCGTACGCGTGGAGATGTGGAATTTGTAGTCGAGTTTTTTGTTTTTGTGGGTGTGCTTGAGTGTGTGCGTGTCTTAGTGGTGGGAAAGAAGGGAATATAATGTACTAGAGGAGGGTTCCTGGTGGGCTTCAGAGGAGGGTGGTAGGGTGGGAGGGAGGGTGGATGGGAGGAAGGGAGGGAGGAAGAAAGGGAGGGAGGAAGAAAAGCGAGAAACTGAGAGTAGCACCGGCCAAGAATTACACAACATAAAGAAGAAAAGACAGAAATGAAAGGAGCAAAAGGAAAGTCGTTTGTCTTTTAAAAAGGGGAAGGAAAGCGGGCTTTGTAGTGTTTGCTTTGCGCGTATGTGACAATTCGTCCGAGAGCTCCCTTTCCTAAAGACGTGTATGTTGTATGTACGAAAAGTAAAATAGATCTGAAACCAGGCTGGCTGTCGATGTTGTTATGTGCAGGTGATCCCTTTTGGTCCTGACAGGGAAGGAGCTCATGCGTGCACGGAGACTTGAGATTCGGTTCATACCACCAGTCAGTCTAGACCCTTCTAGGCGCACATAGCTACTGGACGGGTGGTGAATATTAATTTGGGTGCATGCTCGCCCGCCGAATCAGTGGCTGGCACGCGCCTGGGCTTGATTCCTCCGTATGTGCCCCGTGGAATCACGCCGGTTCCTTGATGCTTTGGGGGTTGGCAATGCAGAACAGAAGAGTGGGGAGGTTTTATGGGTGGTGGTGGAGAAGCCTCGAGCAAACTTTGAGCTTTCATGGCGTCTTGCACCCACCATTTCCTCTCTTGCCCTTGTTTGCCCCCACCTCACCTTATGTTGCACATCAATATGGGCCTCGCCTTCGGACTGGCCGTCGTTGTCGGAGAAATGCGGCACAACAGAACGTCGGGGGGCACACGACGCTGTCACATAGACACGCACTAGACCCCCATTCCATCCAGAAGGCAGCAAGCAACCCAAGCGCGCGTTGCTCCAGCCAGCCAGCCATACACAGAGGAGAAAGTACCTTACAAGACATCGCACCCCAAAAAGCCAACATGCTAGGCACGGACGCACTTGCGGCACGGCAGCAGCACTTCGATCGGTTGTTCTTGATGTGCTTGTGCGCCCCGAAGGCGTGTTTTTTCACTCCCTCCCTCCCTTCCCCCCCCCTCCCCCCTCCACGACAGCAGCCTTGTGTCCATCCTTGTGCTCCCCTTGCTCAGTATCACGCCGTGCTGATGGTCTGGGTGCCTCCAGCTCACGAATCGCCCGCGCCCATCAGAGATTCGAAGCCTTCGGTCCTTGTCCTGGAAGCTTCCTCCTCACACATCCCCCGCCCCCTTCGCACACCCACCACACACAGCCATGCTGGACATTACCGTCCCGCCCACCATCACCATGAGTATACGCGCCCCCTCTGCCATCAAGATACCCGCGGGCGCCAAGCCTTGTCGTCGTCTGCCCTCCTCCTCTTCCTCCTCCTCGCCTGCCACCGAAGGCCCTTCGGCGGCCTGCTGGATCATCGATGGTCCCCACCTACAAAAAGCGCTGGACGCCTACTTCCCCGAGCTGGCCCAGGACGAGTTGCCGGTGGTGTTGCAAGGCTTGAAGGCCTCGTTGGAGAGTGAGATTGGCGTGGTGTTTACGAAAAGGTGCGTGGCATGGACGGGCACATACACGATGAATCAAGACACATTCGGTTGACTTGGACACGTGGGGAAGCATGTGTTTCCCTTCCAGGGCCATCGCCCTCGTTGGCAATCACTACACAGACACTACAGACACCGTTTTGAGGGGGTGATACCCCATATGTATGGTCATGGTCGTCCTCGTGCTTCCCAATCCCTCCCCTCCACCCTCCCTCCCCTCCACCCACTCAAGACTCCCATCTTCAAGCAAACACATGATCTCAATCACGCATCCACACGGCATTTTCTACCTTTCAGACACCGAACACTCACCGCACACCACCACTAAAATCAGCTCAAGCCCGTCCACAGCCTCTTCTCCTCTCTTCCACACCTTCTCTTATTTACCTCCCCCTAAGCCCTCCCTCCTTCCCTCCCTCCCTCCCTCCCCCTCACAGCATCCTTCACGACTGCAGCGCCAACCCCGGCCAATCCACACCTCTCGCCAAGCTCCTCACCGCCGCTCCCATCGCTGCTCGCTTGCGTATGCATTCCCTCAAGGCGGTAGCAGGCGCGGCTGTCGACCCTCACACATGGGAACCGGTCCAGAGGCAACACAGCAGCAGCAGTTTGTACAGTTGCAGCAGCAGCAGCAACAGCAGCATAAAATTCCTCGCCGGAAACGGGGGGGAGAACGCCCAAGGAGGGAAGGAGGGAGGGAAGACCACCCTCCTCGTCGAGACCGGCCTCGACGTGGCCATGTCCCTCGATCTTCTCCGACACTCCTCGTCCTCCCCCCCTTCCTCGCCCTCCCTCCCTCCCTCCCCTCCTCCCCTCCTCGTCGTCCTCAGTGCCCGAGCGGAGCTGGCCGAGACATTGGAAGTAGTGGCCGCCAAGGCACAAATACAACAACCACAAAAAAGAGGAGGAGGGAGGGAGGGAGGGAGGGCGGGAGGGAGGAATGTATGTGTGGTCGGCCTCCAAAAAGACCTAGCCAGCACCCCCCTGACTCAGTACGTCCTCCGCGGGGAGGGAGAGAGGGAGGGAGGGAGGACAGGAGCAGGAAGCATTACCCTTGATAAGCTACTAATTTCCGCAGCAGAAGCCCTCCTCTGGCACCGACGTCGCCTCCGCCAGCAGCAGCAACAACAGCAGCAGCAGCAGCAGCAGCAGCAGCAGTTACAACAACAACAGCTGCAGCAGCAACAGGGGGCACGCGCGGATTTCTGCCCTCGAATGGCCGCGTGTGATTTCCTCCGTGGTACCGCCGCTTATAGACTCACCAGCAGCAGCAGCAGCAGCAGCAGCAACAGCAGCAACAACAAAACCAACCACCCTGCCCGCACCTCTCCTACTGGTGCCGGTGGAGGGGGAGGTAGTGGGCAGACGAGCCCTCGTCCCTTCACCAGCAGCAAGCTCGATCACTTGACTTTTTTCCAGCATCCATGCGGGGCAGGGAGGGAGTGCAGGAACGGTGGACCCTACCACCAAGACACCTTCCCTCACCTCACCAACAGCAACAGCAGCAGCAGCAGCAGCAGCAGCAACAACAGCAGCAGCAACAACAGCAGTCCTGCCCAGCGTTTGGCTACTACCACCACTAGCAGCAACAGCAGCGGCAGCAGTAGTAAGAACCCCTTCCTCATTACCCCCCTTCCTCTTCGCAGCAACAACAAAAAGATTGGCGAGCCTGTAGTAGGGGCGCCAGGGTGGGGAGGGCAGGAGGAAGGGAGGGAGGACGAGGTGGAGGAAGAGGAGGAGGGGTGGTTGGAGCAGGCGGTGCGTCGGGATTTCTATGGAGAGGAGGGGGAGGTGGACGAGGAGGAGGAAGGGGGGGAGGAAGAGGTGGCTGCGGTGGTGGGGTTGGCGGCGGGCGTGTCGAAGAAGCAACAGTGGCAGCAGCAGCAGCGGGAGCAGCGGTTAGGAACTTTTTGGTGGCAGAAGCTGAGGAAGAGTCAGAAGGAGGAGGAGGAGGAGGAGGAGAAGGAAGCGGAGGAGGAGAGGATGGTGGGATGGGAGCAGGAGGAGGAGGAGGAGGAGGAAGAGGGGCGCCGCCGGAGGGAGGAGGAGGTTCTTTTTCCTATGTCTTTGTAGGGGAGGGAGGGAGGGAGGGAGGGAGGGGGAGGGGTAGAAAGGTGCCGTTGGTGCGTGTGTGCGTTGTAGACGGGAGGGAGGGAGGGAGGAAGGGAGGGAGAGGAGTAGAAGAAAGAGTGTCGTAGTTGCGTGTGTGTGTGGCCCACTCGGTTTTAGAGAGAATGATGAGGTTATTTATGGAGTAGATAGATGGATAAAGACGATGACAATTAATGGTAGTGAGGTGATAAGACGGACTTGGAAGACGGGGAAGCGAAGAGAGAAAGCCTGAATGGGGATAGGAAGGGAGGAGGGAGGGAGGGAGGGAGGGAGAGACCGGGGGTAAGGGTCCTAAAACATGGATGGATGGATGGGAATGACCAGCGGCAGATTTGTTCCGTTTACCCGATAGTCAGGCAGAAGGAGAAAGTGGAGAGAGACACACCCACCCACACAACCACAAAAAGAGTGAACGTTAGAGAGGAAGGCACACGCGCACACATTCATTGACTCCACGAGGTTATATCCATACACACACAAAGAGATGAAAGTGAGAGAGAAAGAGAGAGACAGACATGCACGCACACATACATGCACACAATTAAGCAGTGAATTGTACCAACACACACACACTCACTAACAAACCAATCATGTCATCAAGAGAAGGCAAGAAAAAGAGGTGAAGGAGAAGGAAGACTAGGAATGTCCGTGTGATATTTGTTTTTGTGTGTATTTTTGGCAGCGCGCAGGAAGAGTGAATGCGTGCCGGGTGAAAGGGAGGGAGGGATGGAAAGAGAGAGAACCACAACATTAGGTCGACTTCATGTGCTTCTTCTTCATGTGCATTGGCAGCTAGCTGGTAGCGGCAGCAGCAGTGGCAGCAGTAGTAGTAGCAGCAGTAGTAGTAGAGAGAGTAGGAAATGTTAGATAGAGTTAGAGGCGTCACGAGAGAGAGAACGAGGGAGGGAGGGAGGGAGAGAAGAGTGAAGAGGAAATGGAATGGTAGTTTTAGACAATACTTGTAGGGATGGAGAAGAGGGAGAGAGAATGAGAGGAAGGCCGAGAAACAGAAAGAGAAGGAGAGAGGGAGAGAGGGAGAGAGGGAGACGCAACAGAAAATGATGATGGACGGAAGAGGAACAGAGTGGCAGCAGTAGAAGAACTTCCCTTCATTTTTTGGGTACTTAATTTCCGCCTTATTTTTTGGAAGCTGGTTCTTTTTGTATTGCGCGCTGAGACTGGACGGACGAAGTGAACTGGATCACCCCTTGGATGAGAGAACGAGGAAAGAGAGGGAGGGAGGAAGGAGAGGAAGGGGGGAGGGCGTGTCATTAGTCATACCCGCCCTTCTCTTTCCTCCTCTTTTTCCACCTTTTCCTCTCTTGAGCTAGGAAAGGACATGCATGCATGCATTTCCACTTGAGGTTTTATTTTTGGCACACCTACAGCAGCAGCAGCAGCAGCAGCAGCAGCAGCAGCAGCAGCAGCAGCAGCAGCAGCAGCAGCAGCAGCAAGGAACGCACCAACCCCTTTTCTTCTTTCTTATTTTGTAGGACGACGCGGTGCTGCTCCTTTCTCCCGAGCACCACTTAGAGGAGGGAGGGAGGGAGGGAGGGAGGGAGCAGTCGAGCAGGAATAGTAACAGTCGAAGCAGACGAGCCCAGAGTCTTGTCCAGACGACGGCGACGATGAGGCTGAGATGCAGAAACAACACAGAAAAATGAAAGAAGATCGAGATGTAGAAGAAAAGAACGTGGAGGAGGGAATTTGTAACACTCTTTGTGGTTCGTCTTGTTTTGTTTCTTTCCCGAATTTACACATATTGATTTGTTTGAATTACATTCATTCTCCTCTCCTTTTCCTCCCCTCCTTCCCTCCCTCGACAACACCGTGGCCAACGCAGCCACTCGTCTCTCCTCCGCCGAAATCCAACACCTTCTTCTCACCACTCCCTGCCCCATCACACTCGCCCACCGCCTGGACACAGGTCTCTCCACCGCGGACCTTGCTCGCGCGCGTCGAGTCTATGTTCAGCGTTTATACACACGCGCAGCCCTAGCAAGCTCTTCCTGGCTCAAGTACGACAGCGCCTGGAACATGTGGACGACATGGTGCGACCTGCAAGGCCTCCCCCACTTCCTCTATCCGAACAACCTCCCACGCAGCACACGATTTTAGATTTTTTAATAGACAGCCGAGACATTCGTGGCAACAAAGTAGGCACTCTGCGCAGAAAAGCCTTGGCTTTGGCGCTGCAATTTAAATATATGCGGCACGAGGACCCCACGAAATGGTTCATGATCAAAGAATTTGTCAAGGGCGTCAGTAAAGCCGACACTGGCACGGCCGTGGCACGCAAGCTACCGGTCGGCCGACGTCACCTGCTGACGAGGAGGAGATGCAGAAACAACAGCAGAAAGATGAAAGAAAGAAAAAAATGAGATGTAGATGGAAATAACATAGGGGAAAGACTTGCAAACACTCTCTCCCCTGTTCGTTTGTTTTGTTTCGTCAAATTACACATATTGATTTTCGGATTTCAATTATTGCTCCTCCTACCCTCCCTCCCTCCCTCCTTCCCTCACTCCATATACAACCCTCCCTCCTCCGCCAACGCCATAAAATGCGGTAAACTCACCGGCGCCTGCCCCAATACTCCTTCCAACCCCCTCCTCGTCTGCTGCACCAACCGTGGAAATCCTTCTATCCCCGCTCCAGTCTCCACCCACATTCTATCAAAATAACCCAAGGCCGCACAAAATATCTCATCCATCGTCCCCCACCCACCACCCTCAAATAGACCCCAAAACACATTCTGCACATGCACATATCTCCCGTCTCTCAATTTGAATATATCTGCCAGCATCAACGTCAAACTATTTGCAACCCCCACCAAAGGATAAGCACACCCTCCTCCCTCCCTCCCTCCCTCCTCCTCCTCCTCCTCCTGCCTCCTCAGAATCTGCCGCACTTTCCTCGGGTAAGTCCTCGCAAAATAAATCAAAAACTGCACAGTCATGCTCCCCGTCCCCCTAAAACCTCTCATCGGCTCCTCCCCCTCACACCCCGCCCTCCTCCAATCCACCCTTCCTTCCTCCCTCCCTCCCTCCCCCTGTGGGAACAAGGCGGCCCACAGAGTGGAACGCAGCTCTGTGCTCGGCGGAGTCACCAGCGCCTCCTCCCACTTCCTCAAATAACGGATCGCACCAGCACTCGGCCCCTGCGGCGAGGAAGGGTACTCGCCCCCTCCTCCCTCTCCTCCTCCTCCCCCTCCTCCTCCTCCACCGCCAGCGAGACCTTCCCCTACGAGTTTCCATAGTTTGTTTACTTGTTTCCCGACTTGCTTTCCAACTTTTAAGCCCTTTTTGGTCAGGTCCCGAGCAACGTCTGAAGTAAGCACAGATTCACCCACATCTTTTAGTTGACGAGACCAGCTACTACTACTGCTGGAAGGGTAGGAGGACGAGGAGGAGGAATGTCGCCTGTGTCCTTCCTCCTGCTGTCGATGGCGGGAAGAAGAAGCTCGTGCCTCGTATCCTTCTTCTCGTTCATCTCCTCCTCCTCCTCCCGTCGACGCCTCCACAATATCCTGATCCAAATCCGGCCCACTAAAGTCCAATTCCCCTCCCTCCCCCCCTTCCTCCTCCTCGTCCTCCCTCCCGCCCTCCCCCGGCGCTTTGGGGAAAAGCAACGGTAACGCCCTTATTTCCACACATTGCTGCGCATTTTTCTCCACCCATACAGGCAAGGGAGCGTCGTCTTCTGCTAGGTCTAACCATGCATGTTCTGATGAGGGAGGAAGGGGGATTTTAGCCCGAAAATGGAATTTGCCCAGATAGGGAAAGGCCTCGCGGAGGGCTTGAATGGTCGGAACGTCTGTGGACGTGCTGCTGCTGCTGCTGGTGTTGTAGCCCAGGAGCTCGAAGGAGGAGGTGACCCCGGTTTCAGGCGCGTCGGCGGGGCCGATGATTTCGTATGTGACGAGGATGGGGGAGGCCATGGTGGGGTGGGTGGGGTGTGGACGGATGGGCGGTGGTTGGAACGGGGGCTTGGGGCACTTTCGATGTCGCTTGTCTTATTGGTAGTAGGATGTGCGTGGGAAGGCGGTGGAACGTCGCGGGCGTTGGGCGTAGGGGCGTGGGGACGGGGGGAGGGGGGAGCTGCAGATGATGCGTGGTGGGCTAAACTGGAGAGTTGGACGCTGCAATTTGCGGCCACCCACCACCACCAGGGCCTCTGTGAATCGTGCATAGAGGGGTAGAGAGTGTAAGCCTTGGGTGTGGCGTACGGGAAAGCCCCAAAGCACAAGCAGCCAAGGCATTGGAGTTTCACCATCATGCATCATCAGAGGACGTCAACTTGGCTCCTTATGCCACTTTATGCTTTATGCCCCTTTACCCAGACACAAACACACAACAGGACACGCTCTCTTACACAGGCTACACACTTAATCGTGCAAAGCCATGTCAACCCTCGAGGTCGACAGAACATCGCCGCGGCTGCGTTTTCGTTTGCAGCGAGGGGAGGGAGTGCGCCCTGCTAGAAAAGCAACGACCAAGCCCAATCCGCCTGCATTGGACACACCACCCCACACAAGCACACCCCAGACTCCAAACCACCCCAAGCACGATGGAAAGTGTCTTGGCAATGCTCTGAGCTGCCTAGGATGACCGCTGCGGTTTCTCACTGCCACATTTCCCACCCTTCCCACATGAACAGGATCAAGAGCAGCAGCAGCAGCCTAGGCGTTGGCTGGGTAAACCCAAGCCACAGCACCAGGAGGGCTACTGTCCTCGCCTTGGCCTGAGGAGATCCGCGGCATAGTCTAGGTACGTGGAGGCGTGATTGCCAGACGGCGGAGGGGTGGAATTGTGGAAAGCAGAAGCATATGTCCGACCACTAGCAACCACCTTGGCGGGCATGCATGCTGGTTTCAAGTAAGCACGACGGCCGCGTTGGCTTCTGGATTATCGACAACGCATTCGAAGCTGGCAGAATACAGGAGGACGGCGGGCATGGTGGTGGAGGGAAGTGGCGGCTGGTCGATTGCCCAGGCCGCCCGCTGCCTTAGCTTGCTTGCCTGTGAATACCGCCGCCGCTTGATTTGATGATGATGAAAACCGAACGTTCACACTCCCTCCCTCCCTCCCTCCTCTCCCTCCCACAGCCATGCCCGCCTCCGGCAACATGGACGTGCTGACGGGCCGAATCGTCCGCGAGGTCTACTTCGACCCCAGCAAGCTAGTTGGGAAGGACGGCAAGCCCCTCACCCTGACCAGCAGCAGCGTCGACGAAGCCAAGCAAGCGGAAATGCTCTACAAGCCCGTGAAAGTCGTCCAGGAATTCCCCAATGAGAAAGTGGTGGTGGTGCGGGATGAGATGGACCAGGTGCATCGATTGAAGGCCGAGGGGCTTTTAACGGTCAAGGCGGAGGCGAAGCAGGGGGTGCCTGATATTCTGGACCTGAATGATTTCTCAGGTAGGGACGGAGGGAGGGAGGGAGGGAGGGGTTTATTTCCTATTTCGTTTCCCCATCGTCTGAAGAGTCAATCGAGATGTTTACTTTTTTCTCCCTCCCTCCCTCCCTCCCTCCCCTCCAGAAATGTCCTTGCTCGAGACCCTCCGTTCCCGCTACACCCGCGACGAGGTCTACACCTTCGTCGGGCCCATCCTCATCAGCATCAACCCATACAAGTGGAACCACGGCCTCTACTCCGAGCAAACCATGATCCACTACCACACCTGCGAGAAAGAGCAGCTGGCCCCTCACCTCTTTAAGGTCGCCGATGCGTCCTACGTGGCTTTCATTAACGACGGGTCGAAAGTCCCGGCCAATCAGTCTATTATTATCTCAGGGGAGAGCGGAGCAGGCAAAACAGAAGCCATGAAAATCATCATGCAGTACCTCGCCCGGATCACCCACTACAAAATCACGCCGTCCGGGGGGGGGGAGGGAGGGAGGGAGGGCGCGACGGCAACGTCTACATCACCGATTTTGGAGAAATCTGCTGCTGCTGCAGCGGGGCCTCATTTGGAGGTGGGGGAGCTGGAGAAGAAGGTTTTGTCGACGAATCCTTTTTTGGAGAGTTTTGGAAATGCCAAGACATTGATGAATGACAATAGCTCGAGGTTTGGGAAGTATGTCAAGATCCAGTTTGGGGCGACGGGGCGGATTGTGGGCGCGGAGATTACGAATTATTTGTTGGAGAAGACGAGGATTGTGAGGCAGGCGGAGGGGGAGAGGAATTTCCATGTGTTTTATCAGTTGATTCGGGGGGGGGATAAGCAGCTATTGGCTGATTTGTGTTTGGATCGGAAGGAGGGCACGAGGGCTTTTAGGTACCTCACGCATGGGCATTGTACTGATATTGCATGGAAGAGCGACGAGTCTGATTTTAAGGTCACCATGGAATGTATGGCCGCGATAGGGCTAGACGCCAAGCTTCAGCGAACGATGCTAGAGCTGGTGGCCGCGGTCTTGCACCTGGGGAATGTGGATTTTTTGGATGCAGGGGAGGGGGGGTCGGTGGTTGATCCGAAGACGCAGGTGCACTTGGAGTTGGCGGCGAGGTTTTTGAGGTTGGATGCTGGGGAGATGTGTAAGACTTTTTGTTCGAAGCAGATTACGACCCGGAAGGACGAGACGCTGGTGAAGCCTAATGATGCGGAGGAGGCGGCAGATAAGAGGGATACGCTGGCCAAGACTGTGTATTCGTGTGTTTTCAATTGGTTGGTACGGCGGTTGAATGTGACGATTGCGGCGGAGAAGTGCTGGGGGTTCATGTACGTATTTGTGGGGGAGGGGAGGGAGGGAGGGAGGGAGGGAGGGAGGGGAGGACCGGGGTGGGATTGTGTGATGCTTCTGTTTTCTCCCGCCCTAATGTCTGTGCATGTCTTTCGGGAACCTACTCACCTACTCACACCCCTCCCTCCCTC